>JAAGKN010000289.1_pt1 | contig 195974 bp, 182 predicted proteins | sample 6206371 | NCBI WGS metagenome assembly JAAGKN01 (sample SAMN11533720, study PRJNA540317) | gut metagenome | isolation source: fecal pellets from male and female animal of same cohort | host: Peromyscus leucopus | place: USA:CA | collected 2017 | reverse complement strand
TTCTTTTATATTTCCCATTTATTTTTGTAAAAAAAACACCTCTTATTGAGGTGTTCTTTTTGATTGTTTTTCTTTAATATCAAGAACCGCATTGTGGGCTAATAAATATACGGAACATTGTTTGTAATTTTTCATATACCATGCACAATTTTCTTGTTCACATACTATACTAATTTCGTTTCCTGCACTCATCAAAGGGCAAATAGGAATTTTATTGCTCACAATTTTCTCCTTTTATTTTACAGCTGTATCAGCTTTTTTTAGAAGATTACAGTTTTCACTTCTTCTTCTTTCTTCATCTTTGTAAATTCTTGTTCTGTTGATAACTTCATCAAAATCAATTTTATGAGCATCAAAATCAGGACCATCGATACAAGCGAATTTAACTTCGCCGCCAACAGTAACTCTGCAAGCACCGCACATACCGGTACCGTCAATCATAATAGGGTTCATACTTGCTTCTGTTTTAATGCCTTTTTCTCTTGTTAAGTTTGCAACTGCTCTCATCATTGGCATTGGGCCTACTGCAATTACATAATCAACTTTTTCTTTTTCCATGATTTCAGCTAAAACTTCAGTTGTGAAACCTTTGTGTCCTAAAGAACCGTCATCTGTAGCGATATGTAACTCTGTACAAGCAGTAGCCATTTTATCATTCCAGAATAATAAATCTTTAGTTCTTGCACCCATAACCATGTGAACTTTGTTTCCTGCATCATGGAATGCTTTAGAAATTAAGTAGCAAGGAGCAGCACCATAACCGCCTGCAACACAAACTACTGTACCATATTTTTCAATTTCAGTTGCTTTACCTAAAGGTCCAACTATGTCTAAAATTTCTTCGCCAACTTCAAGTTGAGCAAGTTTTTTTGTTGAATAACCAACTGCCATAAATACAACTGTTAAAATTCCGTTTTTTCTATCAACGTCAGCAATTGTAATAGGAACTCTTTCGCCGTTATCTTCAACTCTGAATATAATAAATTGTCCTGCTTGAGCATTTCTTGTAACATAAGGTGCTTCAATTCTTAATTCGTATTGATTAGGACATAATTCAATTTTTTCTAAAATTTTATAACCCACAGGTTTAACCTCCATTTGTCATTTGAAAATATTATAGCATAAAACACAATTAGCTGTTTATATCTTTATAATCTTTATAAAATTTATTATACGGATTTAGTTTTATTGTAATTTTAAGCATAAAATCACTCAAAAATTTGATATGTGATTCTTTTAATAAATTACTGATGCACCATGATATATATGCGGCAGAAGCTCTAAACAGCGAAATTTTATTTTTTTCAATTTCTTGTTTGTCTAAATATGCTAAACTAAAACCGGCTATAGGAATTTCTCTGTGGAATAAATTATCTGCATTAAAATTGTAGTTTTCAATTTCAAAGTTTTGAATTTGTTTTTCTTTATATTCAATAATTTCTGAATATATTTGTTTATCTTCAAGTCTATTTAAGTATTGTACGAATTTTGGAATAAATAATTCCCATGCTTTTCTGCTAGGGTGTGTATCTGTTTCTGAAATTTGAAGTATAGGATTGTTTGAGTTTATTCCTGTAAGTTGTTCATATGTTGTAACTTTAATATTATTATTTATTAAATCATCAATAATTGATAATATTTCATAGTCTTCTTTATATATTAAAACGATAAAATCAGTTTTTTGATTTTTATAGTGTTCATCTATTTCTTTTTTTGCTTCAAGAATGTGGAATTTTAAAAATTCGGCTCTATCTTTGCATTTAGAAGAATTATAATATAGATTTTCTTTTATTGCTGAAAGAATTGGAAATCTAAAAATAAAGCTTGAAATATTATCATATATAAGTTTCTTATTTTTTTCTCTGAATACAAAAGTCGGGTAACCGCCGAATAATATAGGCTCCATTGCTCTATTTATTCTGTGTTTATGGTCATCAATATATGTATATACAATAATCGGATTTTTTATATGTTCAAATGTTTTATAAAATTTATCATTTTTTAATTGGTATAGTGTATGTTGAGTTCCCCAGCCACCTGCACTTCTGTTAAAAACTAAACTATTTGTGTTTTTTACAAGTAAATAATCTATGTTTTCTTCTTGATTTAAACCTGCACCTTCTATAAAAGAACAACCGAATAAAAAAATAGGCCGGTTTTGAAGATTTGCACTTCCTTCCAGTGGTGAATGAGTTCCACCATATCTGATGTATGTATCAGGGCTAAACATTATTGAATCAGTATAGTTTTTATTAAGTTTTCTTGTTATATGTTTTGTGTACGAAATATTATCAAAAATACTGTATCTGTGAGATATATATAGATGATTGTAATAAACATAGATATCCAATAAGAAGAATACAATTATTAATAAAATAATATTTGTGATTATAATCTTTTTCATTTCTTAATAATAACAAAAAAATAAAGACCGCAAGGAGCGGTCAGGTAAAAATAACAAACAATAATTAGGATTGGGGGAGAAATTTCTAATATGAAGCGTTTATGTAAGCAAGAGCTAAATCGCCTGCTGCTTTCTCTGAAATTTCAGGGAATTCGTTTGCAGCGATATTGAATGCTTCATCATAATCAGCTTCAAAACCTTGCATAAAAGCTGTAATTCTAGCTTCTTGTTCTTTTGATACGTATTTAGATACATCAAGTGTTTTTTGAGGTTTTACGGGAATTAAATCTGCATTTTGAGCGGATAAAAATCCTAAAACTTCATTAGAACCAAGTTGTTTATGTTGCTTTTCAGCAGCTTTTTGTTCTTTTGCGGGAGTTTTTGCTAAATCTTTTTCTGAATCTTGTTTGTAATAACTTCCTGTTATTCCGAATTTAATTGGATTGATATTTGGCATTTTTTCTTTCTCCTAATTGTTTGTTACACACATACTATCGACATAACTTTTAATGAACTTTAGTTTTAAAGTCTATTTTTTTAAAAAGTTGTTACATTTCTTTATAAAACTGTTTTGAAATTGATGAAAATAAGCAAAATTGTTTTGTGAAAAAGACTTATATTAATGAAGTTTTAAATGATGTCATCCGGGACTCTTTTTGAAATCTGACAAATTGTTTAACAAACATTTAATTTTGAAAAAGATTTTTTATTAATTTTATTCCCAAAACAGGATATGTTATTTGTAATCTGGTAAGATTCCGAAACAAGTTCGGAATGACAGGAAAGATTTCATTTTTAGATTAATATTTTGCTTTTTTATACGAATAAATCACAAGGTTTACAATCAAAAACTTTGCACAAAGATACTATAATTTCAGCGCTTGGGAAAGATTTGCCTGTTTCAAGTTTGCTTATATTTGATGGATTGCAGTTTAGAATTAAAGCAAGTTCTTTTTGCTGTAAGTTTTTTGATAGGCGCAATTCTTTAATTCTTCTGCCTGTTTTTTGTTTAAGCGTTTTTGCGTTCATTGTATTTTTTTATGCTGTTAATCATTTCGCCGATTAAAATTAACTCGTTATCATCAAGATTTTTTAAGTTTTCAGATATTGCAGATATTTTTTCGTTTTTTGAATCTGAAAGCTGAATATTGTCAAAAGTGTAAAAATATGACGGTTTTACATCAAATGAGCTGACAATTTTTGAAAGGACATTTAGAGTAAGACTTGATTTTGCTTTTTCAATTTTTCCGATAGTATCTTTGCTAAGTCCTACCTTTTCTGCAAAATCATCCTGAGACAGTGAAAGACTTTCTCTATATTTTTTAAGATTTTTAGCTATTTTTTGTTTTAAATTTTTAATCATATATTAAAGTTAAGATTTTTTGTGCATCTTTACAACGGCTAAAACGTACCGTTTGGTTGATAAAATATCTTTTTAAATTATTGTTAATGCCTTATATTAAAGTGTTTTGAATATTATTGTTTATAAGCAGCAATAAGACGATAAATAGTTTCAAGTTCTTCACTTTTCATATTCTCAAGTTGTGAAACTATTTTATTTGTTAATTCTATGTTTTGTTCTTCTTTCATTTCATCGGGGATTAATAACAATTGTGCCGGTGAAATTTTATAAACTTCACAAATTTTTTCAAAATTATCAATTTTGGGAAATTGTCTGCCACTTTCTATTGTATTAATTGTTTGAGTTGCCATTCCAACAGTTTCAGCAAATTCCTCTTGTGTTAAATTATTATTTTTTCTTAATTTGCGTAAATTTAAACCCAAAATCTTCTTTATATCTATCATATTAAAATGATACATTTTTGTTATATTCTTTTCTATCTTGCAAGATATTAAAAAATATATTGAAAAACAGTATATTTTAAGATAAAATTTAAATGAATTTAATTCATTTAAAAGGAAAATATGCGCATAAATGTCTATCAAACGACAAGAAAAGAACATCTTGAATATATAAAAAATTATTTAATTACAATTAAAACGAATATTGAGAATGCTCTTATTTCAAGAGATTTTAAACGAAATACTTCAGATAGAATAACCTATATTGCAAATTTATATTATATCTATTTGAAAATATGTGAATATCTTGAAAATATTAACGATAAAAGGTTTTATGATTTTGGTGAAAATTTAATTATTGTCCTTATAAAAACACTTGAACATACCCAAAGTAATGTTGATCATATTATAAAATATATAAGAGAAGATGAAGTAAAAAACAATTTAAAAGGCAGAAGAATTCGCTTTTTCAATTATATTAAACAGCATGAAGAATATTTTAATCTTTTGATGGATTATAAAACTTTGAGGGAAAAATCCTCTTGTATTTTTTACTTTTTAGGTTTTGATGATGATGGTAATTTTTCTTATTTGTGATTTTGTAGAAAATCTTATTAACGTAAGTTATTTTTCATGTCACCCTGAACTTGTTTCAGGGTCTTGCCAGTGAAGAAATTGAACATTTATTTTTGAAAATAAAAAGCTGTAAATGTCTTATTTCAAATCTAATATATTATTTGCAAGCTGGTAAGATTCCGAAACAAGTTCGGAATGACGGCTCAAATTTAATGCTTAAAAGTAGTTAAACAAGTTTGGAATAACATTATGATTTTGAATTAACTTATTTAACAAACTTCCTAACTTTAGGTGAATACATATAAACCGCGGGGTTTTCATCAGTAAGTATAATTTTTACCGCATTATGTTTATCCGTACGCAAGTATGTTTTGTTATTTTCTTCAATAACTTTTAGTGTTTCATTGTGTGGGTGATTATAAATGTTTTTACCTGTTGAAATAATAAACAAGTCTGTATTTTCTGTCATTTGTTTATTAATTGTAGCTTTGGCGCCGTGGTGTCCTGATTTCATTACATTAATATTTTGTTTATATTCAAATGGTAAAGCATTATATGTTTCAATATCGCCGTCGCCCATAAATAATAAATTTTGATTTTTATAACTGCAATGAAGTATTAAAGATTTTTGATTTTCTGTTTGTATTTGCGCTCCTGTCGGTTTTATAAGAGTTAGTTTAAAATTAGCTTTATTGTAGATATTTTCTATACCATGCATATTTTTATAATTTATATTGTTCTTTTTAATGTATGTGTTTATTTCGTTTGAAAGTTTTGTATCTTCATCGGCATCAGAAATATATAGTGTATTAACTTTAAGCTTTTGCAGAATATCAATAGTTCCTCCTGCGTGGTCTGAGTCAAAGTGAGTTAAAATTACAGAATTAAGTGTTTTAATTCCTTTATCATTAAGATATTTAATTATGATATTTTTTGCTTGAGATGAGGATTTTTTGTAGGGCAGTTTGCCTGTATCTATAAGAAAGTAATCATTAGATGGCGATTTTAAAAGTATAGCGTCAGCGTTACCAACGGAAAAGAAAATTATTTCAGGATTTTTATTTTGAATAGGAATAAATGTTAGAGAAAAAGCAATTAAGATTATGCTAAATGTAATTAGAATTTTCTTTTTGAAATTTTTGTATCGTAAAATGCAGGTTAAAGAAACTATCACAGTAAAATATAATAAAATTTGAATTACAGATGGTTTCTTTAAATAAACAATGGAAAACGGCAAAGTTGAAAAGAATTGTGCCACTTTTACTATGTAAATTAATAAAGGATTAAGGATAAAATCTGCAACAAAGCATATTTTAGAGGCAATTTTAGGAATAAGCGCTAAAATTGAACTTATAAAACCGACAAATGAAACAATACTTAAAACAGGGACAATGGCTATATTTGCAAGAACCGAATAAATCGAAAATGTATTAAAATAAAACATTTGCAACGGTGCTGCATAAAGTTGAGCTATGATTGGTATAAAACAAGCACCAAGAAGATTGTTTAAAAATTTAAACTTGAAATTAAATGCAATTAAAGGTGCTGTTAGAATTAATGCAAAAGTTACCAAAAATGAAAGTTGAAAACCGATATCAAAAATCATCAAAGGGTTAATTAACAACATTAAAAATGCAACTAAAAATAACAGAGAAATTGTTGAAGTCTGCCTGTCGATTAATTTACCTATTAATATTAAAGTAAGCATTAAAGTTGCACGAATAATCGGCGGCCCGAAACCTGTCATACAAGTATAGAATAATATTAGTAAAATACCTGATATTATTGAAAATTTGTAATTAAATTTCAAACGCACGGCAAAGAAAAACCATATACCAAAAATTAAAGTTACATTCATTCCTGATGCTGCAAGAATATGAAAAATCCCTGAATTAATGAAAGAAGTTTTTGTTTCTTCATCAGGATTAACTGCATCATCACCGAAAATAATGCCGCCTAATATTTCAAGCATTGGTGATTTTATATTTTGTGCGTGAATTTTTATGATTTCATTTCTTTTATCATTTAGTTTTCGTAAAAATTTACCTGTTATGTCATTTGATTGGCTTGTTATTTCCCAAGTATTTTTATCATTGACATATACAAGTGAAAATGTGTTTTTAAATTGCAAATATCTTGCGTAATCAAATTGAGACGGATTTTGCGCATTTTGTGGAATTTTTACTTTTCCTTGAAGTTTTAAAGTATCTCCTATTTTTATATTCTTAAAATTGCCTGTTTTATCATCAAGTGTAATTAATGTTTGTGCGTTAATATTTTCGTTTAATTCATTTTCTTCTTGAATTGATAATACTTTTGCATAAAATTTAGTTTTATCTTGAAAATTATTTGTAGGTATTGAAGTAACTTTTGCTTGAAAATTTATTGTTTCATTATCGTAAGAACTTAAATCGTCAAAGTATTTTAAGTGAAAGGATGAATTAAAAAATCCGGTTAGAAATATTAAAAAGAAAACTGTAAATAATTTTGTGGAAAATAATTTTTTAATTGCATAGAAATAACATAGCGTTGTTATTGTTATTAGGGCAAATGCTAATGAATAATTAATAAAAAAGGCAATAATCCCTAACATATAAAGTATAGAAAATAGTATAGTTTTTGCCTGTTTGTTCATTTATTCTTAATTCCGATTTATAAAATAAGACTCTCACTAATGTAAGAGTCTTATTTATTATATCATTGTTTTTCTTATTTGATTTTTTGAACGTTCTAAATCTTTAATTCTTCTTTCAATAGATTTTATTTGTTCATCGAGAACTTTTCTTTGTTCTTTAATTAACTTGTATTGAGTATCAACCTCTTGATATTTTGCCTGGTAATCTAACAAGTCGTTTCTGATATTTACCTGCGCACTATCAAGTTCAAACAATGCGTTGTTTAAACTTGTAGATTGACCTGAAATACTATCTTGTGCGTATGAAGATGATGCTTTTGTATTTTGTTCAATTGTTATGTTTGCAGATGAATTTGTTGTTTTTGCCACAGTTGTTTTTGCTTGTGCAGCAGTTGCTTTAGCAGGTGTAATTGAAGCATTGTATTCTGTCGGGTCAAAAACCATTCCGTCTGCAAATGCAATACCGCAAGACATAACAGCAATAATTGATAATATTAAAAAATTCTTTTTCATAGTCTTACCCTTATTTTAATGTCTTTTTATATTAAAGCATTTTTTAGTATCAATATACAATCGTATATATAATTGATAATTTATTTTAATGGTTTAAAATTAAGGAATGCAGGAATATATAAAGAAAATAAAATGTGAATATAGTGAAAAGATTTCAGCGCTATTAAAACAGCGTTGTTCTTTTGCTGTAAGCGGTATTACCAATTGTTCCAAGTTAATACTTCTTGCGCAAATGCTTTTAAAAGATAATAAAAAACTTATATATGTTGTTGAGTCTGAACAAACAGCACTGAAATTTCAAAATGATTTAAACAATTTATTTAAAATGGAGTCTGTTATATTTCCTTATCAGGATGGCTCAATTTACGATACTAATTCAAAAAATCTTTATAAATATTCAAAACAAATAAGTATTTTGCAGAATAAAGTGCAGGAAAATATTATAATAGTTCCTCAAAAGGCACTTTTTGAAAAATTCCCCAATGAGAAATTTTTTAAAACGAATAATATTACTTTAAAAGTTGATGAAGATATAAATGTTGACGAATTAGCTTTAAAGCTTGTAAAACTTGGTTATAGAAGGAAAACTCTTGTTGCGGATATTGGAGAATTTAGTATTCGAGGCGATGTAATAGATATTTATCCTCTCTCCGAAAATCCGTATAGAATTGAGCTTTGGGGTGATACCATTACGGATATAAGATGTTTTGATGCTCAAAATCAAAGAAGTATTTCTAAGCAAAAAGAAGCTGTAATTCATCCTGTGTATAAGTTTATTCTTAATGAAAATTCTTATAAAAAAATAGAAAAATTAATTAATAAAGAAGAAGAAAATCAGCTTGAACTTTTAGAACAGGTTAAGAATGAATATTATTTTGAAGGAATTGAATATTATGAATCTTGTTTTAATGAAGATTTAACCGTAATTTCAAGATTACTTTCAAAAGATTATGTTTTTATTTTTGATGATTATACTCAATTGAAATCAAGATATGAGCAGATTGCAGATAACCTTGATAAACAGTATGAAGAGAATGTTAAAACTAATTTGGCGCTTCCTTTGCCTTTTAAAAATCATTTAACTTTAAAGGAGTTTTTAACAACTGTAAGCGAATTTCAAAAAGTTTATTTTGATAATTTTCTTGATGAAGAATTTGATATAAATATCGAACTTACAACGGAATTAATCCCTTATTTCGCTTCGGGTATTGAAGATATAGCGGAATTTATTTCTAAAAAATTAAAACAGCATTATAAAATAATAACAGCAACGGATTATAAAAACAGAATTGAAGAGATTTTAAAAGAATTTGAAATTCCGTTTTCTTATAATAAGGTTGATAATAATGCTGTTTATATAACTGATAACATAGTGCTTGCAGGCAGTATAATTGAAGATTGCAAGTTAATCATAATAACGGATAAGGAATTTTTTAATAAACGCTCTAAAAATATAACAGGCAAAGGCTATAATTATAAACGTGAGAACCTTGATTTTATTGAAACTTTGAACGATATAAAAGAGGGTGATTATATTATTCACATGGTACATGGTATAGGTGTTTTCAGGGGCTTATCAAAACAAAATATTGATAATGAAGAAAAAGATTATTTAACATTAGAATATGCGCGCGGTGATAAACTTCATATTCCTGCAGAACAAATAAATATGCTTTGCCGTTATAGAGGCTCGGGCAGTGTGTTACCGCCTCTATCCAAAATGGGCGGTAATGATTGGAATAATACAAAATCTAAAGTTAAAAAAGCCGTTGAGGATGTTGCGCAGGATTTAATAAATTTATATGCACTTCGTAAGATTTCGCAAGGTTTTGCGTTTGAACCGGATACAGTATGGCAGTACGAGATGGAAGATTCTTTCGGTTATACGGAAACTCCTGACCAAATGAAAGCTATTGCACAAACAAAAGAGGACATGGAATCTGATAGACCAATGGACAGGCTTATTTGTGGTGATGTTGGTTTTGGTAAAACAGAGGTCGCAATCCGAGCTATTTTTAAAGCTGTTATGTCCTCAAAACAAGCTGCGATTGTAGTACCTACAACAATACTTGCAATGCAGCATTATCAAACAATTTCTGAACGATTTAAACCTTATCCCGTTCGTGTTGAACTTTTATCAAGATTTAAAAGCGCAAAAGAGCAAAAAGAGGTTATAAAAAAACTTATACTTGATGAAGTTGATGTAGTTGTCGGCACTCACAGGCTGTTGCAAAATGATATTCAATTTAAAGATTTAGGATTGCTTGTTATAGATGAAGAGCATAAATTTGGAGTGGCGCATAAAGAAAAATTAAAACGATTAAAGAAAAATATAGATATTCTTTCAATGTCAGCAACCCCAATACCAAGAACTCTTTATATGTCGTTATCGGGAATTAAAGATATGAGTATTATAAATACTCCGCCTACAAACAGGCTGCCCGTAAAAACGTTTGTTTCAGAATTTAAGGAATCTATAGTTAAAAATGCCATAAATTATGAAATAGAGCGTGAAGGACAGGTTTTCTATTTGTATAACAGGGTTGAAAGTATATATGAATTTGCGGAAACCTTAAAAAAATTATTGCCCAATATAAGGCTTGCTGTAGCTCATGGGCAAATGGATAAAAATGTTTTAGAACAAATTATGAGCGATTTTCAAAACCGCGAATATGATGTTCTGTTATGTACAACAATTATTGAATCAGGTTTGGATATTCCAAACGCTAATACAATGATTATCCATGATGCGGATAGATTTGGTCTTGCGCAATTATACCAAATACGAGGGCGCGTTGGCAGAACGGACAGGCAAGCTTTCTGTTATTGTTTGTATAAACAATCAAAACATTTAACTTCTGATGCTGTTAAACGCTTACAATATATTAAAGAATTTACAACACTTGGCAGCGGCTACCAAATAGCAATGCGTGATATTGAAATACGTGGTGTGGGTAATGTTTTAGGTACAAAACAGCACGGGCAAATGGTTAATGTCGGTTTTGATACCTATTGCCAATTATTAGAAGAAGCAGTAACCGAAATCAAAGAGGGCAAAACAATAGAAAATAAGCCTGCAATTGTTGATATTAATGTAACTGCATATATTCCTGATGAATGGGTAGGCTCAAAAGAACAAAAAATGATTGAATATAAACGTTTGGCAGATGTTAAATCAATTAATGAGCTTGAACTTATTCAAGCAGAATGGAAAGACAGATTTTCTAAAATGTCTGAACCTGTTGAAAACCTTATTAAACTTGTTAATTTAAGACTTCTTGCAACGCAAGCCGGCATAACCCTTATTCGAGAAGTCGATTCCTCCGTAAGAATATACACAAATCTTTCTAAAGGTGAATGGAACATAATTTGTGCTAAAGCAGATAAAAATATTACGAAATATATTAAATATACAATTGCCCCGAATACCTGCACCGACGGTAACAGTATACTTATTCTTAAGCGGGATTACTTAAATTTTGAAGAATTATTTAACATTCTGTCTAATTTATTTTATCATATATTGAAGATAGGATATGATTATAATCCAAATGATAAAGGTTAGTAAATCTAAGGAGAATATACATGAATAAACTTAAAATAGCGATATTTGCATTTCTTGCAATGTTTGTTCTTACAGGCTGTTCATTAAAAAATAATGATAACAATATTATGAAAATTAATGATACAGTAGTTACAAAAACTGAATTTGATAAAGCTTATGAATCAGTAACAGCAAATAACATGTTCTCTCAAATGGGTATTGATTTGAAAAAAGACCCTGATAATGTTTTTGCATTAATGATGAAAGAAAAAGTTGTGGCTGAACTTATTGTTAAAGCTCTTTTAAACGAAGAAATTGAGAAAAATAAAATTACAGTTTCTAAAGATGAGCTTGCTATAGGTGAAAAAGAAATTGTAGATAAATTTGGTTCTAAAGACCAATTTTTACAAGTTTTAAAAGTAAATGGCGTTACTTATGATAAATTTAAAAAAGATTTAGAAGAAGAAATCAAATTGAAAAAATTTGTTGATTCTATTGCTATGGTTTCAATTGGCGAAAGTGAAGCTAAAAAATACTATGATGAAAATATTGATAAGTTTAAATATCCAAAAAGAGTCAGGGCTTCTCATATTTTAATTGCTTCAAATCCCGAACAAATAAAAGCTAAATTAAAAGAAGATGATAAAGATATTTCTGATGAAGATTTGGCTGCTAAAACAAATGAAATAATGGCTCAAAATAAAAAGAAAGCAGAAGAACTTTATGCAAAAGTGAAGAATGCTCCGTCAACCTTTGCAAAAGTTGCTAAAGAAAATTCTCAAGACACAGCAAGTGCAATAAGAGGCGGTGATTTGGGCTTCTTTGCAAAAGAGGAAATGGTTGAACCTTTTGCAAATAAAGCCTTTTCAATGGCTCCTAATACTATAAGCGAGGTTGTTCAAACTCCATACGGTTACCATATTATTAAAGTAACAGATAGAAATGAAGCAGGAACAATGACTTTTGAACAAAGTAAAAAAGATATCATCAGCTACTTAGAAGGTATGGATAAAGTTGATATTTTCAAAAATAAAATTGAAGCTTTAAGAAAAGATGCTAAAATTGAATATTTTGATGAAAGCTATAATCCTGAAAATATCCAAAAGAAAATTAAAGACTCTGCAAAAGATAACCCTGCAGCAAGTCAACAATTTTCAGAGCAAAATAAATAATAAAAAATTAAAAGGACAGCCTTAAAACTGTCCTTTTTTAAGGAGATAAGATGTTAGTTAAACAAAGTGAATTAGATAATTTAATTGCAGAATTAAGAAAACAAAATAAAACAATAGTTACAACAAACGGATGTTTTGATATTTTACACGTTGGGCATGTAAGATACTTAGAAAAAACTAAAAGCTTTGCAGATGTATTAATTGTTGCTTTGAATTCTGATAAATCGGTAAAAAGTATAAAGGGTGAAAGTCGTCCTATTAATAACGAAAATGATAGAGCAGAAGTTTTAAGCGCGTTAAAAAGCGTTGATTATGTTGTTCTTTTTGATGAAGACTCTCCTATAAAACTTTTATTGCAAATGAAACCTGATGTCTACACAAAAGGTGCGGATTATACAGTTGAAACGCTTCCGGAAGCAAACGATATAATGGCTTCAGGTGCAAGAATAGAATTTATTTCTTTTGTTGAAGGTAAATCAACTACATCTATTATTGAAAAAATGAAGAAATAAAATTATTGTATTATTCTTATAATTTGAACAATATCGGCTTCATCTTCAGGTGATGCCGGTTTGTTTTTCCAAAGTTTTAAGTAGTATTTATATAGTTTTTGATTACTTCGATTGCCTATCATAAAACCAAGTTCACTTTGATATGGAGAGCCATTGTTGCACCCTCCCTCGACTCTGCAAGAACCGCCAAGGTGTATAAAGTTCTTAAACTCTTGTACATTATTGGAAATATTGTTATTACCAATAAAAATTGTATTATTTAATTTAGATTTACTTTTGTCTAAATAAACATATCTGTAACCTAAATCTCTTGCGTTAATACCGTTAAAATTATAATGAGCTTGATATGCGCCCATAGCCACATCTCTTTTATATGTTTCTGCACCATAAGGTAAACCCTGAGAATATGTTGTAGTTATTCTATTATTTTGTTTGCTATATTCCGCCGAGGTCGGCAGTAAGCGAGTGAAAAAATTATTTTGTAAATTACAAAAATTTTGATTATCTTTAGTTCTTGATGATAACATTGGATAATCGATATGAACTAATATCGAAGGATTTAAAATAAAACGCGATTCTTCAGATAGATTATCTACTTCTGCATCTCCATCAATTGACCAGCAGCCATTAACGGAAATCCAAGGTTTTCCGCTTATAATTTGTCCAAAGACATATTCACTCGGTTTATAGTAGTAATTTCTAAAAATGGAATCTTGAACAGCATTGTTTCTTAGTTTATATATCTGTTCTTTTGGCATATAACTAAAATTTACAGGCTTGTTGATTTTTATTCCGGTATAGTCATCGTTAACGCGAGGTCTTATTTCTGATTGTCTTACTTTAAATTTGTTATATGAATTTCCAACTTTAATGTGCACTTTTGCTGTTTCTGTCAAAATTGAAGGTTTATAAAGTTCATATATACTTATAACGACTATTAAACCAACACATATAGCAAGAATATAATTTAAAATTTTATCTTTCATAAAACCTCCGCAAAACTCATTATATAACAGATTTGTAATTTTAGCTTTATCGTTATAAAATAAAGAATGCAAAGGGGATAAATTATGAGGGATATAAATATAATGACAGAATATTCTTTAGAAGAAATATCAGAAATAGTAGGTGGAATTTTAACAAAAGTTGAAGATGCAAAAATATCAAGACTTGGACCTCCTTTATTGGCTGATGAAAGTACATTGGCACTTGCTTTAAATGAAGATGAAATAGAAAATCTTTCTAAAACAAAAGCAAAGGCAGCACTTGTTCCAATAGGTGTTACATCAGATAAGATTTCTACAATTGAGGCTGAAAGACCACGTTTGGCAATGATGAAACTGCTTCATTTGTTTTATATGCCACCAGAAACAACTGTTGGTATTCATCCGAGTGCAGTTGTTCACCCTACAGCAAAATTAGGTGAAAATGTTTCAATCGGACCAAATGTTGTTATTTCAAGAAATGTTTCTATCGGAAATAATTCAAAAATTTTAGCAAATACATACATCGGACGCAGTGTTCAAATTGGTGAAAATTGCTTATTCCACGCTGGTTGTAACATCGGTGACAATGCAATTATCGGTAATAAAGTTATTTTGCAGCACGGTGTAAGTATAGCTGCTGACGGTTTCAGCTTTGTTACAGAAAATCCAAATAATGTTGAAAATGCAAGACAAGAAGGTAATGTAAAAGCAGATAACTCAGACCAAAAAATCTTTAAAATCCCTTCAATTGGTTCCGTTGTTATTGGTGATGATGTTGAAATTGGAGCCAATACTTGTATAGATAAAGGTACTATTGAAAATACAGTTATCGGTGAACAAACAAAAATTGATAACCTTGTTCAAATCGGACACAATTGTAAAATTGGTAAAGGTTGTATGATTGTTTCTCAAGTCGGTATTGCAGGAAGCTGTAAAATCGGCGACCGCGTTGTTATTGCAGGTCAAGTAGGTATGGCAGATCATATTGAAATCGGAAGCGATTCGATTGTTATGGCTAAAGCAGGAATAACAAGAAGCTTTCCTGAAAAATCAATATTAATCGGTGCTCCTGCTGTTCCAAGAAAAGATTTCATAAAACAAATGAAGGTTATGAAAAAAGCAGAAGACCTTGTTAATAAATTCAAACAGTATGAACACTTATTAAAGGATTTATAATCAATGTCTACTATAAAAAAAGAAGTTATTTTGAAATCAGTAGCTTTAATGACTGGCATGGAATGTGAAGCAAAAGTATGTCCATCTAATGAAAAAGGTTTAAGATTTCATTTTATGGATAAAACTATAGAAGCAAAAATAGAAAATGTTGTTTCAACTGAACATTGTACCGTTATTGGAAATGCTGAAATAAAAGTTATGCTGATTGAGCACTTTATGGCTGCTTGTGCTATTTGCAGAATAGATTCATTAGATGTTTATTTGTCACATTTTGAACTTCCAATTCTTGGCGGCGGTTCTAAAGAATGGGTTGATGCTTTTCAAAATGTAGGTATTGAAAATGCCGATGAAAAAAAATGTTCTATAAAAGAACCAATTCAATATTTAAACGGAAAAACACATCTTGTTGTCATGCCGTCTGATAAATTGAATATTACATACAGTGTTAATTTTAAACATAAAGATTTAAGTAATCGCTGGATTTCATCTAATCTTGAAAATATAAGTGAAATAGCAGAAGCAAGAACTTTTGGATATTTGAATGAACTTGAAATGCTTCAAAAAGCAGGATATGCTAGAGGCGCAAGTATTGAAAATACATTAGGGCTTACAGATGACGGTTATACTGCTGAACTTAAAACAGAGTATGAACCTATAAAACATAAAATATTAGACTTAATAGGTGATTTTTACCTTGCAGGATGTAACATTCTAAACTTTAACGCAGAAATTATTGTTAAAGAAGCAGGTCATACAGTGCATACTATAGTCGCAAAAACTTTAAAAGATAAATTGATAATGGAGGAATAATGACAGAAGAGCAAATCATACAATTTGATATAATGGATATTATGGATATGTTACCGCACAGATATCCATTCTTATTGGTAGATAGAATTACAGAATGTGTTCCGGGAAAATATTGTAAAGGTTATAAAAATCTAACAATGAATGAAGAATTTTTTCAAGGACATTTTCCGGGAAATCCTGTATTCCCGGGAGTTTTACAGCTTGAAGCAATGGCTCAAATGTCAGCAGGTGTATTAGTCCCAATGCCTCAATACAAAGATAAATTATTCTTATATGCAGGTATTGATGGTGTTAGATTTAGAAAACAAGTTCGTCCCGGTGACAGATTTGAAATGGAATCAGAACTTGTAAAATTAAAAGGTCCTATTGCAAAAGCTCACGCAAGAGGTTTTGTTGACGGTCAATTAGCAGTAGAAGCAGATTTAATGTTTTCAATTGCAGGTAAAAGATAAAAATTAGGAGAAAAAATATGGCTATACATAAAACAGCAATAATTGCAGAAAATGCAGTAATACCTGCAAACTGTGAAATCGGACCAAATGTTGTAATAGGTGAAGATGTAGTACTTGGCGAAAATGTTAAAGTTATTGCTAATGCATACTTGGAATGCTGTGAAATTGGCGATAATACTGTTATTTATCCGTTTGCAAGTATTGGTACAGCACCTCAAGACTTAAGCTATAAAGGTCAAAAAACAAAAGCTGTTATAGGTAAAGATTGTATTATCAAGGAATATGTAACAATAAACCGTGCAGCAGGTGACGACGGAGCTGTTACTAAAGTCGGCAACAAATGTTTATTTATGGCATCAAGCCACGTAGCACATAACTGTGTTGTTGAAGATGAAGCAATTTTCGCTAACCTTGCAACAATCGGCGGACACTGCCACGTAGGTAAAGGTGCATTCTTAGGCGGTATGAGCGTATATCACCAAAATGTAAGAATTGGTGAATATGTAATTATTTCAGGCTTCTCAGCAGCAAGAATGGATATTCCACCATTCTGTAAAGCAGATGGACGTCCTGCTATTATGCATGGTCCAAATACAATTGGTTTAAAGAGAAGAGGTTTCTCTCCCGAATCAAGAAAAAATATCAGAGATGCTTATAAACTGATTCAATCTCGTAAAATGACTATGACAGAAGTTCTAAAAGAATTAGAAGAAAAATATGCAAATGATGAAAATGTTATGCGCATAGTTTCATTCATTCGTGAATCAAAACGTGGCATTTATCTTTCAAGAAACAATGCACTTCCTGATGAAGAGGTATAAAACTTATGAATAAATTATGGGAAAAATACGCAAAAGTTCTTGTTGATTATTCCGTTAAAGTTCAACCCGGAGAATTAACAATTATCAGAACAGACTCATATCTTTCACAACCTTTAGTGAAAGAAATATATAAACAAGTTCTTTTAAAAGGTGCATATCCTGTTGTAAGAATGGGGGTTGAGGGTTTAACAGAGGTGTATATTAAAAATGCTACTGATGAACAGCTTGAATATATCGACCCTATGACAGAAGTTGAGTATGATAAAGCAAAAAATTTAATTTCTATCGGTGCACCGTTTAACGTTAAAAATATGGCAAGACTTGATTCTAAAAAACTTGCTAAACGTTCAAGTGTTATGAAACATTTATCGGAAAAAATGTTAAAACGTGCTGCTGATGGCGATTTAAAATGGGTAATTGCAGATTTTCCTACAAATGCTTTGGCTCAAGAAGCTAAAATGTCTTTGGAAGAATATACAGAGTTTTTGATTAAATCTTGCTATTTACATACAGAAGACCCTGTTAAACAATGGAAAGAAATCGGCGAAAAACAAGAAAAAATTGCTGAATTTTTAAATAAAAAATCAAAAATTCGTATTGTTGGGGATAAAACAGATATTACCTTTAATGTCGCAGGCAGAATTTGGAAAAGCTGCGCAGGTGAATGCAATTTTCCTGACGGAGAAGTTTATACATCTCCTGTTGAAGATAGTGCAAATGGTCAAATTTATTTTGATTTTCCTCAAATTTACAGAGGTAACGAAGCTCAAAAAGTATTATTAACTTTAAAAGATGGTAAAGTTATTGAGGCTAAAGCTGATAAGGGTGAAGACTTCTTAAACAATATGCTTGATATGGATGAAGGTTCAAGATTTGTTGGTGAAATTGCCATTGGTACAAATGATATGATTCAAGATGTAACAGGTAATATTTTATTTGACGAAAAAATCGGCGGTTCAATCCACATGGCGGTTGGTGCTTCGTATCCTGATACAGGTGGTAAGAATGTATCAGGTTTACATTGGGATTTGATTAAAAATATGAAAAATGGCGGTCAAATCTATGCTGATGATGAACTTATTTATGAAAATGGTAAGTTTGTGATTTAAAAATAAAAAGATATAAAAAATTAGTAAGATATTTGTTTTTGAAGTCCATTGATTTTACGTATGTAAAAATCACAGGACGAAAAAATAAATATCTTACTAATTTTTTATATCTTTTTATTTTTAAATCTTTTATATAAATAACAATGAAAACATATAAGGAGCTTGTATTTTAATTTTGAAATCCATTAATTTTAGGAATCGTGAAATCAATGGACTTCAAAATGACCATCCAAAGCTATTTATATGTTTTCATTGTTATAGTTAATGGCGGGAATTTCAAAAATAGTAATATCTTTATCAACATCTTTTATTCGCTGAATATATTTTTCATCCTCGGGTTTTGAGGTAATAATAGCAACAGCAGGTTTTTTGCCTGTTTTTTTCGCGTAATATAGTGATTGACCAATACTTTCTGCCCATTTTTTAGCATAGTCAAACTCTATAGCATATTCTTCCGTTAAACAATCAACCCTTGTCTTATCAGGGAGCATATATTCTTTAATTCCCTCGCAATATTGATTTACGTAATCTTTTTCATGCATTTTTACAGGAATTGAATTTGCATAAGAAGTTTTACTTATATTTTCTATGTCTGTTACAGAAAACATAACTAAAATGGAAACTGCTATGAAAAATATAAATTTAATAAGTTTAATCATAATTATTTTTATTATATTTATTAATTGCCCGATTGTATATAGTACAAGTGGCTATATTTTGTAAAGAAAATTTGTACAAATAACAATTTATTAAATTTACGTGCTTTATATTTCTGTATTTTAAGTTGAAGGTAAAGTATGAATATTAATCCTGTTAATTATAAGCTTAATTTTGGCAGAGCGTTTACTACAGAAGAGAAAAAAAACTATGCTTCATTATTAAATGATGCAAAAGATGTTTTAGATATAAAAGATACAAGTGCAATAGTTTTTGATTTCAATGTCCCTTCCGAAAAAGGTAAAAATACAGCTATTGGTACTACTTTTTCTCAATCAATGCAAAATTTTATTGCTTTTGTAAAAGATATGACAGGTATTACTTCAATTCAACTTGGACCTCAAGGTAAAATTGCTCATAATAATAAATCTCCCTATTCAGGTACTAATTATGCTTTTGGTGAACATATTATTGATTTGCCTAAACTTACTTCACCTTCATACGCTTCAATACTTTCTGAAAATGATGTAAAAGCTGCAGATGAAAATTATTCAGATGATAAAATTACAAGAGAATATAAAACTGATTATGACTATGTAATTGGAGATGGTAATACAGAAGGTGTTCAAGATAAATTATTGAAAAAAGCATATTCGAATTTTCAAGCAGCATTAACTTCTAACGATAAAAAGGCTGTTAAATTAGACAATGAATTTTCGGAATTTAAAATACAAAATAAAAATTGGCTTCAAAAAGAAAATATGTTCACAGCTTTATCAAAACATTATGGAACGCAGGATTTTTCTAAATGGAGTGAAGCAGATAGAAACTTATATAGTAAATCAACAGCACCGGAAGAACGAGAAAATCGTATCGCTGCTGTAAAAGCTGATTATGAAGAATTGATGGATTATGAAAGTTTTAAACAATTCCTTGCTGTTAAGCAACAGCGTGAATCACGAATAGAATTAAATGCTCAAAATATAGATATTTATGGTGATTGTTTAATTGGTTTCTCACAAAGTGAAATGTGGGGAAATATAGATTGTTTTAGAGAAAATTTATATTATGGCGGTCCAGACCCAAATTGTCCCGAAACAAATAATATCCAAACTTGGGGGCTGCCTGCGTTAGATTATACAAAACTTGGTGAATGCAATGATGATGGTGATTTGTCAAAACTTGGAGAAGTAGGTAAATTCTTATATGATAAGTATTCAACCTTCTTTAAACGATATGATGGTTTGAGAATGGATGCTGCTTGGCAATTTGTAACTCCGTTTATTTATCAGGCGGTTAACGGAAATTATGAAGAATTTAAACTTCCTGAAATTAATTTTACTATTTTTAATACTATGAAAGCAGCGGCTAAAGATGTATTAGGTGATAAATTTGATGAACAAAATCCTGATAATATAATGCTTGAGCTTGTTGGTATGTCTGCAGGTAAAGGCAGGGAAATGACCTTAAATACATATCCTCATTTATATACTACAGCCTATGCCGAATATGATGAATCTCCTGCAAAATTCTTAGAAAAAGGTTATAAACAAGGTAAATTTTACGCCGGTGTCGGCTGCCATGATAATGATTCTCTTGTAAATATGGCAAAAGATACACAAAAACGTGAACTTCATTTACTGGGAATGAAAAGAGACTATGATCTTGATGCTTCAAATTTGGCATTTAATTCTGAAAAATATCAAAAACAAACTCAAGAAGAAAAAACTCAAGAAGATTTTAGAACAGCAAAATTTTCTGAAATTTTCACCTCTGAAAAACAATTCTTTACACTTCCGGATATGTTCGGTATGTCAGAACGTATAAATATTTCAGGTAAAGTAAGTAAAGACAATTGGGCTGTTAGAATTCCAAATGATTATGAAAAATTCTATTTCTCTCAATTATCAAACGGTTTTGGTTTAAATTTACCCAAAGTATTAGCTAATGCAATAAATATGAAACATATAGATGCTGAAGAAATAATAAAAAAATGTAATGAAGCAGCCGAAATATTGCGCAGTGACGGTCCAATGACAGAACAAGAAGCAAATCTTGCAGATGAAAAAGGTCTTTTAAATAACAAATTTACATATTTGTTATAATTATATAGATTTGTTATATTCATTTTGGGATAAAAAGGGATAAAAATGTTAAAAAAATTAGTTGATATTTTCTTCGAGGGAGAGGAAGAATCCACACTCAAATTATATTGGTTTTGTATTTGTATAACTGCAATTTCCTGTTTTGGTTTTGCAATAACACATTCATCAATGGGAATAGATGATGAATGGCTTCCTTTATTATCAAGATTAAATGTTATTTTCCTTAACGAAAACAGAATAGGAATATTTTTAACTTCTAAATTAGTAAGAACAATGGAATATCTTCCTTTTTGGAGAGAAATTATAGCTGTTTGTTTATATATTATAGGAATAACTTTACATGTCGATAACTTTTTAAAGTATCTGCCTATTCAAAAATTTGATAAAAATTCAGCAATTATATTTTCAACACTTGCAATATCTTTTCCATATATTGCTTTTAATTTTATTTTTATGTATACCGTCATAGAACAACCGTTGACTATTATTTTTAGTGCTTTAGCCACTAATTATACTGCAAAATATTTTTTATCAGATAAAAATAAAAAATATCTTATTTATAGTTTTATATTTATGACATTAGTCTTTTCATTTTATGAAACAGGAATAATGTATTATTTCTTAAGCAGCATATTTTTGATTTTATTTACGGAAATATATGCTGATGAAAACAAAACAGAAACTTCAAAATTGCAAAATCCTTTTAAGTGGGTCTTTTCTTTGGGGATTATTTCGTTATTTTCTATAATTTTAAATTATACAATAATATTTATATATAAAAATTTGGCTCATTATAATTATATTCATAATAAATATGCTCAATTCTTTATGTATAATACAGATTCTTTTTCATCGTTTATTTCTTCATTTATTAAGAATAATGCTCAAAGTTTTAATGATTTTCTTCGTACATGCAGTTATGATGTCGGCTCTTTTATTATATTAATTAGCAATATTATTTTAGTTTTACTTTTACTGTATTTATTTTTTAATTCTCGTAATAAAAAAATATTATATTTTGGTATATTATTTATGTTGCTGCCAATACTCCCTCCATTATCATCAGGACATGTGGATTTAATGTATAGAACAATTGTAAGTTATGGATTTTTTGTACCTTTGGTTTTTGTTTTATTGTATTCACTTATTAAAGAAAATAAATATTTGAAATATAGCTTTTTTATATTTATATTTCTTTGTGTTTTCTATCAGACTAAAGAAATAAATCAAATATTTTATACAGAATATCTAAAGTGTCAAAATGATAAAATGTTCGCTTTTAATGTAGCAAATGACATAAAAAAGATAAATGATAAACCTGTTATTTTTGTAGGTGTAAGAGAAAACCCTAAATTAAAGCATGAATATTATATTGAAGCTGCGGAAGTAAATATCAGTATTTTTAATTGGGATAGATATGATGATAAATTAATGGAAGTTTTTGTTCAGAGGCCATATTATTTTATAAGAGAGCAAGGAATTGATATTAAAAGCTTTTTTGAAGATAAATATTTAGATGATGATAGTTTTAACTTTTATATTGATTTAATATCTAAAGAAACAAAAAAGATGACAGTTTACCCTCAAAATGGGTCTGTAAAAGAACTCGATGAGTTTATATTAGTAAAAATTGGTCAATCAAGATTTGATGAATGAAAAAAGCCCCTAACTAAAGGGGCTTGTAAGTGTATGAGAAAGTTAGAGATTACATATTTTGGATTTTGTCGCTCATTCCGTCAATATCGTCTTTTAACATTTTCTTAACAACATCGTTTTGAGCATCTAACATTTTGCAAACTGTTTCAATGTTTTTTACTTTATTTTGAAGTATTGTATCCGCATTGTTTAAAATACTGCTTGAAACCTTTTGGTATGCTGCTAATGGCGCACTGGCTGTACCTTGTAATAAGTTACCGATTAAGGTTGTACCTAAACCAAATGAACCTAAATAAGGAGACATTGCTTGTAAAATACCGCCAAAGCCAGATACAACACCTGCTGCAGGAAGTAAGAAGCTATCACCAAATCCGAATCCTGATGCTAAACCGGCTGTATAACCAAGTGCGTTTAATGCAGTTGAACCTGCAACATCTGAAACAGCTGTTAAAGAAGATGCACCACCGGTTAATTGTCCTTCAGAAACAGTTGAACCAAAACCTTGCACAACAGGGCTTGCTGCACCACCTGTAAAACCTGAGTATTGAGATAATGAACCAATACCAAATGCTGCCTTAGTTCCGCTTGTCATATTAGTTGGCGACCAGTAAGAAGTACCGGGGATGTTTAGCGCTGTACCACCGCCCATTGTAGACATAAATGAGCTTGGAGATATCATACTTGCTAATTTCCATAAGAAGCTTCCTGCTGTACCGAAACCTGCACCGTCAGAAGCGCTTCCGCTTACCGTAATATCTCTTAAAAGGTCATAAGTTTCAAATAACATAGCTTTAGCGTCACCGCTTAATCCGCCATATTTATTAGATATAACTAAATAACTGTCATTCTTGTAACTCATTTTTCCTACATTCCTTACGTGTTTACTTGTGTTTGCCTTAACTACAAATTTCTTATCGACAATATAATTTACTAACTTTAATTTTGTTTTGATTAATGTTAACTTTTGTTAACAATGGTTTTTTCTCAAATGATTTATTATGAGAATGTGTTGAATGTATTTTCAATGTTTTTATCTAATACAGATTTTACAGCTTCTAATTCTGTTTGAAGTTCGTTTTGTTCTGTATCAATTTGGTTTAATCTTAATTCAAGAACTTTATCTTCTTGTTGTAATGATTCAGTTTGAGCATTTAAGTCAGAAACCATTTTATCGTATTCATCTTTGCTCATTGTGTAATCTCTTAACGCTGCATCATAACCTTCTGTGTTGTATGTTCTTGTTGTGTCAACATCAGTTGAGCTGAAGATTGAAGCACCAGTGTTAGGATCTTTTGCTGAAATACTTTTAAATCTGTTATTTGAGTCAAATTCAACAGTTGCTTGTTCAAAAATTTGAGTTTCTGTAACTTTTTTGTTTGTACTTATATAAGATCTTAATTCTGTTGTACCAGCCATATATTCTTCAACTGATTTTTGGTCTAAATAGTGAGATAAACCATCAGCATCTTGATATACATATAATTGAGGACCAACTACTTGTTCTTCAGGTGATGTATATGTTGAGTTGATAAGGTTAATCATAGCTTCACTATTTTGAGCAATTTTTAATTCATAAGAAGCATCAGGTGTATTTAAGCTGAAGATACCTTCATTATTTGTGATTGATGAATTTGTTAGTAAGGTACCAACTGCAACATTTTTGTTGAAAGTGTGTTCAGTATTTAGGTAGTAAGTACCATCATCATTTTGATAGTAGCTTTTTACTAAATAATCACCATCATATCCTGCTGTGTTATCTAATGAAAAAGAATAGTTTGTTTCAAAAAATTCTGTTGTGTTTGGTGCAACAGGTAAATCTAATGCTAATAATTTGCTGTATAAAGCATTAACTTCTTCTGCCAACGCTGTACGTTGTTGGTTAACTTGTTGACCTTCATATTCTATATTTGATTTTCTAGCTGTTATTCCTAAAAATCTAGCTTGAGATGCTGCTAAGCCCATTGTCTTTCTCCATTGTTTCTTGTTTCCTGTTTAATTTATCGACCGTTTTTGCAGAAACTTTAATTCTGTAAAAATAAATGTAAACTTATGTTAAGAAAATGAAAAAATCCTTACTTGGTTTTTTATTAATGATTATTTAAAAGAAGTCAATAAAAAAGAGTCTTAATTTAAGACTCTTTTTTCTATAAATAAATATATTATTATTTTGCTTGAGCTTGTTCTGTTTTTTCTTTTTTATTGCTAAATAATTTTGAACTTAATTTATTTGCAATAGGTGTAATTACAACAGGACCAAGATATCTGTAAATAATACCGAATATTACAAGAACTTTTAATTTATTGATACCCGGAAGAAGTTTATCTGCTTCTTTTCTTGCAGCTGCTGAATTGTATACATCATCAACAAGACCTTTAACCGTATCTTTTGCTTTGTCTATATTACCTGAATTATTAGTAATTGCATCTTTTACTGAAGCTTGTACGTCTTTTAATTTATCAGGAGCAATACTAAATGCCTTTTTTGTTCCTTCTTCACTAACAATACCTTTTAAATGTCCGCCTATCATAGAAGCAACATCATCAAGACCTTTTGTTAGTTCGGCTCCTTTTTTGCCTGCAATTTCACCAACTTTACTTAATAACTCACCTTGTGCAGATGTTCCTGCAGCTTCTTGTGCTTTTTTACCAAGGTTTACATAGAAGTCTCTATTGTTTGTAAAGTATTTTTCAGCCCCTTTGTTTACAATGTTTGTAATTTTATCTTCTGCAAGATAAGCACCTGCTGTTGAAACACCCCAAGTTAGTGCATCATTTATTAACATTTGAGGTTTTTGTTCTTTTTTAATTTTTTTGTTTCTTAAAGTACTCAACATATAGAAACCTGATAAGAAGCAACTTTCAGCAACTAAAACGTGAGTAAATGTTTTGTTAGATTTACTAAAATTATGAATAAAGTTTTGGAAAGGTTTTGTTTTTGCAACTCCTTCATAGAAATTAGAAAGTCCGTTTACAACAGGTTTTGGTGTAAATCCTTTAAATGATGGGGAATTTGCTTGTTTTGAAGCAGTATTTCTGTTTCCATATTGATATTGATTGTTGATACTATTTATTTTCATAATTTGTTACCCCCGCAAAGGATTGAAATAATTCTTTTTCATTCGTTGTTTGGAACATATTGTAATTGATATGATTTTGAGTTTGTTGTTGAGCTTGAGCTTCAGCTGGTTTTGATGATGATGAAGCTTTCTTTAAGCCTAAAAGACCAAGAATTACAGGAACCAATGCAACTGTAATATTTGCTCTTATCGGCATAAATATTGGCTGGAAGAATTTATCAATAACATTTTTTCCTGTTTTTGAGTAGTTATTTAGAATTTGTTGTTCTGATAATGCTTTTTTAACTGTTTCAGAAATTTCAGGAGCTACTTCAGATACTTTTTCTTTAAATGCTTTTTCTGCATTTTTTCCTGCTTTTTTGAATACACCTAAATTGATTTTACCGCCTTCTGTAAGTGAAGCAATTTGAGAAGTTAATTCTGATTGTTTTCCCTCGGAAGTTAATTTTCTTGCCAAATCACTTAATGCATCAACCCCTTTTTTTACGGTTTGAAGAGATTTTTCTTTCATTTCAGGAGGCATATTGAATGCTCCTTTGTTATTTGCTGCTTTTGATGCTGCTGCAATTGGTGCGCCGATTAATGCTGTAGTAGCAAGTCCAACTACACCGGATGAAACAGATTTTGCTGCTTGATATGCGCATTTTTCTTTGTCTTCATCTGTTTTTGCTGTTGCCATAATCGTTAATGGTCTTAATCCGCAGGTAATAACCATTGCGAACAATGCTTCTGCAACTAACGGGTTGTCTGCTGCAAAGTTGGCAGCTTTGTGTAGGAATGGAACACCGCCCTTAAAACTCACACGACCATCAGAATCTCTCTTGATGGTCGTGTTTATTTGTTCATTATTATTTTGTAATCTCTTTTGTTCGCACTCTCTCTCATTCGCACCAGGACGCGCTAATGTCCTACTCTTTAGATGTCCTGTATTTGGGGTAATAGAATTAATTTTCATAATCACTTTCCATACATTCTTACATTTACTCTAAATCATCAAAAAATAAAATTTGCTATTTAGAGTTTTGATAATAGCAAAAAATTTAAATATTGAGAATCCCAAAATCAACAAAAAAATTTTTTTTCAAGTGAGAGTAAGGCTTGTATAAAAAAAATTCAAATTTAAAAAACTTAACAATTGAATTTTCTATACACGTCCGATATTTATATATTTAATGCCTAATTCCTTTAACAGTATTGGATTATACTGATTTCTTCCATCGAAAATAATATTGTCTTTAAGCATGCTTTTTATTAAATCAAAGTCAGGACGTCTAAATTCATTCCATTCTGTTAATAATATCAATGCATTTGCATTATTTAATGCTTCGTATGCTGATGATGAGTATGAAATTATATCTTTAAAAATTAATTTTGCATTTGAAATTGCTTGCGGATCATAAACGTTAATTTTTGCGCCATGCTTAAGTAACATATTTATTATATCTATAGATGGAGCTTCTCTCATATCATTTGTTTTTGGTTTAAATGAGAGTCCCCATATTGCAAAAGTTTTGTTTTTTATGTCACCGTTATAGTTTTGTAAGATTTTTTCAACAAATAATCTGCGTTGGTTTATATTTATATCTCTTATGGATTCAAGCATGCTGCTAGAAACATTATTTTCTTTAGCTATAGAAATAAGTGCATTTATATCTTTAGGAAAACAACTACCTCCAAAACCAATTCCAGGGAATAAAAATTTATTTCCAATTCGATTATCGGTAGAAATCCCAATTCTTACTTTTTCTGCATCTGCACCAACTTTTTCACATATATTTGCTATTTGATTAATAAAAGATATCTTAGCTGCTAAAAAAGCATTTGCCGCATATTTTGTCATTTCTGCCGACTTCACATCCATAAAAATCATTCTGTCAGCTGTTTTAAAATAAGGAGAATAAATATCACGCATTATTTTTGTTGCTTTATCACTGTCGGAACCGATTATTACTCTATCGGGAGACAGAAAATCATCAACAGCACTGCCTTGTTTTAAAAATTCAGGATTAGAAACAAAATCAAAAGATATATTTGTTATTTCTTTTATTATTGCTGAAAGTTTATCAGCCGTACCTACAGGTACTGTTGATTTGTTTACAATGACTTTATATTCATTTAAATTTTTTGCAATTTCTTTTGTGACATTTATAACTTCATTAAGATTACAAGTTCCGTCAGCATTTTGAGGAGTGGCAACAGCTATAAAACAAACTTGTGATTGTTGAATTGCTTCTTTTAAATTTGTCGAAAAAGAAAGGCGTTTTTCTCTTACATTTGTTTTGATTAATTCTTCTAACCCCGGTTCATAAATTGGAATAATACCATTGTTCAATTTCTGGATTTTTTCTTTATTATTATCCACACAAATAACCGAATTGCCCATATCTGCAAAGCAAGTACCTGCAACTAAACCAACATAACCTGTTCCAATAACACATAATTTCATTTATAAAAGCTCCGAAGAAAATTTTATCATGAACAAGCAATTTTTTTCTTGTTTAAGTATTCTAATTATATGGAAATTAATTCAATAAACAATAATAATTATATACAACCATCATTTAAAGCCGCTATTGTTAGTATTAATGCGTTATCAGATAATCATGGAAACTTATTATATGCAAACAATGCGCTTGAAACTCTTCGCGAAAATAAAGAAGATGTTTTCTGTAGAGAAGAACCGGGTAGAGCGAATATACTTGCAGTTTGCGGAGATTGGTTTATTGATGGTGCAAGAAAAGGTTATGTCTCAAATCCTGAAAGAGAAAATGCAAAGTTTCAACTTGATGTTTTTAACGGATTTGTTAATCAAATAAAGGGAATTGCTCAAAATACAATTTCGTTATTTACTCTTGGAAATCATGAATTAGATGGTGGAGTAAGTCTGATTGATGATGTTATTTCTAATATTAATGCAGATGTTATAATGTCTAATCTTGATATTAAAAACTCAAGCGGGTTTTCAAAAAGTATTAGCGGCAATAAAATATTGAATGAGAAAGTTGTTGAAGTTACTGATGATAAACGCTGCGACTTGACTCATAAAATTTTATTCTTGGGGGTTAGCCCTGTAAATATGCCTGCATATCAACCAAAGCTTGATGGTATTAAGTTTTTAGACAGTATAAAAAAATCACAAGCAAATGTTAAAAAAGAAGATTATCAAAAAACATTAGATGATTGTAAAGCACGAATTAGTAAATTTAAAGAAGAAAATCCAAACGGTATGGTTATTTTAATGAGTCATACAGGTGTTGAGTTTGCTGATAATTTGGCTGCAGAATCTACTGTAGATTTAGTTTTTGACGGGCATGAACATAAAGACGAAGTTCGATATGTAAACGGAACCCCAATTGTTCCATTATCTCAAAATTTTAAAAAGTTAATAAATGCAAAACTAAAAATTAATGATGACGGAAAATTAGAAAATATAAATTTAACGTCATATTCTCCATTATCAAATAAAAAGGTCGGGCCATTAAAATACTTGTATGATATGCTTTTTAGCAAAGATATTCAACCTAAATATAAAATTAAAGCATCTGATGCAACTGTAACAAAATTGGACGTAGATGGAATACGCAAAGGTAATAACTTCTTAGCAAATTTTGTAACAGACTCTGTATATTCAGAATTAAAGAAAAAAGATTCAACAATAGATTTCTTTGCATTAAATTCATCTGCGATAAGACATTCATTAAATGTTGCAGATTTACCAACTGTATCTAACTTTGATGTTATGGATGTTTTGAACGGCATAAAAGAAGAAGATGGACGAATTCTAACAACGGAATTATCCGGCAAAGATATTGTTTATTTGGTTCTTGATAATATTCTTTTTAATAAGAATATTCCTGAAAAAAATCCTTTAATTCATTATTCCGGTTTAATTGTAGATAAAACTAAAATACTAGAAGAATATGAGCAGGGTAGAACTTCTGTAGATGATGTAATTAAATATATTTTTGATGCAAAAACAAACTCACCTTTAGAACCTGATAAAACATATAAAATTGCTAACGTAGAAAAGTATTTTAATAAAAGTCCTAACGAAGTAATAAAAAAATTGAAAGAACAATCAACATATACAGGTGATACTGTTCAACGTTTATTTAAGCAGCATTTTGAAAATTCTGATGATACTTTATTTGCTAATTGTGATGTTAGAATAAAATAAGAAATATTGAAAAATATTTTTAAAATGTTAAAATATTTATAGTTTCGGGACAATGTGCCGAATAGAAGCAGACTAAATGTCAGGTTCTATGAAAGGTAGTAGCCTTTAAAATCGGTATAAGTGTTTTGAAAGAAATTTTTCGGGATGTAGCGCAGCCTGACTGTGCCGAGACAAGAACTAAATGTTCTTGGTGAGAGGTAGCACAAGTGCGCGACAGGTCGAAAATAAAAAATATAATTTCGGGACGTAGCGCAGCCTGGTAGCGCACTACCTTGGGGTGGTAGGGGTCGCAAGTTCAAATCTTGTCGTTCCGAAATTTTTTCATGTTATCGCAAGTTTCGCGTATGTGATTTTTGATGCTTACGCTAAAAATCAACAAACCCGACCCGTCAAACTACGGCTTTAAAAAGCCAAGGTTTGTCGTGCAAATCTTGTCGTTCCGAAATTTTTTCATGTTATCGCAAGTTTCGCGTATGTGATTTTTGACGCTTACGCTAAAATCAACAAACCCGACCCGTCAAACTACGGCTTTAAAAAGCCAAGTTTGTTGTGCAAATCTTCTCATTCCGATATTTTTATTTCCTTACATCGATTACTTGACCAGTTAAATCTGCAAGTAAAGTTTTTAATGAGGCTTCTGCAACTTTTTCGGGAGAAAGTAAACTTCCTTCAGGTTCTTGACCAAAGGCTTTTAGTCTCATTGGTGTAGCAGTTCTTTCCGGATTAATAACATTAACTCTTATTTTATCATTGCTTAGTTCTTCTGCTAATGCTTGTGTAAGATTTACTATTCCGGCTTTTGCAGATGAATATGTCGAATATAAAGCTCGTCCTCTTGTGTAAGAACTTGAAGCAAATAATTGAATAGAACCTCTGCTTTCTTTCAAATATGGGATAGAAACTTTTATAACATTAATTGAACCAATGTAATTTACTTTAATTTCTTGTTGGATGTCTTCTATTTCTCTTTCTGCAAGTTTTCCCATCTTTAAAACACCGGCAGAATTTACAATATAATCAATCTTTCCTGTTTCTTTATATATTTGTTCTAAATATTCTTGTATGTTTTTATAATTTGTTATATCGCATCCTTTACTTTTAGAGGTTGAATATACTTTCGCTTCGTATTTTTCGGCTAAATCTGCTATACATTTCCCAATTCCGCTGGTTCCGCCAAAAATAACAATTACTTTATTTTTTAGTTTTTCTAATGTTTCATTTTTAGGATATAAACTGCTTCGTATTTGGAATAGCCTGTCTGCCATAAAAATATCACTTGGATATGTAATTTTTATATTTTCAATGTCTCCATCAACTACAGCAACTTTACTTAAATTATATTTTAATATTAAACCGCAATCATCTGTAAAGTTAGAATCACCTTTGGAAATTTCATGTGCTTTTTTAATTAGAGAAAGTTTGAAACATTGTGGAGTTTGACCTCTTTTTAATGAGCTTCTGTTTGGAACATTAACTATAATATCGTCTTTAACTTCAATAATTGTATCTGTTGATGGCACAGCAACATCTATTGCATCGTATATTTTTAATGCTTCAACACAGTCATTAATTATTTTTTGTGTTAAAAACGGACGTGCACAATCATGTATAATTACATTTGCTTCTTTATCTTCAATTGAACTAATACCTATATATGAACTATCTTTTCTTGTTGCACCACCATTTAACAGTTTAGAAACTTTTTTAAAACTGTTTTTCATAATAATATCTTCTGCTAAATGACGGTATTCCGGTGTAATAACAAGAATAATTTCGTCAATTAATTCTGATTTTTCAAAAATTTCAACAGTATGTTCAAGAACAGATTTTCCTGCTATTTTTACAAATTGTTTGGGAAGTTCACTTCCATATCTGTTGCCTGTTCCTGATGCAAGTATTATACTGTAATTTTTCATTGTTTTGCCTCTGATATTAATTGTTGTATTGTTTCTTGTTCTTCATTACATAAAGTTTCATATGCACTATGACCAAAAGTAATTTTTGACGGATAATCCATATAATTTTTGTATAGTCTTGTTAAATATGCATGTGGATTATTAATACAAGGAAATTCTATATTTTCAAATTCAATCGTTTTTAGCGGATAAACCACGTTGTATGCTGTAAACCAGTTTTTCCAAGTATGTTTAAAATCAACACCCCATACAAAGTCTGTTTTATCATTTTCTTGATTCTTAAATAGAATTAACTCTCTCAATTTATTAATTCTGTTTTGAATTTCTTTATCCGATAAGAAAACATTTATGTGTCTTTTTAGGTCTTTGCTTCTAATATTTTTAATATTAATTGTTTCTTTCAGTTGTTCTTCTGTAGTCAGTGTTCTTCCGTATGTATCAAACGGAAATATATCTACAAAAAGATGCGGACACTTTTTATGTTGGATTTTTATAAAATAACTTTTCTCTGTTTGAAATTCAGACGGATTATAATCAGCAAAAATATCAGGATTTCTTGAAGTTGTTTCAAAAGCTTTAATTATTTTTTCATAATCTTTTCTGGGCATTGCTGTATCAATATCATCATCCCACGGAATATATCCTTTGTGTCTTACTGCGCCTAATAAAGTTCCGCCATCAAGCCAATATTCTAAATTATTTTGTTTACAAACATAATCCAGTTCTTTTAGTAATTCTAAATTTGCAAGCTGAATATCTCTAATTTGCCCTTCTGCTTTCGGTAATGTTGTTATATCTGTGTTGTTTTCTTTATATTTTAGGAACGGCATATCTTGTAAACTTTTGCGTGTTTGCTTTTTTGGAATACAAAGTTTTAAACCGCAAAATATAAAACTATATTTTGTACTGGATTGAGAACGGCTTGAATATGTTAATTTAAATAATTTTGATACTTGTTTATTTATAGGAAGAATTCCAAATAATTTTTCTTTAGTTTTAAAATAACCTTTGTATGACTTAATAATTGGTGTGGACCAAAAAGTTTTATAATAATTCATTTTCTCCGGAAGATTTACATCATGTTCTTTTGCAAACATTTGCATTTGTTTATAATAGTATATTTTATCTGCTGTTTTTACCGAATTATCTTTTTTTGAGTTACAAACAGAATCAGGGTTTGTAATATAGTGGTACTTTGTATTTGGCGTAACAGCTAAGATATCAGAGTAATATAATGCAGTTAAGGTAAACAAAATATCTTCATGAAATCTATTTTCAGGAAAGAAAATAGATTGTTTATCAAGAAAAGACTTTCTATAAATTTTATTCCAACAATGAAAAAGAGAACTTTTTTTATAAGAGCAAAGTTTAATTTTTTCTTGAATATCTTTTGTTGTTTTATAATTTTTATATTTAATATTGTATTTTAAAGAATTATGCTTATGTTTTAAGATATTTGCTGCCGCAATATCTGCGTCATTTATTTTTGCAGTGTTATAAAGTTCTTCAAAGAAGTTTTCATCAATATAATCATCTTGGTCAACAAAACCAATATATTCGCCTGTTGCATTTTTAATGCCGTTATTTCTTGCGGCACCTGTTTTTTTGTTATTTTGTGTTAAAAGTTTTATTCTTGAATCTTTTTGAGAAAACTCTTCTATAATTGAGATGCTGTTATCTGTCGAACCGTCATCAATAAAAATGATTTCAATTTCTTTTAGCGTTTGATTAATAAGTGATTTAAGACATATTCTAATATAATTTTCGCCATTATAAACAGGAATTATGATGCTGACTTTGGGGCTCATCCTATAATCTTTCTTCTTTTCTCAATCTCTTCTATTAAACAAAAAACAATAGGCAGTGTCAATGAAAACGGAAGTTTAAACTTGTTTTTATTAGTTGGTATTGGATGTTAAAATCGTAAAATTATATAGAGGGAGCGACGGTTGCGAGAGAGAGCGAAGTTGACATAAAAAAAGACCTACCGAAGTAAGTCTTTTAAATGGCGGGACCGACGAGGCTCGAACTCGCGACCTTCTGCGTGACAGGCAAGCGAAGATAACCATTAGTAGCTATGTTGAACATATTGAGAAAGAAGAGGTGAGTAAACTTTGTATTTTGATTAAAGAATTGAATATGATTGCATAGGGTACTAGGTTGTTATTAAGGGTTTTATTATATTTGTGGTATAGTTAATGCGTTAGGAGTTATTATGGCGGAAGAACTAAAATTATTTGAAGGTAATAGAATTAGACACATCTACGATGAAGAAAAGGAAATTTATTATTTCTCTGTCATAGATATTATTGCAATATTGATTGAAAAAGATTATCAGAGTGCAAGAAAATATTGGAATAAATTGGCACAACGTTTGCGTGACGAGGGTTCAGAGCAAACGGTGACAAATTGTCACCAGTTGAAAATGCAAGCTGATGACGGGAAAATGCGTAAGACTGATGTTGCCGATATTAAGACTATTTTCCGTATTATTCAATCTGTTCCTTCTAAGAAAGCTGAGCCTATTAAGCAATGGTTAGCGAAAGTTGGTCAAGAACGTGTCCAAGAAATGACTGACCCGTCAACTGCTATAGATAGAGCAAGAGAAACATATAAAAAGCTGGGAAGGTCTGATAAGTGGATACAACAGAGAATGACTGGTCAAGAGACTCGGAACAAACTTACAGACTATTGGAAAGACCATGAAATTTCTGAAGGGGAAGAATATGCTATCCTAACTAACATCATTCATCAAGAATGGAGTGGATTAAGTGTTAAGGAACATAAAAACCTTAAAGGTTTGAAGTCGCAAAACCTAAGAGACCATATGTCTGAGGCTGAGCTGATTTTTACAGCCTTAGCAGAACTTTCTACGAGACAGATTGCTGAAATGGATGAAGCTACAGGCATGGCTGAGAATTCAAAAGCAGCCAAAGAGGGTGGTAAAATTGCAAAGGATGCTCGTCTTCAGTTAGAACACAGAACAGGACAAAAAGTCGTAACAGGTGATAATTTCCTACCTGATTCTAAGAAACCTAAACAGATAAAGAAAAAAGACTAATTTATAAATATCATTTAGTTTTGACACCAATTTCACTATATTTTGACACTAATGTTACCAAATTATGACACCATAATTTTTGAAACTCTTTAAATGCGGGCTATTGAGGTTGGCATTTTTTGTTAAATAGTACTTAATACTTTCTACTCAGATAACAAAGCCACTTTAAAAAAAGGTGGCTTGTTATCATATAGATAACCTTTGAGTTGGAAAGAACCCTCTTAAGCAAGGGCTTCACTCATTGGTATGGTAAAAGTAGAAAACCGAGTAATGGCTCGGAAAGGAGAATTAAATGACAAGTACTGTAAAACGTATGAACAGTAAAGAAACGGTTGAATACTTAAAGGGGCAACTCAAAGATTATCTTGAAAACGAATTAGGTATTGAAGATGCCCAAAGTCCTTTTCACTGCTTAAATCCCGAACACAATGACAACAATCCCTCTATGAGTTTTGACTCCAAAAGGAATAAGGTTCATTGCTTTAGTTGTGGTGTGGATTGGGACATATTTGATGTCGTACAGGCAACGGAGGAATTACCCAAAGGTAAAGACGGATTTAAAGATGCTCTTAACATCTTGTGTGATGTGTACAACATAGATATTGACGGTAACTACAGAAAACCCAACATCCTCAAAAAGAAAACGCATACACCTTCAGTAAGGAACTCAAATGAAACCTTAGAAGAACGTCAAGAAGATACTGAAGATTATACTAACTATTTTCTTCAGTGTTATAAAAGACATAACGAAACTACGTATCTTAAAGACAGAGGAATAAAGGAAGGTACTATTAAGAATTTTCGAATAGGTTATGCCCCCGAATACAAACTTTATTTTGATAAAGAAACGAAGCGGTGGGTAACTGGGGAATTTATTATTATACCTACAGGAAAAGACTCTTATGTAGCACGCAATACTGACCCTAAAGCTAGTCCAAAAGACAGATATAGAAAAAAGGGGACAAATAAACTATTCAATTTCAAGAAGGGTATCATTGACGACCCTGCTCCGATATTTGTAACTGAAGCAGAAATTGATGCAATGTCTATAATCGAAGTCGGAGGAAAAGCGATTGGATTAGGTAGTGTAAGTCAGGCAGATAAATTTATTAAAACATTAAAAAGAAACGTAGAGCCTGAATTATGCCCGCCTATTATATTGGCACTTGATAATGATAAAGCGGGGAGAGAAGCATCTTCAATGATTTTTGAAGAACTTTCTAATGCAGGATATTTTGTTGTAGATGTAATATCAGAGGAAAAAGAAGATAAAGATACTACACTTTACCAATCCTGTAAAGATGCAAATGAGATGCTTCAAAAAGACAGACATAAGCTCTATGAATTAGTACAATATCATCAAGATAGAGTAATAGAAGAAATAAACGAGTTTGTTGGTAATGACTTAAAAGCATTTGATAATAAGCACCAAGTTAGCAACTTGATAGAAGAATTTTGGAACGGAGATAAGGCAGACCTGACTTTCTATCCTACAGGCTTTGATAAGTTGGATAAAGCATTGGACGGAGGATTTACAAGAGGATTGGGTTTAGTCTGTGCACTTTCATCTCTCGGCAAAACAACATTTACTCTTCAGATTGCTGACCAAATGGCAAAACTAGGTACTGATGTTATTGTCTTTAGTTTGGAACAGGGAAATTTTGAGCTTATGGCGAAAAGCATCAGCAGAAACACATTATTGTTGAGTGATTATGACTTCAAGAATGCTAAAACAACTAACGGTGTTCTTCACAAACAAAGATATGCAAACTACAGTAAAGAAGAACTAGACTTGATTAAACAGGCTAGTTTGGCTTACAAAGAGTACGCTAATCACATATACATGTATGAGATTTCAGGAAAGATTACTCACGAATTTATCAAAAAAGAAATTCAGAATTTCGTTCAAAGGAAAAAGTCGAAACCAGTAGTAATTATAGATTACATCCAATTATTGTCTACTATTGATAAATTTGGTAGCGATAAACAAAACGTGGATAACACTGCTACCTGTTTAAGGCAAGTTGCTAGAGATTTGAATATACCAATTATTGCAATTTCTTCTATAAATAGAGCAAGTTATAAATCTGAAATCTCTTTATCCTCAGCTAAGGAGTCAGGAGCTTTAGAGTATTCTGCTGATTTCTTTATTGGATTACAATTCAAAGGAGCTGGCGAAAAAGGTTTTGACGAGGTTGAAGCAAAGAAAATCAGTAATGATATAAGTACTCCGAGAAGCGTAGAACTGGTAATCCTCAAAAATAGAAACGGTAGAACAGGAGAAAAAATTGAATATGAAATGTATTCAGCTTTTAACTTCTTCAGGGAAGTATCCGAAGATTGGAAGCCTAGTTTTACAGCTGAAGATACGAAGAATTTTGAAATAAAAGAATTTGAAGACGAAGATGAATATAATATTTCTGACATAGATTAGTTCATCAAGATTGATTGTCTCGTAGAGCTCAGGTATTTGTACATGCCTGAGCTTTTTATATCATTACTTAACAAACGACTTTTGTGTTATAATTACCCCATGACTGAGAAGTATTTGGACAGTATCGTTAAAAAGTTTAAGACTGGCAAAACAACCGAGCATAGTTTTCGTGGAGATTTGCAGGAGTTTGTAGAAAGGACTGTACAAGGAATACAGGCAATAAATGAGCCTCGTAGGCAGAAATGTGGTGCTCCTGACTATATCATACAAAAGAAGAACATTCCTATAGGCTACATTGAAGCTAAAGATATTGACAAAAACCTTGATATAGTTGAAAAATCAGAACAATTAGAACGTTACAAAGGAAGTCTTAACAATCTCATTTTAACTAATTATCTTGAATTTAGGTATTTTATAAATGGTGAAAAGGTCTATACGATTAAGATTGCTGACATTCAGAATGGAAACATTAAAGTTGATACTAAAGAGTTTGATAAGTTAGTTTCTCTGATAAGAAACTTTTGTGACTACCAAGGGCAAACAATTAAGTCTCCGAAGCAGTTAGCAAACCTTATGGCACAAAAAGCTGTTATGATTAGAGATGTCATAATAAGTAGCCTTGAAGAAAATGAGGTAAGTTCATTAGCAAGTCAAAGAAATGCGTTTAAACAAATACTATTACATGATTTAACTAACCATACCTTTGCAGATATGTATGCTCAGACAATAGCATACGGGTTATTTGTAGCACGTTTGAATGATACAACTCTTGATGATTTTTCTCGACAAGAAGCCCGAGAACTTGTTTCAAAGAACAACCCTTTTCTACGCCAGTTGTTTGACTATATTTCAGGTGTTAACTTAGATGATAACCTAGTTTGGATTGTAGATGACCTAGTTGATATATTTAGAGCTGTTGACCTGAACAAATTATTACATAATTACGGACGTTCAACAGGAATGAATGACCCGTTCCTGCACTTTTACGAGACTTTTTTGGAAAGTTACGATAAAGTAAACAAAGAAAAACGTGGAGTATATTATACTCCATTGCCTGTAGTAAAGTTTATTGTTAGAGCCGTAGATGATATTTTAAAATCTGAATTCAACCTAACTCATGGACTTGCAGACGATACTAAGATTAAGTATAAAAGGTTTGTTTATGTAGATACTTCAAATAAAAGAGCCAAACAGCCAAAAGAAGTATGGCAAGAAGAAGACATCTACAAGGTACAAATCCTTGACCCTGCAACTGGTACAGGAACTTTTCTTGCCGAGTGTATCCGAAAGATTTATGAATACTTTGTAAACCAAAAGGGAATATGGTCTCGTTACGTTGATAACGCTCTAATTCCACGACTTAATGGGTTTGAAATTATGATGACACCTTACGTTATGTGTCATTTGAAGTTAGATTTATTACTACAAGATACTGGTTATACTACAACAAAACAGACTAACCGCTTTAATGTTTACCTAACTAACGCACTTGAAAAGGATGAGACAAACAAGTATCCTCTATTTGACTGGTTATCAGATGAAGCTCGTTATGCTAGTAAAATTAAATCAGAAAAGCCTATTATGGTAGTTTTAGGTAATCCACCTTACAGTGTTTCGAGTTGTAATAAAAATGATTACATAGATGACCTCATGGAAGTCTACAAACAAGATTTAAACGAACGTAATATCCAACCATTATCTGATGACTACATTAAGTTTATCCGTATGGGTGAAAGTTTTATCGAGAAGAACAATGAGGGAGTTCTTGCTTATATCTCTAACAACAGTTTCTTAGACGGTGTAATACATAGACAAATGCGTAAACATCTTTTAGAAACCTTTGATAAGATTTATATAATTAATTTACATGGTAATGCTAAGAAAAAAGAGTGTTGTGCTGACGGTTCAAAAGATGAAAATGTGTTTGACATTCAACAGGGTGTAAGTATCAACATATTTATTAAGACAAAATCCGATAGTAAAGACCTCGCAAAAGTTTATTATAAAGACCTTTATGGTTTGCGTGCTGACAAGTATACGTACTTAGAAACTAACAATATGGCAACGGTAGACTATACAGAACTTGCACCAGTAGAACCATACTACTTCTTTGTACCAAAAGACTTTGCTCTTCAAGACGAATACGACAAAGGAGTAAAGGTTGATGAGTTATTTTCTTTGAACAAGGCGGGAATAGCAACAGGTCGTGATGATTTGTTTATCAACTACAACAAGGAAAGTGTCCTGCATAACATACAGGAAGTCTTTGACGACAATACAGTTTTACAGTCTCGTTACAAGTTAAATAAAAATAGTTCTTATAATTTATGTAGCACCATTCAAAAGGCAGTATTTGATGAGTCATGTGTACAAGAGCTTTCATATAGACCGTTTGATAATAGAAAGGTATATTACGATAAAAGTTTACTTCAACGAGCGAGATATGAAGTAATGGGGCAGTTTGCACATTCAAATATAGGCTTAATTCTTTCAAGAATGGTCGTAGGAAACTTTGACTGGAATGACGTATTCATAACTCGGAATATAACAGAAAAGGGGATTATGGCTATGCGTGTAAGCAATACAGCTCCTATATTCCCGTTATACCTATACAACGATACTGACTCTGCACAAGCCTCATTCTTTGAACAAAACCGTAAACCTAATTTGAACATGGATGTAGTACATGAGTTTGAACATAAACTAGGGCTGACATTTACAGCAGAGAAAGAAACTACAGACGACACATTTGCACCTATTGACATACTTGATTATGTTTATGGGGTTTTACATTCAAATAGATACAGGACGAAGTATAAAGAGTTTTTGAAAATAGATTTTCCACGGATACCGTATCCAAAGGACAAAGACTATTTCTTTAAGGTTGCAGAACTAGGAAAACAACTCAGAGAAATACATTTATTAGAAAGTCCTGACGTTAAGAACCTCATAACATCATTTCCTATTGACGGAGATTGTGAAGTAATTAAACCTGAATATAAGAAAGGTAACGTCTATATTAACCCTACGCAATACTTTGAGGGGGTATCCGAACTGGCATGGAATTTTTATATAGGCGGTTACCAGCCAGCTCAAAAATGGCTCAAAGACCGTAAAGGAAGAATATTAGGTTATGATGATATAATTCATTATCAGAAAATTATAGTGGCTTTAGAACAAACCCACCAATTAATGCAGAACATAGACGAGATTGTAGAGGTGTAAGATGATTGATTATATAGTACAGCAGGTTCAAAATGATTTTATAACTTGGGTGTCATTTGGAGCTGATATGTGTATATTAGGCATAACACTATATACGACTTGGAAAACATTTTTTGAAAAAAGAATTAAATTGTTAACTTATTCTCCTAATTTTTGCAGCATGTTTGGTGGTAGTTATATCTCTGTTGTTGTCGAAAACACATCGTTATCACCTTTATCAGTGGAAAAAGTAGATATAGTATATGATAATCGTTATGTAATAAACCTAAATACATTTCAAGAACCGTTAATATTAAAACCTCAACAGGCTACAACAATTACAATGATGCCTTTTTCTCAACTTAGCGGTCTTTCTTTGGGAGAAATAGAACATAAAGATTTTTATTTAATATTTAAAACATCAAAAGGAAAAATTATTTCAAATTTTAAGCGAATGCCGATTAAAAAAAACTCAAACAACAAATGTCAAATTATCACAGTGATGCGTAGAACATTTAATGGGTTGATAATATCGCCAGATATAAAATATGCAATACTAATGAAAAATGAAGAAAAACAGCAGACAATCCTTATGAATAATTTTGGAATTATGGATAAAGATATATATGGGTATAATGCAATTCCACGCAATGATATTAATGATATACAACTAGTTAAAGGACATATTAAGACTATAATTGACAAGTTCAATCCAAAACAAATTTATAGCATAGTACCGCTTAATCAAGATACAAAGAGCTTTTAAACAAGTATACAGAAAGAACCTGACAAGTTTTAAACAGACTCTAACCGCTTGATAAAGTTGTACAGATTACCAATAGAACAGTCATATTGCTTAGCAATAATCGTCTTAGGAACTTTGAGGGCAATTAGTCTCATGATGTCCTCTGTGTGTTCGTCCAGTTTTGATTTTCCTTTACCAGTCGGACGTCCTAGCTTGACTCCTGCAAGCTGACGGGCATGTAACGCTTCTCTAGTCCTTAGACTGATTAACTCACGCTCAATCTGAGCTACAAGAGCAAAGATTGTAGAGGTTACGGTAGCAGTGATTGAGTCCTCTGAGTTGTTAAATCCCTCTTTAAGGCTATATAAAGTTATTCCTTTATCCTTAGTAACCTTGATTACTTCAAGTATCTGTGTAATGGAGCGAGCTATCCTAGAGAGTTCAGGCACTATCAGGACGTCTCCTGAGTTCATAGAGTCTAATAATGTTCCTAGCTTACGTTTCTTGTAGTCTATCTTGCCCGAGATATGCTCCTCAATAAACTCCACGTTTCCTAACTTTTTGTCATTAGCAAATTGAAGTATATCTAGTTTGTTTTTCTCTGTGTCTTGGTCTAGCTTGCTGACCCTTATAAATCCTTTTGTAGCCATGTTAAATTACCTCTTTTAATGAAAATGTCTGTTTCTGATTTTCTTTAGTTACTTATCTACAACGAAAGACAGACCTTTTTGTTGTATGAACTCCCATAATAAATACGGTCGTTATTGTTGTATAAGATACGGTCTCAGTTGTTCCTGTTCCTCTACCTTATAGAACTTATAGATGTCGTTCTTGACTTCAAGAGCCTTATGATAAATTGATGTAGCTAGCTCCATAATGTTATCGAACTTCTTTTGATATTCAATAGGGTTGATGTCTATGTCATAGAGTAGGTTGTTGATAATAAAAGTCAATCCCTCTAGGTTGTATGCTTTATCCAGTAGTCTCTGTATTTTCATGATGTTCTCCTTATGTATGTAGTTTTCTGTATTCTCTGATTGTTTTGGGTGTAAAATTAAAGTCGAGATTAAGTAAGGGTAGTTGCTGAAAGATAGGTGTAGTGTGGATTTCGCCAAATTCGAGGTATCCCATACCTAAACTGGTATAGCCGAAGAGCCGATTGGTGTCGCTCCTGTCGATTTCTGTTATGTAGATGTCCACATTGCCGTAAAAATAGTGTAGAACTGGTTTAACCTCTTCTCCTAGTTCGTCTGTCTCATAGATTGAGGGAGCTGAGTTGATTATCCGAGCCAGTTTGTCCGCTATGTCCTCAAAATATCTGTGTTCTTCTCCTCTGAGTCCGTCCTCGAAACAATGAGCCTGACTTGGTGGCATGAATTGTAACGCTGTGATGATATTTTCTTTATTACTACTCATTGACCTGACCTCTTTTGAAAGTGTAGGGGGTGAACCCTACACAATAGTAAACTTTCTGTAATTACTTTGTTTGATGAAAGCGTTGTAGAGTTCCAAATACTTCTTTTTGAATGCTGATGTATTGAAGTTGTTACGTACAATGTTTTGAAAACGTACTGTAAAAGCTCCGATTTGTAGCTCGTCCAAACCTGCTTCATCTAGTACAGATTTGATAAAAGCTTCTTTTTCTTTCTTCATCTCATCAAGTTCAGCAATTTTTGCGTCCAATGCTCTGATGTCTCTGATTTCATTCTCTAAGTTTGATGTGATGATAACTGTTGTCATGTTGTCCGTCCTTTCGTTTAATTAAGTAACCTTACTCTTATATATTACAACACTTATGATGGAATTACAACATGTGTGATGTAATATATTTACACTTCTTCACATTTCTATCAGATGTGTTGTATTAACATCAAAAATGATGTAATATGCTAGTATGGTTAATAAGAACGGTAAACAATTAAATAGGTTAGAATTGCAACTCCAAAAGAGTATAGAGGACATCATGGCGGATAATGATGTCAAGTTCTCTGTGTTTCTTCCTGAATTAAGGAATGATTTGCCTGAGGATAAGTCCTCTAACGAGTACAAAAACAAGCATAAGGCAGAGTATCTTAAACAACTCAGAGCCTCATACTCAGTTGAAGAAGTTAAGAAAATGCTTGACGTACTGGGTTATGAATTAGTATTAAAGTTGAATGACAAGGCGGTGAACCCTGTTAAGTACGGACTTGATGATATTAAGGTTAAGTACACCGACCTCATGGCAGTGTGTGAGTTGTTGAGCATAAACATTGCATGGGTAAAAAAGGGCGATAGAACCCATGACAAAAATTCAGTGTAACTTTTTTTATTATACACACGGAAATTTTTGAATTTTCCAAAACTTTGGATATAAATTATGCACTACATAGATAACATTACACTAACAATACTTATAATTCTTCAGCGAGACGGAGCATTAACCATATCTGCTCCTGATACAAAGTCATTGGATGAATTAACCACATATATAAGCACTCTTGATAGCTTATTCATGAATAAGCCTGCAAACATGACTATTAAAGAGGAAGAAGAATATGCAGAAACTTATGTTCCAAGTGTAGAATATGAAAGTAATGGTAGAGAACTAAGGGTGTACTGTAACAGTGTTGAAAGATTAGAAGAATTCTTGGAAACGTATGCTAAGAATTACAATGACAGAATACTTGAAGAATATGGAAACTCTAATGAATTTGACACAATAAGTGCACTACAAGATATGTTGATTACGATAACTAAGGACTCAACTAAAGATACTTCTCACTACATCATAACCAACCCTAAGTATGCACCTCTAATATTGTTCAAGTCATTTGAAAACAACGAATTTATACAAGGGCTTACCATTCAGCTTGCCACTGTAGAAGAAATGCCGTATCCTATGATTTTATTTGAACGTAATCTTGATGAAACTCCTGACAAATACGTTAGAGATTGGCAGAGATACTTTCATTGCAGGTACGTGTTAAATATGGACTGGTATCTTGAAGAATATAGAAGATTGGCATCTAAGACTATATCAAGAAAAAGACGGAAAGAATTTGCTCCTTTGCAGAAAAGCGTATATACATATCTCTTAAATAATGCAAGAGAAGGAGTACGTACATTATCCCGAACAGATTTAAAAAATTGCATGACTCTTGCTAACAAGGATAAAAAAATAAACGATTTATGAGCTCAGTATCGAGAAATATTTGGGAAGCCTTCTGATTTTAGCATTATAACATACAATAGAAGTACTGGGATGTATGATGTTCATGAAGATATTTTAACTGACAAACGGATTTGACCTTACGGTTAGGTCGGGCTTAATAAAATCTTACAAAGTACAGCACTGCTTTCAGTGCTGTACTTTTTTTGTGCTGAATTATCCTTACCTTACCTTTTTTCGTAAGGTGGTAATCTCAAACACTGGTTAATGTTCTCAATCGACCAAAAGAGCGGTCGAAGAAAAGGAGAACAAAATGACATACAATTTTATTATTTCAACTCAGTTAACAAACTTTATTCAGGTACTAAATTATACCGATAAGTTTAAACTGCATCCGATAGAGAAAACTCTTACTTATGAAGAGACAAATGAAAATTTCTCTTTAAGTATTAAGATGCCAAAAAGTTGCAGATTAAGACCTAGCACCATAAACCTACTGAATTTGATACTAATACAATTTACGGAAAAATCTGAAGCAACATTTAATATATCACTGGCAGAATATATGAACTTCACAGGATTAAAAGTTAGAGACAGAGCTCTGACGGAAGCAGATAAAATACTTAAGGAGAATGCCCCTAAAACATTCAGAAAGAAAGATATTATAAGTCGCAAAAAAGAAGCTCGTAAGGTTCTTAGTTCGGACGTAGATACATTATCAAAAATCACACTTCACTTCAGCAATAAGTACCAACATCTTAATTCTACAATTTTTAACACCTTAGTTAGAGAACGCAATGGTGATATTACTGGTGAATTTCATACTGATTTCTTCAAATATATTACCAAGTGCAACAGACAACTTATGGTGTATCCTGATACGATTGCAAAAACAAACTGTAGCAGAATGAAAAATCCGTACCTGTTTGCACTGAAAAATAAAATTAACCAACAGTGTAAATTTAATTTGTATGACACAAGACTGAACAAGAAGAAAGATTTTTTTAACATAAGTATAGAAACATTACTAAAAATCTGTTACATGAACGGCTTGAGCACACCTGACGAATTATATCAAAAGTATTTAGACAGTGGTAGGAAGTTAAAACCTCACTATAAAAGAGATATTGCTGACGTACTGTATAAGACCTTAGAGCTTATTGAAAATGAAGAAAATGAATACTACTCTATTGAATTTCTTACTCATAAGAAAGCAGACATGTACACAGATGACGATATAGACAGTGATAACTTCTCTGAATGGCAAAGAGGTTTTATAAAGATAATTTTTAAGGAAGGGTATCCGAGAGAAGATTTTGACTCTAATAAAATTAAGAAGAAAAGACAAAAGAAGACTTCTAAATCTGACCCTAAAGTCTAAGCTGAATGACACATCTTCTATTCAACAAAATTTTGTGTTACAGTATCTCTATGAAAAAAGCTGTATTGTATGCACGTGTATCGAGTAACAGGCAAGAGAAAGAAGGGTTCTCCATCCCTGCTCAGATTAAGTTTTTACGTGATTATGCAGAAAAGAATGATATTGAAATCGTTAAAGAATTTGTTGAGGCTGAGACTGCTAAGAAGGCAGGTAGAGCAAAGTTTAATGAAATGGTCTCGTATTTACACGAACACGAAGACCAACGAATTATACTTGTTGAAAAAGTTGACAGATTGTATCGTAATTTACCTGATTACGGCACGATTGATAATATTGAAGGATTAGAAATCCATTTCGTAAAAGAAAATGAAATTCTGTCGGAGAATTCACGTTCAGGCATAAAATTCATGATTGGTATTCGAGTTCTTATGGCGAAGCAATATGTAGATAATCTTGCCGAAGAGTCTGCAAAGGGTTTGAAGGAACGAATTGAACAAGGATATGCTTTATATCCGCCTTTAGGTTATAAATATGGAGATGACGGAACACATAAGCATGCAATAATAATTGATGAAGAACGTGCTAAATATGCTAAGCGTGCATTTGAACTTTTTGTATATGAAAATTTATCTGCATACGCTATTAACAATATCCTATATGATGAAGGTCTAAGAACACCAAAGGGTAAAAAATATGCAGTATCTACTATCCAAAGGATGTTTCACAATGTTATGTATGTAGGAGACTATATGTATCAAGGTAAATTATATCTTGACGGCAGGCATGAGCCCTTGATTAGTCGTAAGCTGTTCCAATTTGCACTTGATAAATTGAATAATGCTACAAATACTGCACGACAACATGGTATAGAATTTCCGTACATAGGTTTATTCAAGTGTGGTATATGCGGATGCAGTTATACTGCTGAACGTAAACTAAAATCAGTAAGCGGAAAAGAATACATCTATTATCATTGCACTGGTAAGGGTAAGATAAAAACCTGCAAGAAAGGTTCATACATTAGTCAAGATAAAATTGATGAACACATTGCAGAGATTTTGAAAGACCTGAAATATATTCCTCAATCTTTCATTGATGAGGTATCAGAAATTTTATTAGGTGCTCACGAGTTGATGAACAGGTACAGTAATACCGCTCAGAATGATACACAAAGACGCATAAAAGAAATTGATAGACTTATTCAACAGGGTTATCAAAATATGCTGAAGAACCCTATACCTGAAGTAAAAGAAGTTTGGCAAATGAAATATAGTATGTGGAAGGAAGAAAAGGAAGCTCTAAGAACCCGACAAACATGCATTGATAAAGCTGACAATAATTTCTATGAGCAGTCTAATACTATTCTAAACTTCTGTCAGAATGCTTATGATTATTTCAAGACAGCTACACCAAGTCAAAAAAGAACGATTTGTGAAATTTTAGGTTCGAACTTTATAGCAACAGGTAAAGAGCTAAGTATAACCCTGCATTCAGTCTTTGAAGATATTATTGAAATTAACAAAACCTGTGCATATAATCCTTCAGGGTTCGAACTCTCTGAAGCTCAAGCAGACATTAAAAAAGAGCCTCTTGATAAGGCTCTTAATTTAAATGGCGGGACCGACGAGGCTCGAACTCGCGACCTTCTGCGTGACAGGCAGACACTCTAACCAAACTGAGCTACGATCCCATTTGCTTTCGAAATTTATTATATGCGGAACAAAAAAAAATTGCAATACATTTTTTTGAATTATTTTACTAATATTCTTTTTGCCATATAATGAAATATATAATTATACAGGATTACGAGGAAAATTATGAATAAATATTTATTGGAAATAGGAACGGAAGAATTAGCTTATAAGTTTATTCCTTCTGCTATGGAACAATTAAAAAATGAATTTTCTAAAACTTTAGAAGAAAATGAAATAAAATTCTCAGAAATAAAAGTTTATGCAACTCCAAGAAGACTTGCTGTTTTAATTGAAAATATTGCTGAAAAACAAGAAGATGTTGAAAAAACAGTTAAAGGGCCTATAGCTACAATTGCTTATGATGAAAACGGTAATTTGACAAAAGCTGCCTTGGGTTTTGCTAATAAAAACGGTATTAATCCTGAAAATTTATATAAACAAGATAATTATGTTTGGGCAAAAATTGAACAAAAAGGTAAAGATACTAAAGAATTATTAAAATCTGTTGTGCCTGAAATAATTATGAAATTAAAAGGTACTCACTTTATGAGATGGGCAGATTTGGATATTAAATTCCAACGTCCTATCAGATGGATTGTATCTTTATTTAATAATGAAGTTGTTGAGTTTGAAGTTGCTAAAGTTAAAGCTTCAAATATTTCAAGAGGTCACAGATTTTCTACAACAGAAGTTGAAGTTAAAACTCCCGATGAATATTTAACAGTTCTTGAAAGTGCAAATGTTATAGCTGATGTAGAAAAACGTAAGGAAGTTATAACAAAACTTGCTACTGCAAAAGCTAAAGAAATTGGTGCAGAAATTGTTATTGATGAAGACTTATTGGATGAAGTAACTTTTATCACAGAATGGCCGATTCCTGTTATTTGTTCGTTTGAAGAAAAATATCTTCAAATTCCTGAAAAAGTTGCTGTTACAGTAATGGCAGTTCATCAAAGATATTTCCCGTTATATAAAGACGGTAAACTTTTAAATAAATTTATTACTATGAGTAATTACGTTGGTGATGTTTTTGAAAACATTAAAGCAGGTAATGAAAGAGTTGTTAGAGCAAGACTTGAAGATGCAGTTTTTTTTGTTCAAGAAGATACTCAAAAACCTCTTGCCGATTATTTAGAAGAACTAAAAGGCGTTACTTTCCAAAAAGGTTTTGGTTCTGTTTATGATAAAACTCAAAGAATTTGCGAATTATCTAAAGTTCTTGAAAAACAATTAAATATTCAAAATCCTAATGTTGAAAGAACAGCACTTCTTTGTAAGGCTGATTTAGTTACCAAATTAGTATTTGAATTTACTGAACTTCAAGGCTATATCGGTGCTGATTATGCCCTAAGAAGCGGAGAAACAAAAGAGGTTTCTACAGGTATTATGGAACACTATTTCCCGTTAAATGCTGATAGTGATGCTGCTGAATCAATTGACGGTCAAATAGTTGGTATTGCTGATAAAATGGATACTATTGTTACTGTTTTTGCTGATGGTAAAAAGATTTCAGGCTCTCAAGACCCATTGGGTGTCCGCCGTGCAACTCTTGGTATCTTAAAAACAGTTCTTCAAAAAGATTTGAATGTTAACTTAACTGAACTTCTTAAAGAAACAATTAAACTTCTTCCTGTTAAAGTTGAAGATGAAAATAAATTATTTGATACTATAAAAGATTTCTTTGAACAACGTTTAATTGTGTTCTTGTCTGATAAATATAAACACGATGTTTTAGAAGCTTGTATTAGTAATAAAGATGTTTTAAGCGATTTGAAAGACTTTATTAAACGTTTAAATATTGTTTCAGATATAGTTAAAAAAGATACTTATGCGCAATTCCACGAGGCGATTAATCGTATTATCAGATTAATTAAAAACGAAAATAATTTTGCATCTGTAAATGAAAATTTATTTGTAATAGATGCAGAAAAGAATTTGTGGGATTCTGTTAAAACTATTGATGAAAATGTACTTTCTTATGAACAATTAGAAGAAAAATTAGTTGAAGTAATTCCTTCAATTTCTGAATTTTTTGACAAAGTTTTAGTTATGGATAAAGATGAAAAAATTAAACAAAACAGGTTGAGTCTTCTTTATTCTATAAAACAAAAGTTCGTTAAGATTGCAGATTTCAGTAAAATTGTTTTCTAAATAAAAATAATAGATAAATAAAAAAGCTTGAATTAATTTTCAAGCTTTTTTATAAGTTTTCAATAATTGCTTTTATGTTTTTGTTTGTAATTTTGGTTAAAATTTCTTTTAAGTCAATATTATCTAATTCATTAAAGGTTTTTAATGCTGTTAATACTTCACAAATTATAATTTCATTATCTGATTTCAAAAGCTCTTGTAAATATGGAATTGATTCTGTCAAATTAAATTCAACAAGTAACGGCAAAACAGATAAAATTCTATCATCTGTAGATTTTAATTCCGATAAAATAAAATGTTTTTGGCTATTCCAAAATTCTTCATTTTGAGATTTTAAGAAATTATGTATTTCTTCAATTTCTTGTTTTGTATTTTTATCTTCATCAAAAATGTATTCTTGATTTTCTGCAAATAAATTGAATTTTGCAAAAGCTTTTAATAAAATTTCTGCAATCTTTCCGGAATTTTCATTTTCTGTTTTATTAATTTTTATAAGATATTCTAAAACTTCGTACAATTCAAATTGAAAAACATCAGCTAAAGGAAGAATTTCTCCAAAACCTGATAATATATTATCAATAACATTTAAAGTATTTTGTTTGAATTCTGAATTTAATAATACTAATAAACTTTCCATATATGGAATTTGTCCTGCTATATTTTCAGGCATTTTTGATTTTGACATAGCTGTAAATAATTCTTTAAACGGATAATTTTTGCCGTATGCAGTGAAGAATTTAACAGCTTTTAATTGTTCAAAATCATCTTCTGATTCAAGATTTTCTAAGGCAATATCAAATGAAATATCATCTCTCATTTGCCCTAATGCTTCTGCTGAATTGTAGCTTAAATATTCATCATCAGAAAATGCATATTTATTAAGAGGTTCAAGTGCTACGGTATCGGGAATATAATAGAAATATTTTGCCGCATAAGTTTTTTGAGCAGTTGTTCCGTTTTCGAGTAATTCAAAAATTTCATCTGTTATATCTTCATTCGCATGTTTTGCCAAAATACTTGCAAATAAATCATCATAGTATATAGAATACAAATCAAAAAATTTAATTATATTTATAAAGTTTTCTTTAGAAACAGCTTTTTCTATTCTTTTAGAAACATTATTTCTTATAAAATCAAAAAGATAATCTGATTTTTCAACGAGTAATTTAAATAATTCAACATCGGCATTATTTACAAGATAATTAGCTGCTTCTTGTGCTTTTTTCTCGTCTTTTGCTGTTAGATTTTTTAAATACAAATCAAGATTTTCCATAGAAGTATTATAAAGGGAAGACGAATGTTTTACAAGAAAAAACCTTGGATAATCTCCAAGGTTTTTTCTGTTTGTTTGTTATTGATTATTGTTCAATATATTCTCTTGTAATTGTTTTAGTTTGTTGAACATAGTCATTATATAAACTGCAATCAACTTTTAATTCAATTAAAACATCTTCGTTAGCTCTGGCTTTGAAATTAACACCGGGAGTTAAGAAACCTGTTGCTAAACCAACACCTGCGCCAACAGGGAAGCCGATAGCCATACCGTCACCTGAACGGTCATTTGCTTCGCCAACAGGAAGACCAACTGCAACACCGCCGATAGCAGCACCAGCAACTGTGTATTCTAATGGTTTTAACCATTTATTTTCAGATAAAACACCTTCGTTGTTGTTTAATACTCTAGCGATGAATGGATATTCATGTCCATTTGGGAATACCATTTTTTCGAAGTGTAAGTATACTTCAGCGTTTTTGTTAATCCATCTTTTATCTCTTAATTCTGCAACTGTTGCATATAATTTAGTATTTGCAGGAATTAATAAAGTACCTTCTTTGGTAACGATATCTTTTTTGAAGTAGAAAGGAATTACATCGCCAATTTGATGTTTTGTAGAATTAAATGATTCTAAGAAAGAAACTCTGAATACATTTTTAGCTAAGATAATTCTTCTTAAGTTAGTAATGTTAACTCTATCAACAGCTGATTTGCCATAGTTGTCTAAGTGTTCAACAGATAGAATATATTCTTGAGGTTCTTCTGCTACTTGAGGTTCATCTCCATTATCCCCTGCATTTTCATCAGCTTTATAATTAGGGTCAACTAAGTCCATAGCTCTCATTAATCTTGCAAGTAAAACGGCAGCTTCTGCTCTGTTTAATTCCCTGTTCGGATTTAATTCTGTTTCTAAAGGATAGTTTACATATAAACCGTATTTAATAGCTTTAGAAAATGGGAAAATACCCCATTCAGGAATTTCGTTTGAATCTGCAAATTGATTTAAAATGCCTGTATCAATATCAGTATCAACAGTAATATGGCTCATAATAGAAGCTGTTTCAAGTTTTGTAATAAATCTTTGCGGTTTAAATTCACCATCAGTATAACCGTAAATTAAACCAAATTGTTCAGCACGTGCAATTGAAGGATATCCGAAAGTCTCTTGAGTAACATCTGAATAATTCGGAACTACATTAATTGGTGCTTGAGCTAAGCCTAAAGCTCTTAATAACCATTCTGTCCAATCAACCCTTGTAACTGTTTCCAATGGTTTATATGTATTATCACCATAAATAGGTACAATATTTTTTGTAACTACGTCTTCAATTTCTTCTGCTGCCCAATAATCGTCAGGAATATCGGTGTAATCCTTTGCGAATGCAGTAGAAATACCTGTTAACAACAATGTCATAGTTAAAAAGACAGTTGCTAAATTCTTTCTAAAATTCATTTTTACCTCACTTAAACTATTATTATAAATATACTTATTCCATCTTATACCCTAAATTATAAGTTAAAATGTTTTTTTAGGCAATAAAACTACATATAATAGTGTAGAAAGATTAAAAAGTTATATAAGAAATTATATAAAAATGCTAACGATGTACTACATATAAAATAATATATTAACTACTATGATTGTAGAATGTTAAAAACTCTAGAAATAGTGGTATATAATGATATATATAAGGGTTATAAAAATTAATAGAAGGATAAATATGAAAAAAATTTCTAAATTGACTTATTGTTTCTGTACGGCTTTATTAATGTGTTGTTTAACTTCAAATTCTGTATTATCTCAAGATGAAAATACATATACAGAAAAAGAAATGAATAAATATATAAAACAGAAAAATCTTGAGGTTATAAATCCGGATTATATAAATTATATTGAATCATCTATATATAAGGATGATAAAAATTTAAAAAAATCAATAGATATATCAAGTTATTTTATTGATGCAAATAAAAAATACTATGGTGATGTCCATCCTAAAACTGCTTATGCATATGTAAATAGAGCAAATATGTATTCTCACAATATGATTTTTGATAAAGCTTTTGAAGATTTAAAAACAGCAAATGATATTTATCAAAGAAATTTAAATAATTATGATTTAGGCTCATATATTTTATCAGGATATGTTGATTTGTATTTTAGTTCTCAAGACCCCGAAAAAGCACTTGAATATTTAAATAAAATTTCCAATAGTAAGCTTTATCATTTATGTCCGGGATATTTGAATATGCAATATGCAAATGCATATTCTCAAACAAAAGACATATCTAAGGCTGTGGCATATTATTCAAAAATTTATAAAGAAATAGAAAAAAACAATGGCATTGAAAGCAAAGAAATGTTTTATTATCATTTGTCAATGGCTTCTTTATACCAAATGATTGGTGATTATAGTAAATGTGAAGAAAAATTAGCAGAAGCAGAAAAACTACTTACTAAATTAAATGATGAAGATGAAAGGCTTTTAATTAATTTAAATAAAGCAAAAATTATGTATTTGAATGAAATATTGGAATTTGATATTGAACAGCCAATACTTGCACAAACTGCTGATTTAATTGCGAAACATGGTGGCTATTTTGATGAAGAACATATAAATCAATATTACATTGATTACTATAGAGAGAAAAAAGAGTTTGATAAACTTCCTAAATATTTTAAAATCATAGACGGCTTCTATAAAAATGTTCCTTCAAATGCACTTACAACAGTATTTTTTGTTGAAGAAAAACAAATTGATACTTATAGAGATAGTAAAAACTATGAAAAAGCAAAGGAACATAGCAATATAGCTCTTAATACAATAGAACCTGTTAAGGAATATGCCCCTTCTATATATATAAAATTCCTTTTGAAATCTTTCGATTTGAATAAAGATACACAAATGTTTGCTGAGGCAAAAAAAGATGTTGATGAGGCATATAAATATTGCCAAAAAGCTTTTCCTTCAAATTCATATATGTATTTTGATGTTTATAAAAAATATGGTGAGTTTTATGAGGCTCAAGGTAATCCTAAAGAAGCACTAAAATATTTTGATAAAGCATTAAAAATTAACTTGGCGCATTTTGGTTGTAAAAATAAAGAAATTGCAGATGTATATGTAAATATAGCCAAAAATACGGAAGATGCAAAAAGTGCTTTTGCCAATATGGATAAAGCTATTGAAATTTTAGAATATTGCTATGGTGAAAATCATGCAAAAGTATATGAAAAAATGAAAGATAAATATCATTTATATCATAAATTTGGAATGAATGAAGAAGCTGACAAGTTATTAGAAAAAATTAATGAGGCGATTAATTCTAATTCAATTAAAGGTTGTTCTAAATTTATCTTAAACTATGATATAGATATTCAAAATGCATATATTGCAATGAGTAAAAATGATTTTGATACAGCTTTAAAATATTCCGATAAAGCATTATCAGAGGCTGAAAATATTGAAAAACAACAACATGTGTATAGATTAAAATATGAAATATATTCAGTTGCCGGAAACAAAATCAAAGCAGCTAAATATAAAAAATTTGCAAATATTCAATAAATAAAAAAGACGGATTTTAAAATCCGTCTTTTTTATATGGTGGGCGTGAAGAGACTCGAACTCCCATGCCGAAGGCGCTTGATCCTAAGTCAAGTGCGTCTACCAATTTCGCCACACGCCCATATTCAATTTTCAATATAATTAATTTAACACATTAAAAAATAAAGTCAAATAATTATTGCCTAAAAAATGAACTTGGGGGGATTCGAACCCCCGACCAATTGATTAAGAGTCAACTGCTCTACCAGCTGAGCTACAAGTCCATAACGCAATAATACCGTATCATATAGATTGTTGTATGTCAATTGAAAAATTCGTAATTCTGAATTTACATGCATTTTGCTTTACAATATGGTTAATTCTGTTTGCAATAAAAATTCAGTTATTATATAATCAACTTGATTAGTTTAGTTTTACTATGAGAATGGAGAAAAATATGAAAAAGATTTTAGCTATGTTCGCTGTATTTTTCATGATGTGTGCTTTTAATGCTGCAAACGCTGCTGTTTATAGTGACGTTCCTGCAAATTATTGGGCTAACAAAGAAATTACAGCTGTTGTTAATGATGGTGTACTTCCTTTAAAAGGAAATGCTTTTTTACCAACTAAAGATGTTTCAAGATCAGATTTTAACTCTGCTTTATTAAAAACATTAGGTCACAAAACAGCTTCTTTATCTGAAAAAAATCCTTTTTCAGATGTTGTTTCATCCAGAGCTGATTATGGTGATATCTTATTATCTTCTAAATTAGGTTTAATTTATGGCTACAATGATGGTACTTTTAAACCTGACAGAATTATGACTAAAGCTGAAGCTGCTTCTGTTATCAGCCATATTACAAAAGATTTCAAAGGTGATTTAAAATCTTTAAACTCATTTAAAGATAAATCAGCTATTCCGGCATGGGCTACACGTCAATATGCTAAAACTATTGACCTTGGTGTTTATGTAAACTATCCAAATGCTGATGAATTATTACCTAACAAAAACTTAAACAGAGCAGAAGCTGCTGTTTTATTGTACAAATTAAAACAACAAATCGGAGCTGTTAAAGAACAATATGTTAGCAAAGAAACTGTTCTTAGAACAGAACACTTAGATGTAACTAAAAAAGCTGAAGTTGATACAGTTCAAATTACATCAACAAGAAAAATTGTAAATGCTAAAAACATTATTAAAGGTTACTTCTATACATACTTTACTTCTAAAGATGTTCAAGTTGGTGATACAGTTACATTTACAGCTAAAAATGATATCTATACTGAAGAAGGTACATTAGTAATTCCTGCAAAAACTACAATGAAAGCAAAAGTTGCTTCTGTTGAACCTAAAAAATGGTGGAATAAAAATGATAAAGTTACTGTAGAATTTGAATCTATGACTTTACCTACAGGTGTTTGTGTTCCATTTAAAGCAGAAGTTATTAATAATAATGGTGTTTTAACTGAAAACAGATGGGTAAAACCTGTTGGTTATACAGTAGCAGGTGCAGCTGTTGGTGCAGGTGCAGGTGTTGGTGTTGCAGGTTTTACAGGTCATCACCATTATGGTAACGGTGTAGCTATTGGTACTCCTGTTGGTGCAGGTCTTGGCTTGTTAACCGGTTTAACTACTCCGGGTAGAACTTATAAAGCTAACGATGGCGATTTTGTTTGGTTAGAATTAACTCAAGATTTATCAATTCCTAACTAATAAAATTTATTAAATGAAAAACCTCTTGATTATAGGTCAAGAGGTTTTTTTATGCACTTGAAATCTAAATTTGTTCTTGTTATTATCTAACTATAAATAAATGAAGTTTAAAGGTGGTGAAAATAAATGCCAGAAATTAGAGTTGGTGATAACGAAAGTATTGAAAGTGCTCTTAAAAGATTTAAGAAAAAAATTCAAAAAGCAGGTATACTTTCAGAAATCAAACGTCGTGAACGTTATGAAAAACCAAGTATAAAGAAAAAACGTAAATCTGAAGCAGCTCGCAAAAGACGCGTTTAATATAAATGGTAAAAAAGAGAACTAATTATTAGTTCTCTTTTTTTATATTATTTTTATCTGATTTAAAAATGCCGAATAATTTTAATAATCCTTTAACTTTGCTTACAAATCCTGTTTTTTGTGTAGGTCCCGGAAGTGCTAATATTTCGGGCTGAACATTTATAAGATTACTTTTTGGTTTATTTATAACAGCTAATTCTTGTGTTTGTTGCGGTTGTACAACTAATGTAGTTGGTTTTGCCGGAACAAGAGATGTTTCTGTTGTTGATGGTGTAATTTCTTTAAAGTCAACATCAATTATATCAAGAGCTCGATGTGGTGTATTTTTTATACTTGCTTGTCTTGGACTAATTGATATGTCTTCGACAGATATTACTTCACCTTCAATTACAGGCAAAGCAGATGTTTGCCCTGCTGTATTTGCAGCAGATCCTTTTAATCCACCAACAAAGCTGGAAAGTTTTGTTGAAAGACCTGAAACACTTTTTGAAATATTTTTAGGTGCACTTTTTATACAGTTCTTTATCGCGGCAAATGTAGACATTTCTTTTGCACCTTGAACACCTGATGCTTTTAATGCAGATTTAGCTCCTGCTGCGGAAACTCCGACAGTGAAGGTTCCAGAACCCATATCTTGCCAAGCATTTGCAGCTTGTTCATCTGTTGTAGCTTTTGCTTGGGCATATATGCCTTTGCCTATTTGAATTCCGCCGCCAAGTAAACCTGCTGCTACCATAACTGGTGCTGCTGCACCGCCGGTTGCAGCTATTAATGCTGCACCGCCTATAATTGAGGCTGCTGTTAATGCTATATTCTTTGGTGAAGAAAACATTGTTTTTATTGGCTTTATTATACCTTTGCCAAAATTTTTCATTTTTTCTTTAAATGAAATTTTTCCGTCATCTTTTCCGTCTTTGCAGGCTGTAGTCGTTTTTTCTAATTTATCATTACTTATTTGTCTTGAAAGTGCAGAATTAGAATAATAAGGCTTTTTATATTTTTCAGATTTGACACCCCAAGACTCCAGGATTTGTCCTGTAAAATCACATAAATTTGTATCTACATAATTTGGTATCATAAATCCTCGGTAAATTATTGCCTCTTAATAATATAAAAATTTTTAGCAATAAAAATTGCATGATTTTAAAAGAAATGTAAACATGCTTAATCTAAATAAATTTTATTTCAACCTTTTTGATATATTTATTTTCGAGGATATTTGCAATTTTTTTTATAATATTTCTTCTTATCTCTATTTCTACGGGAAGTTCAGGATTATAGTGGGCTTGATTGACTTTTACGCCTACCATTAATTTTATTTCATCACTTTCAAGTAGAAATTTAGCAAGTTTTCCTGCTGCATTGATGCTTATTTCACCTGTTTCTAAATATTCAGCAGTTTTTGTAAGTGTTAAAATTCCTTCTGTAACTAAATCTATACCTTTTATGTAAGAAATTGCAGGCAATTTCCCAATATTTAAATTTCGCTCTGCTTCTATTTCTAAATTTAATTCTCTTGCTATTAGATTTGCAGTTGTTCCGCCTGCTATTGCTTTTTTGCCGTTAAAATTATAGAACGAATTTGCATAAAAGTTATCTTGTTCATTGTCAAATGGAGGACCTGTAAATAGTATAGATTTTCGTGGCTCTCTAAAGTAGAAACATGCTACAGAGGTATCATCTTTTAATTTATGTTCGGGAGTTATTATTTCAACTTGTTTAATAATGTATTTTGTTAGTTCATCAGAGGAAACATTTTGATTATCCTTTAATTTATTTTGGACTATTTTTATAAGTCCTTCACGACAGATGCCATCTCTTAATTCTTTTGAACCTAAAGCAGCCTGAGTTACTCCATCAGAACAGAAAATTATTCTATCACCTTGTTCTGCTTTAAAATTATATATATGCATGTGCCTGTCAGGAAATGTTTTTGACGTTATAACAGAATATTCAGGTTCTAAAACTTCATTATTTCTAATCCAAATAAATTGAGGGTTTCCTTCTTCAACAATTTTTATATTTCCGTTTTCGTTGCAGTCTATTGCAGAAAATGTAGAATAGCTAATCTTTCTTACTTTACAAACAGGAAGTGCATTCATTATTGTTTCACATGCTGATTTTATATCAGATTGCGCTTCTATGAATTTTAAAAGCATAGTTGCAGTCATACACGCAAGAATATTTGCTTTAATGCCGCTTCCAAGCCCGTCAGATAAAACAGAAATAACTCTTCCGGCTTCTTTATATCTTTTGGATGTAAAGTAATCTCCATAAGCATTTTGATTATATTTCTTTTTTTGATTACAGCTGACATCTATAAACATTTTATTCTCCGTCAGTGTTATTTTCGTAATCTTTGGCAATTGAATCAAGTAGAATTTCTGTTTCAACCATGTGTTCACCTAATAAACATGCTATTTCTTGAACTGTTGCTATATTTTTTGTTATAACTTCTCTTGCTTTTTTTGCAATTTTTTCCCTATCTGTTTCTGCTTTTGTAACATCAGTTATAACAGCACCTGCAATTTCTCCTTCTTCAATTGTAAATGCGCTTATGTCATACAATTTATTATTAATGGGAGAATGTTCTTTATGAATATCTGTATTGGACATTAATGCTGATTTTAATATATCTCCAAATGGAATTATCCTATCAACATCGGCTCCTTTTAATGTATCTTCTTCTTGTGAATATATATCATACATATCAGCGCAAAACATTTTTAGAAATGCATCATTATATTCTAAAATATTTAAATTTTTATCTGTTATTATAACTGCTGCAGGCATACATCTAATCATTGCCGCTGCTTTTTTTGCTGCTACTTTCCTCATATATGAAACACACATAGATGGTTCTGCTATTCCGGAAAGTAAAGCATTTGCAAAATCTCTACAGGTTGTATATCCGCAGCCTGAACAGTTTAATTCATCTTCAATTGAATTCTTGCCAATTCTTTTTAGTGCTTCTTCAATTTCATCAGCATTATATTTTTCTTTAACAATTGGTGTTGGGTTATAGTCTTCATTTATAACTATTTCAGGTTCTTTTGGTATTGGATTTCTGTATTTTGTGGTTGTAAGAATATCATTGCTTACAGATATTACCCCTCTATCAGAAGAAAGACAAGGTCCATTAATACAGCCTCCTTCACAGCCAAGTGCTTCAATAAAAATTTTACCTTTTATTTCTTCTTCTTTTATTCCTTTTAGTGCTTTTTCAAAGTTTTTTAGTGAACTTAAGCTTATTAGTGAAACATTTTGTTCATTAATACCTACTCTTTTTATTGTTTCAAGCATTCCGCCTTCTAGTGGATATAATGTTCCTTCGTATGCTGTTTGCGGCACAAATTCATTTTCTTGAATTTCTTCAAATGTATTAATATCTATCTTTTCTTCTTTTAACCATAAATTAAGTTCTTCAAATGTTAATGCTGTATCAATTAAATTTTGATGTGTATCTGCTTCTTTTTTCTTTGCAATACAAGGGCCGATAAATACTATTGAAATATTATCACCATAAGTTTTCTTTAATAGTCCGGCGTGAGTTAGTGCAGGAGATACAATAGGAGTTATATTTTTTGTAAATTCAGGTTTATATAATCTGATATAATCAACAATTACAGGGCAAGCACTTGAAATATATAATGATTGACTATTTTTATTATTTAATATTTTTGCGCATTCTATAGATACTTCTTGAGCACCAAGTGCGGTTTCGCTTACAGCTTTAAAACCAAGTTGTTTTAATACAGAAATAAACCTTTTTTCTGAAATATTATATACACCTTTCCAGCTTGGTGCCAAAGATACATAAACTTCTTTATTTTTAAGTAATAATTTTTTTACTTTTTCGATGTCATTTCTTACGCGTTTAGCACTGCTTGAACAAACTCTTACGCAATGACCGCAAGCTATACATTTTTCATTTATTACAGAAGCAGAATTATCTTGTATTTTAATTGCTTTTACAGGACATTCTCTTATACATTTATAGCAATCATGACATTCATTTTTTAATGTATATACAGGATACAGGCTGTTCAATTTCAATACTCCATTTTAATTGTCGTTAACGCTATGATTTACTGTGAATTGTAAAAAGTTTCCGATTAAATTTTCATTCCAAACTTGAATTTCATTTGGAACATTTAAAACATAAGGGGTAAAATTCCAAATATATTGAATTCCTGATTTAATAAGGAATTCAGTTACTTCTTGAGCGAATGCTCTTGGTACTGTAAGAATTGCAATTTTTGCTTCAAATTTTTCTGCTAATTTGGGTAATTCTTTTAAATTAAATACTTCTTTATCATTAATTTTTTGTCCAATTTTATCTTTACTGTTATCAAATAATGCAGAAATATTAAAGCCATAGGCTTCAAAATTATCGTATTTTGCAAGTGCCATACCAAGATTACCTGCACCAACAATAAAAGCTGTTTTAACTGTTTTAAATTTTAATGTTTCTTCTATTAAAACTTTTAAATCGTATGCAAGATAACCAACCTTGCATTTCCCTTTATAACCGAGTAAAGCGATATCTTTTCTAACTTGTGTATTGTCAACATGTAATAACTCAGCAATTTGAGGACTGGAAATGTATTCAATATTTTTTTCTATATAGTCAGTTAAGATACTATGATACAAAGTTAATCTGTTAATTACTTTATCTGAAAGAACTTTATTCATTACTAAAAATCCCTAAAAAAGAAGAGGAACGATATTTCACGTTCCTCTTCAAAAGTAGTGTTATTAAACAATACCGTTGAAAGCATCAAGATAAATTTGTTTGATTTCAGACATCAACGGATATACAGGGTTAGCGCCTGTGCATTGGTCGTCGTATGCTAATTCAACTAATTCATCTAAGTTATCCATGAATGTTTTTTCTTCAACACCAAAGTCTTTAATAGAATTTGGAAGATTGATAGCTTTCATTAATTTATCAACAGCATCAATTAATAATTGAACTTTTTCATCGTCATTTTTACCGCCCAAACCAAGTTCGTCAGCAATTTGACCATATCTTGCTTTTGCACAAGGGAACTTGTATTGAGGGAATGTTGCTTGTTTTCTTGGAGCATCAGACGCATTGTATTTAATAATTTGTCTGATTAATAATGCGTTAGCAACACCGTGAGGTACATGGTACATAGCACCTAATTTGTGAGCCATAGAGTGGCATAATCCTAAGAAAGAGTTAGCAAATGCCATACCTGCAATAGTTGCTGCATAATGCATTTTTTCTCTTGCAACAGGATCATTTGAACCTTCATTGTATGAACGTTCTAAGTATCTGAATACTAACTTAGTTGCTTCTAAAGCGTTAGAGTTTGTAAAGTTAGTAGCCATACAAGAAACATAAGCTTCAATAGCGTGAACAAGAGCGTCAATACCTGAAGCAGATGTTAAGCCTTTTGGCATACCATCAACGAAGTTAGGGTCAACAATTGCCATATTTGGAGTTAATGCGTAGTCAGCAATCGCATATTTTACGTGAGTTTCATCATCTGTAATAATAGCGAATGGAGTTACTTCAGAACCTGTACCTGATGTTGTAGGGATAGCAACCATTGTAGCTTTTTTACCTAATTCAGGAATTCTGCAAATTCTTTTTCTGATATCCATAAATCTCATAGAGATATCTTCAAAGTTTGTTTCAGGTTGTTCATACATTAACCACATAATTTTAGCTGCGTCCATTGGAGAACCACCGCCTAATGAAATGATTACATCCGGTTCAAATGGTTTTAAAACAGCCATTGCTTGGTTAATTGTAGATAATGTCGGATCCGGTTTTACATCAAAGAATACTTCATGTTCAATACCGATTTCATCAAGAACTCTTGTAATGTTATCAACAGCACCTGAGTTAAATAAAAATCTATCTGTAACGATAAATGCACGTTTTTTGCCTTCAAGTTCTCTTAATGCTAAGTCAATAGCACCTCTTTTAAAGTAAACTTTAGAAGGAACTTTGAACCATAACATATTTTCTCTCCTTTCAGCAACGGTTTTGTAGTTCAATAAGTTTTCAACACCTACGTTACCTGAAACAGCGTTGCCGCCCCAAGAACCGCAGCCTAGAGTTAATGATGGTTCTAATTTAAAGTTGTATAAGTCACCGATACCGCCTTGAGATGATGGAGAGTTGATTAATACTCTGCAAGCCGGCATTTTTTCAGCATACATATTAATTCTTTCTTTAGAACGTTCATCTGTATAAAGAACTGCTGTATGACCTGCACCACCATGAGATACTAATAAATAAGCTTTTTCTGCAGCATCTTCAAAGTCAGAAGCTTTATATAAAGTAAGAATTGGAGATAATTTTTCTCTTGAGAACGGATCTTCCCAGTCAACTTCAGGTCTTTCAGCTAAAAGAACTTTAGCATTTTCAGGAGTTTTAAATCCTGCTAATTCAGCGATTCTGTGTGCGCTTTGACCTACGATGTCAGGGTGAGCTGTACCACGTTTAGGGTCAATGAAAGGTAAATCTACTAATTTCTTTTGTTCTGTTTTGTTTAATAAGTAAGCGCCTCTGTATTCAAATTCTTTTTTAACTTCTTCATAAACTTTGTCAACAACAACAACTGATTGTTCAGAAGCACAAATCATACCGTTATCGAAATGTTTTTGACATAAGGATTGAAGAAACAGCCATTTTAATATCAGCAGTTTCATCAATAACAGCAGCAGTATTACCAGGACCTACACCTAATGCAGGGTTACCTGATGAATAAGCAGCTTTAACCATTCCCGGACCGCCTGTAGCTAAGATACAATCAATTGAATCATGGTGCATTAATGCATTTGATAATTCGATTGAAGGAACATCAATCCATCCGATAATATCTTCAGGAGCACCTGCTTTAACTGCTGCTTCTAATACTAATCTTGCAGCAGCAATTGTACATTTTTTAGCTCTTGGGTGAGGTGAAAAAATGATTGCGTTTCTTGTTTTCAAAGCGATTAATGATTTAAAAATAGCAGTAGATGTTGGGTTTGTTGTAGGAATGATACCTGCAATTACACCTAAAGGTTCAGCAACTACTTTAATACCGTTAGCGCTGTCTTCTTTAACAATACCGCAAGTTTTAGCGTGTTTATGTTTGTTGTAAATGTATTCTGAAGCAAAGTGATTTTTAATAATTTTATCTTCAAGAACGCCCATTCCTGTTTCTTCAACAGCCATTCTAGCTAAAGGAATACGAGCTTTGTCTGCAGCTGTAGCAGCAGCTTTAAAAATTGCATCTACTTTTTCTTGTGAAAATGTAGCAAAAATCTTTTGTGCTTTTTTTACTTTTGAAACTAACACTTCTAATTGTTCAAGTGTTTCAACAACATTAGTTTGGTTTAATGCCTTTTCTAATGCTTCAACATTTTTTTTGCTTTTTGTAGCCATAATGTTTCGAGTCCTTTCGTGATTAAAATCTCTATTTATAATAGACCATAAAAAAACATGAAAGTCAACGAATTTGCATGTTAAGAAGATGTAAAGAAGAAATATATTCTTAGAAAAAATAGCAACAAATAGAAAATCTTTTTAGAAGGCATATATGTAAGTTCGTGATTTTGCTTACTGAAACAACTGCAAAGTCCCGTTTGTTTGAGCTTGCGAGTTACGGGGCACTGGTTGAAGTTAGCAAAATAGAACTGGAGTATCAGACTTCTAAAAAGATTTTCTATTTGTTGTTATTTTTTTCTAAGAATACAAAAATAAGCCGTGTGTTTATTTCGAAGTCCATTGATTTTAGGTATCGCGAAATCACAGGACGAGAAGTAAATACACGGCTTATTTTTATATTTTTTTATTTATGCATTAAGATTCATTTTATCAGCTTCTTTTGTTGTCATAGGTCCATCTTGTCTTAAAATGCGTGCAAAGTGTTCCAATTTATCAGTAAGGGCTGAACCTCTTCCGCCTTGTTTTGCTTTAATTGCTTTACTTAAAGCATCTGCACTGTTTAAACCTTTACCTTGTGCTAGATTTTGGAAATATTCACGTTCATAATCTTGAGTTGCTCTATATGACCAGTTTCCGTTTGTTGTATTAGGTGTGTTAATTCTTCTTCTTGAACCTAAAATATCCGGTAAAGTTGCAAATTGTTTTTTAGTTGTGAACATTTCAGCAAAAATTGCTTTTGATAATGATTCATTAGAATGACGTAAATCATTATAATCAAGATGTAAATCGCCTGCTAAGTATCCTGCACGGTCTTTACCATATTCAACTTGTTCTAATAACGGGTCATCGTCGTGAGTTCCGGGACCTATTGTGTATTGTCCCGGTTGCATATTTTGATATTTATTTCCGCCATGAGATTCATAGAATTTAACTCTGCCCCATTGGTCGCCGCCGTATCTTGAAATATGAATTAATGTAGCGCCTAAACCTTTTGCTGCATCTAAAGAATCATAAGAGTTGCCTCCTAATAATTCTAATGAAACTTTATCTCTTTTTACACCGTTTTCATCAGCAGCGTGTAATACGATATCTTTAATAATTCTTTGTCCAACGTGTGGTTGATTATCTAGTTTTCTTCCTAATTTGTTACCGTTGTTATCAAAAACATCGTGACCGTTGTCTTTGTATGGTTCACAAATTGTAGGATTAATTAACTGCCAAGCAGCATCTATTCTTACACCGTCATAACGTTTAAAGAATAAATCAAATTTGTTGTATAATAATTCACCGGCATCGCCATCTAATTTGTCAAAGTTGATAGCAGGTGACCAGCAAGAATATTTTCCGTCACCAATATCACATCCAAATTCATAGTTGTCATAGAATGCGCTGCGGTGTCCCCAAAAATCTTTTTGAGAAAAACCGATTTGGCAGTCACCATCTATATCAATACCTTGTTTATTAAAGTTTGCTTTTGATTCTTTTTGTTGTTTATCAGCAATAAATTGTACAAATTCTTCAAAATCTACAACATTGTTGCCTATTTCATCCGTAACTTGTCTTAATTCTGCAATTCTTGCTTGGTCGCCTTCTTTTGAAGCAAATATATATTGGTCTCTTTGATTCCAAGTTCTCATATCTTGTGAACCATTCTCAACAGCAGCTGCTTCAAATAAAGCATCTTTTTCTACCCAATAGCTGTTTTCTTTTTTAAATTTTTCAAAATCTTTTTTCAATGGAGAAGATTTGTCTAATTTTTCAAAACGTGCATATGCTTTTTGAAGCATTGCTTTTTGTCCGTCTTCTGCAAAAACGTTATCGTAGTCTACTGTTTCGTGGTTAGTTACACGAGTCATATATGGTGATTTTAAATCTTTTGCTGTTAAAAGTCCGCCGTATTCTTTTTCATTTAATTTATTTAGGTCAATCATGTGCATACCAAGAGAGAAACTTGTTCCTGAATATGGAGAACGAACTAAATTAGAAATTTCACCTTGTGGCGGTAATTGAAGTGCATTAACACCGCACATAGCTTTTAATAAACCTGCTAAATTTTGTGCTTCAGGAGAAAAACTTGTTCCGATACCTGTATCATTTTTACCTGAAGGTATACTAAAATCAAATACAGTAGCAGTTGTTTTATCAATACCTAATTGTTTTCTTGCTTCTTCTTGAACTTTTGCAAATTCTTTTTTCTCTTTGCTTGATAATGCTCTGCCAAATGATACATTATTTTGAATAGCGGAAAGTTTCATACACATACTCCTAAATATAAAGACCTGACTATATAATACTAGTAAAAAAAAAAATTGCTAATTTGTTAACTTTTATGTTAAGAAGATTAATATTTTTAAATTCTTTCCTATTTTTATAAATTCCGTTATCATTATAAATAATCGGAGAAAATAGTTATTATGTATGAAAAAACTGCAGAAAATATTTTTGGTCATACTCTTGTTGAAACCGGCAGACAAATTAAACTGTTTAATTTGGATTTATTTAAACAAAAAGGTTTTGATATTACCCCTGAACAATTTATTATACTTAGTATTTTAGATGATAATTCTAATTTACATCAAATGCAGTTATGTGAAATCCTTTATAAAGACCGCTCAAATATGGCACGCTTAATAGGTGTTCTTGAAAGAAAAGGATTAGTTAAAAAACTTCCAAGTGTAGATAAAAGGCTGGTTAATAAAATTCAGATTACAGAAAAAGGAAAAGCATTAAAAAATAAAATAGTTCCTGTTATTAAAAAATCAAGAAGAGTATTTTTAAATGGAATTACAGATGAAGAATTAAATTATTGTATAAGTGTTTTTTCAAAAATTCAAAACAATTTGAAAGGATAGAACATGGAAAACAATAAACCTCAATGGAGTTCTCATTTAAGCTTTATTATTGCAACTGTTGGTAGTGCCGTAGGTCTTGGTAATATTTGGAGATTTCCTTATATTATGGGTAAAAACGGCGGAGCAATTTTTCTTTTAACTTATTTAATTTTAATAGCTTTTATTTGTATTATTCCTTTGATTTGTGAACTGGCAATCGGTAAAATCTATAGAACTGATACTATCAATGCACTTAAAGAAATTAATCCAAAATTTAAGTGGTTTGGCTGGTTATGCATTGCAACAGTTATTTTAATTCCCTGCTTTTATTTTGTTGTTGGCGGTTGGATTTTAAATTATATTTGGATTTTTATTTCTAATAATCTTCCTGCTAATTTTTCCGATTATTTTACTTCATATAGTTCACAAATTTTTATGCCTTGTTTGTTAACATTAGTATTTCTTGTAATGACGGCAAGTTTCCCTTATCGAGGTGTAAATAAAGGAATTGAAAAAGCTAATAATATAATGATGCCTCTTTTTGCATTAATGCTTATTGTTATGGCTGTTTATGCTGTTACACTTCCCGGGGCTAAAGAGGGGTTAGAATTTATGTTTAGACCTGATTTTACTCAATTTAATAAATCTATGGTTTTAACGGCTTTAGGTCAGGCTTTATTTACTCTTAGTATCGGTATGGGGACAATAATTACATATGGAAGTTATATGAAGGATGATAGTCATATAGTAAAATCAGGGTATACTTTAATTCTCTTTGATACATTAATTGCAGTTATTGCAGGTATAATGATTTTCCCTATAGTATTTTCTTTTGGTGTAGCACCATCAGCGGGAGCTTCATTGGTATTTATTGCTTTACCTGAAATATTTGCAAAACTTCCGGGTTCTTCAATAATCGGTCTGTTATTTTTTATATTATTGTTCTTTGCTGCAATTACATCCGGCATTAGTATTTTAGAAACCGCAATTTTAGCATTTATCAATAATTTAAAAATCTCAAGACAAAAGGCAACTCTTTTAGTTTGTATTATTGTAGCAGCTATAAGCCTTCCTGCAACATTATCATTTGGTCTTTTAAGCGGAGTACAGATTGCAAATAAAACTATTTTTGATTTGTTGGATTATTTAACATCAAATATATTATTGCCATTTAATACTTTGTTAATTTGTTTGCTTTCAGGCTGGTGTGTAAATTCACTTTGGAAGAAAATTTTTGGCGAAAATATATTTGGTTATACTTTTAATATAATATTAAAATTTATTGTTCCTGTAATATTAATTTGTGTTTTGGTTTCGGGGTTGTAGAAAAGCAAAGAACAAAGAGTAGTCTATTTCGAAGTCCATTGATTTTAGGTATCGCGAAATCACAGGACGAGAAGTAGATTACTCTTTGTTCTTTGCTTTTCTATAAAAAAGAGGAAGTTTTTAACTTCCTCTTTTTATTTATATAAACTAAATTAATTACTTCATAGCCTCTTCAACAGCAACTGCAACAGCAACAGTAGCGCCAACCATCGGGTTGTTACCCATACCGATAACGCCCATCATTTCAACGTGAGCAGGAACTGAAGAAGAACCTGCGAACTGAGCGTCAGAGTGCATTCTTCCCATTGTATCAGTCATACCGTAAGAAGCAGGACCTGCTGCCACGTTATCAGGGTGAAGAGTTCTGCCTGTACCGCCGCCTGAAGCTACAGAGAAGTATTTTCTACCGTTTTCCCAGCACCATTTTTTGTAAGTACCTGCAACAGGATGCTGGAATCTTGTCGGGTTAGTAGAGTTACCTGTGATAGAAACGTCAACCTTTTCTTTCCACATGATAGCAACACCTTCAGATACATCATCAGCACCGTAGCATTTAACTTTTGCTCTTTCTCCGTCTGAGAATGGAGTTTCTTTAACAACTTTTAATTCGCCTGTTTTGAAATCATATTCAGTTTCAACAGCTGTAAAACCGTTAATTCTTGCGATAACGTAAGCAGCGTCTTTACCAAGACCGTTCAAGATAACTCTTAAAGGTTCTTTTCTAACTTTGTTAGCGTTTCTTGCAATACCGATAGCACCTTCAGCAGCAGCGAATGATTCGTGACCTGCTAAGAAGCAGAAACATTTTGTTTCTTCTCTTAATAACATAGCGCCTAAGTTACCGTGACCTAAACCAACTTTTCTTGTGTCACCAACTGAACCGGGAACTGCGAATGCTTGTAAACCTTCACCGATTGCTTCTGCTGCATCAGCTGCATTTTTAATACCTTTTTTTAGTGCAATAGCACAACCTAAAGTATAAGCCCAAGAAGCGTTATCAAACGCGATTGGCTGAATACCTTTAACGATTTCATCAACATTTATACCTTTTGACAAACATAATTCATTAGCTTCATCTAAAGATTTGAAACCATATTGCTCAAGAACTTTAGCTAAGGATTTTTCACGTCTGTCTTGTCCTTCAAATTTTGCCATTTTATATTTTCCTTCTATTGTTTCTTATACAATTTATACTGAAATTTTTCAGTATTTGACAAATGGTAAGATTCCGAAATAAATTCGGAATGACAATTTATTATTGTTTTCTTGGGTCGATAGTTTTAACCGCATCAGCAAATCTGCCGTAAGTTCCAATATTCTTTTCATAAGCTTCTTTTGGATCTTTACCTGCTTTAATTGCGTCCATAACTTTACCAAGGTTAACGAATTTGTATCCGATAACTTCATCATTTTTATCTAAACCAAGTTCTAAGATGTAGCCTTCTGTTAAAGATAAGTATCTAACACCTTTTTGAGCTGTAGAGTGGATTGTACCAACCATTGAGCATAAACCTTTACCAAGATCTTCTAAACCGGCACCGATTGGAAGTCCGCCTTCAGAGAATGCTGTTTGAGTTCTACCATAAACGATTTGTAAGAATAATTCTCTCATAGCAACGTTGATAGCATCACAAACTAAGTCTGTATTTAAAGCTTCAAGAAGAGTTTTTCCCGGAAGAATTTCACCTGCCATAGCAGCTGAGTGAGTCATACCTGAGCAGCCGATAGTTTCAACTAAAGCTTCTTGAATTACACCGTTTTTAACATTTAATGATAATTTACAAGTACCTTGTTGAGGAGCACAGCATCCGCAACCGTGAGTTAAACCTGAAATATCTTTAATTTCTTTACATTTTGTCCATTCACCTTCTTGAGGGATTGGAGCAGGCACACCTTTAACGCCTCTTTTTACACAACATTGATTTTCAATTTCATGTGTGATTTGCATATTGTCCATCAGACCTCCTGTTTTCTTAATATTAGTAATGTCTTATTATTACACTCTAACCTACATGGTTACTATAGATTATATTGTAAAAAAAAATAATTGTATATAAAAACTCTTTTCAAATAAATATTATGAATGTAATTTTATAAACGATATGATAATATTATTAGTGTAAAATATTTGGAGTTTAAGCAATGAAAAATAAAGTTATGGCTTTGTGTCTTTTTATTTCTGCAATGTTCTTTGCTTTTTCTTCAAATTTAAAATCCAATGCAGAGTTTAGTTCTAAAGATGATGTTTCTATATATGTACAAGCACCAATTTCGTTAAACGGAAAGTCAAAGCAAGAAATATATAATATAAGAAAACAAGCAGTGGAAAATTCTATATTCAGAAATTCAAACTATACACTATCTGATGAAGTATTCGGACAAATAGAAGATTATAAACCATGGATATCAATGAATGTTTGCTATATTGATAATAAGGCTGATGTAACAGGACCCTCGGAGGAAGCAAGATTTATTTTAAACCCTGCAATCTTAGTTGCTGTTGAATATGTTTATGGTGCTTATTGTAAAGAAGGCGGTTATGTTCCTAGTCTTCAAGCAAAAAGTGTAAAATATTCAAAAGTAAGAAATGAACTTACGGTTGTTTATGAAAAACTTCCGAATGAAACGTTGAGTAATAGCACAGAATATAGTTTTAATGGTATAAATGCAAGAGATTTAGGCTATAAATACGCTTATATTGATAAGAGTCAATCTACTTATGATTTAATATTCACAGATAAAGATACTAATATTTCTACTACAATCGCGCAATTTAAAGATTTTCTTCATACAGGAGGATCTTGCAGGCATGATGGAGGCTGTACTAATGGTTCACCCCATCAACCAATGTTAGATTTTGAAAATTCACATGCTAAAAATATACCTTATAAACAAAATAAAGTAATTTATATAAAATTATGGAAACAAATGCCTAATACGCTTCAAGATAAACCCGATATAGCAGAAAGGATTATTATAGAAAATGCTTAAGTTATTTACCTCCCCCCCCCCATCAAGTAAAAATAGAATAGTAAAAATTTTATTATTAAATATTCTATTATTTACATTCTTTGTATTTATTTTGAATTTTGTTGTTTATTATTTTGATATAATAAATGACGATTATTTTAATAAAAATAAAATAGAAACTATAAAATCATATATTTCTTTTATGAAAAGAGATATAAGTGAAAATAATACATATAGAAACCTCATTGAAAATTCTGAATATAGACCTATAGAAAATATAGAATCTCAAAAAGATTCAATTGTATTATTTGGATGTTCGTTTACTTGGGGAACAGGTTTAAATGATAATGAAACTTTTTCTTATCAGTTAGGTAAACTTACAAATAGACCTATTTTTAATAGAGCTATGGGAGGATGGGGTGTACAACATATGTTGTATCAATTAAGAAACAAAGATTTTTATAAACATATTATTTCCGAAAATAAAAAAAATCCTGAATATATAATATATACATTTATTTCTTCACATAAATCAAGAATTTATATACCAGTTTGTTATTTTTATAATCCTTGTTATCTTGCTTTTTACAAAAAAGATAAAAAAACTAATGATTTTATTCTAAAAAATAGAAATTTTTTCACAGATAAAATTATATTTTATTATCCAATTTTAGAGAAAATATTTAAAATATTAGAGGGTAAATATTGTGAAAAGATAGATGAAATAGTATTTGATTATTTTATTGCTTGTAAAAGACAACAAAAAATTAATTTGCCAAATACAAAATTTGTTATTATTTTTTATGATCAAAATGCTTTTTTATCAGAATCGTGTATGAAAAAATTAGAAGAGGCAGGCTTTATATTAATTACTAAAAATGATTTCCAAATTGATACTGATGATATTGCATATAGATTGCCTGATACGCATCCAAATGCTTTAGCTTGGGAAAAAATAACACCTGCTATTGTTGATAAATTGCAATTAAATGAATAATTTAAGTAAAAAACAATATAAGTTATTATTTTTTACTTTTTTGTTAAATTCCAACTTGAATCAATTAAGGAGTATATTTCGCTTATTTCCATTGAACCATCTAGTATTACTGTAATCCAATGTTTTTTATTCATGTGGTATGCTGGGAAAATAGTTGAATTATCTATTAAAAATCCAACCATTACAGGGTCGCATTTTAGGTTTATTATGTAAACCTTTTTATCGTTGTTGATCCCTATAAATTTTTTAGGTATGTACATAATAGCTGCATACCATTTTTTATTATCGTTGTGTCGCAGCACAAAATAATCAGGTGTTTTTTTCCACAAGTATTCGGGTTGCGACTGATATTTTTTCTTTACGTATTCTAATATCTCATCAACTTGTTGTGAATTTACAGACATTTATTTAACCTGTTTTAAGAATTACCTAAACTGAATATATTATAAATTTCTTCATCAGAAAGTTCTGTAATAACTTTTTCACCTTCAAATACTGCTAAGTTTACAAGTTCTTTCTTTTGTTTAATCATTTCGTCAATTTTTTCTTCAAAAGTGCCGAGTGTTACAAGTCTGTGTACCATAACATTTTTGTTTTGACCTATACGATAGCTTCTGTCTGTTGCTTGTTCTTCAACGGCAGGGTTCCACCATAAGTCATAGTGAATAACATTTGTTGCTGATGTTAGGTTCAAACCTGTACCGCCTGCTTTCAATGATAAAAGCATTATTTTTTGGTCAGGATTTGTTTCAAATTCTTGAAGCATATTTTGTCTTTGGTTTGTATTTAAAGAACCATGGAAGAATAAAGGTGATACATTTAATTCATTTTGAATAATTGTCGAAAGAATATTTCCCATTTCTTTGTATTGAGTAAATGCGATTACCTTTTCATCATTTTCAAGTATTTGAGATAGCAAGGATATGAATTTTTCTGTTTTACCTGAAACGTCTTTTGTCATTTCACCGTATTTAAGGTATTGGAACGGGTGGTTGCAAATTTGCTTTAATGCAGTAATTAATTTGAAAATTATACCGCGTCTGTTTATACCTTTTTGACCTGAAATATCCGTCATTAATGAATTTAATGTTTTTTCATATAATGCTGCTTGAGTTTTTGTCAAATAGCAGTATTCATCAAGAACCATTTTTTCAGGTAAATCATCAATAATTGTTTTATCTGTTTTTAAACGTCTTAATACAAAAGGAGATATTGATAACTTAAGCTTATCTGCCTGTTCGTATTGTTTAAATCGTTCAATAGGAATTGCATAGCATTTTTGGAAGTCTCTGATTGAACCGAGATAACCTTTATTAATGAAGTCAAAAATGCTCCATAACTCAGTTAATTTATTTTCAACAGGAGTACCAGTCATTGCAATCTTAATATCTGATTTTAATGTTTTAACAGCTGCTGTTTGGGATGTATCGGGGTTTTTGATGTTTTGAGCTTCATCAATAATAACCATACCCCAAGTTGTCTTTTTAACTTCTTCAATATCAATACGAAGAATAGCAAAAGTAGTAATTAAAACATCAGCTTTTAAATCTAATTGACGTTCAGGTCCATGATATGCACTTGCTTTAATTGACGGTGCAAACATTTTAAGTTCTTTTAGCCAATTACCCATTAACGTTGTAGGACAAACAACAAGCACAGGCGCTTTAAGCTTTCCTTCTTCTTTTAATTTAAGAATTAAACTGATAACCTGAATTGTTTTACCAAGTCCCATATCATCTGCAATACAAGAACCAAACCCTTTTGTTGTATTCGTATAAAGCCATTTTAAGCCGCCCATTTGGTATGGTCTTAATTCGCCTTTTAAACCTTCAGGCGGTGTAACTTCAACTGTTTTACCGATATCTTTTACTATATTTGCAAAAGCAGTATCATAGTCAAATTCATAATCACCTAAATGACCTGAAAATGCGGCGTGAAGCATTTCCATTCTTGTAATTTTATCGATTTTCGGATTTTTTAATTTGTTAATAATTGCTTGTGCTTCATTTTGATCGATTAAAATATATTTGTTTTTAAATTCAATAATACCGTTTGCATCTTTAATAAGTTTTTCAAATTCTTCAACTGAAATTTTTTCATCTCCGATTGAAACTTGAAATGAAAAATCAAAAATACTGGAAAGACTGATATTTCCGCCTTTACCATTTAAAATATCTGCAACATCTTGTTCTCTTGAAGTTTTAATTTTTGCATTAATTGATGCACGAGGAACAACAATATTGCCAAAGTTTGGCGGGAAGTTAATATTAATACCTGCTTTATTTAAATAATAAGCTGTATGTATCATTAACTTATATACATCATTTAAAGATAAATTCATTTTTAGGTTATCTTCATCTTCAAATAATGTTTCAAGCTCTTTATAATATCTGAGTGCGTAGTTTAATTGCTTTTCAACTACAGTTATAAGATATGAGTTTTGATAGCCCCAATATGTGCCTTCTTCATAAATTTCCAAAAGTTTTCTTGGCGGTTCTTTTTCGTTTAATTTTTTGTCATTTGACTTGACTGAAATTGTTAATAAGAAATTATCTTCTTCTATTTTTTCAATATCAAGCTGAGGGCTGACAGGATATTTACCGATGTAAACTTCATCCAGCCATTCACTTATTGCTTCCGCTAAATCTAAAGAGCGAATATAACGTTTGTTATTAACAGGTTTTAAGAAATAAACTGAAGATATGATATCTTTAAATCTGTATGCTTTAAATTTTAAAAATTTGAAAATAACATAATTTAAATATTCTTCAATTAAAACATCTGCAATGTTTTTAATATCTGAAATTTTTGTGAAATCCAAAGAATGAACTTCATCAATTGAGTCTTGTAATAAATCATTTATTGCAAACATTTCATAAGTAATAGTAAAAAAGTTATCCGTTTTATTTACTTTTGGAAGAAAATACATTTTTTCTACTACTTTTTTTACAAATTGAGTAGTTATATTGAATATTCTAAATGAATCTGAAACATTTTCATTTTCAACGATTGAATCAAAACCTGAGAAATATTCCCAAATAAGTTCTAATGGAACTTTATAACCGATTTTATCTTCCTTTACACCGTTTTCTTCGATTTCATAAGCAGTTGAAGAAAATCTGTATAAAGAACCTTTTGATTTTAAATAAAAGTCAAAATTATTTGTAGGAGTAACAAAAACTTCTAAATTTTTGCCTTCTTTTATTAAACGAAATTGAGTATTTTTTATTACGTGGCTTGAGTTTTGAAATGTTGTTGCAAATTCATCTTCTACAAGCTGATAAATTGTACTCATCATTAATCTGAAATCTTTTTTCTCACATCCAACAGGATTTTCTGTTAAATTGTGAAAAAGTTCATCTATATTATTTTTTTTAAACGAGAAAGCAAATTTATTATCTGTAATTGTTTCGGAAGTCATTTTGTCCCCTTTGGTATAAACTTTTTATAATATTATACATAAAAAATTTTTCATAAGATATTATAATCTTGTCGTAAAATTTATAATTTGCTATAATTCTTCTTTGTTTACTATAATTATTTATTATATATCGTTTTTTAGGTAGAAGAATGAAAACTTGCAAGTATATAGATAATATTTTAATTTTTTTTGAAGATAAAATATCACCTTGTTATTCGGGAAATAGCGATAAAGCTCCATATTATGCTTTGCAATTAAATTTTGGACAAGAAACTAATATAGATTTCCGCACTAAGTATCGACAAATAATTGATGAATTAAGCTCTAAAAAAATAGAACAATACCCTTGTAATTATTGTTATCATTTGTTTGAAACTGAAGAACTTAAAAATAAGTATAATTTAATAATAATAAAAGATTGGGAAAATAAACCATTTAAGTATGATATTAATCTTATAATTAACAATTTATATGAGAAAGATTTAATAGATAAAGAAAATTTAGTTGTTGAATTTCAATGCGGTGATATAAGATGGACAAGAAAATTTTCAAATTTAATTTCGTTTTTTAATGACAAAGGAATTAAAAAGTTTCGTTTTCTAACGAATAATATAGCTCATGATTCTCTTATAGAAAATCTTTTATCTTTAAAGAAATGTGAAATATATGTGACATATAATTTTAAATTTATAAAAGATAGAAAACAACAGCATTCAATGGTCCAAATATTAAGACGATATATGGATTTTGCCGTTGATAAAAATGCATTAAATGTGTATTATAATTTAACTCCAAATTATAATGATAATAATACAGATATAGAACAATTTATTAAACTTATATATAGAGCAGGCATAAATTATCTTAGTATAAGATTAAATTCTAAAGAATTAATAGAATGGTTAAATGAAGATATTCCTTTACAAAATTGCCCTAAAAAATTTGATAAAGCTATTCTATATTTCTTTAAATTGGCTAAAAAGTATAGCTTCTATAGTGATATGACTTATGAAGAACAAAATACAGTATTAAAAAAGATATTTAAAACAAATAAAAAAATATCTTTATGCGAAAAAATTAAAAGATTATTTAGGAAAAAAGATGAAATATAAAAGTTGTCATTTAATAGAACATGGGATTTCAATTAATGTTGAGTCAATTCAGGCATGCTGCTTATCGCGTGAATTTAATAAAGGGCAGCTTCCCATTATTGAAAAATATGAAAATAATAAAATAAACTGGGATGAACTTTTTGAAATGAAGCGTAAACATCGTAAACATCAACAAGTTCAGGATTTATTTTTATGTGAAGGTTGTTATAATTTGCGTGAAGAAGATTGGGATGATGAAGATTATATTTCATTCATAAATTTTGACCATTGGAGTCAATGTAACTCTAATTGCATATATTGCGGAGTACAGCAAAATAAGCCTAAAACTAAAAATAATGTATTAAAAGCAATAAAAGAACTTATAAAACAAGGAAAATTCAAAAATAACGGTGAAATTACATTTCAAGGCGGTGAACCTACAATTCTTAAAGAGTTTGAGGATTTGCTTAAATTATTCATAAAAGAAGGTTCTAAAATAAGAATACATTCTTCAGGTATTTTATTTAGCCGTGCGATAAGAAACGGATTAAAAAAAGGTGCAGTTACCGTTGTAATTTCGCCTGATTCCGTTAATAAGGAAACATATAAAAAGGTAAAAAGAGTAGATAAATCTAAAAATGTTTGGGATAACATAAAACATTACCGTAAAGGATTAAAAGAAGATTTCCAAAATCTTGTTAAGGTTAAGTATATTATTATCCCCGGCGTTAATGATACATTTGAAGAAATAACAGCTTTTCTTAATAAAATAAAAGAATTTGATATAAAAAGCGTAATTGTAGATGTTGAATATACTTATGCAAATGCGCATAATAACAATATTTCTCCACACGTATATTTGTTTATGGATTATATAGAACATTTTGCAAAAGAAAACGGTATTTCTTATGATTTGTATGATTCTGCTTTATATGCCGATAGAAGCAGAAACTTTGAAAAAACTACTGATTTTGAAATTGAAAATTTGAAAGCGAAAATAGAAAAATATAAATCTGAAAATTTAAATCAAAATATAAAATATCCTAACTAAACATGTAAAATTAACCTTGCTTGTGTTAAAATTTAAATTAGTATTTCGGAGGAAAATCATGATAAGTACTGATGATGTAAAACACGTTGCAAAACTTGCAAGGCTTGAACTTACAGAAGAAGAAACAGAAAAATATTCTAAACAGCTTGGTAGTATTTTAAAATATGTAGAACAAATGAATGAAGTAGATACAACAGGTATCGAACCAATGCCTCACGCAATCCCTGTATATAATGTAATGCGTGAAGATGTTGTTAAATATGAACAAACAAAAGAAGAAATGATGGCAAATGCTCCGTATGAAGAAGACGGATTTTTTAGAGTGCCGAAAATTAATTAACAAGAATTGAGGAATTAATGAGTACAAAATATATTTTCGTAACAGGCGGTGTTGTATCCTCCTTAGGTAAGGGGATTGTAGCAGCGTCTCTTGGTCGTTTGCTAAAAGCAAGAGGTTTTAGCGTTGTAATTCAAAAGTTTGACCCTTATATTAATGTTGACCCCGGAACTATGAGCCCGTTTCAACATGGTGAAGTTTTTGTTACCGATGACGGTGCAGAAACAGATTTAGACTTAGGACACTATGAACGTTTTACAGATACTAACCTTGGTCGTATTAATAACGTAACATCAGGTAGTATTTATCAAACAGTTATTAATAAAGAACGCCATGGTGATTACTTAGGTGCAACTGTTCAAACAATTCCTCATATTACAAATGAAATTAAATCAAGAATAAAAAAGGCAACACAACAATTTAAACCGGATTTTATTATTGCTGAAATAGGTGGTACCATTGGTGACATTGAAAGTTTGCCGTTCATTGAATCTATAAGACAATTTAGAAGTGAAGCAGGTTTTGGAAACAGTATTTCAATCCATGTAACACTTTTACCATATCTTCCAACTTCTGGTGAATTAAAAACAAAACCATCGCAACACAGTGTTACAAACTTGAGAAGTTATGGTATTCAACCTGAAATCCTTGTTTGCAGAACCGCTAAACCTATTCCTAAAAAGGAAAAAGAAAAATTGGCTTTATTCTGCTCTGTTCCTAAAGATGCGGTTATTGAATGTCGTGATATGAAAAGTATTTATGAGGTTCCGCTTGCTCTTGAAGAACAAAATATGGCAGGTGTTGTATTGCAAAGATTATTTATGCAAGACGTTAAACCTGATTTAGAATCTTGGAAAAATCTTGTTTATAAAATAAAAAATCCTGAAAAAACAATTAAAGTTGCTATTGCAGGTAAATATACAAAGTTATCAGATGCATATATTTCAGTTGTTGAATCATTAAAACATGCAGGATATGAACACAATGCTCAAATAGATATTAAATGGATTAATTCTGAAGATTGTGTTGATTATGATAAGGCTAAAGAAGCTTTAGCTGATGTTGACGGCTTGGTTGTTCCCGGTGGATTTGGTATCAGAGGTATAGAAGGTAAACTTAATGTTATCCGCTATGCAAGAGAAAATAACTTGCCGTTCCTCGGTTTATGCTTAGGTATGCAATGTGCTGTTATTGAATATGCAAGAAATGTAGTAGGTTTAAAAAATGCAAATTCAATGGAATTTGATGAAAATACCCAATATCCTGTTATTGATTTAATGACAGAACAAAAGAATGTTGAAGGTTATGGCGGTACAATGCGTTTAGGGCAATTTGAATGTCATATTCAAAAAGGAACTAAAGCAGAAGCAGCTTATGGCGCTGGTGTTATTTGGGAACGCCATAGACACAGATATGAAGTAAATAATGAATTTAGAAAACAAATTGCAGATGCCGGTTTGGTATTCTCAGGTTTATCACCTGACGGAATGCTTTGTGAAATGGTTGAGCTTCCTCAAAACGATTGGTTTGTAGCTTGCCAATTCCACCCTGAATATAAATCACGCCCTGAAAGACCTCATCCGTTATTTGTTGGTTTGATTAATGCAGCAAATAAAAGAACAAATGAGAAGAATAAAACATTAGTAAATGCATAAAATAAAAAGCCCTCATTAGAGGGCTTTTTCAATCATTTAAAAGACTTTTTATAAATTTGTATATAATTTCTATTTTTTCTTTATTTGAAGATAAATTATTAATTAATGCTTCTATCTCAATAATTAGCTCTTTTGTATCTTTTAAGTGATTCAATCGAAATAATTCATCCGGTGTTGTTTTTAGTGCCTCCATTATTTTATCAAGTGTTTCTGCTGTTACAAAGTTTTCGCCTATTTCTATACCGCTTAATGTTCTTTGTGATATGTCGATTGCTTCAGCAAGTTGTTCTTGTGTAAGCCCTCTATTTTGTCTCATTCTTTTTATGTTTTTTCTAGTTCTTTTTTTATACTCATTAAAATAAAAATCCTATTATCGAACTGTAATTTCATATTTTCTGAAAAATATGCTATTAAATCTATTTTATATTAATTTTTGTAAAGCGAAAATGTCCTTTAATTTCAACTATTTTGCTATTTTATGAAATTAAATTTCAAAAAAAAGAGCATTTGTTAAAAACTGAAAATTCTAATATAAACATAAGAGATTTATAAAGATAGAAAAGTTACACAAAACAGGAGGATATTTATTATGTACGTAGCACAAACAGGAAATGCAGTTTCAACAACATCTCAAACAAAAATCGCTAATCAATAAGAACAAAATTTATTAAAAGATGTAGTAAGTACATCAATATTTGCCGGTGTGAAAGGTGGGATGGCACTTGGCGAAGCAATAAAAGATATGGATGATTCCTTAAAAGAAAACATAACAACAGCGACATGTGCTGGTGTGAAAGGTGGGATGGCACTTGGCGAAGCAATAAAAGATATGGATGACTCTTTAAAAGAAAACTTTAAAACGGCAACAGTTGCAGGAGTCAAAGGTGGAATGGCACTTGGCGAATCGGTGGCTAATTTCTTTAAAGGTTTATTTGGTAAAGAATAAAAGTTAATTTAAAAATATTAAAAAGGCTTTATATAAAATAAAGCCTTTTTTAGTACATCTTATCCATATCTTTAGATTTTTTACGCCAATCTTTGATTACTTTTACTTGTAAATCTAAGTAAACTTTTTTATCTGCTGTAAATTCAAGCTCTTTGCGTGCTTCTGTTCCGATTTTCTTTAGCATTGAAGCATTTTTACCGATTAGAATGCCTTTTTGAGTTTCTTGCTCTACAATAATTTTTGCTTCAATTCTATCTATATTTTCTTTTTCTTCGTATTTTTCGATGATAACAGCAACGCTATGAGGTACTTCATCATGTGTGTATAAAAGAATTTTTTCTCTTATTAATTCACGAGCAATATCGCGCATAGTTTCATCTGTTATTTGTTCTTCATCATAAACTTTTTCACCGGCAGGAAGTTTTCTTATAATATTTGTAATTAATGTATCAAAATTTCTGCCTGTTTTTGCTGAAATTTTCACGCAAGGGTAATTTTTTTCAAACAGAGTTTTATATGTTAGAAGATTTTCTTCACGTTTTTGAAGATTTTTTTCAAGGTCATATTTATTAGCAACAATAATCATATCGCCTTTGTATTCTTTTAAAACATTTTCAACAATCCATTTATCGCCTCTTCCTGCAGTTGTTGAACCGTCTACAACAAATAGTACAAGGTCAACATCAGGAATAGCGCTTTTAGCTTCACCTACAAGACATTCACCAAGTTTATCAATTGGTTTATGAATGCCGGGGGTATCTACAAAAACAATTTGTGCCTCATCGTTTGTTAAAATACCGTTAATTCTTCTTCTTGTTGTTTGAGCTTTATTAGTTGCAATTGCTATTTTTTGACCGATTATACGGTTTAAAATTGTTGATTTACCTACATTTGGGCGACCTATTATTGCAACATAACCGAATTTATAATGTTTCATTTTCTTCCTGAACTTCTTCTTGTTTTTCTTCCATATCAACAAATGGAGTATCTTTTCTCATTATAACTCTCGAAATTCTGATACCGTCAAGTTCAATAACTTCAAAAGAAAGGTTTCTGTCTTCCACTTTATCACCTATTTCAGGTTCTCTGCCAAGAAGCCCGAAAACATACCCGCCCAAAGTTTGGAAGTCTTCATTAGGTATATCTAAATCATATTTTTCATTAATATCTTCAATATCCATTTGAGAAGAAACACTCAATGTATTTTCATCTATAACTATTAATTCAGGTGTTGGTGCTTCATCAAATTCATCATAGATTTCCCCTACAATTTCTTCAATAATATCTTCAACCGTAACAATACCTGCAATTCCTCCGTGCTCATCCACAACAGCTGCTATTTGATTTTTTGTTGAAGTGAAATCACTTAATAAATCACTTATGAATTTATTTTCAGGGATAATCAAAATTTCACGTGCTAATGATTTTATTTGAAATCCTTCTTGTTCATATGTTTTATCTCTTAAAGCACGAAGAGCATCTTTTGCATTTATAACACCAATAAGATTATCAACTGTATCTTCATATATTGGAATACGCGTATGACCCGAGTCAATAATTAAATCCATTAATGTATCAAGGTTATCTTCCGCATCTACAAAAACTACTTTTGGACGCGGTATCATAATTTCTTTTACAACTGTTTGAGCAAAAGAATAGAAGTTTGACAGCATATGAGCTTCTTTATCGTCAATAACTTCAATCTTTTCACCCTCTTGTATAATTTTATCAAATTTATCTTCCCAATTTTCCTCAGCATCGTTTGAATCAATTTCAACTGAAATATGAGAAATATTATTGAAATGTTCTCTGATTTTACGTTCAACCATTTCTGAAATATCATCAGCTTCTTTAACTTGAATATCAGGGTCAACCTCAATTGTAATATTAACTATCAATCCTGAAGTACCCATATTCATTGTTTTTAATTCTTTAACACAGCTAACGCAATGAAGATTTTCTGCAATTTGTTTGATAACTTCTTCCACTTGAGGTTCAGCAGATAATCCGGTTAAAAGGTTTACATTATTTTTAAGCATATAACCTGCAAGAAATAAAAGCATTAAAGCGATTACGCCTGAAGCTATACCATCAGGAATGTGTGCAAGATTTTGAGGTAGTGCAAATTTAGAAATGCTTACGGCTATAAATGCAACAACAACACCGGTAAGAGCCACAACATCTTCATACCAAACATATTTTGTTGTTGGAGTGTTTATTTTGTGAACATATTTCATTGATTTTATAAAATCTACAAACGGATTAACGTGTTTAACATTCGCTTCATCAATAACAGCGTGTACTGCACTGTTTACAGCCCAAGATTCAAAACAGATACTTAAAACAAGTATAACTGCAAGAATTTCATAGTTATTAAGAAGGACAAGAACTTCTTCATAGTCGTTAAAATAGATTTTATTGTATGCGCTTAATAATGAAACCGCAGAACCAAAAAACATTAATATACAAGCAATAATAGTCCATACATTTGTTTCAAGTCCGTGACCAAAGGGGTGAACACCATCAGCAGGACGAGAGCCTCTTTTTAAACCTACCATTAAGCAAATGCTGTTGAATGAATCCACTCCGGAATGAACTGCTTCTGCGAACATTGCCGAACTTTTTGTAAAATACCAAGAAACAAGTTTTATTAATGTAATAAAAATATTTGCTAAAAAAGCACGAACAACCGCTTTAAATTTTAAATGATTACTTTCAGTTTTTAAACTGTCCCCTGCAGGTTTATCTTGACTACCCTGCACCGAAATACTGTCTGATGTCATCTTTTTCCTTATTTGTTAGCCTCTAACGCTATAATTATAGAATAAAGGCTAAAAAATGTCTATGATTACATAAATGTAGAAAAAATTCACTATATAATTAATCACTTGCGTACGTGCAATTTAAATCTCGAAATTTTCATTAAAATTGCTTGTATGCATGATAAAGAGCTAATACAACTAGGAAAAAGAATAGAAGAATTAAGAGAAAAATCAGGACTAACAATGAGTGCTTTATGCTTTAGAAACGGGCTTGAACTTTCAACTTTAAGCAGAATTGAAAAAGCTCAAGTTGAAGTAAAATATAGAACTCTTTTAAGAATTGCTGAAGCTTTAAATATGAAAATAAGTAAATTGTTAGATTTTGAATAATTTTTGGTTCTAATACTATTTTTAATAAATATTAGTTGCTATATATATTGATATAGCATATTTTGATTAGATCAGAAAGTAGTCAAGCCTAAGATATGGGTTTAAGAATTAGAAAGATAAAACAATATAAAAGTCTACGTCGGGTTGATTAGACTGTGAAACAAGTTCAGGATGACAAGATTTGCACGACAAACTAGGCTTTAAAGGAAAGCCTAAGTTTGACGGGTCGGGGTTCGTAGGTTTTTAGCGAAAGCGTAAAAAAGCACGAAACGCGAAACTTGCGAGCCAATAAAAAATCGGGATGACAAGATTTGCACGACAAACTAGGCTTTAAAGGAAAGCCTAAGTTTGACGGGTCGGGGTTCGTAGGTTTTTAGCGAAAGCGTAAAAAAGCACGAAACGCGAAACTTGCGAGCCAATAAAAAATCGGGATGACAAGATTTGAACTTGCGACCCCCGCGTCCCGAACACGGTGCGCTACCAAACTGCGCTACATCCCGATTTATACATATATTTAGTTGTCAAGGTTTGGACCAAACTGCTACCTCTCACAAAACTTGACATTTAGTCAACTTTTGTTCGGCAGAGTATCCCGATTAATATTCAATTTTACTTGGTTTGCCAGCGCACCCGGTGCTACCTCTCGTCAAAATGATATTCAATCATTTTTCCTCGGCAGAGTCAAACTGCGCTACATCCCGATTTGTACATATTTAGTTATCAAGGTTTGAACCAAATTGCTACCTCTTATAAAACGATATTTAATCGTTTTATTCGGCAGGGCAAATATGTTACATCCCAATTGTTTATATTCAATTGTCAAAGATTGATTCAATCAAATATCAATATATTTATATTTTAATACTAAAAAAAATTTTTTAATATAATTTAGAAAAAATTAATTTAATGTGCTGGAAAACATTAAAATATAAACTTAAATGAGTTTATGTAATATAATAAGAGTGATGAATATTTTACTCAATATATTAATATTATTAAAACTCCCCAAATTTTATTGTGTAGAAGACTTTATATATTATACTGTTTGTTATTAGAATTAATCGGTAACCTATTATGAATTATAGTATTTTAAAAGAAAATAAACTTGATAAAACGGTAAAAAATATAAAAAAAATTTTAAAAAAGTTAGGTATAACTATTAATGAAAATTGGTTATACCGATGCTATACTTCTAAAATTATGCCTTATTCTATACGTTTAACTGTTGAAAATTTAGAACAAATAGGAACAAATGGTAAGGGTAAAAGTAAAGAAAGTGCACTTGCAAGCGGATATGCAGAATTTATTGAACGTCTTCAAAACCAGTTATTGTTTATCTCAAAAAATGAGTCTTTTAAGTTTGCGCCCGATGAAGTTTTATGTAATATTGATGATTTACAAGGAAATATTATAAATAAATATTTTACTTCTCCTGATATTATTATTGATATCCATAGAAAATGCTTGAGTATTTGGAACGAAATATATGAGAAAACTAATAATGTTGATAATAGTCAAGTAATATTGGTTCCGTTTTATAATATAAAAGATAAATGTACTTACGATTTACCAATAGCATTATTAAGACATTCTAACGGAATGTCGGCAGGAAATACAAAAGAAGAAGCCTTGGTGCAGGGAATATCTGAAATTTGTGAAAGATATGCTTTGAAGCAAATAATCTTGAATAAAATATCAATGCCTGATATTCCTGAACATTTATATATTGGTTATTACAAAATAAAAGGATTAATTGAGTATTATAAGGGACAAGGTTATAAACTGCATATAAAAGATGCTTCTTTAGGTAAAAATTTGCCTGTTGTTTGCGTTATTTTTGAAAATTTAAAAAAGAATTATGTAAGTATACAGTTTGGTTCTCATCCAAGTTTTCCCGTAGCAATTGAAAGAAGTTTAACGGAATTTGCTCAAGGATTTGATATATCAGCAAATAATAATAGTGAAAAAACGAATTCAGACGGATATATTTCTTCTTATGAATTTTTAAAACTGGAAAATAAAATGGAATATATTTTTGAACATAGTTATTTTAACAGATTAATAATAGAAAAAAATGATTATCTTGATGAAATATTATTCCAAAAAACTCCGTTATATGATTTTTCTTATGATACTTGGTCTGATATGGATAAATTAGAAAATAATAAGGAAATATTAAAAAATTTATTAGAAAAAATTTCCGAAATAACAAAAAATGATATATATATTAGAGATGTTTCTTTCTTAAACTTTCCGTCTTTTCATATATTTATACCATCAATGTCAATATTTTTTGATTATAAAGAGGAAGGTTTACAAGAAAATATAGAGTTTTTAGAAATTTATAAAAGTATAAAAGATAGGAAATTTGAATCTCAACATACTTTAAAATCGATTTTTAGTACATTAGAACTTTGTCTTTCAAAATATTCCTATAAAATTTTATTTAATAATCTAAATATTGATGTTCCATTAGAATATTTATGTTTGCTTTGTTCTATAGCGTTAAATAATATTGAAAATATAATGAAATATGCAGATATAATATTGTCTAAAAATAATCTTGCTAAAATATATAAGGATTCAGGAATAATAAAATTTAAAATTATGAAAGAGTATTATTCCTATAAAATGCAAAATTATGAAGAAGACAAGATTAAAAATATGTTAATGAGTTCTTTTTCAGAAGAAGACATAAAGAAATTTTTATCTTTTGTTGATGGTATAAATGAAGATTTAATAAAACGAATAATATTAAAATCAAAAAGATCTGATATATCAGAACAACAAAATTTAAAACAAATAGAACATATATCTAAGAAATTAGGTGAAGCTTATAAAGCTAATTGTATTAATCAAATAGATGTAAAAAAAATATTTGATTATAACGATGTGCCTGAATTTGTTAAATAAAAAGCATAATTGTTATCTGATAATTTATATTTTTCATAAATTTTAAAAAAATAATTAATATTAATCAACAATGCATTTGTATAACTTATAAACCTGTTGAAGCTGCTTTTCATCTCCTGAATTTATTAATTCTTGAAATTCGTCAGCAATAAAATCTTTACTTCTAACACTATCAAAATTAAATAATTCTTTTAATTCTATATCTAAGGCATTTGCTATTCTGTCTAAAGTTTCTAATGATGGATATGAACCTGCTAATTCTAATTTGGAAATATGTTTTGTATCTCTTCCTACTAATTCAGCAAGCTTTTCTTGAGTTAAACCTCTCTTTTTACGAAGTTCTTTTAATCTTTTTGCTAATAATAATTTTGTTGATGTCATTGTTTTCTCTTTTATTAAATCATATTTTTAATAATTTATTTATAAAACCTACTTGCATGATTACTTTTAATGATTTATACTCATGAAATGAGTATAAATGTTTTTGGAGCTAAGAATAAATAATGCATTATTTACAAAAAATCTTTAATAGCATTTTTAAGCGAGATGAAAATATTGCGCCACCTCCATATCGTTATGAATTTCTTATAGATTTAGATGAAAAATATTACCCTTTGTATTTAAGAAAGATATTTAAAGAAAAAACAGGAGATGAATTAAATCTTAAAAATCCAAAGACTTTTAATGAAAAAATTCAATGGCTTAAATTGTATGATACAACTGCACTTAAAACTCAGTTAACAGATAAAGTTTTAGTTAGAGATTGGATTTCAAATAAGATTGGAAAGGAATACCTTAAACCGATATTACAAGTTTGTAATTCCTTTGATGAAATTGATTTTGAAAGTCTTCCTTCAAGCTTTTTTATAAAAACAAACCATGGTTGTAAATGGCAATACAAAATAAAAGATAAAAAAGCCTTTTTATCTGAAGAAAAATTATTTAACAAAATAAAAAATCAGTTTGATGATTGGATGCGCAGAACATTTTTCCCTTATGCGGGTTTTGAAATGCAGTATAAGGAAATAATGCCTAAAATATTGATTGAGCCTATATTAGCAGAAACTGCAAATGATTTTCCATTGGAATATGAAATATATTGTTTTAACGGTGTGCCTAAAATATATCAAAAGATAAGATATTCTCTACATCCTGAAGCTTGTGTATACAATGAAAATTATGCTAAAAGCGATGTTGTCTTTAATAACAGCTATATAGAATATTTTGAAGATGCAGATGATATGCTGAAAAAAGCTGTGGAATTATCAAAACAACTTGCAAAAGACTTTAAGTTGGTTAGAGTAGATTGGCTTGTACATCAAGACCATTTATATTTTAACGAATTGACTTTCACTCCGTTTGCAGGTTTCTTTCAATTTGAGAATAAAAAAACTGATTTAGTGCTGGGTAATATGTTGAAAATTAAATAGTAAGAATGAAAGAGGTTGTACTATGTCTGAAAATATGAACGGTAAAAATTTTAACGATGATGATTTGTCTAAATATTTTGATATTATAGAAAGTCCTGAATCATTATTAATTGCAAAAGGTTATTGTGTTCGTGTATCGGGAAAAGAAGGTTCTTCTTCTGATACAGTTTGCTATTATCATTAAACGGTATTTTGTTATGAATTATAGTCTGCTTAAAGAAAATAAACTTGATAAAACCGTAAAAAAAATAAAAAAAATTTTAAAGAAGTTAGGTATAGCTATTAATGAAAGTTGGTTATATCGTTGTTATACTTCTAAAATTATGCCTTATTCCGTACGTTTAACTATTGAAAATTTGGAACAAATTGGAACAAATGGTAAAGGTAAAAGCAAAGAAAGTGCACTTGCAAGCGGATATGCAGAATTTATTGAACGTCTTCAAAACCAGTTGTTATTTATCTCGAAAAATGAATCTTTCAGGTTTGCTCCTGACGAAGTTTTGTGTAATATCAATGATTTGAACAATAATATCATAACTAAATATTTTAGTTTTCCAAATATTATTGCAGATATTTATAATAAATACTTTAGTATTAGAAATAGAATATTTGAGAAAACAAGAAATGTAGATGATAGCAAAGTAATATTAGTGCCATTTTACAGTACGAAAGAAAAATGCACTTATAATATGCCAATAGCATTATTGAGATTTATACAGTGTTCAAACGGAATGTCGGCAGGAAATACAAAAGAAGAAGCCTTAGTTCAGGGAATATCTGAAATTTGTGAAAGATATGCATTAAAACAGATAATGTTGAACAAAATATCAATGCCTGATATTCCTGAACATTTATATATTGGTTATGACAAAATAAAAGGATTAATTGAGTATTATAAAGAACAAGGTTATAAATTACATATAAAAGATGCTTCTTTAGGTAAAAAGCTGCCTGTAGTTTGTGTTATTTTTGAAAATTTGAAGAATAATAGAATAAGTATACATTGTGGTTCTCATCCAAGCTTACCTATTGCTATTGAACGAAATTTAACGGAATTTGCTCAAGGATTTGATGTGTCAGCAAATGCTTCCAGTGTTAATACAGATGGATATATTTCCGCTTATGAATTTTCCCAACTAAAAAATAAGATGGAATATATTTTTGAATATAATTTTTTTACTAAATTATTAATTGAAAAAAATGATTATCTTGATGAAATATTATTCAAAAGACCTCCTGTATATGATTTTTCTTTTGATACTTGGGTAGGGGGTGAAAAATGTAAAAATAATAAAACCATATTGAAGAATTTATTAGAAAAAATTTCAGAAACTACAAATGGTGATATATATATAAGAGATGTTTCATTTTTAAATTTCCCTTCCTTTTATATATTTATTCCGTCTATGTCAATAGCTTTTGATTATGATGAAAAGAATTTGCAAGAAGGTATTTGTTTCTTGGAATTTTTTAAAAGTGTAAAAAATGGTGAATTTGAGCATCAATATAGTCTGGAACACATTTTTAACGCATTAGAATTGTGTCTTCGCAGATATTATTATAAAACTTCATATCAAAGTTTAAAAATAGATGTTCAAATAGAATATTTATGTTTACTTTGTTCTATAGCGTTAAATAATTTTGAGAATGTAAATAAATATATAGATATAATATTGTTTCAAAATAATCTGATAAAAAGATATACACAGGATGGAATAATAAAATTTAAAATTATGAAAGAATATTATGTCTATAAAATGCAAAATTATGAAGAAGACAAAATAAAAAATCTATTAATAAGTTCTTTTTCTGAAAAAGATATAAATAATTGTTTATCTTTTATAGCAGGTATAAATGAAAATTCAATAAAGAAGATAATATTAAAATCCAAAAAAGAAGATAGGACAGAAGAACAAAATTCAAAACAAATAGAAATAATTGCAAAAAAATTAGGTGCTGCATATAAAGCTAATTGTATTAATCAAATGGGGATTAAAAAAATATTTGATTATAGAAGTTTCTTTGAAAGATTGTTAAATGGCTAATATATTTTTGACAAATAAATGTAATTTAAAATGTCCTTATTGCTTTGCTAATGAATTTACAGGTAAAGAAATAAGCGAAATTTCTTATGAGAATTTTATAAAAGCAGTAGATTTTATAAAACAGGATTCAACCTCTGTTATAGGTTTAATTGGTGGTGAACCGACTTTGCATTCTAAGTTTTCCGAATTGTTAGATACATTAATAAATGATGAATTTATTACTCAAATAATAATTTACACAAATGGGTTAACAATAGATAAATACATCGCACAATTAAAGAATTATAAAATAAGTTTACTAATTAATTGTAATTCACCTAAAAACTTAGGTGAACGCTATAATATTCTTAAATCTAATATTTTACTTTTAAAAGAAAACGATATAAATTTTACTTTGGGTATTAACATTTATTCATCTTATGAAGATTATAATTATATTTTTGATTTGTTAAAAATAGGAGAAAAACACAATTTAAGATTTTCTACATCATTTACAAATGATTATAAAGAGAACACATCTAATGTATTAAATGACTTATATAGTAAAAAAGATGTATTAATTACTTTCTTACAAGAATGTCTTAAAAATAATATTGTACCAAAAAATGATTGTAATTCGTTACCTGATTGTATTTATACTAATGCAGACAGAAGTTTACTTCTAAAATTAGAATTATCAGGTAAAGAGTATAATTTTCAAGGTCCAATTATTTCTTGTAAAAAATGTTCTCCTGTTATTGATATATTTCCTGACTTAACAGCTGCAAGATGTTTTGGGCTTTCAAATGCAGAAAGAGTTAAAATATCGAAGTTTAAATCATTATATAGTTTGAAAAGTTATTTTGTAAATAAAATAGACATATATACAAATGTATTATATTTGGGTAAAAATTGTGAAAATTGTAAAATTAGGCTTATTGATAAGTGTGGAGTTTGTTTAACCTATAAAATTAAAAAAGTTAATGATTTAAAAAAATATGTACAAAATGTTTAAATTTATTATTTTTTTATAATTTTATAGCCACTAGGCTAATGTACATCAACTTTTTACAAGCATATAATTTAACATGTTAGATATTTATAACTTTATTAAGCCTTAATATTAATAATTCTATAATTATTTTAATTCACTATATATAAATCACTAAGTTAAACATATTAGACAAGTTAAAAGAAAGAATTTACATCTTTATGATTGATAATAAAGAATATTTGACATTGAAACAAGATGTTTTGGATAGATTAAGCGTATATTCTCATCATAAAAATACAAATATATTATATTTATTAAAGCAAGAAAGTGCTAAAGATAATGTTTTGCAACTTCTTTTGCAAAAGTTTTATAAAGAAGATAATGACGTAACAAGATTAAATTATGCAGAAGAAATTTTGATTAGACTAACCAATGCAGATAAATTGAATATGGATTTGTTTGGTAAGCACATTAATTCAAGACATCTTTTTGTTTTAGATATTCTAAATGAGTTAAATTTTATATCATTTTCTTTAAATTCAATAAGAGACATTTTTTATACAGATACTCGTATTAAGACTAATTTTGAAGTGATAAAAATATCGGAATTTTCAACTCATTTAGCAATTGCTCAGAGAATAAACCTTGAATTTGAAGACTTAAAATTCAATATATACTCAAAATTAGTGAATTATTTATCCTCAAGTATGGAAGTTCCTTCTACACGAAAGATAACAGATTTATCTTCTTTTATAGATACATTTGGAATTGCTATGCTGAGAAACAAAGAAAGCGGTAAACAAATAATTGTAGAAGCATTAAAAGCTTTTGAACGCCATAATTTGCTTAATCGTAATAATAATAAATTATCAGAAGATGAAAATGCATATTCTTTTGAAAATGACGAATTGATGAATTCGATTAATTATTTATATAGTTAGTTTTATTACCGAGAAAATGTTATAAAAATTTATAAATTATTTGTTAGTTCACAAATAAATTCATAAGCACATTTAAAAGAGTCTTGATTATTTTTAAGTTTTTCTACTTTTATTAATAAGTCTTTATATGCTTCATCTATATTAAAGTTATCATTAGAAATATATAAAATGCACGGCTTAATATCTAAAATCTTAATTATTTTCTCTAATGTTTGTTTTGTTGGGTAACTTTTTCCTGATTCAATTTTACTTAATGCCGAAGCTCCTATTCCAATTAATTCAGAAAGTTTATCTTGAGATAAGTTCCTTGCTTCTCGTGCTTTTTTTATATTCTTACCAAGAATAGTGTTTAAATTTAAATTATCCATACTAAAATTTTAATTTCATTTGATAAACAATAGAATTACTTATAAAAACAATTATTGTTGTTGCAGGAATGTTTTGCTGTATAATTAAATAAAACGAATAAAGAAAGGATTTAAAACATAACTTATTCATCTAAATCAGTTTTGAAATTGTAATTCTGAATTAATTCAATCAACGTAGTATCTAATGTTTGGCATAATTTTAGAAGCGTAGAAAATTTAAAATCTACCAGTCCGTTTTCAATTCTGCTTAATGTTGCAGACGTAACGCCGGCAGTGGAAAAAGCAAGATTATTCAATGAAGTTGATTTTTTCTTTCGTATTTTTCTGACAATCTTGCCAAAAGCCTTTAAATTTTCTTTGTCTACCCGTTTCATATATGTAATACTAACGTTATTTTTTTAAAGAAGCATTACACTTATGTAATAGATATAGTGTTAAAATAAGTGATAATATGAAATTAAATGAATTTTTAAAAAAACTAATAATAAAAATCATAAGTATTTATAGTGCTTTTTTTGTTATAGGTGCAATTCTTACTCCAATATATTCTTATTTTGGTTTATATAATTTATCGGCAAAAATGGCATTTGTTTTTGTCGGTTCGTGTCATCAAAATCCATTGCGTTCATTTACATTATTTGGTTATCCATTTGCTTTATGTTCAAGATGTTTTGGTGTTTATTTGGCTTGTACTATAGCTTCTTTATTCTTATTAAAAAATAAATTTAATATAAACAAATTGATAACTGTTTTAATAATATTATTTATAGTCATTGACCTGTCATTAAACATTGTTTTTTCTATAAATACAGGTAATTTGGTTAGATTTTTTGCAGGATTTGCTTTGGGTGTAATTGGGGTAAAAATTATTCAATATTTAATGTTAAAAGGAGAAAATATATGAAAAAGAAACTATGTGCAATATTACTGTTACTTATATTTTTAACTGTATTTCATCATCAATTAATAATGGCTTGTAATGACAATGAAAATTCTTTATATCAATTTATAAATATGCATAAAGAACTTATTGCCCAACTTGAGTATCCATCTATGGAAATTACTGCTAATATTAATGAAAAAAAACTTTTACCTGCAAGAACACAAGTCATAATAAAAAATGATGAAGAATTAAATACTAAAAATATAAAAAATGATACAACAATAGTTTTTTCTGTACTTCAAGATGTTATCAGTAATAATGGAATAATTTTTATAAAAGCGGGAACACCTGTTAGTGCAAATATAAAATTTGAAGAACAAGGAATGATTGGTAAATCGGGTAAAATTATTGTCAGTGATTTTCATACAAAAGCAGTTGATGGGAGTTATGTCCCACTAAGTTCAAGTATATCCGAAGAACCAAACGATAAAATGGTTTTATCAATAATATTAAGTGCATTTATATGTCCATTGTTTTTATTATTAAAGGGAAATCATGCTGTAATTCCTGCAAATACAGTAAAAAATGTTTATACTTTTTCTGATGTTTATGTGAATACAAATATTTTATAGTAACAATTTAAAATTATATCTAAATTCTTTATTTTATAAAATTGACTTAGTAAAAAAATCAATTTATCATTAAATAAAGTAAGGCAGGGAATTTTGGATTTTTCATTTATTCATGTATCAGATATTCATTTAGGCAGACCGTTTTCGGATTTGTCCAAATATTCTTATGATGAAAAAGTCAAAGAAATATATAAAACTGCCGTAGAAAAAGCGTTTAAAAATGTAATTGATTTTGCTTTATCAAAAGAGGTTGATTTTGTTTTTATAGCAGGTGATACGTTTGACTCTTTTGAACAGGATTTTTCTTCTAAATTAATTTTAAAAGACGGTTTAAAGAGACTTGAAAATTCTGGCATTAAAGTTTTTGCAATTTGCGGCAACCACGACCCTGTAAATTCTTATAATAAAACTACTTTTAATTATGATGAAAATTCTAATATAAAAATTATAGGTTTGAATACTGAAAATTTTGCTAAACTTCCTTTAATAAACAGAAAAAATGAGAATGTGGGCTTTGTTCAAGCTTTAAGTTTTACGCAAGAAAAATTTAACGAAAACCCTGTTAGATATTTTTCTCAGCCGAATGATAATGAAAAGAATTTATTTAATATCGGACTTTTGCATTGTGATTTAAATGCGGATTCAACAAGTTCTTATGCACCTTGCTTGTTAAGTGAATTAAAAGCTCTAAACTATAATTATTGGGCATTGGGTCATATTCATATCCCCGATTTAAAAGAAGAGAATATTCAATATACAGGCACAATTCAAGGCAGAAATACGAAAGAAACAGGCGCGCATGGAATTAGATATATTCAAGTGCAAAATAATAAAATAGTTCAAAATTCATTTGTGCCGATTGATGTTGTTCGTTTTGAAGATATTATCTGCGATATCTCTTTTTCTAATGACGAATTAGAAGCCGTTAATGCTATTTATGATGAAATTAACAGAATAATCGGTAATGAACAAAATATTTGTGATGTCTATCTTTTAAGATTGGATATTAAAGGCTGCGTGAAATTTTATAGTGAAATTAACGAGAAATTCTTTAACGAGATAATAAATAAGATAAAAGCTGATTTTGATGAAAAGGTTTATATTTCTCAAATAACAAATTCTGTTGTTCCATTGGTGGATGATAATTTATTGCGTGAAGATGACGGCATAACAGGTGCTATATATAATACTTTTGATAATAATGAACAGTTAGAAATTGCGTTTAATTCGATTGAAGAACAATTAAAAAATGTAATGCTTAACTGCAATTTTAAAGAAGATGAATATGAAACCTTTAAAAAGCAGGTTCTACATAGCGCAAAAGAAGAAGGCATAAGTTTGTGTAATTCTTTATATAATACGGAAAGGGAAGAGGTATAAGGAATTGGCAAAATTTTTAGTTAAAAATGTTGTTATAGAAAAAAGCGTTAAAGATATAAAAACAGGTATTAATTACGAGTTTGATGATGGACTTAACCTTATTGCAGGGAATAATGAAGCGGGAAAAAGCTCTTTAATGACTTTTATTAAAGACGGATTTTTTAGGGTTAAAGGCATTGATACAGGTAAAATTTATTTTGATGTTGCAGGTAAAACTTATAGGGCTGATATAAAAGATAACCGTGCAACTGATAAGCGTTGTAAATTATTTGACGAAGAAAATGCTTCTGTTGATTATAGTTTTGTTGAAAAAACTATTAATCAAAAATATTTTGAACAGGGTTTTGCAATCAGTCTTGATGATTTAATGAGTATTCAAAATAAAGATACATCGGCTTTGGTTGATGTAATAAAAGACCCATCGGGCGAAAAATTAACTGTATTTACTGAGCAAATCAAAGTAGACGCTAAAAAGATTTTTGGTGAAAATGGCAGACTTACAAAAGAAACAACTACTATTTTAGAAAAAATTTCAGCAGTTAATTTAAAAATTAATGAATTATCAAATAAAGAATCTCAATATAATAATGCTGTAAATTCAATAAAAACAATCTCTGATGAAATTGAAACCTTATGTAAAAAAGAAGAGTTTTTAAATCTTCAAATAAAAGAAGATGAATTAGAAAAAAAACTTTCTGAAGTTGAAGAAAACAAACGCTATTTAGCAATTAATTTTAATGAAAAATTATTTTCTGATAAAGAAACTTATTTATCGATTTTGCAAAGTGCCGGAAAGTATGAAATTAATTTAAAAAATTTAGATAAGAATAATTCTAAATTAGAAAATGCAAAATTAAAAATTAATTCTAACTTAAACCGTTTGAAAAATGAGTTTTTTATTGATGTAACTTCTAACGATTTAAAAGAATTTAATTTAGACCTAAATAAAATTAAAAATATAAAAGATTTATTGTTCGAAAAATATTCTTTAGAAAAAGAAATTATATCTAACAATGCAAATAAAGAAAATTTAGAAGAAAATCTTTTAAAATTGAAACACGAAATTGCTTCTACAAAAGAAAAAACAACTGAAGTTGAAAAATTAGATTACTTTAATGAACTATTTAATTATATTGATGAACAGTTAAAACAATATAATTATCTTCTTTCTTCAATGAACAATGAACAAGAAAATAATGAGAATACAAATATAAATAAAAAGATTTTTATTTTATTTCTTATTTTACTTGTTATTACAGTTATAGGTTCTATTGTAAGTTTTATTTGTAAAGCTGTTACTGTTGGCGGATTTTCTGTTGTTATTTCTTTATTATCTTTATTGGGTTTGTATTTTACAAAACCAATGAAAAAAGAATTGAATCAAAACAATGAAAATACAGGCATGAAAAATGATATTCTTAATAATATTAAATTAAAGGTTAAAGAATATTCATCAGAAATTGAAGCTGTTGATAATTATTATCTGCCGTTTAAATTGGAAAATATTAAACAAGAGTTACAATCTAAAATTCAAAATATTAATTCAGTAAAAGAACTATTAAATAAAAATAATTCGGAAATTAATTATAATAGCGAAAAGCTTCAAAATATAAAGAATAAGATTGAAGAAACAAATAAGAAAATAGATTATATAAAAGAAGAAATTAAAAATATTATTACATCTTCAAACGAAAAAATTCAAATAAATGAAGATGTTTATTTGGATGCTGCGGATATTATCAAAACAGTAAAAGATGATATTAAAGAAAAAGAACTCATTGAACAAGAAATTATTGAATTAAATAAAGAAAATGCTTTAATAGAATCTGTTTTTAATTCGTTTGTTGTTCAAAATGATTTGAATTTAGCTTTAAGTGAAAAATTTGATGAAAATATTAATACGTTAAAAGCATATAATGAAAAAAATTCAGAAATTAAAAACAAGCTTGATATTTTAAATATAGAAATTGAAAATCTACAAAATAAGCTTTCTAAATTAGAAACAGAAAAAGTTTTATATTCAAATATTGATAAATGCAGTGTAAATATTGAAGAAGAATTAAACGAATTAAAACTTCAAAAAGAAGAAAAACAAAATCAGAAAAAAGAATTTGAGTTTCAAAAACGTGAACTTGAAAATTTTGAAGGTTTAAATGATTTAAAGACTGAAAGAGCTATTTTCCTTGATGAATATCGCAAAAAAATGGCAGGATTAATGAAAAATAAAATTATAATTTCGCTGATAGAAACTGCAAAAAATAACTTTGATAAAATTCAGCCTGATTTGCAAAATGCACAAAAATATCTTTCAATTTTAACTGATGGAAAATATACAAGAATTAATTTGGATTTAGAAGAAATCCAAAATGAAGATAAATCAATAACAAAAAAATGGAATGAACTTTCTCGCGGAACCAAAGAACAGGTATATTTAGCTTTAAGGCTTGGTTATGCTTCTAATTATTCAAAAGATAAAGCAACATTAGAACCGAATGGACGTGCAGATTTACCAATCATTATAGATGATGCCTTTGTAAATTTTGATTTTGACAGAACAAGAAATGCGCTAAAATGTCTTGCTGAATTTTCAAAGACAAATCAAGTATTGTTTTTTACCTGCCATACAAACGTAATTCAACAGCATTTTGAAGCTTTGAATGAAAAAATAAATGTTATAAATCTGTAAATAAATTTTGGTTTGAACTATACTTTAGTTATGAGTTTTTATAGTGATGAAATAAATAAACTTATTGAAAAAGATAATTTCAGACAGGTTTATGATATAGAAGAAAAACATGGGAAGTTTCTTTGCGTGAACGGCAAAGAAATGCTTAATTTTACCTGTAATGATTATCTGAATTTGAGCACGGATAGAGATTTAATAAATGAATTTATAGAAGAATATAAAAATAATAATGAATTTCTATTCTCTTCAACTGCTTCAAGATTACAAACAGGCACATCGTCTGTTTATAAAAGACTTGAGGCAAATCTTGCAAAACTTTTCCAAAAAGAAGCTTGTTTGTTATTTAATACAGGCTATCAATGTAATTTAGGTGTTGTTTCATCTCTTGTAAACAGAGATGATGTTATATTTTCGGATAAATTAAACCACGCAAGTATTATTGATGGAATGAAACTTTCAGGAACTCAATTTTATCGTTATAAACATTTTGATTATGATAATCTTGAAGAGCTTTTGAAAAAGCATAGAAACAATTATAAAAAGGCGATTATAATTTCTGAATCCGTATTTAGTATGGATGGTGATGTAGCGGATATTAAAAAATTAATTGAATTAAAAAAGAAATATAATTGTTATTTAATGATAGATGAAGCTCACGCATTTGGAGTATACGGTGATAATTTAGCAGGTATTTGCGATAAAGAAAATATTTTAGGTGAAGTTGATATTATTACTGCAACTCTAGGTAAATCATTTGCATCTGTAGGTGCTTTTTGCGTTGCAAATCAAACAATAATTGATTTTCTTATAAATAAGACTAATTCTTTTATTTTTTCAACAGCATTACCGCCAGTAAACGTTATGTGGGTTAATTTTTTGGTTGAAGAGAAATTTGATTTGGTTAAGAATAAGTCTTTAAAACTAAATAAACTTATAAAAGAAGCTCATAATTATATTAATGACGGCGGATGTACTCAAATTATACCTGTTATAATCGGTGAAAATAATAAAACTGTTAAAATAGCGGAAGAACTTAGAAGTAAAGGTTTTTATGTTCTTCCGATAAGACCGCCTACAGTTCCTGTTAATACTTCAAGAATAAGGCTTTCTTTAACTGCGGATATTACTTTTGAAGAGTTTAAAAGCCTTATTGATATTGTAAAAGAGGCTATATAATGCAATATAAATGGCTTAATAAACAAAATAATAAAAAACTTATAGCATTTTTTAACGGATGGGGTATGGATGAAAAAATTGTTTCTCATCTTGAATTTGATGGTTATGATGTTTTAACTTTTTATGATTACAGAACTTTTGAAATTGAGAATTTTGATTTTTCGACCTATGAAGAAAAAGTTATAATTGCTTGGTCTATGGGCGTTTATGTATGTAATTATTTTTATGAACAGTTTAAAAATTTTGACAGATTTATTGCGATAAACGGAACCCAAAAACCGATTGATGATGATTTTGGCATTCCTCAAATGATTTATAACTTGACGGTTGATAATTTTAATGAGCTTTCTTGTTCTAAATTTATGAAAAAAATCTCTAATACCGTTAATTTAAAAGATTATTGTTCTCGTAATTTAGATGAATTAAAACAAGAACTTATTTCAATAAGAGATTTAGAAGTTGAAAACATTTTAAATTTTGATAAAGCAATATTATCTCTAAAAGATAGAATTTTCCCTTATAAAAATATGTTGAATTTTTGGGAAAAACAACAAGCTGAAATAGTTAATATTGAAGCTGCTCATTATATTTTTGATATGTATAAAAATTGGAGTGATTTATTATGATTGATAAATCACTTGTAAAAAAGAGATTTAAAAAAAGCCTTTCAACATATAATGATAATGCTATCATTCAAAAGCAGACGGCTGAAAAATTAATAAGTTTATTACCTGAAAAACAATATTCTTCTATATTGGAGATTGGCTGTGCTACAGGACTTTTAACCGAAAAAATTAAGCAAAATCTTAGTTTTAATGACTTTTATGCAAATGATATAGTTGAAGAGTCAGCACAATATATAGAGAAAATAATTCCTGATTGTGAATTTATAGCAGGTGATATTGAAGAAATTCAGTTAGATAAAAAATATGATTTAATAATTTCAAATGCGTGCCTTCAATGGTGCAGCGATATATTAGCTACTATTGAAAAATTGAAATCCGCCATGAAACCAAACGGTGTAATTGCTATTTCTGTTTTTGGGGATGAAAATCTTAAAGAAATAAAAAATCTGTTTAAAATTGAAAATAAAATGTATTCAATGCAGGATTTAAAAGCTTTTGGAAACATTACAGAAGAAACTCATAAATTATATTTTGATACTCCGTTGGATGTTTTAAAACATTTAAAATTAACGGGTGTAAACGCTATAAAAGAAACAAAACTTACAAAATCGCAATTAAAAGAATTTGAAATACAATATAAAAAATTGTATTCTGAAAACGGGAAAGTCTTTTTAACCTATAACCCTGTATATGTTGTTCTACATTGAAGAACGGTATTGAATAGCTTGTGCTATATGTTTTGCTTGGATGTTTTCACTTGCATCTAAATCTGCAATTGTTCTTGCAAGTTTTAGCAGCCTGTCATAGGCTCTGGCTGATAGGTTGAATTTTGTAACTGCCCCTTTAAGCATTGAAGCAGAGCTATCATCAAGTTTACAGAATTTTTTGATTAATTTAGGTGTTAATTCAGAATTTGTGTAAATGCCAAGTCCTTTGTATCTTTCAAGTTGAATGTTTCTTGCATTTATTACGCGTTCTCGAATTTGTTCGGAGGTTTCCGTGCAAGGCGCATTTTGTTCCATTAATTCATTTAATTTTAAACGCGGAACATCGATAACAATATCAATTCTATCAAGTAAAGGCCCTGATAGTTTTGAGCGGTATTGTTTTATTTGATATTCACTGCAAGTACAATTTTTCTCACTGTCTCCTAAGTATCCGCACGGACAAGGATTCATTGCTGCAAGAAGAATGAAATCGGAGGGGAATTTTAATCTCATCTTAGCTCTTGCAATAACAATTTCGCCGTCTTCTAAAGGTTGACGTAAAACTTCTAAAACACTGCGCGGAAACTCTACAAATTCATCAAGGAATAATACGCCTCTATGAGCAAGAGTAATTTCCCCGGGTTTTGGGTTTTGTCCGCCGCCAATAATGCCGACAGCAGAAGCTGTATGATGTACGCTTCTAAACGGGCGTGTCGTAATCAATGGTTTATTAGGATTTACAAGTGAACTTATACTGTAAATTTTAGTTAGTTCAATTGATTCTTCAAAAGTTAACGGCGGTAATATTGAAGAGAAACATTTTGCAAGTAATGTTTTACCGCTCCCCGGAGGCCCTGACATCAAAAGATTATGCGCACCTGCTGCCGCTATCTCCATTGCTTTTTTTGCTTTTAATTGACCTTTAACGTCTTTAAAATCAAAATAACCGTCTTGTTCTGTTTTTTCCTGCATATAATCATTTATATTTACGATAACAGGTTCTAACTTTTTATGTTCGGTTGATGATGTATTAAAATGATTAACTAATTCGTTTAAGTTCTTTGCTCCTATAACCGTTAAGCCGTTTATAATAGCAGCTTCTTTAGCATTATCAACAGGGACAATAAGGGTTTTTATTCCTTGTTCTTTAAGTCCTGCCGCAATAGGAAGAACTCCTGATACTGCACGCAGGGAACCATCTAAAGAAAGTTCTCCGATAAAAGCTGTATCTTTAAAATCATTTTTTTCTATTGTACCTGTTTTAGAAAGAATACCGATAGCAATAGGTAAATCATAATAACTGCCTATTTTTTTTATATCAGCAGGTGCAAGGTTTATAACTATTTTTTTATTTGGAAATTCATAGCCTGAATTTTTAATGGCTGAACGTACTCTTTCTTTAGCTTCACTGATAGACATATCAGGCAGCCCGACGATAGAAACAGACGGCAAAGAGTTATTTACATCAACTTCAACAAGTATTTTGTAAACATCGAGTCCTATAACGCAAGCTGTTAAAATTTGTGATATCACAATGAAATCCATTTATTAATAACTTTTGCAAGTATATATCATATAAGCCTTTCAATCAACAATTTTATTTTTAAACATTTGTGTTAAGAATTGTAAAATTAGAAAATAAAAAGCGCATTTAAATTTTTTCACGGTTATTAAAGAAAATGTAAGACTCATAAAAAAGTCTAAACTGAACAACTATCTACCAAAACTAACCTAGTTAACGCTCTTTTCCTAACAAAAGAGCTTTTTTTTATGCAAAAAAGATATAAAGACAGTGTGGAGATTGTTTTCGAAGTCCATTGATTTTAGGTACCGCGAAATCACAGGACGAGAAGACAATCTCCACACTGTCTTTATATCTTTTTGCATAAAACTAATAAAAACCGTATAATTTAACTTATGAAACAACGTTCACTATTTGATGTAATATCGCCAATAATGACAGGACCGTCAAGTTCGCATACTGCAGGTGCAGTAAGGCTTGGCTTGCTTGCCAGAAATATTTATAAAGAAACACCGTTAAAAGTTACGTTTAAACTATATAATTCATTCGCACAAACAGGAAAAGGTCACGGTACTGATAAAGGACTTCTTGCAGGGTTATTGGGTTTTAATGTTGACAGTGAAAATATTAAAAGTATTTTTAATCATACTTTGGCTAAAAATATAGATATAAATTATGAGTATGAACAAGATTTAGATAGGCACCCTAATGCTGTTGATTTTATTCTTGAGGGTGCTATAAATATGACAATTTCAGGAAATTCTATTGGTGCAGGTAATGTTGAAATTGTTAAAATAGATGATTTTGCAACTAAAATATCAGGTGAATATAATACTCTGCTTTTGTTCTATAAAGATAAACCCGGTATGATTTCAAAAGTTTCAACTTTAATTCAAAACGAAAATATTAATATTGCATCTTTAGATTGTGATAGAAATGCAAGAGGTAAAACAGCTTCTATGTGTATATGTTTGGATGGTGAAATTTCTCAAAATATTCTTTCTGAAATTGAAAAAATTGAGGATGTATATTTTGTTAGAAATGTTAGAAAATTAGAGGCTTAAAATGGAATATTCTATTAATACTTTTAATAAATTACTAAATGCTTGCGAAAAAGAAAATAAAGAAATTTATGAAATTATGCAGGAAAAAGAAGCTTCTGATTTTGAAATAACGGTTGAAGAAGTCCGAAAAAAAGTATTAAAGAACATCCAAGCAATGAAATCTGCAATTGCAAACGGATTAAACTCTACAGAAAAATCAATCAGCGGTTTATGCGGTGACGATTGTTATAAGCTAAATAAAAAATATAAAAATAATAAAGCATTATTTGGAAATCTGTTTGAAAAAATAACTGCTTATGCATTAGCAACAATGGAAGAAAATCTTAGAATGAATAAGATTGTAGCTTGTCCTACTGCAGGTTCTTGCGGTATTGTTCCGGCTGTTATTATTGCTTTATCAGAAGAATATAATTTATCGGATGATGAACAAATTAATGCTTTAATTACGGCTGGTACAATAGGTTATGTTATTTCCTCTAAGGTGGCGATGGCGGGTGCGGTTGCAGGCTGTCAAGCAGAATGCGGTGTGGCGTCAGCTATGAGTGCTGCAGCATCTGTTCAAATTTTAGGTGGTAGTGCAACGCAAATAGTAAATGCTGCGACTTTAGCATTGAAAAATTTACTTGGTTTGACTTGTGACCCTGTCGCAGGATTAGTTGAAATTCCTTGTGTTAAAAGAAATGTATTTTTGTCTATTCACGCTATTACGGCAGCAGAATTAGCATTATCATTAATAGAAAGTAAAATACCTTCAGATGAAGTAGTTGATGCGATGGTGCAAACAGGACAGTTAATGTCTCCATTATTAAAAGAAACTTCGCAAGGTGGTTTAGCAACAACAAAAACCGGGCAGTTTATTAATAAAGATTTGAAATCTAAATATTTATTATTAGAAGGAAAGTAAAATGGCATCAGAAGGAAAAAGTCCTATTTTAACCGGTTTGGAACAGTCTTTGATAACATTTCTTTCTCAAAAAAGAGAAATGGAAGACAAACTCCCAGGTGGAGCAAGAAGAGTCCGTAGTTTAATTTTTAATATAGATTTGCGTGATGATAAAAAGCCTTATTTTACAGTGCAAATAGGTATGTGTGAAGCAGCTTTCAGTACAACAACTGGTTTAAAGGAAAGAGGAAGCTGTTACGGAATAGAACGTTTTGTTCGCGATTGGTTTGAAAGACCAAGTGTTCAAGCTGAAATCAGAAGTTATATAAGTTCAAATTCAAGACGTTAAAAAAAGAGGAGTAACAACTCCTCTTTTTTATTCCTCTTCTAAAATAATTTTGAAAATCTTTCCATTGCTTCTATTGTTTTTTCTCTGCTTCCGAAAGAGGTTAATCTAAAGTAGCCTTCTCCGTTGTTGCCAAAGCCGGCTCCCGGAGTTCCCACTACAGCTATATTATTTAATAAATAATCGAAAAACTCCCAAGATGTCATTCCGTTAGGACATTTTAACCAAATATAAGGTGAATGTTTTCCTCCTGTATACCAAATACCTTTTTTATCCATAGTATCGGCAATAATTTTTGCATTTTCACTGTAATATGCAATGTTTTCTTGAATTTGTTCCTGTCCTTTTTTTGTGAAAATAGCTTCTGCACCTTTTTGAATGATATATGGTACTCCGTTAAATTTTGTAGTTTGTCTTCTCAACCAAAGTTTATGTAATTGAACGCCTTGTTTTTCAAGTGCTTTCGGTACTACAGTATAACCGCATCTTGTTCCTGTAAAACCTGCGGTTTTAGAGAACGAACAAAACTCAATTGCACATTTTTCTGCGCCTTCAATTTCATATATACTGCTTGGTAATTCATTAGATTTTATAAAGCATTCATAAGCAGCATCAAAAAGAATAACTGCATTATTTTTTAATGCATAATCTACCCATTGTTGCAAGCCGTCTTTTGTATAAACTGCGCCTGTAGGGTTGTTTGGTGAACAAATATAAATAATATCGCATTTTACATTCTCATCAGGTAATGGCAAAAATCCGTTTTCTTCATTTGCATTTGCAAAAATAATTTTTCTGCCTGCCATTATATTTGTATCAACATAAACAGGATATACAGGGTCAGGAACTAAAACTGTATTATCAAGTCCAAATATATCAAGTATGTTACCTAAATCACTTTTCGCACCGTCTGAAATAAAAATTTCATCAGCATCTAGTATTACATTTTTTCTTTCATAATATTTTTGAATTGCTTCTCTTAAAAAAGCATATCCTTGTTCAGGTCCGTAACCTTTAAATTTTTCTTGTACTCCCATTTCATCAGCAGCTTTTTTTATAGCTTCAACTACAACAGGTGCTAATGGAAGAGTTACATCTCCAATTCCAAGTCTTATAATGTTTTTTTCAGGATGTTCCTGCATAAATTGATTTACTTTTTTTGCAATAGTTGAAAATAAATAACTGTCTTGCAAATTTAAATAATTTTGGTTGATGTTCATAATGTCTCCAGCTTAAATTCGTATGATTTTATTATACATAAAGAATTACTTTTGTTAAAAATTTTGCATATTATTAAGAATATAAGATTATATTTATAGTATAATTTTGTATATTCAGAAAAAAGGATAAAAAAATGGCAGTAAGACAAAGACAACACGAACAAGACCCAATGGTCAGAAGAACAAACTTTGATGCGGTTGAATCTAATTTGACAGATGAACAAGCAAAATTAGAAGCAAGCCGTTGTTTAAATTGTAAAAATCCAAGATGTGTACAGGGTTGCCCTGTAAATATTAATATTCCTGAATTTATACACGCTATTAAAGAAGGCGAAATAGAAAAAGCAGGAGATGTTATTAGAGAATCAAGCTTACTTCCTTCCGTATGCGGAAGAGTTTGTCCTCAAGAACGTCAATGCGAAGGCAAATGTGTTTTAGGTATTAAATCAGAACCAATTGCAATCGGCGCTTTGGAAAGATATGTCGGCGATGCTACTTCTTTAAAAGTTGGCGAAATTAAAGAATCAGGTAAAAAAGTTGCTATTATCGGTTCAGGTTGTGCAGGTATTACAGCTGCAGCTGACTTGAGAAAAGCAGGTCATGAAGTAGTTGTTTTTGAAGCATTACATAAACTTGGCGGTGTATTAAGATATGGTATTCCTCCTTTCAGATTACCAAGAACTTTCTTGGATAAAGAAATTTCTAACCTAAAAGCAATGGGTGTTAAATTTGTAACTAACGTTGTTGTTGGTAAATCAATAACTGTAAAACAATTAAAAGATGATGGTTTTGATGCTATTGTTATCGGTTCAGGTGCGGGTTTACCAAAAATGATGGGTATCCCTGGTGAAAACTTAAACGGCGTATTCTCTGCTAACGAATTTTTAACAAGAGTTAACTTAATGCAAGCTAACTTAGAAGAAACTGCAACTCCTATAAGAGTTGGCGAAAAAGCTGCTATTATCGGCGGTGGTAACGTTGCAATGGATGCTGCAAGAGTTGCTGTTAGAGTTGGCTTTAAAGAAGTTTATATCGTATATAGAAGAACAGAAGCTGAACTTCCTGCTCGTTTAGAAGAAATTCGTCACGCTAAAGAAGAAGGCGTAATTTTCAAATTTTTACATGCTCCAAAAGAAATCTTTAATAAAGAAGGTTATGTCGCAGGTATGCAGTTTGAAATTATGGAATTAGGTGAACCTGATGAATCAGGCAGAAGAAAACCAATTCCAACAGGACAAACAGTTGATTTAGATGTTGATACTGTTGTTGTTGCCCTTGGTACAGGTCCTAACCCTACAATTCAAGCTTCTATGTTAAAAGATAATATGGATTTAGAAACAAATCCAAAAGGTTATATTGTAATTGATGCTGAATCAGGCAGAACATCAATTGATGGTGTTTATGCAGGCGGTGATGTTGCCCCTACAGGTTCATCTACAGCTATTAATGCTATGGGTGCAGGTAAAAGAGCAGCTAAATCAATTAATGAATATTTAGCTAATGCATAGAATTAATTTAACAGAAAAACAGAGCTTCAATTTTGAGGCTCTGTTTTTTTAGTTATTAATTTCATTTTTTATTGTTTTTATTGAAATATTATTTCGTATTAAAAATATTACAGCAAATATTGAAGATACAATTGTAATTACTGCTTGTTCTGTAAATGATACAGCTAATGCGGTTTCCTTATCTACATTGTACATTGCAAATGCTGCAATAACGGCTGCTTGGTAGGGTCCAATAAATATAGATGTTGAGGGTATCATACAAGCCAAAGCTATAAAACTTATTAAGAATAATGAAACTGACCAATGAATGTTGTTATATCCAAATGCATGTATAGTAGTTAAGAAACATAAGCATTCTGATATCCAAATTCCGAAAGAAGCTATTAATGCTATTAATATACGTTTAGGCGAATCTATTATTTCAAATCCGTTAAAAAAAGAGTTAGAAATATTTTTTATGTAATCAATTAGTTTATGAATATATTTTGAAAAAATTATATTACTTGTTTTATTTTTTATAAATTGGTAAATTTTCTCTGTTTTGTTGTATTTAAATGCAATAACGCAAAGTATAATTCCGATTAGAATACAAATGCCTGCAAAAAGACATAAATTTGTTGCGAGTTTATTCTTATGAAAAATAAAAATACCAAAGCTCAACAGACAAAATATTACAAAAACGTCAAAAATTCTTTCAAGCATAATGCTTCCAAAAAGTTTTATTTTGTTTACTTTGTAATTTTCTCCTACATAATATGCTCTGAAAAAATCACCTGCTCTTGCGGGTAATACAATATTTAATGCTGAACCTGTTAAACATAAAGGTATTGCTTCTTTTAAAGGAAGATTTATTGTTTTTGATATTAGCTGTTTAAAACAGAATCCCCGGCAGCATTGTGAAAAGATTACAAAAAATGAAAGTAAAAATATGTATTTAAAATTAAATGTTCTGATTATATGAACTAATTTTGCAACATCTAAGCTTACAAAGACAAAATATAAAAATACAAAAGTTATTAATAATAAAATTGTTTTCTTTATATTTGGTTTCATATTTTATGTCCGTTTATATGACTTTCAAGTTTGATAACTTTAATTTCTTTTGTAGATTAATTTTTTCGTTTAAAACTTCAAAATTTATGCTGTGCAATGCTTTTAAAGCAGAATTATCAAGCATATTTTGTGACTGAATAAATGAGATATATGCTTGCTTGTATTTCTTTTGTTTCATAAGAATATTTATTTTAATCTCAAAAATTTGAGAGAAAAGCATATAATTTTCATTATTTAAGATTTTAATTGCTTTTTCACAGTATTCTAAGGCAGTTATATTGTTTCCGCTGCAATATTCACAATTTGCAATTGCGGCATAAATTTTTGCATTTGGTGCCGAAATTTGTTCTGCTCGTTTATATAATTCTAAAGCTTTTTTAGTATAACCTTTTATAAAAGAAATATCAGCAAGAAGCATAACACTTTTTAGGTGATATGGTGTTAATTTTACGGCTTGCAATAATTTTTTATATGCCAAATTAATTTTATTGAAATAGAAGAAGTCATCTTCGGCTTCTCTACATAAAATTTCTGATTTTATATTTATAACTTTAGAGTCTTTTATATATGAAACGTTGTTAATATTCTGCATTTGCTTAAGTAAATAATGTACTACCTTATTAATAATACGTTTTCATACATGGCAAAGGCTACAAGTCTTTTAAGTATTGATAAATGAAAAATCATGGAAAGCATGTCATTGCATGGGTTTCCATGATTTTAAGTTCAATTTAACAAATTGTAATATTTATAATTAAATAATCGTGAAACATGCGAAAGCATGACAGGGCATGTATTTGCGCCATATTACAAAAGTTAACAATTTAAAGGCGGTATTAAAATTTCTTTGCTTGATATTAAAAGATGAGCATAGTATTATTAAATTATCTAAAAATTTACTGGAGGAATATATGAACCAAATCATAAAAATAGCTTGGGATCTTAACGAAACTACAGAAAACAGATACCAATTAGTATATGAAATAGCAGAACTTGCAAAAAAATTAGTTGATGAAAATCAATTGAAAAGAGTTAAAGATGAATATAGCTTTGACGAAGTACCTTTTGATACATCAATTAAAAAAGAAAATCCTGTAGAACACGCTATTATGGTAAAAGCATCAGAATATGATGATTCAGGATTAGTTGGTTAGTAAAATCAAAAAAAATTATAAAATAAAAGCTCCTCAAGGTAAGGAGCTTTTTTAAACCAAAAAATCTATATTAATTAAGCCATTAATTTATTAACAGCTCTTGTTAATCTTGATTTTTTTCTTGAAGCTGTATTTTTGTGTAAAATACCTTTTGATGCTGCTTTATCGCATAATTTATATGCGTTGGATAATGCTGCATTGATAGCTTCTTGGTCTTTTTCTTTGGCTTGAGCTAAAACAAGAACTTTTTTAACTGCAGTTTTGATAGAAGATTTGAAAGCTACGTTTCTTTCATAATTTCTGTCTGCTACTAAAATTCTCTTTTTTGCTGATTTAATATTTGCCATGATTTTTTCCTTTCGTATGTCAGTTGTTATGAACTCATCACAATCTGCATAGAGGAGTAGTGAGTACAATAATTATATAATTTAAAAAAATATTGTAAACATGAAAAGTAAATTAAATATTAAATTTACTTAATATTTTTCAGAAATAAGCAAAAAAAAATATTTTATTTCGTTTATAAAGTAGATATAAGACTCATAAAGAAAAAATTGTTAGTAAATGCGTATAAGCCAAATTTCAAACGGTAATCAAAATATTAATAATAAAAAACAGGTAAGTTATAAAGGCGGAAGAGAAATTCTTCGAACTTTTGCTAATCCTGATTCACTCGCATCAACTATTGCATTAGAAACATTCGTAACAGGCGGTCGAAGCACAAATGCATATAAGCGAGGCGGTTTTGCTGAATTCCGAGAAAGAATTACAGATGATTTGATATCTGCAGTTTTTTGGATGAAGGGTGTAGATATTTTTAATAAACTGGGTGATAAATTTGGTAAACATGTTTTAAAACTTCCTACTACAGAATTTGATGTTGGACGAGATGCATTAAGAACTCCGTTTGCTAACCTTACAGAGACAGTTGCGCGACAAGTTAATGACCCTCAAAAAGCAAAAGCTTTAGAGAAAAAATTAGCTGTATTTAAGTTTTCAAAAGTAATTTTATCTGCTGTTTTAGCTACGGGCTTTGTCGGTTTTGCTTTGCCGAGAATAAATCAAAGTATTACAAATAAATTAATGGCTAAAAAATCACAAAATCAAAATGTTAAAGAACCAGTAAAGGCTGATTTAACTAAACAGTATGACTTTTCAGAATCATTTGAAAATTTTGACAAACGAATTTCTAATGCTCCAACTCCGTCATTTAAAGGTGTGTCAAACGGGTTAACTTTGGTTGCTCATTGCCTTGAGAACAATAGAATTTGTAAAATGCTGACAACAGATGCCGGCATTCTAACAGGTCGTGTTACAACAGCCCGCAATAAAGATGAAGCTATAGAATACGCATTTAGAGATTCTTCTTCCTCTTTCTTCTATTATGCAAGTACTCCTTTAATATATAAAGGTTTACAGTCATTGACTAAAACTGCAAATATAACAGAAATTGATTCGGTTGCTGCAAAACAAGTTCATAATAAAATGCTTGAACAGTTGAAAAATGCAGATGGTACTTTTGTTTCTATGAATGTTAAAGATTTTGCTGAAAAAACATTTGGAGTTTTAGATGATAAAGCAAAAAATATGCTTTCTAAATTGCCGTTTAAGTCTGATGTAATTTCATTAAAAGAATTAAGTAAACATATAACAGATGAAAAACTTCTTGAAAAAGCTGCTGAAATGGCAAAATTACAGCCTAAACAAGCAGGTGTGGGAAGCGTATTAACAAAACAACAAGTTTCGGATGTATTGAAATCAGGTTCTATTAATACCCCTGAATTTATGCAAACTGTATTTAAAGAAAAATTTGGCGAAGCTTTAACTGACCCGCATAAGTTTATTCCAATGAAAAAAATAACATCATTCAGATCAAGTATAGATAAATATTCTCAAGCTGTAATAGATGCTGCAAATAAAAATGGCGGAATTGTTGATAAAAACTTATTAGATAAAATAAGTAAGAAGAGTTTTATTACATCAGCAAGCTTTAGAGTTATTGCAATGACAATTTCAGCTTTTGCATTAGGTATTGCTATACCGAAAATTCAATATGCAATTACTGCAAAAAGAACAGGTAGTAGTGCAGCTCCCGGTTTAAGAAACATTGAAACTGAAAAGAAAACTGAGACTAAAAAAACTTAGTTTATAGTAAATTTTCTTCTATCCAGTTAAGCATTGGTCTTAAAGCATTTGAACGGTGAGAAATTTCGTTTTTTGTTTCTTCCGGTAATTCTGCTATTGTTTTGTCGTATTTCGGAACAAAGAAAATCGGGTCATAGCCGAAACCATTTGTTCCTTTCGGTTCATCATCAATATAGCCGAATACTTTACCCTCTTCTTTATGAAGTTCACTGCCGTCTTTGTCTACAAGTACCATAGCACATGTAAAGCGGGCGGTTCTATAGTCATAAGGAACCATTTTTAATTCATTTAAAAGTTTTTCAATTTTTTCTTTTTGAGTATCTGCATATCTTGCAGAATGAATTCCCGGAGCGCCTTCAAGTGCATCTACGCATAAACCCGAATCATCTGCCAAACAATATGTTTGCATTATTCTTGCAGCTTCTTTTGCTTTTATTAGTGCATTTTCCATAAATGTTGTGCCATTTTCATCAGGGTTAAAATCACCTTGAACAACGTCAAAAACAATATTCTTATTTGTATTAATTTTATTTATTTCTTCTAATTTATGTGGGTTTGAAGTTGCTATTATAATTTTAATCATATTTATTTACCAAATCTTCTGTTACGTAATTCGAAATCCATTATGGCTTGTGCAAGGGCATTTTCATCAAATTCAGGCCAAAATTTTTCTGTAATATAAATTTCAGAATATGCTGCCTGCCATAATAAATAGTTGCTTATTCTTTTTTCTCCGCCTGTTCTGATTAATAAATCAGGGTCGGGAATATTTGCTGTATATAGATTTTTTGTTATTAAATCTTCTGTAATATCTTCTTGTTTTATTTCACCGTTTTTGACTTTTTCGAAAATTTGTTTTACGGCATTTGTAATCTCCATTCTCGCGCCATAGTTAAATGCAATTTGCAAATTAAGAGATTTGCAATCCTTTGTTTTTGCTTCTCCAAATTCCAGAACTTCAACTAATTGTTTGTTTAAAGATTTTCTATCTCCGATAAATGTTATCTTAATATCGTTTTTAATAAAATCAGGAACTTCATTTACAATAGTTTTTGCTAATAACTGCATTAAAAATTCAACTTCTTCTTTTTCTCTGTTCCAATTTTCTGTAGAAAAAGCATAAACAGTAATATATTTTATGTTGAATTTTTTGCATGCTTTTAAAGTTTCTCTAAGCGCTTCAACACCTTTTTTATGACCGGCAGCAGAAGGTAATAATCTAACTTTTGCCCAGCGTCTGTTTCCGTCCATAATTATCGCAATGTGCTGTAAATTAGTAGTTTGTACTATTTCTTGAATTTTTTTTGTTAATGGTTCTGCTGTTAACATATTATTTGTCACTTTTCAATTTTCTTTTTATATTATATATGCTTCTTCCAATTGTCCAATATGATGGTAATTCTGAAATTGGAAGTCCGTTAATAAATGCGATATCATCAAAAATATCGCAAATTGTTCTATCATTCATTTCTAGTATTTCAGGACATTCTTTTGCTATTAATTTTAATATTGTTGTTGTTTTAGGTGTAGTTTTGGGTAATTCATGTATAAATGAGTTTGAACAAAATAATAATTGCTCCCAAAAATTTAAAGCTTCAATATATGCTTTTTTATTAGTAATATAGTTATTTATATCAAAATGCATAACAGTATTTCTTAATTGGCGTAGTTGAACGGCATATTTTTTTATTTGATTATGGTCAACTTTTCTATAATACAAATTGTTTATAAATTTTCTATCTGAAAATAATTGTTTATATTCTGCTAGCATTAAAAGCAAATCGGAAAGATAGAATATGTTCATCAATTTGTTAAGTTTTACTTCATCAGAATTATTAGAAGTAATTATGTCGTTAATTCTATCTCTATTGGTATTTTTTTTTGTTTTAACAATATATTTATTATGTGGAATAGATTTTAAAAACGGAATTAATCTGTAAAACATTTTATTGGGATATGTAATATTTAATGAATATTTAACTCTTGATTTAAGAGTTAACTCAATTTCCATAATCCGTTTGTAAATCTTACTAAATTCTATTATTTCATATCTTTCCATAGAGTTATGATATCACGAAATAATAAAAAAGATGAGAAACACTTTTACGGGATACACCCAAGTCTTTCTCATCAAATAGGTAACAATAACATTTACGGGATACACCCTGTTATTTTATAGTCAAGCTATGTAGTTACATATACATGATAACATATTAATTTTTGCGTTTCAATCGTTTCTAAATCAACTCGTTATTATTGTTAACAAACTGTATATCATAACCTAAAATTTCAGCAATTAAAAGCACATCGTTGTAAGAAATGCTGCCACGTGAAAGCTTTCTTGACAAATAATTTGCAGAGCATTTTTCTCCACTTAATTCTTCCATTTTTACTGCTAAATCTTTTAGCTTTATTCCTTTTTGTGCCAAAAGAGTTTTTACTTGTTCTCTTACTAATATTTTCATAATAATTATTATATCAATTCATTATTATTGTTAACAAACTGGATATCATAACCTAAAATTTCTGCAATCAAAAGCATTTCTTTATATGTAAAACTTTCACGATTTAATTTCGCTGAAAATGTTTTCGGATTATAATTACCAGCAGTTATTTCAGCCATTTTTCGTGCCAGTTCAAATTGTTTAATACCTTTTTGCGCAAGTAAAGTTTTTATTTGTTCTTTCTGTTGTAATTTCATATTGTAATTCTAAATATTTTTGGATAAGTTGACAAATATTTGGATTAATATTATACTTTTCTTGAATTTTAAAGGAAAAATCCAATGGATTGTCGAAAAATAATTTATAAACTTAACAAAAGGGAGATAACATGAGTATTCTTAAAGCAAATGAAAGAGGAAATTATGAATATACAGAAAATGAATATGCAGAGCTTCGAGAACATGTTGAGTATATTGATTATGTTTTACAAATAATGCACGCGTATTGTGAACATTTTTTATTTGATGCCAAACAAATTGCACCGATTTTGTTTATGGTTGAGTTTATGGAAAAAGAATTACGCGGAATTTATTGTCGGTTTTAATTTTTGTATAGTTGTATTTATAGTATTTATAGTATTTATAGGGTGAAAAAAGGAATGTTTGCACCAAAATAATTAATATAAAAAATAATAAAATGTAAAAAGATATAGGAAGCTATTTTGAAGCCCATTGTTTTTAGGTACCGCGAAAACACAGGGCGAAAAATAGCTTCCTATATCTTTTTACATTTTGTTATTTTTAAACATTAAAAATGAAGAGAAAAACAAAAATGTTTAGAAAGTTATTTTTCGTCCTGTGATTTTTGCTCTAAAGAGCAAGAAATCAATGGACTTCAAAATAAATTTCTAAGCCTTTTTGTTTTTCTCTTCATTTTTTTGCCTCAAAAGCGTGTTTGTGTTACAATATAACCAGTGCAAAAGCACTTTTAGAGTGAGATAAATATAAATTATTTTATAAAGGGGTATGATTTTGGCTCAACAGAATTTTTTTGAAGACGGAAAAATTGTTCCTGTTAACATCCGTGAACAGATGAAACAATGTTATATAGACTACGCTATGTCGGTTATTATCGGTCGTGCGCTTCCTGATGTTCGTGACGGTTTAAAACCTGTTCACAGACGTATTTTATTCGCTATGAATGAACTTGGTATGGCACCTGATAAACCGTTCAAAAAGTGCGCCAGAATCGTTGGTGAAGTTTTAGGTAAATACCACCCCCACGGTGATACAGCTGTTTATGAATCTTTAGTTAGAATGGCTCAAGACTTTTCTACAAGATATTTAACTGTTGACGGGCATGGTAACTTCGGTTCTGTTGACGGCGATGGTGCCGCTGCGATGAGGTATACAGAGGCAAGAATGCACAAAATTACTACCTCAATGCTTGCTGATATTGATTGTGAAACAGTCGACTTTGTACCGAACTTTGATGGTTCGTTAGAAGAACCTTCTGTTCTTCCTGTTCGTTTGCCAATGTTATTATTAAACGGTGTTTCAGGCATTGCGGTTGGTATGGCAACTAACGTTCCGCCTCACAACTTATGCGAAATTGTAGATGGTACTATCGCTTTAATCGATAACCCTAATTTGACAATTGAAGAATTAATGCACCACGTAAAAGGTCCTGACTTCCCTACAGGTGCTAGTATTATTGGCGTTTCTGAAATTAGAAAGGCTTATACAACAGGTCGCGGTTCTGTTAAAATGTCTGCTATCTCTACATTTGAAGAAATTCCTGCAGGCGGCGGACGTCAATCAAGAACGGCTATTGTTGTTACAGAAATTCCTTATCAGGTTAATAAAGCTGCATTAATTACAAAAATTGCAGAACTTGTTCGCGATAAGAAAATTGAAGGTATTTCTGATATCCGTGATGAGTCTGACCGTGACGGTATGCGTATTGTTATTGAGTTAAAACGTGATGCAAAACCAGAAGTTGTTAGAAATAACTTATATAAATTTACTCAATTAACTGCTACATTCGGTGTTAATATGCTTGCTCTTGTAGGGCAGCAGCCAAGATTATTAAACCTTTTAGAAGTTCTTAATGAATTTATTGAACACAGAGTTGAAATCATTACAAGAAGAACTTTATTCTTCTTGAAAAAAGCTAAAATGAGAGCTCATATTTTAGAAGGTTTATTAATTGCATTAGCAAGTTTAGATGATGTTATTGAATTAATCAAGAAATCAAAAACAGCTGATGAAGCAAGAGTCGGTTTGATGTCTAAATTCGGTCTAGATATTGATCAAGCAAATGCAATCCTTGAAATGCAATTAAGACGTTTAACAGGATTAGAACAAGATAAAATCAAAGCTGAATATGATGACTTAAAACTAAAAATTGCTGAATACGAAGATTTACTTGCTGATAGAAATAAAGTTTTAGCTTTAATTAAAACAGAATTAAATGAAGATAAAGAAAAATACGGTGATGACAGAAAAACTCAAATTCTTCCTGAAGCTGATGAGATGACTATTGAAGATTTGACTCCAAATGTTCCAATGGCTGTATTTATTACTCGCCAAGGTTATATTAAACGTATTTCTTTAGATGTGTTTGAACGTCAAAACCGTGCTACTCGCGGTAAAGGCGGAATTAAAACAAAAGAAGACGATGATGTAGGACACTTCTTCACAGCTATGATGCATGATAAAGTATTGTTCTTCTCTAGCAAGGGTACAGTTTACAGCTTAAATGTTTACGACTTCCCGGAAGGTTCAAGACAGGCAAAAGGTTTACCTATTATCAACGTATTACCGCTTGATCAGGATGAACAAATTACGGCTGTTGTTCCTGTTTCTAACTTTGACCCAAATTCAAACTTAATTATGTTAACTAAAAAAGGTTATATTAAGAGAATAGGTTTAGATAATTTTGCTTCAATCAGAAAGAACGGTATTATTGCAATCGGACTTGAAGAAGGCGATAGCTTGAACTGGGTAAAACAAGCTAATAATTCAGATGAAGTATTTATTGCAACAAGCTGTGGTATGGCTATCAGATTTGCAATTGATGATTTAAGACCTTTAGGCAGAAGTGCTCGCGGTGTAAATTCTATGAAATTAAGAGAATCTGATACAATTATCGGCTGCGATATTATTCCAAGAAACTTTGATGCAGATTTACTTGTTGTAACTTCTGACGGTTTCGGAAAACGTTCTAAAATGTCAGAATTTAGAGCTCAAAATAGAGGCGGTATCGGATTAATTGCTACTAAATTTAAATCTGCAGCTTCAAGATTAGTTGCTTTAACAGTTGTAGAAGAAACTGATGAAATTATGGTTGTAACTCAAAACGGTATTGTTTCCAGAATTAAAGCAAGTGATATTTCTCGCCAAGGCAGACCTGCTACAGGTGTTAGAATTCAAAACTTAATGGAAAACGATTCAGTAATGGCTGTTAATAAAATTGTTGTAACCGATACTAAAGATTCAACAAGTGAAGAAGCTGTTATGGAAAATGTTGAAGAAGCTGTTCAAAATAAATTAGGAGAAATTGACACTAATGAATAAAATTATTTCAACTGATAAAGCTCCAAAAGCAATAGGCCCGTATTCTCAAGCATATTTATGCGGAAATACATTGTATTGCTCAGGTCAAATTGCAATAAATCCTGAAACAAATGAATTTATTGGCGGGACTATTGAAGAACAGACTAATCAAATTCTAAAAAATATCGGCGGTTTGCTTGAAGCAGCAGGCTATGCCTATGAAAATGTAGTTAAAACAACTTGTTTTATTGCTGATATGAAAGATTTTGGTGTATTTAACAGCTTATACGAAAAAGCATTTATTTCTAAACCTGCACGTTCTTGTGTCGCAGCAAAAGAATTGCCAAAAGGTGCTTTAGCAGAAATAGAAGTTATTGCGGTTAAGTAATGAAGGTTGTTGTTCAAAGAGTTAAAAATGCTTCTGTTACAATAGATAGCGAATTATATAGCGCTATTGATAAAGGGTATTTAGTATTGTTTTGTGCTGAAAAAAATGACACAAAACAACAAGCAGATTGGCTTGCTAATAAGCTTTGTGTTTTGCGTTGTTTTTCTGATGAAAACGGAAAAATGAATCTATCCATAAAAGACATAAAACATAAGAAACTAAATATGGAAACTTGCGAAATGGAATATTGTGATTACGGTGAAATGTTAATTGTGTCACAATTTACACTTGCAGGCGATGTAAAAAAAGGTACAAGACCAAGTTTTGATAATGCTATGGCACCTGTTGAAGCAAAAGAAATGTACGAATATTTTATATCAAAAGTGAAGGAACAAAATATTCCTGTTAAAACCGGTGAGTTTGGTGCCCACATGGAAGTTTTACTTGTTAATGACGGGCCTGTAACCTTTGTAATCGAAGCTCCTGTTATATAAACAGTTCTGTAAATTCGTTATTTAGTACATCCATTAATCCTTTATCAGTTAATTTTATTTCAGGAATTACTGATAATGATAAAAATGCCATTGTCATAAACGGTTCATGAAGTTTACAGCCTATTAATTCTTCGCCTTTTTTAAGTTCTTCACTTTTTTGAATAACTGTTTCAGCGCTTTCTTCTGACATCAAGCCTGCAATCGGAAGTTCTAGTTTTGCAACAACTTCGCCATTTTTAACAATAACTTTACCGCCTTGAGATTTCACGAGTTCTTTTATTGCTTTGAACATATCATCATCGTTTGTACCAATAACAATCATATTATGTGAATCGTGTGCGATTGTTGAAGCTATAGCCCCTTCTTTAAGCCCAAAACCTTTAACAAATCCTTTACCTATATTTCCGCTTGCTTTATGTCTTTCAATAACAAGAATTTTTAATGTGTCTTCTTCTATGTTGCTTAAAGCATAGCCATCTTCAATATTTATGTTTGCTTCAACGCATTTTGTAACAAGCTGTCCGTCTGTTACTTCAATTGCTTTTACTTTGTTTGATTTTGCTTTTATTCTTAAATCTTCTTTATCTAGCCATCTGATATTTACGGTACCTCTTAATGAAGAAAGAACTTTAAGTTCTGTTTCAGTAAGCATTTTACCGTCTTTTGCAACAATTTCTCCATTTTTAATAACCATTTGAGGTTTGAAGTCCTCAAGATTGTTCAAAATAAGCATGTCTGCTTTATAGGCAGGAGCAATTGCTCCAAGATTTTTCAATCCAAAGTATTCTGCTGTATTAATACTTGCCATTTGAATTGCTTTTATTGGATTTACTCCCTTTTCAACGGCTCTGCGTACCATCATATTAATATGTTCTTTTAATGCAGAAGGGTATCTGTCATCAGTTACAAAAATACATTTTTTGGTTGGAAATTCTTTAAGAACAGGGATTAGTGCATCTAAATCTTTTGCGGCGCTGCCTTCTCGTACCATTAAATACATTCCTAATCTTAATTTTTCTATAGCTTCACTTGGAACCGTACATTCATGGTCTGACGAAATACCTGCAGCCACATAAGCGCAAAGGTCTTTACCTGAAAGATACGGAGCGTGACCATCTATTCTTTTTCTTTTTTCAAGACCTAATTTAATTTTAGAAATAACTTGTTTATCTAAATTTATTACACCGGGGAAGTTCATCATTTCTGCAATACCCAGAACCCAAGGACTTTCAATTAATAAAGATAAATCGTAGCTGTTTAGTTCAAATCCTGATGTTTCGTAAGGTGTAGCAGGAACACAGGAAGGAAGAGTCATATAAACATCTAAAGGTAAATCTTTTGAAGCTTCGCGCATAAAGCTTATACCATGCAAACCTATAACATTAGAGATTTCATGAGGGTCTGCAACAACAGTTGTAGTACCTGTAGGAACAACCATTTTTGCAAATTCGGATGGCATTAACATAGAACTTTCAATATGAACGTGACCGTCAATAAAGGAAGGGCATACATATTTGCCTTTAGCATCAATTTCTTGTTTACCCTTGTAATCAACACCAATACCGGCAATTAATCCGTCTTTAATAGCAATATCTGCTTCATAAATTTCTTCGGATAGTACATTTACAACCTTCGCATTTTTAATAACTAAATCTGCTTCATTCGTACCTTTTGCAGTTTTTATAATTTCTTCTATGCTCATATAAACTCCTTTTTTATATGGTATCATAAAATTAGTTTCTTTAAAATTTAAAATGATTTTGTTAAAATTTAGAAAAACACTAGCAATATATTTTTTTACGGTTTTTAATAAACTTGTAAAAAAGTGTTCACTGTATATTTAAAATTTTAAAAGTAAGGAAAAATAATGCAAGTATCCCCTATAAGTTTTGGATTAAATAGAATAGAAAGAGCAGCAGTTCCTGCTAAAGATATTGTTTCAACAACAGTAAGACATAATTCTTTATCAGACATGGATTTTAATATAATTGCCGATACAATCAGATGTCAAAATTTAAAAAACCAAATGAATGTAAGGTTGATGAATTTGAAGCGCAGTTTGAATAATTGCATGGCTCAAAATTTGTATAAATAAAAAATAGAATAAAAAGATATAGGTGCTTATTTTGAAGTCCATTGTTTTTAGGAATCGCGAAAACACAGGACGAAAAGTAAGCACCTATATCTTTTTATTCTATTTTTTATTTTTATATCACACTAATAATTTGCAAAGGATATTCAAACAACAATTCTTCTCGTGCAATAACGCGTAAATTAGGCATCATTTGAGAAAGTATCAAATAAATTATATGTCGAAGTTTCATAGGTGCAATAAGGACGACTTCTTTTGCATCAGGTGTAAATTCTTCAACTTTTTTCTTTAATTCATCTATAAGTTTTTCTATCTTATCACTTTCAATTCGAATAACTTCATCATCTTCATTTTTATTTCCCATAAAAGATTTTATGCTGTCATTAGACAACTCATAAGCATAAATTGTATTATCTTTTTCATCGCAAACAGATTTACTTATTTGTCTTGCTAAAGAAACTCTTATTCTTTCAAGTAATTCTTCTTTGTTTGTTTCATCTGCAAAGTCGTTAATTTTTTCAAAAACATAAACAATATCTTTTATTGAAACCTTTTCTTTTATAAGGTTTGCTAAAATATATTTTAATTCTGCAACAGACATATAATCAGGGATTATGTTTTCAATTAAGTATAGATTTTGATTTCCTACAATTTCAATATAACGGTTAATATCCGAATAATCAAAGATATCATCAATATGTTTAGTTATCACATGTTCAATTAATCTTGCAATATAGTCTGTAGTATCAAGACCTTTTGCCCAAAAGTCTTTTGCTTTTTCTTCGTTAATCCAAATTGTATTTAATCCTGTAATAGGATCAATATCTTTAACTGCATCATCAGGAAGTTTTTCAATGTTTAGTTCATTTTCAAAGAACATAGTATTATTGCAATAAGCATGAGAGTTTAGAACGCTTATGCCTCTTACTTTTAATGCAAATTCATTTTCTTCTAAAGAATCATCTATTTCAATTTTAATTTTTGGAATAATATAGCCTAAGCTTTCTGTTAAATTTTGTCTTATTAAAACAATTTGAGAAAGCATATTGTATTCGTTATCGTTATCAAGAATATCAATTAATTCTTCTGAAATAGAAAGGGTAAGTTTTTGTTCACCAAGTTTTTGTTCCATAATTTCAGGAGTAATAACTTTAGAAAGTTTTTTCTTTAGGTCATCAAGCTCATTAATGTGTCTTGAAATTTCTTCGTTTAACACTGCTCTTGAATCTTCAGATGTTCCATCGATTAAAGATTTTACCTGTGCAATTTTTTGTCTTTTATCTTTTATTTTCTTTTGAATATCAACACAAAGTTCGTAAGGGTCTAATTCGGGATTTATAATTCTTTCTATACGTGATTTAAAATTCAACAAGTCTGCATTTTCATTTAATGCTAAGTCGTCATTTTCCATTTCTTTAATAAAAATTACATTATAGAAAATGCCGTCATCATTTTCCAATTCTTGTAAAGAGTATACTTCCCAACCGTCTTTAGACATTTCGTTCAACAGGTTTTCCAGTTTTTCGTTGTCATTATAAGGTGAAGTTCTTATTGTATAAACGTTTCGTGTTGGTTTGTACATAATATAAATCCTTATTTATCTCTTTCTTTTATAATAACATTTTTATTGAAAAATTAAAGAGTGCAAATTGAAGAAAAAACATCGGATTATTTATTTTTCATCCTGTGATTTTTACATACGTAAAATCAATGGATTTCAAAATAAATAATCCGATGTTTTTTCTTCAATTTGCACTTTATTTCTGTATAATCCCTGTAGCTCTTTTTCCGTTGCAGTTGTAACTTAATATATAGTAGCCTTTACCTGAATCTTCAATTTTTGCGTAAGTATTTGCGGCTGTTTTTTCTTTAAATGCAAGCAAATCTTCTTCTGCTTCATGGTATTTTTTTAGCTTTTTATTTATTTTAGCTGTTTGAAGTCTGCCTATAATTTCTGTTTCTTCATCAAGTTCTTCTTGTGTGTACATTTTTTCAACAAGTTTAACAACTCTTACGCGGGCTTTGATTTTGTTACTTTGGTAGAGTTCTAAGAATTTCATATCATTTGAAAGAACAACCATATAATATCCGTTGGGGATAGTGTTTCCCCATTCATCATATAAAGTACAGGGTAGTGTTAAATTAGGATATTCGCTGGAGTCCGGTCCGTGCTTATATTGAGGTTTTTCTGCATCATAAACGCCGGAGGGATAAAACGGATTAGGATAATGTCTTGACGGACCGTTGAAATCCGTCATAAAATCGTATGCAATAAAATTAAAATCAACAATCATAAATACATCCTTGAAATGATATTTTAGCAGATATTGTATAAAAATTACAATTTTGTATATAATAGATTTATAAGAAACGAGGTTTTTATGGATAGACATACAGTATTAAGTTATTTGCCGACTGTTATCGAAGCATCATCAAATGGCGAAAAATCTTTTGATATATTTTCAAGATTATTAAGAGAAAGAATTATCTTTTTAGGTGAAGAAATTGATGATGAAATGGCAAATGCAATTGTTGCACAATTATTGGTTTTAGATGCAGAAAATCCTGAAAAAGATATTATGATGTATATAAATAGCCCCGGTGGTGTAATTACTGCAGGTATGGCGATTTATGACACAATGAAACATATTAGAGCTGATGTTTGTACAATTTGCTTAGGTGAAGCTGCTTCGATGGGTGCTTTCTTATTATCAGGCGGTACAAAAGGTAAAAGAATGGCTCTTCCAAGTGCAAGAATTATGATTCACCAACCTTTAGGCGGTGCAAAAGGTCAGGCTACTGATATTGAAATTGAAGCAAAAGAAATTTTAAGAATGAAAAAAGAATTAAATACTCTTCTTGCAGAACATACAGGTCAAACAATTGAAAAAATATATGCTGATACAGAACGTGATAATTATATGTCTGCTCAAGAAGCTGTAGAGTATGGTTTGATTGATAAAGTAATTTAATTTTTTATTGTCAAAAAATGTAATATTTATAAAATGATAGCGTTTTTTATGCTATCATTTTTTTAGTTAATAGTTTATCTAAGGAGTTGAGATGTCTATAATTTCGAAAAAGTATAAAATAGGTGTAGATGTTGGCGGAACAAATGTAAAAGTTGCATTAGTTGATAAATCAGGAAGTATTGTTTATTCTGATACAGTTCCTACAAGAGCTGAAATGGGTTATGAATATACAATTTCCAATATAATAAAAGCTATCCAAAACTTAATGAAAGAATCAAAAGTAGAAAAAGATTCAATTGAAGGTATAGGTTTTGGTTTCCCCGGACAAATTGACTGCGATAACGGAATTGTAAGACTGGCTCCAAATATCCCCGGATGGGTTGATATTCCTATTGCTGATATTGTATCAAAAGAATTTGGAATACCTGTTAAAGTTGATAATGATGTTAGATGTGCTGCACTTGCCGAATTAAATTATGGTGCAGGTAAAGGTGCAAAAAATATGATTTGTATTACAGTCGGAACAGGTATTGGTTCAGGTTTAATTATAAACGGTAAACTTGTTCGCGGTGCAAGCAATGCAGCAGGTGAATTGGGTCATATTAAATTACAAATGGATAACGGTCCTATTTGCGGATGCGGAGATAGAGGCTGTCTTGAAGCATTTGCATCAGGCCCTGCTATTGTTGCAATGGCTGAAGAATACATTAAAGGCGGAAAATCTACAAAATACAGAGAACTTGCAAATCCTGATATTACTCCTTATATTGTTTCAGAAGCTGCAAAACAAGGTGATGTTGTTGCTAAGAAAATTTTTGAAACAATCGGAAGTTACATTGGTATTGGTTTGGCAAGTGTTGTTAACCTTTTAAACCCTGAAAAAGTTGTTATTGGCGGCGGGGTTGCTGATGCGGGTGATTTATTGTTTGACCCTATTAAAGAAACCTTAAAAAAACGTACAATGCCTATTCAAGGCAGTGCTGTTCAAGTTGTTCATGCCGAACTTGGTAATACAGCAGGTGTTATTGGTGCCAGTTTGTTAATTGAAAATTAGTTTATGGCTGTATTTTTATTTTACGGACAAGAAGAATATTTGATGGAAAAAGAAATCAAGAAGCATAAAAATGAGCTTCTTGATACTTCTTTTATGTCTATGGCTTATAAAGTGTTTGATAACCCCCCGTTTAATACTCTTATTGAATGTGTTCAAAGTGCTCCTTTAATGTTTGGTGCTACTTTAAGTATTATTTACCTTGATAAGTACTTAATCGGTAATAAAATGAGCCTTGATGATAAACAGATTGAAAGTATAGACTATGCGTTATCTTCATTAAGTGACAGCGTAAATATTATTTTTGTGTGTAAAGTACCAAGAGATGAAAATAAAAAGCCTGATTCAAGAAAAAAATTCTACAAAACACTTTCAAAATACTCTCAAGTTCGAGAATTTGCTCAGTTTAAGACTTATCAAAAAGAATTAAATACGCAAATTGCAAAAATGGCAAAAGAAAAGGAACTTACTATAAGTTCTGATAATATTGCTTTATTCATCGAACAATTGGGTTCTAACCTTACATTAATAGATTCCGAATTAGAAAAATTAAAAATAGCTTTGCATCCAAACAAAACAATAAATGCTGATGCAATAAGAAAATATTGCACTTCATCGGAAGATGTTTTTGTGCTTGCTGATTTAATTATTCAAGGAAATAAAAATGAAGTTTTAAAACAATATAACCTTCTAACAGAAAAAAGACATCCCTTAGAAATATTTTCTGTTCTTCAAAGTAATTTTCAACGTTTTATTTTTATAAAAAATTATGAAAAGAAAATGAGTGCAAAAGATATATCATTAAAACTTAAATTGCATGAATTTATTGTTATGAAAACACAGGAAAAATTAAGAAAAACCTCGCTTGATAAATTGATACAGATAAGAGAAAATCTTATTAATGCGGAATATAAAATGAAGACAGGAACGTCTGCTTCACCTGAAACAGTATTAGAATTAGCATTGTTGAGTTAAATATGAATAAAGTATTAGATAATAAATTTCCATATTTAAGCAATTTTTTTCAAACGGCAATTTCACAAAATAGATTGTTCCATTCAATCATTTTATACGGAAGTAATAATTTTATTCAGTATTCTTTAGCAATGGAACTTGCAAGGCAATTAAACTGTCTTGAAGATAAAAGCGAAAATTGCAATTGCCAAAACTGCCGCTGGATACGAGAAAATAAGCACCCTGCAGTTATGACAATTTCTAAAATAGATAATAAAACAGATTCCAGTAAAACTGTTATTTCAGAAGACCAAATTAATATGGTACTTGATACTTTGGTAAATTCTTCTGATTATCATAGAGTTTTTATTTTTTGTGATGCACAAGTAAAAAAACTTTCACAAAGCGAAAATGAAGAATATTTAGAATTTAAATCAACAGGTTTTAATTTACCACAAGAAGAGAATGAAGATAAAATTTGGTACCCGTCAGGTATAAATACAACTTGTTTTTCAACAGTTGCAGCAAATGCAATGTTAAAATCAATAGAAGAACCTTCATCAAAGGTAACTTTTATATTCTTAACTAATAATAAAGATGATTTATTGCAAACAATAGTATCTCGTTCGCAAGCTTTTTATGTTGCGGATTCAAAACATACAAATTATAATTTTGAGTTTTTTCAAAAATATTTTAGCCAATACCCGAATTTTTCTAAAGATTTTGCTTTGGATTTTGCCCAAACCTTACTAAATTATCAAAATGATAATAATTTAGAACCATCTTATATTATTGATTGCATTCAATATTATTTGACTGAATTATTAAAGATTAATTCTAAAAATCAAATATTATCAAGGAAAATATATAAAGATATTAAAAAAACAGAAAATTCTAAAAATATGCTTGCTTCATATATCAAAGAACAAACAGTATATGAGGATTTGGCTTTCTATTTTTCAAAATAGACAATCTTCAAGCCTTTTTTGTTTTTATATAAATATAAGGATGGTCGCTTTATGTTCTTAAAAAAAACAGCGCAAACTGCACAACAAACTATAAATCAATATGGTATGAATATGCCTGATACGAGTAAGCTTCTTTCAGAACAAATACAAGGGCTAAAAACTTTTGTTGCGACAGATATTCCACAAATGAAAGAGACTCAAAAAGAATTAACTGCAAGTCTTGAAAAATTGGCACAATCTGCACGTACTTTAGTCAAAAAATAATAGGCTTTATTTGATAATAGGTTGATTTTGTACTACAATTTGTTTATGAAAAACAAAGTATTTGTAGTGCAATTAGAAGCAGTTGCAGGGGATATAGAAAAAAATATTGTAAAGGCAAAAAGCTTGCTTGCAAATAAAAAATGCAATGAAGCTGATTTGATAGTTTTTCCTGAATTGTGGACTATAGGCTGGGATTGCCCTAATTTTAATAAGTGTTCGGAGGAATTATATTCTTCTAAATTTTATAAGTTTTTAAAAGAAATTGCGCTGCAATATAATACTAATCTTATAGGCGGTAGTTCAGTTTTAAAGAAAAATAACGAAAAGGACAGAAATACTTGTCTTATTTTTGATAGAAAAGGTAATTTAACAGCTTCGTATGATAAGTATCATTTATTTTCACATAGAGGACAATCAGAAGGTACATACTTAGAAGAGGGAAATACAGGTCTTCTTGTAAATACCGATATAGGGAAAATAGGTATTTCAATTTGTTATGATATTCGTTTCCCTGAATTATTCAGAAAATATGCTTTTAACGGTGCAGATATAATGGTAAATATGGCGGCTTGGCCTGATGCATTTGTTGATGAATATGTGACTTTATCAAAGGCGAGAGCAATTGAAAATCAAGTTTATTTTATTTCTTCTTGTTTAACAGGTAAAATAAACGACTCTTTTTATTTCTCGGGTAATTCTCAAGTTTGCGATTATAAAGGAAGAATTATTGCAAAACTTGAAAAAGAAGAAGAGGTTTTGTATGCTGAAATAGACATAGAAGAAATGAAGCAGTATAAAAAACAAATGCCTATTCTTGAGGATACAAAATCAAAATACAACTTAATGGAGATATAATGAAAAACTTATTTAAAAGCTTAATTGTAATGGTGTTATTTATGTTTAGCATAAACAGCAGTTTTGCGTTTTCAGTAGGGAAATTAGAAAAATATTTAAAAAAATCTAATTTGGATGAAACAGCAACTGTTGCAATTTCTATAAAAAATGCAGATAACAATAATATTATTTATGAGCAAAATCAAAATAAATTATTGCATCCTGCTTCTACATTAAAGTTATTCACAACTTATGCTTCGCTTGATACTTTAGGTTATGATTATTTCTTTAAAACTCAATTTTATAAAGATAATGAAAATAATTTATACATAAAATTAGGTGCAGACCCATTATTAACAACTGCTCAATTAAAACAAGCTTTTGCTGAATTAAAAAAACAAGGATGTACAAATTTTAAAAACTTATATTTTGATGACAGTATCATAGATAAAAAAGAATTTTCTCAAGGCTGGATGTGGGATGATGATACAAGCCCATATACACCTAAAGTTAGTTCTTATAATTTGGATGGCAATGTTTTACGTGTAAATTTAATAAAAAATTCAGGTGATTTTTTATCTGCCGAAGTTAAATCTACATACCCAATATCTGTTATCAGTAATGTAAAATCAGGTGCCAAGTACGATTATTTAGAAGTAAATCGCTATAATTGGTCAAATCCTAATGTTGTAGAATTATACGGAAATATTACATCTCCACGTAAAGTAAATATTCCTATAAGCAGTATGCGCCGTTATTATATTTACAATCTTCAAAAGATATTAGAAGATAATCGTATTAATATTATAAATACTAAATACGTTTCAAAGCTTGTACCTGAAAATGCTTTATTATTGACTGAAATTTCAAATCCTATAACAGATGTAATTCAGCCTATTCTTCACAACAGTAACAATTTGATGTCTGAATCCGTATATAAAATTGCTGCAGGAAAGAAATATAGTGCAACCGGTAGTGATGAACTTGCCGCTGTAATGTTTAAAGATTTTTATAATAAAAACGGAATTGAAACGGATAAAATTGTTATAAAAGATGGCTGCGGAGTATCAAGAAATAACTTATTTTCGGCTGATTGGATGAGTAGTGCTTTAAATAAATTATACAAAATGGAAGATTTTGAACAGTTTAAAGATAATATGGCTCAATCAGGTGATGGTACGTTAAATAATCGCTTATATGATTTAAGAGGTGAGGTTTGGCTTAAAACAGGTTCGTTAGCCAATATAAGTACAATTGCGGGATATGTTAAATCTCAAGACGGACATACTTATTCCGTTGTTATTCTTACTCAAAACTTCCTTGAAGAACAGCCTAAAATTAAAGAATTTGAAAATGATATAATAAATATAATATATAAACGATAGATATATAAATTTAGGCGATTTGAAAAATCTTCTTTAGAAATATTTTAAATGTATCTAAAGGAGATTTTTTTATGACTGAAAAATTAGAATTGTATAAATGTAATGTGTGCGGGAATATTATTGAGGTAATACATCCCGGGGTTGGTCAGCTGGTATGTTGTTCGGTTCCCATGGAACAATTACCTGAACAGCATAATGATGAAGCTGCTCAAGAAAAACATGTTCCTATTGTAACATTGGAAGGTGAACATAAAACTATAAGGGTAGGTTCTATTCCTCATCCTATGGAAAAAGATCATTATATTGTGTTTATTGAGGCTATTTCTCCTGATAAAAAATACTTAAAGAGAAAGTATTTATGTCCCGGAGATGAACCCAAAATGGATATAAAACAATGCTGTAATTATGAACATTTTACTGCCCGTGAACTTTGTAATATTCATGGATTATGGGTAAGCGAAGCGAATAAATAAAAGAAAAAAGCTATAGGAAGTTATTTTGAAGTCCATTGATTTTACGTATGTAAAAATCACAGGACGAAAAATAACTTCCTATAGTTTTTTTCTTTTATTTATTTTTTCAATTCTACAAGCACATCAACAATAGCAGGATCCCACTTTGTTCCTGATTCAGATTGTACAATTTCAAGTGCTTTTTCTATTGGCATTGCTTCACGATATGTTCTGTCTGTTGTCATTGCACTATATGCATCTGCTACGGCAATAATTCTGCAGCCTAAAGGAATACTTTGTCCTTTTAAGCCTTCGGGTTCACCTTTGCCGTCCCAACGCTCTTTGTGGTAGTTAATATATGGTACAACTTCAGATAAGAAGTTTATACTCATTAATATACTAACACCTACGTTTGGATGGTTTTGAAGCTGCTCCCAATCTTCTTTTGAAAGTTTTTCTTTTTTATTAAAGATTTCTTCAGGAAGTGTAATTTTTCCTATATTTCTTAATAATGCAGCATAATAGATTAAATCTTTTGTTTTTTCGTTTAATCCTATTGCTGTTGAAATTTCATTTGCTAATTCAGCAACAGCGTGAGAGTAATTGTTTTTGAAATTGCTCTTTGCATCGACGGCTTTTGCTAAATCTTCAACAAACCATTGTTGTTCACTGCTTAAATCACCTATTAAAGCTGTTAATTCCGCACGGTTATTTTGCAGCTGAATTACAGATACATTTTCTTGATTTATTAATTTATTTGTTTCTTCTGTAAGTTTTTCAAGACTCATTGATGTAGCAAATAGTCGGGCTGTAACATTTAATAAATCAATAAACTCGGGTGATAATGTTTTTTCTTTATAGTTTTCAACAACAATTACACCAACTTTTTCCATATTGTTATACATTGGCACAGCAAGGTAATAGCTTACTTTATCTTCGCCAAGTAATAATATTGGTTTAAATTCGTCATCTTTACTACAATCTTTAATTTCAATTATCTTTTTATTGTTATAAGCTTCTGATACATAGCTTTCATCTGTAAATTTATAACCTATTTCAGATTCATAAATATCATCATTAAAGTGAAGAGATGAGCCTACTAATAATAAATCATTCTTTGTTGTATTAAGCCCCATTGCATTATCTTTTGATAAAAATACATGGCAGGCATCTATTTCCAACATTTGTTTTATTGTTTTTGCAATAGCGTTATAAATAATGTAATCTTCTTTATTACTAAAACCAAGAATTTTAAGTGTATTATCAATGGAATAAATAGAAATCAATTCTTTTAATTGATTTTTTAAGCTTTCTAACTTATCAACATTACTTTTGCTTATTTTTTGAACAAGTTCGTCGGATATTAAATGTTCAGATATAAAATCTCCAAGATTTAATGCAAAAATTTCTTCTAACGGGTCAGACTCTAATGAAATTTCACTTCTTGCAAAAACTGAAACATTCTTATTTTCTTTTTTCTCTTCAGACATTTATAATCCTTATCTGTAAATTCCGAATATCTACCTTATACTATTATATTTGAGATTATGATTTTATGCAAAATCTTATAATCCTCCTATCGGCATATTATAACTTAAACTTTAGCGTTTTTTACAAAATTTCATACTTCTGTATGAGATTTTGTTAATATTATATATTTTTCCAGATATATGCTGTTTATTTGTGAAAATCCTTTTTGTAAAAAATATGCAAATGGAACTTCACAGTTAACCATTGCAGGTTTTACATTTGTATCATATATATATGCCTGTTTATAGTCTGTATATATACATTGATTTACAAAGGCTTCGGGGTAATTTATTCTTTCATAAAAACGAATAATATTGGTTGAGGAAGACATTTCTTTATTTGTAATTATAAAATCGTATTTTTCTAAATTATATTCTTCAATATTTTCAAGTAATAATTTATCTGTTTTGTATCCATGTAATCTTATTTTTTCTATAAGGTAATTTGGTGTATTAACTTGTGAAGCTATTAATGCTATGTTTTTATCATTTTGAGAAATTATATAATTATAAATATCTGTTTCATCTGATTTAATAGATAAAAAACTTGTTCCAATTTCAGGATTTTGTGTTTTATATTTTATATAAGAATTTATAAATGCAACAGGCATTTTGTGCGCTATAACAACCAAGTATACAAACATAAATAAACATAATAATAATTTATAGAACTTAGTTCTTTTTATGTATGAATAAGAAATTATAGGCGAAGCAATAACGGCAAATGTTAAAAGGTATCTCATATTAAATTGAGTGAAGACCATGACTCTTGCAAATAACAAAATATTGAAAATTAAAGATAGTGCAAGTGCAGCCATTATTGTTCTTCGTTTTGATAATTTGTTTTTTAAATATAGTTTTACAGATTTTATAAGTGACGGAAGGAAAGCAAATAAACCCATTATTCCCAGAGCACATTGTGTAATTGACATTTGAGAGTTAAATTCAAAATATCTTTTGAAATAAGCTGATGTATAACTTTTATCTGTTTCCCCGATTAATCCTAGTGTAAGTGATTGTAAATATGATATAAATCCGTTAAAGTTTATAAAATCTTTTAATCCTGATGTATCAAAGATTGAGAAACCATATTTAATTAAATTGCATAACCAGCCTTTAAAACCGCCTCTAAATTGGTTTAAAAGCATTTGTTCATTGCAGGAAATCGGGTTTGAAAATTGAATTATATTTAGAATGTAATTGTATGAAGAAAAAACTAAAAAATTAGCTAAAAATAATAATATAAAATTACTAATATATTTTTTTATACATTCTCTTTTATATAAATATGTAATTGTAAGAAGTATTAAAAATACAGATGGAATTGCAATTACTGCAGTTGTTTTTGTTCCTGCTGCAAGTGCGAAAGAAAGAGAAGAAAAATATAAGCATATCTTATTATTTTCTTTTGCTGATTTAAGGAATAAATAAATACCGCATAAAATCAATCCGCCAATAAATAAATCAGCACTCGGAGTATACATTTCAATTGCAACAAGTGCAAAAGAAGAAAATACAAATATACTCCATAATCTTCTTTTTACGGTGAATGAGAGTTCTTTTAACAGCCCCCACATAGCATAAATTGTGCCGAAATAGCCAATGTATGCAAAAATTCCGCAGCCTGTTTCGTTTTTAGTAAATAATAACAGCCAAGTATATAGAAATTCCATATTTACAGGCATGATAAGTTCTCTTGTATCAGGTGTTATGTAGTGGCTTATACTTCCATTTTGAATCCAAGATGTACATCTCGGCAGGTAATATGTTAGTGCATCTCCAAATGTAACAGGGAAAAACAAGGCAACAATAAGTTGTGAAAAAAGAAATATTACAAAGCAAACAGATAGAAATAGAAGTGTTTTATCTGTTTTTAATGCTTGCTTTATTTTACATATTTCGTCTTTTATATTGGGTATATATATTTTTGATTTTGTTTTTATGAATAGCAATAATGATGTAATAAAAAAGATAATATTACATATTAAAATACCATTGGCTGAAATTGATTTAAAAAGTGAAAGTATTTCAAAAGATAATACAATTTGAGAAAATGCAATAAGAAGAAAACATAAAAAACTATCAATATTTCTATTCTTTTTATTTATAACAGGTACTATTAAATAAGACGAAATTGCAACTGCAATAGCCGAAAATAAAAACATTTTCCCTACCTTATAAACATACAGTCGCCATAACTGTAAAATCTGTATTCATTTTTTATAGCTTCTTCATAAGCTTTAAATATAAATTCCTTTGTAGCTAATGCACTTACTAACATTAAAAGAGTTGATTTCGGTAAATGGAAGTTTGTTATTAATTTATCAACAATTTTAAATTCATACCCCGGATAAATAAATAATTCACTGCTATCTTTTACGGGGATTATTTTACCGTATTTATTCATTACGGTTTCTAAAGTGCGGACAGAAGTTGTACCCACAGCAACAATATTTTTACCCTCTGCTTTTGCTTTATTTATAATTTCTGCTGAGTCTTCTGTTATTTCAAAAGTTTCAGAATCCATTTTGTGTTCAAGTATATTTTCACACTTTACGGGTTTAAAGGTGCCAAGCCCTACATTTAAAGTTACAAAGCAATGTTTAGTGCCTTGTTGTTCTAATTTTTCAAGAATTTCTTTTGTGAAATGAAGTCCTGCAGTCGGTGCTGCAACCGCCCCTTCTTTCTGAGCAAATACAGTTTGATATCTGTCAAAATCTAAGCTTTTATACTCTTCATTTGTCATTTTACGTTCAATATATGGTGGAAGCGGAATGTTTCCGACTCTATCCAATATTTCAAAAATATTGCCTTCATACAAAAGATGAATCTGCCATTTATCATCATCTTTTTCAAGAATTTCAACAGATAATTCATCACTTACTTTTAAAATCATGCCTTGTTTAACTCTTTTAGACGGTTTAACAAGGGCAATCCAAATGTCTTTTTTAATTTCTCTTACAAGAAAAATTTCTATTAATGCACCTGTATCTTTTTTAGCATATAAGCGTGCAGGAATAACTTTTGTGTTATTTAAAACAAGTAAATCATTTTCGCCCAAATAATTTGTAATATCGCAAAAATGTTTATGTTCCATTGTTTTTAATGCTTTATCAAGTACCAGCATTTTAGACATATCACGTTTTTGTGCCGGTACTTGAGCTATTAAATTTTCAGGTAATTCATAATTAAAGTCTTCTAATAACATTATTGTTTATCTGTTTCTATTGTTTTTGTTTCAATCGGGTTAATTGTTTTAGCATTAGATAAATCTTTATTTTTAGCGCCTTCTTCTGCTTCTAATTGTTTATTAATTACAATAGTTTGAATAATTTGAATTATGTTACTTACAACTAAGTATAATAGAACGCCGGCAGGAATTGGTGCAATTACAAACATAAATATAATCATTAAAGGCATCATAGTACCCATCATTTTTTGCATTTGTGCTTGCATTGGGTCTTGTTGAACATTTTTATTTGCTGCCATCATAATTTTTTGTGTAGCTATCATTGAACCTGCAAATAATAGAATTAACACAAGTACATCAAGATTAAATTGGCTTTGAGGTTTATCTGTAGGTACAGAAGCAGCCATTATATAGTCGCGTCTGTCAAATTTAACAGTTTCAACTTCTCTTGTTTTAATGTTTTGAATTTCAATATCAGCAGATGTAACTTTATCTAGTTGGTCATATTTTAAATTGAAGTCATCAAGATTGATTTTGAAGTCAACAGGCTGTCCTGCTGTAATATCACCTTGTACTTTTACTGCATTTTTAGAAGTGATTTTTACATTATCAAGTTGTTCATCGCCAAGGAAAACAGTAACTTTTTTATATACTGTAAATTTGTCTCCGCCTGAAACGCTGAAAACGTTGTCATAAGAGTTTCCTGCACTGCCTCTTAGTGTTTTATCAAGTCTGTCAATAAATAAGAAGTGAGAATTTCCTGCTTCTTGAATAAATTGAGGGCTGATTAAAGCCGCATATAATAAAATAAATATAGGCATTTGAATTAATAATGGCAAACATCCGGACATTGGATTGAATTTGTGTTCTTTGTAGAATTCCATCATTTTTCTTTGCATAGTCTGCGGGTCATTTTTATAACGGTCTTGAATTTGTTTCATTTTTGGCTGCAAAATTTGCATTGCTCTCATTGAACGTTGTTGAGAAACACCTAAAGGCCATAAACAAACTCTTACTATTATCGTTAATGCAATAATTGCAAGCCCGTAGCTGCCTGTTATATTATTTAATAGTTTTAATAATTCTACTGTTAATGCTGTGAAATCCACTTTATGTTTTCTCCCTTCTTAAACCTTTGTTAGTTGTTCGGCTTGTTTATCTTGAATTTGATTTTCTATATCTGTTTTTAATTTTGTTGTTCCGTGTTGAGTTTTTCCCCAATCCATATTGTTTTTCATAAATATTATTTTAAACATAATGAAAATAGCTAACGGGAACCATAATATAACTATATATAAAGCAGTTGTGAATGATTGGATTAGATTATCAATCGGTTTCAATTTTAAATATTTTCTTAAACTGTAGAACAGTGCTACAAAAAAGAATCCACACATTAGAGTTGATAATGCCATTGATGAAAGAATCCAATTTTGTTCATCTTTTATATATCTGTATGATTGGAATACAACTTCTGAAACCATCCATAACGGTAAAATAAATTCTGTAATGTACGCGGTCATGTCTAAACTTACTCTTAAAGACATATCTTTTGAAGTTAAAACATCTGCAAAGTGTTCTAAGTATCTTCTAATGCTGCCTTCAATCCATCTTCTTCTTTGTTTTAATAACGGAATATAAGAAGGGACCCCTTCTTCATAAACGCAAACTTCCGGGCAGAAACGAACGTCCCAGCCTTTAATTTGAAGTCTTGTTGATAAATCCAAATCATCTACAATTGTATTAATATTCCAGCCGCCGACATCTTCAAGTGCAATTCTTTTAATTAATTCGCCGTTTCCGCGAAGTTCAACAGCACCTTTAACGGCATCTCTGCCTACTTGGAAGTGAGTATCAACTGCCATTTCGTTATCTTGACAGCGAGTTAAGAAATTTTGTTCTCTGTTTATGATTACTTTTCTTGCCTGTACAGCGCCAATTTGTTTTGGCTCTAAAGCAGGTATAAGTTCTTTTAAAAAATCGGGCTTTACTCTGGCATCGGCGTCAAATACAAGAATTGCTTCACCTTTTGCTATTTTTAATGCATCATTTAACACGGCAGATTTTCCAGGAAATGCTTCTTTTGTTCTTGAAAAATATTTTAAATTAGCATATTTATGACATGCCTGTTCTAAAACTTTAGCTGTATTATCTGTGCTTCTATCATCAATAACTATAATTTCATATCGCGGATATTCAATTTTTGATATATTTTCAATAGTTTTTTCAATAACTTCCGCTTCATTGTGTGCCGGAATCATTATACTTACGTATGGTAAAAAATTGTAATTTTTTTCTGTTGGATTTTGTTTTTCTTTTCTTGTTTTATGCTTAAAAGCTATTTGCATATAGGCTGTATAAACAGACATGAATATTAAAATCGTCATAAAAGCACATGGCGTATTCATTTTATTTTGGAAAAAATATAAAAGTATTAATAATGAAGATATTATTGATAAAAGTACAACTCTCTCTTTCATTTCCCCAATCCGTTAATCTGAACTTCTTTTATTTTACCAAAAACACAGAATCTTTTTTACTAATTATTACTTTTCATTACTAATTGACAAATAGCTATCTATTATTTAACGTTTTTGATTAATTAGATTGATAGGACTTTTATATATCATTTATCTTTTTATGTTCTAAATAGGCATTATAATATGCCCTGGCATCTTCACATAAAACCTCTGAACCTGCTAAAAAATCTGTTCCAAAAGATGCAACCATAGGACAATACTGACAATATTTGCAATATTCATGTTTATTGCAATTTTTTAAATCTTTAACTGTAAATTTTTCTTGAAATTTGGGAACTATTTTTTCTATGACATATTTTAATGATACATTATTATAATTTTCAAATACATAATTAAAGTATATGCAAGGAGTAATATCCAATTTGGGATTGATAGATAATCTATCTTTACCAGCAGAACATATTATGCTGTTTTCAGCTTTTTCAGTTAACTTTTGGTTTCTAGTGGAAAAATAATTTACATTTTTAAAATAAAAATCTTTAATTTCCTCTTCATTTATTTTAGATTCAAGATTATTGTTTTCTTGGTTGTAATGAAACATTGTATCAGGTTGTGCTATTGAAACACCTGTTTCAATAGCAAATTTTTCCACATCACTAAAACATCCCCTGTTATAACTCATTTGAAAAAACGAAATTACAACATTAATATTTCTTTCTTTTAATTGTTTTATAACTGAAACAGTTTTTTTTAAAGAACCTTTTACCCCTGTTATATAGTCATGAATATTGGGGTTCATACTATATATGCTAAATTTAAGATATGTTGGTCTTATATTAACCAGTTCTTCAAATAAATATTTATCATCATATAATTTTTGACCGTTCGTTAATATAGATAGACCCAGGTGTCTTTCTCTTATATATTTTGCAACTTTCAAAAAGTCTTTGTTTATTGTACATTCACCGCCTGTTAAACAAACTTCATTAATTCCTAAATCATAAGCTTCATCAATTATATTTTTGGCATTTACAAAGTTTATATAATATTCGTTTAAATTTTTAGGATTGCAACAATGTTTGCAATTTAAGTTGCAAGCATAATTCATTTCTAAATAAATAAAGTCTAAAAAATTATTAAGAATTAAAAAATTACTTTTCATTTTTTTAAAATCATAAAATAATTTATCATCTTCATTTATTTTATATTGTATATATTTTTTAGTATTTTGAGAAAAATCTGTGTTTGTTTTGATTATGTTATTTTTTTCTAATTCACAAAGAAAAAAGTCTAATTCATTTTCTATATTTAATTTAATAGCAAATTCTTTTGCGATATTGTAATTTTTAGTTGTTGCAATAATATCCAACAAATCTGAAAAAATACCCTTTATGACATAATGAACTTTATTATAAGTATCAGAAATATAGCTGATAGATGAAACATTTGTTTTTAAATAATATGTTCTTATATTTATAGTGGGTAAAATTTCGATTTCCATGAATAAAACCTATTTACCGCCACCACAACAACCATCGCTCCATAAACTGGAACAAGATCTACCAGTAGAGCTGCAAGCAGCACCGCAACATCCTGCAATTAGAATGCCGGGTTCTAAAATATCACTATATAAATCATATAATTCTTGATCGGTGTGTACTTCGATAGGAAATTCGTTATTATTCATATTATTCTCCTTTTAAATTTAACATATTGCCAAGTTTTAAATTCCAGTCACAATATTCTTTAGAAAATTCTATATATCCTGAAAGCGGAGTAAATGTCATTTCTTGGAAATATAACTTCCCTTTATGAACCATCCAGTCTATACGAACTAATTTAAAACCGACAGATAATTTTTTACTTAATTCTACAGCTTGTGTTAATATTTCATCAAGTTCAATATAAACACTATTGTCTGTAGCAAGAAATTTCATATTGCAGTGTTTATAGTCTTCTGTATAAACACAAACATCTCTTGTCGGTTTACTTTTTTTATATCTTTGTATAATTTTAGGTTGAGAATTAAAACATAATACTTCTATTTCTTCGCAGTTACCGCTTTCATCCCTTAATAAAGGTTCAATCATTAAAGCGGGAACTATTTCTTTATATTGTGTTTCAAAATCACTGAATCCAAAAAATGAACGAGATAACCAATCTTTAAATTGCATTTGTACAGATTCAAACAATATATTGTTGTTAAGAAACTTGTTTAAATCTTTAATAATAAAATGCCATTTACAACCATGATTTGTTTTGATAATAAACGAAGATGGCATTGAATTAAATGGAATATCTTCAAAATTACGACCAGCCCACAAAATAGGTTTAAGATAATCATCCCCTATTTTCTCTTTAACATAGTCGCGCACTAAAATCTTATCAGTTAAAGTTGTTTTAATAGGTTTATTGTCATAAAGCTTTAACCATTGGATTTTTTCATTAATTGTTTTAGGATGTCTTAAATTTAATTTTTGACCTGTTTTTATCCGATAAGCATCTATCAGATATTTTTTGTATAATTTTTCATCAAGTTCCATTAAAAATGAATAATCAAAAACAGCAGAGGTGTTTTCACGAATATGTACCTCTAAATTACCCCCCCCCCGAGGGCTGAAAACATACGATTAATCATTGTTTGAAACATATTAAAACCTATAATTCTATTCTAAATCTATATATTAGTATTATAAATCAAGTTATATTTTCTTTCAAGTATTAGTTAGTATTTATACCCCCTTAAATAAAATGCTTTTGTTTCATATTACTTAATAAAAAGAAAAAATAATTTATTTCATAGTATTATTTTTTAGAATTTGATATCAGATACTTTTTGAACTTTATAATAGAGGATTTATAAATGTTAAATAAATATATAAAGATAATAACTGTAAATCTTGCGGTTGTTCTTTTATCACTTTTATTATCGGATTATATGTTTTATAGGTATATAAAGTATAATCATATACAAAATTGTATTAAACAAAATTATTCATACGATAAAAATATTAGATATAAAACCTATGATATTGATATAAATAAGAAAAACATTATTAAAATAACTAATATATACAAATATTTTTTGGAAAATGGTTATTATAGGAAACCTATATTCCCTAATATACAACATAATAGGTCGCCTATAATTCTTTTTGGGTGTTCATACACATATAGACATAATGATGATGGTTTCCAAATGCTTCTTTCTAAATATACAAGCAGACCTGTTTTTAATTTTGCATATGATGGTTGGGGTGCACATCAAATGTATTTTATTATAAATAATTCATTGCTTTATAAAATAATAGAAAATTACAATACACCTGCGCCCGAATATGCTATTTATACTTATATAAGAGATCATAAAAATAGGCTTACACTGTTTGATGTTTTTAATGAAATAGAACCTAATCTTTCTTATAAAATAGAAAATGGAAAACTTGAAGTTAAAAAATATGGTTTTATAAACCGAGTATTATATAGATTATTTCTTTATAGATATCTAATGAAAAAATGTAATGAAAAAATGAGTGATACTGAACGATATGAAATAATTTATAATTTAATTGTTGAAAGTAATAACAAATTAAAACTTTACTATCCTAAAATTAAATTTGTAGTCCTTAACTATTGTCAAGATGAAGATTTTGATGAACAAGAACAAAATATGTTTAAAAAACTTGAAGAGAATGAAACAAAAATAATAAGTACAAAAAGTCTTACCAATGAAAATCTCAAAAATAAAATTTATACAGATGCAGATGGTTTCCATCCTAATGCAGAAGCTTGGAATTTAATAATAAAACCTTTTTTAGAAAAAATATAGAACAAAAAATAAAAAGAGCTGACTATAAAAAATATTATTTGTATTTTTTTTTATAATGTGTTATAAATGGCGTTATTTCTAAATTTAGGTAAAAAACATTAAATCAAAAAAGGGAAATTTTATGGAAATTGCGATGTTTTCGGCTCCAATGCCATATAGTAAAGAAGCAATAGATGAGCTTGCTAAAATCAATAGTCTTGTAGATAAAAGCAAAATATCATCTTTATATCTTACTCTTCCTACGACTTGTGATTTTTTTACCGGCTTTGAACAAGGTCGTAATTTATTTATTGAAAAAACAGATTTTTCTTTTTGGAAAGATATAATGTCATATTCTTTACAAAAAGGATTTGACATTATATATTGTTTGAATTCAACATTTGTTCCAGCTAACCAAAAAGAAAAAGATGAACAACTTGAAAAACTAGGAAAATTGCTTGTTGAGTTTAAAAAGATTGGTGTAAAGAAATTAAGAGTTGCTAATCCATTTTTAATAATGTACTTAAATCGTAAGTATCCTGATTTTATTTTATATGCTTCAACATCCTTGGAATATAAAACTGTTTCGGAATATCGTAATTTCCTTTCTTTTTATCCTGACATAAAACAAATTGTTCCGTCAGCAGATGTAAATAAGAATTTTGTATTATTAAAAAATCTGAGAAAACGTTTTCCTCTATTGGAAATAGAAATAATGGTGAGTCAGGCCTGTATAAAAGGATGTCCTCATCGTATTTTACATAATGGGTTAGAGGGATATGGTATGAAATTCTGTTTGAATTCATACTTGAAAGATATTGCTTCTAATTTGTGTAATTCAAATAATATTTATCCTTGGGAGATTAAAGAATACCTTGGTCTTGGAATTAATCAATTTAAATTAGTTGGTCGAGATAATTTCCCAAACTCTACAGAAGAATTGATTAATAAATATCATATATATCTAAAAGCAATAGATAATATTAAAAATGTTGAAAATGAGCCATTTTCTGCTCTTATACATTATATTCCTAATGGAAAAATTTTAACTGATGATATAAAAATAAAGGATATTAAACCATATTTGCCAAATATTAAACATTTTAAAAAGCAAGGACATCTTTGTTCTTCTTATTGTAGACAAGAATGTACATATTGCTTTAATTGTGCAGAAAATATTAAAAAGAAGTTAAATTTGGAATTTAAATAGATAGCTAAGTAGTAAACTTTTAAATATATGTTATAATTACAAAATGTTAAATATATATAAAAAATCATTATTAATATTAAAAAATAATCTAATTTTTATACAGCCATTATTACTATGCTTGTTAATGATAATGACGATATTAAGCTTTGTTGTTTCAAAGAATGTATATATCGCTTCTAAAATAGTTTTACTTATTTCAATGGTATTAATGATTATTGCTTTTAGTGCAGGTTGGTTTTATATAAATAAATTAGGTGTTGAAAATTACAATTCCAATGATACAAAAGATGAAATTGCCATAAAAGCAATCCAAAACTTTAAAAAGTTTTTTGAGGGTGTTGGTTTCGCTTTTGCAAAAACAACATTTTCTTATGTAATGATTGTTTCCTTATACTTTTTGATTGTTTTTCTTGCTGCAAAATTATGCTTGCATTTCTATGGTGAGCCTAAAATTATATATGAACTTCCAAAACTTTCACATGCCTCCTCTCAAGCGGAAATTCTAAATTTTTTAAACGGCATAACAAATAGCGATAAGGTTATATTTTCTTTATGGATTTTAACCTTTAATTTTATATCTACTGTTTTTAACTTCTTTATAATTCTATTTTTTACAGTATTGAATTTTGAAAACTTAAATATATTTAAGACATTTTGGTTTTCAGTAAAATTTTTCTTTCAAAATTTCTTTGATTCAATTGGCATAATGATTTTTACATTTGCTTTATATGCTATTTTAAATATTTTATCTCTTTTATTAGGTGTAAATTCGTTATCATTTGTAATTTTAATAATATTATTTACTATGTATTTAAATTATTATTTGCTTTTGGTATTCTGTTTTTACTATGACAAAGCAAAAAATAATAGCAATCGCAGGACCGAGTTCATCGGGTAAAACAAAGCTTGCAATAGAACTTGCAAAACAATTAAACGGTGAAATTGTATCTGTTGATTCAAGGCAAATATATAAAGAACTTGATATCGGAAGTGCAAAACCCACCATTCAAGAACGTGATGGCATTCCTCATCATTTGATGGATATTGTTAATGTCACACAAGAATATACTGTTGCTGATTTTTGTGATGATGCCAAAATAAAAATTAAAGAAATTATAAATAGAGGAAAGCTACCGATTTTAGCAGGCGGAACAGGATTGTATTTCCGCGTTTTACTTCAAGATTTTGATTTACCAAGGGTTGCTCCGAATAATGAGTTAAGGACAGAATTAGAACAAAAAACAAGTGAAGAACTTTATAAACAATTGCAAGAATTAGACCCCGAAATAGCAGAAAAAATTCATTTTAATAATAAAGTAAAAATAATTCGTGCTTTAGAAGTTTGTCTGACGCTTGGCATTCCTATGAGTAAAGCACAAAAGAAAAAAGAAGCAGAATATCAAACATTTTGGATTGGTTTAAACTCTGAAAATAGAGAGTTTCTCTATGATAGAGTCAATAAACGTGTGGATATGATGTTTGAACAAGGATTATTATTTGAAGCTAAAAATCTTTTTGAAAAATATGGTGAAAATAAAATATTAATGGGGACGATAGGTTATCAAGAACTATATCCGTTCTTTAAAGGTGAAACGGATTTTATTTCTGCTTCTGACCTTTTAAAACAAAATACAAGGCGTTATGTAAAACGACAAATCAGCTGGTTTAAAGCTAATAAAGATATTAAGTGGTTTGATATTGAACAAAGAACTTTTGCAGATATATTAAATTCAACTATTTTAGCATTTTCTAAATTTTAAAAAATGTTAAGAATAAATATTATTATAACAAAATTTATTTTTAGAGATTTTATAACATTACAACAATAAAAAGGAAAAAGACATGAATGTACGTCCGGTAAGCATGAACCAACCTGTAAGAAAAAATACAAAATCAAATCCTGCTAAAAGAGGTGCAATGATAACTGCCGGCATGTTAACGGCATCTACTGCGATATCGTGGGCAACCAGAACAAATGAAATGAAAGAAGTTGTTAAAAGCTGCGGTGGAAAAAATAAATATATTGCAAACTATGCTCTTGGTTTAGCGTTATTTGCAGGTGCAGGTGCTGTTGTTAATACCGTATTAACTGCGGTTGCAAATAAAATTAATCCTAAAAAACCGCCAAAGGCAGCAAACTAGTTCTTCTTTTCATATAATATAAAAGGGTTCTGTTTATAAAGAGCCCTTCCTTTTTTGTTTTATAAAAAAACTCTGATTTAATCAGAGTTTTTTCTTTTACATTATTCTTGTTCGGGATTAGAAAAACAATTTGTTATTTTATATATATATTCAATTATTTGCATAAAGTATTCCAGTGATGATGCACCATTGATTATAATATCCGAATTATCTTTCTTTGGAAGAATGTATTTTTTAGATGCTTCTCTTACATAAGCAAGTTGTTTTCTTGCATTTTCCTCGTTTTGGTTTCTTGATGTTTGAGCTCTATATAAAAACCATTTTTCTTGTATTTCAGGATCAATATCAACATATAGTTTTACGTCAAATAAGTCTGCAACCCTGCCATACATTGTTGCCATACCTTCAACAATTATGATTTTCTTTGCTTGTTTCGGTATAGCATTCGGTACTACTATGCCTGTTCCGTTTACTAAATATTGAGGTATTTTTACATCAATACCTCTTGATAATAATTCTAAATCATTGAACAATAATTCCATATTGAAATTATTAGGCGAATCAACATCATAACCTGATTCTAACAATTTATCAAATGAGCCATGCTTACTAATAAGCGCTGATATATCTCTAAAATAATTATCAGCACTTAAAATTTCGATTGGCATATTTAATCGTTCTGTTGCAAGTTTAATAGAATTACATATTGTTGTTTTTCCGCTTGCAGATTCACCACTTATTCCTATAAGGAAATGTTTTTCCGGATTATGTATAAGTCTGTGTGTAAACTTAGAAATAAAATCAGACTTAATACTTTTAAAAATCGGAGTTTCATTTTTTCTGTCGTAAGCAAGTATTTGGTTAAATTTAGAGTATAAATATATAGCCAAAAACTCTCTGCCTGACTTTGTTTTAAAATCCGGTTTTAATATTTTATCATTTTTATTTAATTCTTTTTCTAACAGGAAATTCATATTATAGTTAAGGCTCCAAAAAAATATTTTTGCCATTACGTTAAGAATTATTTAAGTAATTTTTCTCAACGAAATTATAAAGCTATTTTACATTAAACTTTCCTACAATCAAATATTTAATTATAAAGCGTAATGAAAATCTTTACATTATCTTTCAAAATATAAATGGGTGGATATTCTTATTTTGTAAAGGAGTTTAATATGAAAAGAATTATCAAAACGGTTTTAGTTTTATGTGTTTTTATACTGGCTTCGACATCGGCATTCTCGTATTGTTCAACAGGTTTTGCTTGTTCTATTGAAACTTTAAATGAAGAACAAATCCTGCAAGAAATTAAATTCATGCAGGATATTAATAAGTATTTTTCTAAAGAAATTCATAATAACTTATTTGTCGGGCATTTAAGTCCTGATATAAATTATAATGATTTATTCATTTTTAACACAATTGTTTAATTGTATTTTCAAACTCAAGCATTTTTTCTTCCTTGTCTGATTCAATATAAATTCTTAAAAGCGGTTCTGTGCCGCTTTTTCTTATAAGAATTGTACTTCCATCATTCAAGTATAGTTTTAACCCGTCCATTGTGTTTATTTTTTCTATAGAATATTCACCGATTTTTGTGTAAGTTTTAAATTTATTGATTATTTCATCTTGTTCTTCTTTAGAGTCAAGTTTTAAATCAATTCTATTGTTTATAAATTTTCTGTTTAAGTCTTTTAAAAATTCTTTATGCAGTTCAACAAGTGTTTTATTATTATATGCAAGCATTTCCATAATTAATAAATTTGCAAGTATTCCGTCTTTTTCGGGAATATGTCCTTTTATGCTCAATCCGCCTGATTCTTCACCTGCAATAATAACCTCATTATTTCTCATTGCAGAGCCAAGCCATTTAAAACCTACAGGTGTTTCTATCACGTCTATATTGTTTCTTTTTGCGTATAAATCAAGCATTGCACTTGCCCCTACTGTTTTTGCAAGTTTTCCTGTAAAACCTTTATTATTTACCAAATGTTGAAGAAGCATTGCAATTATATCATTTGCACTTATAAAATTACCTTCTTCATCAAAAACGCCAAAACGGTCACCGTCACCGTCGTTGCTTAATCCTATTTTATGATTTTTAATACATAATTGTTTTAATTCGGGCAGATATTTCTCCTTCGGGTCAGGCATGTGTCCGCCAAAAGTTATATCTCTTTCCATATTTTGTGAGTTATTTACAATTTTGTATTCTTCTAAAATTCTTTTAAATAATTTTGCAGCAGCGCCATGGTGTCCGTCATAGTTTATTTCTATGCCAGCTTGTTTGATTTTTTCAATGTTGATAATTGTTTTAATATGTTCAAAATAATCTTCATCAAAAGAAACTTCTTTGTATTGTTTTTCATTTTGTGAATTTCGAAATTTATTTTCAAGGTTTGCAACTATATCTTTAACCATATAATCTTCAGCAGGACCACCATAAGAAGGAATAAATTTAATTCCCAAATATTCTGGCGGATTATGTGATGCTGTTATCATAATTGCATAAGCATTTTTTAATAACGCTGAATATGCAAGTACAGGTGTAGCAACAATTTTAGAACTTACTTCTACTTCAAATCCAAAATTAGAAAGTTGTTTTGCAATATAAAATGCAAATTCATCAGCTTTATTTCTTGGGTCGTATCCAATTAATATTTTTTTATCGTATTTTGAATTATTATGTACATAAATAGCAATTGCATTTATTACTTTTTCAACATTTTCATAATTAAAATCTTTATTTAAAATAGCTCTCCAACCATCCGTTCCAAATTTTATATTTGTCATTTTTTTCCCTTTTTTTATAATTTTATGTACAATAATTTTATATAATAATTAAAGGTTTAGCAAATGTCGGAATTATTAGCAAAAAATATATATTATTTAGGCCCTGATGGCTCAAATACTCATAATGCTATGTTAAAGTTTGTCGAAGCCTGTAATATTAAAGTAGAAAATAAAATTGCCTGCAAAAGTATTAAAAATGCTTTAGAAGCTTTGAAAAATGATTTAGATTCAATTTGTGTGCTGCCTATTGAAAATTCTATTGAGGGTATTGTTCGAGAAACTATTGATAATTTTTTGAAAACAAAAGACAAATCAATAAAAATATGCGGAGAAATAACTTTACCTATAAATCATATGCTTTTATCATCGACAAAAGATAAAACAAAAATAAAAAAGGTTTTTTCTCATCCTCAAGCACTTTCTCAATGTGGGAACTTTTTATATGAAAATTATTCTAATATAGAATTAAAAGAAGTATCTTCAACAAGTTATGCTGCACAAAAAGTATCTGAAGAAAAAGACGACACTATTGCTGCAATTGCAAATGAAACTTGTGCTGAATTATTTGGTTTAAATATTATAGAAGCTAATATAAATGATGAAAAAGATAATAAAACAAGATTTTATATTTTGAGCAGAAAAAAATTATCTGATGATATTGAAAATTCTAAAATCGCCGTAATTCTATCAACTAAAAATCATTCAGGTGCTTTATGTGATGTTTTAAAAATTTTCTCAAAACACTCTATAAATTTAACATACATTGATTCTCGTCCATCAAAAAAGAAGCTTGGAGAATATTTATTTTTTATGGAATTGGACGGGCATGAAACTGATATAAAAATACAAACTGCACTTAAAGAATTAACATGTTATGTTGATTTCATAAGAATTTTGGGTTCATTTAAAATATATAATTAAAAAAAGAGAAACTTATTAGTTTCTCTTTTTTGTTTAAGTTATTTTATAAATTACATAAATTTAGCTTTGTTAACTTTGCTTTCAACAAAATCTTTTACAGTATCAACTTTAGCTGCTATTTTGTCACCGATATGAAGGTCTTGAACTTTTGATTTTAAACCTGATGCTTTTTCAGCAACAGCAGAAACTGCATTTTGAACTTTTGGTTGAACTGTTGTATATACTTTTGAATTTGTAATTTTAGATTTAATAGCTGAAGCAACAATTTTTTCTTTTGCGCTTGCTATCATTGGGTCTGCTTTTTTTGCAATGAAATCAGCCGGTTTTTTCAATCCTGCCTTAATACCTTCTATAATTTTATTTCCTTCGCCAGGATTTAATTTGCCTGTTTTTGATGCTTGATATAAAACCGCACCTGTAGCAACTGTAACTGCAGCAGCTGTAGCAACTGTCTTAGCTGCTTTCTTTACAGGATTATATTGTTGAGTTGATTGTACAGGTTGAATTGTCATGATTTATCTCCCTAATTTTTAATTTATTCTATTAGTATAATATCCTCACATAAAAAAATTTGTTATTTATTCATTATTTGTAAACGAAATGTTACACTATAATTTTACTATAAATATAGTAAAAAGGGAACTGTATTAAGTTCCCTTTTTATTGGAGGTAATTATTTTATATATTTATCCACTAACCTTTTGTGGTAGTTTTGACATAACAAACTCTTTTGCCAGTCCTGCTTTATCAGCAATAAATGTTCCGGCTTGAGATAAATAACCTTTTACTGTATTTAACATTTCATTTTTGCCTGCGGCGAAAATATTTGTTTTTGTAGCGCCAACAGCTAAACCTGTTGCAATTGCACCTGCGGCAATTAATGTTCCTAAAATTGCTTTTGCAGGAGATTTCTTTTTAACTGATTTGTCATTGATACTTGTTGCTGCGCTTGGAGTTTCCTGCGGAATAGTATATGCTTGAGGTTTGTTAATAATATCTTGGAAATTTGTTGAAGTATTTCCAAATCTTGTAGTTGCTGCTGTAAATCTTACCGGACTGATATTCATAATTACCTCCTTTAATTTTGTATCTTCTTAAAACATGTGAAAACTGTAAATTGTTTGTTATTAATTCATGTTTTACAAAATGTAACATGCAGAAATATACGTATTAACACATAAATAGACCACACCTATTATAACATATTAACTTGTTTAGAAAAAGTCTTTTAAAATTTTGGAATATTTTTTTTATGTTTGTAATCATATTAAATAGAGGCTAATTTATTTATTGGGAAGAGAGAAGTTAATGAACAGCACGGATAAAATAAAATTGTTAATTGATGAAAAAGCACATGGTTATGCAAAAATATATGCTTCATTGCTAAAAGATGAATATCAAAGAAAAAGAGCTTATGCTTCTATTGCGGCTTTATATTCTTTTATTCCTGTTTTGGAAAAAACACCTTGTTCTATTCAAAAATCAATGACTCTTTTCCGCAATCCGCAAATTAATGAACAGTATGAAATTTCTGATTTGTATGTTAACAAATGGCACCTTGATGTTAGAGTTGTTACAGGCGGCGATGCTGTTCTTGTTCCTAAAATACACTATGACAGCAATATTGTTCCTGATTTTTATGTTGTAATAAAAGTAGATGCAAACTTAAAAGAAGCTGAACTTATAGGTATTGCCGATACTTCTTCAATCTCAAAAGAAATATTTGATGTTAATTACTATAGCATTGAGTTTAATTCATTAATTGATTTCGATTCTTTCGTTGCAAAAGTAAGTAAAGAAAAACCGGAAAATTTTTCTGACAATGACCATTCTCTATTTGAAGAAAATTATCTTGGTTTAATGGATAATGAACTGGATTTACCAACTAAAAATAAAATTTTAAACCATCTTTTTAACTGTAGTGAATGCAGAACAGAGTTTTGCTGTTTTACAGGTTTTGAAATGGTAAGCTGTAATGCCGTAAAATATCCTGAAATTGTTGAAGACCAAACACTTACAATTGTTGGTGCTCAAAAAGTTGATGATAAAGAGTATGAAGGTAAAGAAGAAAATATTTATATCGGTGAAGATGAAGAAACAGCTAATATTCAAGAAGATACAGCAGAAGAAACAGTTTCAGATATTCTTGATGAATTATTCAGTATTGATGATGAGTTTATTACTCCCGATACTACAACCGATAAAGATATTGATACAGAATTAAATATAGTTGAAGATAAAGATGATGAAGAACTTGAAATAATTGAAGAAAATGATTTAAACGGTTTGGACAGTGTTGAAGACAACATTGATATGATTTTAGAAGAAGACTTTATGACTGATGATGCGTCTTCTGATTTAGAAGTCATTGACAAAACCCATGATAATATTCTGGATGAAGAATTTGTTGTACTTGACCAACCTGATGATATTGAATTAATTAGTGAAACAGAAGCTGATGAAATATCTGAAATTGAAAATATAACAGATGACAATCAAAGTGAACATGGTGACTATATTGAAAAAGTTATCGTTGATTATGATGAAACAGGAGAACCTGTATATTCTTATATTACAAATGTTTCTCAAAATGAAGATGATAATTCTGAAATTGAAACAATTGAAGATATTGATTTTGACGAAAATCAAGACCAAGTGTCAGAAGATACTTCTAACTCTGAAATAGAAGATATAAAAGATGAAGATTTTGATAATATATTAGATGAAGAATTTGAAACTTATGATGATGATAATTCTAATATACAAAATTACGAAAATTCAGAGTTAATCACTTATGAAGATAATAAAGAATATACTGCTGCAAATGATATTTCTTATGTTGAAGAAACAGATGATATTCCAATGGAAAATTATGAAGAAGAATCTCACTCTGGTGAAAATATTGAATATGATGAGTCTTTTGAAACAGTAGAAGATACTGATTTTGAGAATTATGAAGAGGTGGAAACTGAAACAGAATTTTCAGACGAACAAGATTTCGAAGACGAAGATGAAATTCAAAATTTCGATGAAGAAACTGATGAGCAAAATGCAGAATATGAAGATGATGAAGATAGCGAAGAAGAATATGATGAAAATGTAAAACAATCTTCGCCTAAAACACTTGTTGTTATTGTTTCTGTACTTGTAATGATTTGCTTGCTTGGCGGCGGTGCATTTTTCTTTATGAAAAATAAAAATAATGATAATATTGCAAATAATCCAACTGATAATAATGCAGTTGAAATCCAAAACCAGCAAAATATTGATGATATGTTTGAACAATCAAATGATAATCAAAATGAGCAAATGCCTCAAGAAGAAAATAATAATGGAGAAAATCAAAATCAAGCAGAAAATCAGCCTCAAAATGATGGCAATATGCCAATAACAGCACCATTGACAGAAAGTGATTTACTTCCGCCTCAAAACAACAATACAGATGTCGGCTCTGCAATTGCTAATGCATTTTCACCTACAGCTTCTTCTGTTTCATTTAGAGGGTTAAATTGGTTCTGTACTTCAGAATTATTTAGCGACAGAACTTTTAAGGCATATCTTCAAAACTTGGATAATGTTTTAAAACAAAACTTAAAAACAAATATTTTGAATGCAACTGAAACTCCGGCACAAGACAAGGTATCAGCTAAATTTGCAGTTGATAATAACGGTAATTTGAAAAAGGTTGTTATTTCAGAATCAAGTGGTTCAGACCAAATTGATAACATTGTGTTACAAAGTATTAATGAAAGTTTTGTAGGCGAAAAGAGCCAAATACTCAACGATAGCACACTTAAGTCTGATATGTATTACTTAAAAGTAACAATAAAATTATAATTTATGCTATTATATTGTATGGGTATGCGAGATTAGAGAATAAATTTGTGCTTTTAGTAGAAGAACAAAGATCATTAATAGAAAAGTTTGTAAAATCAAATAAGAATTTTCAAGGTAATGAGGATTTATTTGAAGACTTTTGCAGTGAAGCTTTTCAAAAATCATATATGATTTTTAATTCTTCATCAAATATTCAGAAAATTGAAAGTTATGTATCTAAGGTTGTTCATACTTCTATTTTAAGTGTTTTAAAAAATTCAGGAAGAGTTAGAAGAGCCAATGAAGGGTTTGTACCTACAAAGGAAATAAAAGTTCCTGAATTTAGTTCAAATGTTATAGTTAAACCGCAGCCATTAGGTCCTTCGTTTATTATGGATTTCCCTGACCCAAAAGAAACTGCAGAAGAAATTCTTATTACTAAAGATTGCCTTCAAAGAATTGCAGATGCAGTATGTGTAATTCATAAGGAAGTACCATCTCAATTATTTTTGGATATTTTCTATTTAAGATATATAAAAGGTGAAAAACAGGTTTCCATTGCAACTGCCTTGAATTTATCGCAGTCTGAAGTAAGTAAAAGATTAATGCAGTTATCAAAATTAATTAGTAATTTTTTGGACGGTGGTAGAAACTAGGTAAGGTTATGATTTGTCGCAGATGTGGTGCTGAAATACCTGACAATTCAATAAGATGTACAAATTGCGGGATTAAAGTAAATATGCGTTGTCCCGAGTGCAAAACTTTGACACCGTTTGGTGTTAAAACTTGTAAAAATTGCGGTTTTGAACTTCTTAAAACTTGTCCTTCCTGTTCTGCTTTAAATATCTATAATGCGCAAGAATGCCGTAAATGTCATTCGTCTTTAGAACAGGTAGAAATACCTGAGATTGAAGAAGTTAAAAAACAAAAAAAATCAGAAGTAAATCAAGTATCTGATTTTGAGGTTGTTCGTTCTTTTACCTCAACAAAGTCTTCATTTAATAATGTTTCATTTGAAGAAGAACTTCAGTTGAACAATGTTTCAAAAAATTATGAAGAACAATCAAAAGTTCAAGACACTAAAGATATTGAAGAACAAAAGATTTTTAGTGTTGAAGAAGAATCTTCCGCTATTGATGAAGTAGTAACTGCATATCAAGAATCTGAAGAAGTAAATAAAGTGTCAGATGAAGTTCAAACATCTGAGACTATTGATGATGTCCTTCTTGATATCGGAACAATTACGCCTCTTGAAGAAGTGGAGGAAGTTCAAGAAAATGAAAATTCTTCTGATGTTGAAGCAGCAGAAGATACTTGTGAACAGCAAAGTGTACAAAACTATGAAGATGAGGAAGAAGAAACTGATATAGATGTTCAACCTGCTGCTGTAGTTAAAACCCTGCAGCTTATAAAAAGTTCTTTAAAACAAATCATCGCTATAAACGGACCTGAGGGCAGCGGAAAATCTGCTGTATTAAGACAAGTAAATGATAATCTTTCTAAAAACGGCTATATTTCTTTGTATGGAAGTTGTACTCCTTTAATCCAAATTACAAGTTTTGGATTTTTCCAAGATGCTTTTTTAAGATTAATGGGATTCCCTCCGTTTGCAAATAGTACGGAATCTTTTATTAAAGATTTTAAAAAAAGTAATTTTGCAAAAGTTTTTAGTTTCCTTTCCGGAAGTGAACTTTCTTTATTTCTAAATGTATTTTATCCTTCGCAAAAGGATAGTTTTGAAAATATTTTAGAAAATAAAAATCAGATGTTTTCTATTTTAGAAAAAATTATAAAATCATTTGTTCAAAATGAAAATATAATTATTTCAATTGACAACTTTGAACTTTTAGATGGTGCTTCATACGAATTTATTCTATATATGATGGAAAAAGGGTTCTTTAATTCAAGGTTGAAACTTCTTGTTTCTTATCAAGAAAACAAATCTATTCAAAGTTATTTTAATTCAACGGGTATTGATGAAAAGATTTTTGAAACTATTGTTTTAAAGAAATTTCAAAAAGATGAATTGATAGACGTTGTAAGTAAAACAATGTTTATTGAAATTGATAAAATTCTTGAGGCGGAATATCTTGATGAATTAGTTCAAAAAGCAGATGGTAATGCTATAAGAATGGAACAAGAGATAGCTTTGCTTTTTGATACAGGGTATATTTCTTTGAAAGATAATGATATTTTAATTAATGAAGAAAATAAACCTGAAGTATCTCCTGTATCTTTTGAAGAGTTAATAAAATTAAGAATAAATTCATTAAATCCGGCGGCGAAAACAGTATTATATATGTCTGCAATTATGGGATATCGCTTTGCATCAAGTATATTGTGCTTAGCTGTTACTATGCCTGTTAAAAAAGCAGAACAAATGCTAAATTATTTACATCAAGAGATGTTTATTGAAAAGGTTGACAATTATACTTTTGAATTCAAGAGCCTTACTTTGTGGAAGTTAATATATCAAGAAGCAAAAGCAGATTTATTATATAAGGAAAATTCAGAGCGTTTATATATTTCATTGAAACCTTTAATTCTTTCAAGTAATTTGCAAAAGTTAATTTCTTGCAGTGAGGCTTTGTCTAAAAATGAGTCTTTCTTAATTTGGCAAAATACTTCAAGTATTGCGGCTAAATTAGGTGATACAAATTTATATATTATTGCTCAAAAACAATGTTTGAAACTTATTGAAGAACAAGATATTACTGATGCAGAAGAAATAAAAGCTCAAATTTATGAAGAAATTGGTAAATTACTTTGTGAAAAATCTCCCAAAGAAGCAGTTACATATCTTGCAAATGTTCTGGATGCTGAAATCAAAGCTTCAAATTATATGAAGGTTATTGACATTTCAGGATATTTCATTAAAAGCTGTTATTTAACAGGTAATTACTTTGGAGTTACAGAAGCTGTTGATTCAATTATTAAAGGGTTGGAGTCTATTGCATCAAATACGTCTGATTTAGAATTAGCTTTAATAAAAACAAGAAAATTAAGAGCATTATTTAATATTGGTAACAGTGAACAAATTATAAATCTTGTAAATGAAGAAATTATACCTGTTTTAGATAGAGAACTTAATTCAAGACAACCTGATATTCAATATAAAAACCTAGCCTTAAATGCGTGGTTATTATCTAAAATAACATTGGCAAAAGCATATTGCTTGCAAGGCAATAATTCTGTACAGCAAACAATTGTTGAATTAAGAGAGTTTATAGAAAAGAATAATATTAATTCATTATATTATTCTACACAAATAAATATTATAGAAGCATTCTTAAATACCGTTACCGGTGATATTAATAAGTCTAATGAAATTTTAAATAAATTAGTGCTTTCATATAAAAATAAAACAATGGAAACAAATCTTTTGGCTGAATGGAATTTAATAAATATCATTAATAGAATTCTTAGCGGTCAAAATAAAGATTTAAAAGCTGATTTATTTGAATTTGCTGCGTTTACCAACAATATAAATGAGCATTTCATTAAAAATATTATAAAATTATTACTCGGTTATATTATTAAAGAAGAGGGAAATTCTTCAAAAGCGTTAGAAATTTATAATGAAGAAATAACATATTTCGCTAAAGAAAAAATGGCAACCGGCGCATTGCTATCTTGGGCTTTCATTGTTCAATTATACATTGCAATGGATGAAGATGATAAAGCATTAAATACAGCTTCTAAATCTTTAGAAATTGCCCAAAGTCCTAAAATAAATAATTATTTATTTGCTATTTATTTCCAAAAATATTTGGCTGAAATTTATTTAAGAAAAGGCGATTTTACAGCATCTAAAATGTATTTGGAAAAAGCATTAATGCTTGCTAAGCAGTTTGATTTGAAATATCAATTGGTTGATTTGTATATTAGTTATGCAAAACATACTGAAGAGTTAATGAAGTCAAAGCATATTTATTCATCCGAAAATACAAAATCAGTCTTAGATATGTATAATAAAGCTGTTATAACAGCAAAAGAGCTTAAGTTGTCTAATGTTATTGAAAAAGCAACTCAAGCTCGCTCTGCATTTAAAACTTTCTGTCAATTAAATTCAATAGAAATTTAATTATTTATATATTTTTTTGTACATGTGGTAGTTTGTGAAAACTCTTTTAATGTAGTTTCTTGTTTCTTCATAGGGAATTTGCTCTATAAATTCGTCATAATCATTAGATGGATAATTCTTTAACCATTTATTTACAGAACCTTCTCCGCCATTATAAGCGGCAATAACCATTAAATCATTATTGTTAAATCTTTCTTTTAAGTATTTTAAATAATTACTTCCAATATATATATTAACTCTTGGATTATTTAAGTCTGCAAGTGTTTTCATATCTTCATTCAGTTTAGAAATAACATAGTTTGCAGTTTGAGGCATAACCTGCATTAACCCAGTTGCTCCGGTTTTGCTTTTTGCCTTTTCGTTAAAGTAACTTTCTTCTCGAATTAATGCTTCAATTAAAAATGGATCTATTTCAAGTTTATTGCCTGCAATGTTAACTTCCTCCACCCAATATCGCGGATATGCAAGTTTATAAGCTGAACCTATTAATGGTGGCTTTACATCCATATTTTGAATTTCATCTCTTGCTAAAACAATAGAGCGTGATTTATTATCTTTCTTTAATTCAAACCAGCTTTCAACAATAGGGTTTTTGAAATTAGCATCAAGCCAAATTTCATAATCACCCATTTCAAATAGAGTATTTATTATTTTTACATCTTTTATATTTAATAATCCGATAGACAGAGGAAACTCGATTTCTTCTTTTTGTTCAGGAATTTTATTTTCAGCATTTGTTGACCAAAAATCATTCTTTTTAGAAATTATATTTTCTGCTCTTAAGCCATAATAATTATCAGGATATTTAGCTGCAAGTTTAGTTAAATAATTATGCGCTTCTGCTGTTTTATTTTGTTTCATAGCTGTTTTGGCAAGCCAAAACGCTACTTTTGGTGTGGATTTTACTTTTTTATATGATTTTAAGTGTTTTATTGCAAGTTCTTCTGCTGTTTTATAGTCTTTTTTGTTATATTTATCCCATATAATATTCCATAGTGATTCGGGTGCATAGCTGCTATCAGGATATTTTTGAACAATATCATTGTATAAACTTATTGCTTTTTCTTTTGGAAGCAATCCTGCCAGTTTATACATAACATAATCTTCACCTTTTAATGAATTATCTTTTACGATTTTATTGATTAGTGTCCAGTTTTTGATTTTTGTGCTTGTAAAATATGAAGTATAAATATTATAGATTTCATGCAAATTATCTTCATCTGCTATAGTTGAATAAAGTGGAAGACCTGTTTCGATAAGTTTTTTTGCAATTACTTTATTTCCTTCATAGTGATTGGAAAGTACCAAATAATCCCAGCAATCATTAACAGGAAGTTTGGAAAAATAATTAAGAGCCTTTTTGTATTTTTTATTTTTAAAATAGGCAATACCTATAGTTTTATTATCATTATTATCTAAATTAATTCCTAAAGAAACTAATTCATCAGCAGCAGGAATAATATAATTTTTATTAAGTGCTTTACCTTCCAAAACTGAATTTAAATAAGCTCTAAAATATGAAGCTGCTTTTTCTTTATCTGTTTTTTTCTCTATTAGTCCAAGGAAATATATTTCTTCTGTTCCAAAGTTATTTGTGGTTTGTGCTAAATCAGTAAAATGTTTTTTTGCTTCATCAAATTCTTTTAAATAAAAATAGCTTTTAGCCAAATTTAGTTTTGCTTTTGTGTCAAAAATAGAATTTGGCATTTTATCAAGAAACATCTTATATTTAGTTGCAGCAGTTTTATAATCTCCTGCTTTTTGTGCACTTTTTGCTTGTTTATATAAAGCTATGGGATATAATGGGCTAATCCATTTTATTTTTCCAAAGTTATAATAAGCATTACTGTAATCACCGTCATTATAAAATTTGACACCTTGTTTATAGTATGTAGGTGAATTTTGGGTAATTTTATCATTATAAATTAGTACGGTAAGAGCACTTGGTACGACTATTATTAAAACTCCGACTATATATTTTAAATATTTCATAGAATATTCTTTCATTCCTTTTAATTTAGATAACTATTACTCTGTTTCTTCCTGTTGTTTTTGCTTCATATAATGCTTTATCTGCTTTTTGAGCAAATTCAGACGGGGTCATTACATTATTATATTCACAAACCCCTATACTTGCAGTTACTTTTAGATGAGAAATTCCTTCTAAACCTGCTTCTTTTATATCCATTTTGGTTTCTTCAATTACTTTTCTTAATCTTTGTGCTACAGATGTTGCTTCTGTTAATTTTGTTTGCGGAAGGATTATAAAGAATTCCTCGCCGCCATATCTGCAGGCAATATCGTATTCTCTTATTTCATTTTTTATAACTTCTGATACATCTTTTAATACACAATCTCCTGCGGCGTGGCCGTATGTATCGTTTACTTTTTTGAAATAATCAACATCTATCATCATACAGCATAACGGCATATTATTACGTTTGCTGTTTGAAACTTCTTGATTTAAACGGAGTTCAAACTGTCTTCTGTTATTTAATCCTGTTAATGCATCCATTGTTGCATATTTTAATACTTCGGCATAGACATTAGCTCTTTGAATTGTCAGCCCTGATTGTCTCGTTAATTGTATTAAATAGTCTATATCTTTTTGAAGAAACTTTTCTATATTGCTATAAGCAACTATTGCACCTAAAATGTTTTCCTCGTTTATAAGAGGGAAAACGCCTATTTTTGAGTTTTCTGAAATAATGCATTCCGTTTTTAAGTTTATTCCATCCAGTAAATTATAAACAGCTTTATCTTTGCAGGCGTTAGGCCATACCAGCTGGTATTTATTATCTTTGAAAATAAATATATAAATCAGATGTGAAGACATAAATCTGTCTATCATTTCGCCGATTAAAGGAATAATATATGATAATTCGTATTGGCTTTCTATAATCTTTGCAATATCTTTCATTGCTTTATAAAAGGCTAAACTTATATCCATTTGTTCATTTAAAATTTGATTTATTATAGTTCCGGAAATGAGTTTTGATGAAATATTAAGTAACGCAAAAAATTCTTGATTTATCTCTTGTTTCCCTGATGTTATTTTCATTAAGCCAAAAACTTCGCCATTTGAAACTAACGGATAAATAATTGTATTATTTTCTGAATTTAATTCTGTAAGTCTGAATAATTCATTTTCTTTGATATCACAATAAAACTCATCTTCATTGAAAAAGAATTTTGTTCCGTTAGCTATAGCAAGACTGCTGTATATACTGTTTATAGTATTTTCTTTATCATCGCTTTCAAAAATTTTGCTGTCCATTAAAAAGTCTTTCAAAACCATATTGTTGTTATCCCATATAACAAATTCGGTTTTTTCAAAGTCAAATTGAGCTTTAAACAGCTTATTAATGCTCATAATAGAATTATTTGGCGAGAACTTCTTTGCTAATATTCCTGCTAATTTATTTAGAAAATTTATATTACTTTTTTCTTTATCCATAATAATTATTTCATTTCTTTAAAATCTTTTTCATAAGTACATTTTAACAGTTCTTGCATATTTAAAGTTTTTTGTTTTGATGATATTACTTTTCCGTTTGAGTATGTTATATCTTTTTCGCTTAAAGCTGTTAAATCCTGTCTTTCTTTCAGGTATTCATAATTACCTTCATTTAAAATTCTGCGTTTAATTTCGTTAATAACACCAAAAACATATTTATTTTTTTTGTCATTACCATAATAATCCAAAAGCATTGTTGTTTTTTCAAATTCAATTAAAGCTTCTTTGTTTTTATTCATACTTCTTAAAAGAAGTGCAAAGTTATAGTGTGCTTCATAGTTTTCGGGTTTAATGTTTATTGCTTTGCAATATTCATAACCTGCAGAATTATAATCTCCAAGCAGGTGGTTTGTTAATGCAAGGTTATAGGTATTATCAAAATCATTTTTAAGATACTTTTCTGCATTTTTATAAGCTTCTTTTGCCTTTTTTAAATACTTTACGGATGTACTTGATTTATCGCCCATGTAAACAGCTTTGCCTCTGTATGCAAGCCCCATATTGTAATATGCTAAGCCTTTATTTTGATGGGTTGTTTTCTTATTATCAAAAACAAATGGAATATTTATTGTAAACGGATTTGTATTAATAATTCTTCCGTATTCTTGAATGGCTTTATCGTAATCTGCCATTTTTTCAGAAAGAATTATGCCTAAATCCATTCGGCAAATCATAAAATCAGGGCTGTATTTAAGGGCATTCTCATAAGCATTAATTGCTTCATAATAGTTTTCAAAGCTTACATAAATGTTGCCTAAATTACAGCTTGCTCTTGAATGTCCGGGGTAATTACGCAATGCGGTTCTATAGTAATCAATTGCTTTTTGATACTTTTGTTTCTTATATGCTTTATCACCCTTTTGAACATAATAAAACCCTATACATTTGTGGTACTGAATGAAGTACCAGTCTCTATAAAAATATAGAGATAAAACAAATGCAATCATAAGAATAAGCAAAATCATTTTTGTAATTCTTAATTTTAGCAGTTTTATTATTAAGTTCACAACATTACCTCTGGCTTATTAATACTATGTATCAATATTTGTTGCGTATACAGCGTTGTTTTCGATGAATTCTCTTCTTGGTTCAACGTTGTCACCCATTAATACATCGAACAATTGGTCTGCAAGCATTGCATCTTCAATTGTTACTTTTAATAAGGTTCTGTTTGCAGGGTCCATTGTTGTTTCCCATAATTGCTGCGGCATCATTTCTCCTAAACCTTTGAAACGTTGGATACCAACACCTTTTTTACCTCTTTCTTCAATAATTCTTTGAAGTTCGGTAAATGAAGTAATTGTTAAATCTTCGCTTCCTGTATTTAAGTTTAATGATTTTTCTTCTTCAAATAAGAAGTTTCTTATTAAAGGATATGTTGATTTAATTCTGTTGTATTCGCTTGATTTAATCATATTAGCAGTAATTGCAACAGGGTCAATGCCTTCGCCTAATTCTACTTTTATAGTAAATTTACCTGTTTCAGCATTTTCTTTTAATTCTACAGCATAATCTTTAGCTTCAACAATACCGTAGTTTTCAGCGTGGTCTTTTACGTAGTGTTGTAAATATGCTGTAATTTCTTCCATTTTTTCTTTGTTTTCGAAATCTTCAGCTTTAATTTCTGAACGAACAAGACCTCTTATTACAACAGACGGAACAGCATTGATGATTGGGCTGTTAAATGAGTTATAATAACCCGACATATTACCGATTAAGTTAACAAGGTCTGCATTTGTAACAACTTTGTCTTTTGAATTATCGCAAAGAGTTAAACCTGTAGTGCCTCTTTCTCTTAATGTTTTGTCAAGCGCTCTGTCATCATATAAATATTCAGATTGTTTACCTATTGTAAGTTTATATAACGGCGGCTGAGCAATGTACACATAACCATTATCAATTAATGGTTTTGCATATCTAAAGAAGAAAGTTAATAATAAAGTTCTAATGTGAGCACCGTCAACATCAGCATCTGTCATAAAGATGATTTTATGATAACGAAGTTTTTCTATATTAACATCATCTTCATTTTTGCTTATGTTAATACCAATAGCTTGAATTAATGATTGAATTTCGTTATTTCCGTAAATTTTATCAAGACGAGCACGTTCAACGTTAAGAATTTTACCTCTTAATGGAAGAATAGCTTGGAACATTCTGTTTCTTCCTTGTTTTGCGCTGCCGCCTGCCGAATCACCCTCTACGATATATAATTCGCATTTTTCAGGTTCTCTGTTTGAGCAGTCTGCAAGTTTACCGGGAAGCGTAGAGTTCTCAAGTGCTGATTTTCTTCTTGTTAAATCTCTTGCTTTTCTTGCTGCTTCTCTTGCTCTTTGAGCTTGAAGTATTTTTTCAATAATTAATTTTGCATATTTAGGATTAAATTCTAACCATTCTTGGAATTTGTCTCTTGTTACATCGTTAACAGCACTTTGAGCTTCCGTATTTCCAAGTTTTTCTTTAGTTTGTCCTTCAAATTGAGGTTCACCCAATTTAACCGAAACAATAGCTGTTAAACCTTCTCTAACGTCATCACCTGAAACATTTGGGTCAGAATCTTTTAAAAGTTTATTTTTTCTTGCATAATCGTTTAATACACGTGTAATTGCATTTCTGAATCCCATTAAGTGAGTTCCGCCTTGATGAGTATTAATATTATTAGCGAAACTTAAAACAGATTCATTATATGCATCTGTATATTGAAGAGCTATTTCAACTGCAATGCCGTCAACTGTTTTATCCATATAAACAGGTTTTTCAAACATTACGTTTTTATTTTTGTTTAAGAATTCTACATAACTTCCGATACCGCCCTCATAGTGGAATTCTTCAGACTTATCGGTTCTTGCATCTGTGAATGTGATTTTTAAACCTTTATTTAAGAAAGCCATTTCTCTTAAACGATTAGAAATAACATCACTATCCATAACAGTAGTTTCTTTAAATATTTCAGGGTCAGGCCAAAATGTTGATTTTGTACCTGTTTTTTCTGTTTCTCTAATTTTTTCAACAGGACCTGTAGGTTCGCCTCTCATATATTCTTGGCGATGAACAAATCCATCTCTTGAAACTTCAACCACCATTTTTTCAGAAAGTGCGTTAACAACAGAAGCACCTACACCGTGAAGACCGCCTGATACTTTATAGCCGCCATCTCCGAATTTACCGCCTGCGTGAAGTACTGTATGTACAATTTCTAATGCTGATTTACCTGTTTCAGGTTTTATAGCAACAGGGATACCACGTCCGTCGTCTTCTACTGTTACACTTTCATCTTTATTAATTGTAACTTTAATATGTTTACAATACCCCGCTAATGATTCGTCGATAGAATTATCTACGATTTCATATACACAGTGGTGAAGACCTCTTTGGCTTGTTGAACCGATATACATACCGGGTCTCATTCTTACAGCTTCAAGACCTTCTAAAACTCTTATATTCCCAGCATCATAACTGTTATTTGTTTCTGTTGTCATGTTTTAAACCCCAACTCTACTCATCTTCTTATATTGTACTACAAATATAAGCTCAAGACCAATATATTACTAATCCTTAATGCTTTGTGAAGTAAAAAATCTACTGGTGTTATAATATCTAAAAAAGGAAGTAAGAAAATGAATTTTATTAATATAAAAACAGATGAAGAAGTGCAAAAATTAGCTGATTTAGCTTCTGAAATCTGGCATGAATATTGGACTGTTATTTTAAAACCTGAACAGATTGATTATATGGTTGAAAAATTCCAATCTTTTAATGCTATGAAAGACCAGCTTGAAAATGACAGATATATTTATAATATTCTTGAAGATAATGGAAATATTATTGGTTATTTTGGTGTAAGCGTTAAAGATGATTATTTATTTTTGTCAAAACTTTATATTAAAAAAGATTTTCGTGGTTTAGGCTGCGGGAAACAAGCGTTTAATAAAATAAAACAAACTGCCCAGCAATATAATAAAAAATCAATTCAATTGACGGTTAATAAATATAATACAAATACAATTAAAGCTTATGAAAAATGGGGTTTTAAAGAAATTGATGCCGTAGTAACAGACATTGGTAACGGTTTTGTTATGGACGATTATATTATGGAATTTAGTTTATAGGAAAATTAATCCTAAACTCATAATTAACATACCTGATACTATACCAATAATTACGTGGTGATTTTCACCGTATTCTCTTGCTAACGGTAAAAGTGTATCAAATGATAAATAAACCATAATACCTGCAACAGCCGCTGTCATTACACCTATTGTTTGAGCAGGCATGATTGTTTTTAACAAAACCATTCCGATTAAACCGCCGACGGGTTCAGATATACCAGATAAAAATGAATATAAAATCGCTAATCTTTTCTTTCCAGTAGCGTGGAAAATCGGAAGTGCAATAGCAATACCTTCAGGTATATTGTGAATAGCAATTGCAATCGCTACAGGTATACCAAGCATTATATCCTGACTTGAAACCAAAAATGTAGCCATACCCTCGGGAAAATTATGCAAAGTAACGGCAAAGGCAGTTATTAATCCTGCTCTTCTTATTTGATGACGCTGTTGGCAGCGCTTAGATTTTGTATTTAAAAAGTCTGATTCTATATGGTCAGGTATAAAGTAATCTATTAAAACTGCAATAAGTATTCCAAGGAAAAATCCTCCGAATGCTAATGCTTTTGCAGGTATTTCACTATAAAAAGTACTAAGCATTTCAGGTGCTTCTGTCATTAATTCGTTTAAGCTTACATATACCATTACACCTGCAGAAAACCCAAGCCCGACAGATAGCGCTTTTAAGTTATTTCTTTTTACAAAAAAAGTTATAAACCCGCCTAAAAGGGTCGACATCCCTGCAAATAATGTTAATATTAAAGGTAGAAAATACTTGCTCATACGTATATCCTAGCACAAAAAATTTCTTGTAAAACAATAATCTTTTTTTATTTTGAACAATAATATATAATAGCGTTATGAGTCGTTATTTTTACAAAGCAAAAGATAATAATAATGTTGTTACGGGCAGTGTTCAAGCGTCTTCATTTTCCGAAGCTGCTGCTATATTAGAACAGAAAAATTACGTTGTTATTGAAATAAAAGAAGAAATTAATACAAAAAATATTTCTGAAAATGTTTCGGTAAAGAATGTTTCTAATAATGATACAGCATTATCTTTAAAAGAGAAAAAAGAATTTTTTAATGCATTTTATGTATTGTATAAATCAGGGCTATCTGTTTTTGAAATTTTTCAATCAATGCTATCGTCTACTTCTAATCTAAAAATTAGGGTGTTATGCAAACAAATAGTAAAAAAAATCGAACAGGGTAAATCTATAAAAGAAGCTTTGAAAAACAATACAAAATCGCTTGGTCTTGCATATACTATGCTTATTGCTGCCGGTGAAGAATCCGGAAAATTAGAACAGGTTTTATCTACTGTTTTGAAAAACATAAAAAAACAAGAAGAAATGAAATCTAATTTAATTTCTAAATTAACATATCCTGTATGTATGTTTTTCTTATCTATTGCTGTTGCGTTACTGTTTAAATTCTTTGTATTAAAAGTTTTTTCGATGGGCGGTGAAGGCTTAGCAGCAAGTGAAATTACAGGAATGTTAATAGGGGCAATTATTAAAATTATTATTATTTTTGCCGTTCTTTTTACAGGGTTGTTTTATGTATACAAAAATAAAAATTTCATGAATAAAATAATAGATTTTGTTCTTAATTTAAGTGTATTTGGAAATTTAATGAAATGTTATTATTTCTCTAATTTCTTTTCTGTTTTTGGATTGGCGTATGAAGCGGGTGTTCCTGTTTCAGAAGCATTGATGCTTTCTAACTCGGTAATTAATATTCCAAAAATAAATAATATTATTAAAAAATCCGAAAAAATGCTTATAAACGGTTCAAACTTATCTACAGCACTTGGCGTGACAGGTCTGTTTTCAAGCTATGCAATGTCTCAAATTTCAGCAGGTGAAAAAGCCGGTGAAACAGATAAAGCACTAAAATCTATTTCTTTAGATTATGAAAATAAAATGAATTTGGAAATAGAAGTGCTGCTAAAACTTGTAGAACCGATGATGATAGTAATAGTTGGCATTTTAGTTGCAGCAGTTGCTATTTCAGGCTATCGAGGATATTATAATTATTTATTTTCTATGTTTTAAAACTAATATTTTGCATTTGGTTTTAAAATAATTTTTCATAATGTAGTGTGCAATTTTTTGCACCAAAAAGAATTATGAATTTTTTTTGTTTGGGCTAACTTTATTTAATACATATGTCGTTTTTATAACAATAGCTATTAATGCAACAGCACATATTATTGTTTGAAAATCCATTATTTAATCTCCTCTATTTTATCTTTTATCTCTTCATTAACATTTAAAAATTTGCTTAAAAAGATAAAAGCAAAATAAACACCAATAACAACTAGTAATAATATTTTTATAGAATCCATTTCAGTTAAAAACAAACCAACCATTCCTGATATTATTAATATAAATGTAGTATAGTAATGTTTTCTTAATTCTATTAAATTTTTTATTTGTTCTTTTGTTTTATCCATAGGCTTATTATATCATATTTTTTATAATGGGTGTAATTATTCTTTTGGTGCAAACGTATCTTTTTGCACCCTACAAATTATTTAAGCTATTAAAAGTCTATAAATGTAAAATCATCACCTAATTCTTTATCTAGTTTTTTCCCAAATTCCTCAAATGTCAATCCTAATCCTTTTGCTACTTTTGCAATATTAACAAAGGATGTTTTTCTTTTTGCATTTATAATATCATCATATGTTGACATTGGAATGTCATTTTCATAGCAAAGTTTAGTATAACTAATATTCTTTTCTTCTTTTTCAGTTATAAATACTTTCGATATGGCTTTATATATTTGTGTTGTTTTGTCTTGCATTTTTAATATAGTAATGCTAATATCAACTTAATCTGCCCGAAAGTTCGTGCAGTGTGTAAAGGAGGTTTTATGCAAAGAACTTAGTTTATTTTGTATTTTGTTGTAATTATTTGGTGAATTTCATTTAATTTATTATTAATTTCAGAAATTTGGTCTAGAGACTCTTTTGTATATATTTGTTTAGGTTTTAGAAATAACATGTATGGCTCTATCTTAAATAATTTACATATTCTTTCGAATAAATCACTAGTTATAAAAGATTTACCATTCTCAATTCTATTTATTGTTTGATATGTTTCTAAACCTAAATAATCAGCCAACTGCTGTTGAGTTAAATTTTTAGATTCTCTCAAATTTTTTAAATTATAACCAAAAAGTTGTTTAATATTAAAATTCTTTACCATATTTAGTATAATATGGGTTTTTTTAGAAAAATAATATAGAACAAAAAGCTATAATAAAATACTAAAAGTGATATTAAGTGTGTAAATTAAGAATAATCAAAGTATGAAAAAGATTTAAAAGTAGAGAAAAAAAGGAGAGAAAAATGGATGCACTTTTAAATCTTAAAAAAGAAAAAGAAGAAGAAAAATTAAATCAAAAGGAATTGGAACAAAGGTACAAACTTGTACTTAAATTCAGACGTCAATTAATTAAATTGGCTGCCAAAGTACCCGAAGATGTACGTGAATTTTGTACTAATCCCAAAAATTTTGACAGAAATCAAATAAAAGAATTTAAAGAAAAAATATCCAATAATGAAGATATTAAAAACTTTATTATTGAATATCAAACCATTTGGATGTTTAAAATAACAGATGAAGAGCTTCAATACCCAAAAATATTCAAATACCTGTTTCCAACGGATAAAATTTATCAAAAACAGGGTGAAAGATTAGCGAAAGTGCTAAATTACTTCTCGTTTGAGTATCTTTATATAGTAATAAATTATATAGAGGATAATTTCCCCGTTAAATTTAAACGTGAATTTACAACAAACGAAAAAAGATTAATTAAGTATCTTTTATTTTACAGTGATGAAGATGTATATGCGAAAAAATACAAGATAAAAGAAGAAGAAATTGAATTAACAATAAAAAATATTTGCGAAAATGTTGGGAAGAAAACAATAGATGAAGCGCTAAATATTGTATTAATTGAAAAATATTTTAGAGAAGAAAATTCTGATTTTCTTAAGACGATAAAATCTATTCGTTAAATATGTAAAACAAAAGCTAATGACATATAAATATTAGATTAATTTATTTGTATTTTTTAATTAAATACTAATTTCATCTTTTAAAATGCTATCAACAGCTTGTTTGACGTCTTCAACTTTTATAGATGTTAAACAAGCTTTATTTTGTTTACATTCACCCTTTAGTGCACAAGGCATACAAGGTAAATTGGCTTTTAAATGAATATTGCCGTCACCTAGTGCTTTCCACTTTTCAAAAGGCATTGGACCATAAATTCCGATTACTTTTGTCCCGACAGAGGAAGCCATGTGTAAATTGCCAGAATCATTACCTATAATAAAATTAACCTTCTTTAAAACTGCCAAGCTGTCTTTTAAATTAACTTGTCCGCATAAATTAACAGGTTTTATTTTTAATTCTTCTTCAAACGGAATATGTTCATAAATTTCTTTATCAGACGAAGCTCCGATATAAATAACTTGAACTCCTTTTTCATTTGATAAATATTCAATGACACGCGCAAAATTATTGATATCCCAAACTTTGTTTTGATTTGTTGCAGTAACATTTACAACTGCTTTTAAACCGGTTTTATTAATATTATTTTCGGCAAAAAGCTTTTCAACCCTATTAATGTTTTCTTTTTGAACCCAGTTTTCAAGATGAGTATCTGTAATTTTGTGTCCTTCGGCTTCTAAAACATCTAAAAAACAAAGAGATTCATGTTTTTGTGTATTATATTTTACTCTTTTTGTAAGTAAAAATCCGCGATTTTCAGTATCGTAGCCAATACGTTCTTTTATTCCTGCAAAATAACATAATAAAGCGCTTGAAAGTGAGCGTTTTAATACATAAGCTTTGTCATATTTCTCTTTCCTTAAAAGCGAAACATAATGCCAAAATGATTTCTTTTTTCCTTTGCCATTTTCATACTTATGTTTTCTTGTTGTGTCAAAGTAAATAAAATTATTAACGTAAGGGCAGTTTTCTATAACTTCGCCTGAATTTGGCGCAACAAGCATATCAATTTGAGCCTCAGGATATAAGTATCTTAAATTGCGCAAAAATGGAATTGTTAAAATCATATCCCCTATAAAACGATACCTTACAACAAGAATTTTCTTCATTTGCCGCAAATTTCCTCTATGTCAATAAACGCTTTCAATTTTAAAGCATAGATTTTAATCGGTAATTCAACATCTTTTATCATATCAATTAATTTTACAGCGTCTTTTTCTGTTGTTACAATGCTTTCAATATTTTCTTCCTGTGCAAAATGAATAATTCTAGAAATATCTTCTTGTTCATAGGTATGATGGTCTTCAAAATCTAAAACAGCAACCAATTTATAATTTGGCTTTAAAAAATTATAAAAACTTTCAGATTGCCCGATTGCGGAAAACGCCATTATTCTGGTATCTTCTGCCAATGTTTCACCTGTGAGAATATTATAAGCAACATCAGGAACAATATTGCATAAATAAGTGGGCTTTTTAAATCTTTTTTTCAAGTAATCACAATATTTTAACGCATCTTTTGAATCTGTATTTTTATTAACAACAATAACTCTATCTGCTCTATTTATGTTTGATAAATCCTCTCTTAAAGGACCTGCAGGCAATGTTAAATTGTTTCCGAATTTATTTTTTGCATCAACAAGAACAATATCTAAATCTCTATTCATTTTTCTATGTTGAAAACCGTCATCTAATATCATTACATCAGGGTTATAAAGGTCTTTTACAAACTTTTCCGCCTTTATTCTGCTTGCACAAGTTACAACATAAGCTCCTTTACAGTTATCAGCAAGCCAAACAGGTTCATCACCTGCCATTGTACCTGTAAACAACGCACCTGAACCGTCTGAAACTAAATTTGGCTTTTTATTTGAAAGTTTAGCACCATATCCGCGTGAAAGTATTGCTACTTTTTTATTTACACCCAAAAAGTATTTTGCAACTTCAAGTGTAAACGGAGTTTTGCCAACACCGCCCGTTGTTAAATTCCCTACAGAAATAATATAGGATTTTGATGTATAGGTCGGCAATAATCTTTTATTATACAATTTGTTTCTAAGCTTTGTTATCACGCTATAAAAAAAACTTGGAATTCTCAATAATGAAACTACTATTGTTTCATAAAAATTAAGATTTTTTTTATAATGAAGTTTCGATATAAATAGTTTCATAGTTGCCTTAGAAAAGTAGTCTGAAAATTAAAAATCTTTTATTTAATTTTTCTGAGAATTTCTTTAAATTTTCAGAAGTTACATTTATATCATCCATTGTTTGTTTAATTTTTTCTTCATCCTCTGTTGCATAATTAACTGTATCTAAAGTAATAGTTAATTTGTCCAGTGCTGTATTTAACTTAACAACGGAATCTTTTAAATATTGTTTTAATTGTGCATCTTTAGACATATCATTAATATAGCTTGAAAGTTCAGCAATATTTCTTGCAGTAATATCAATATTGCAAAGAGTTGTTTTTGTTTTAGGGTCTTCCATTAATCCTGAAATGTTATTTGATAATCTTGTAAATGATTTTGTGGCATTTGCAACATTTTCTACAAATTCTTTATCGCCTGCAATTTTATTTATGTTGTCTGTTAATACAATTAATCTTTCTGATAGTTGATTTGCGCTTGATGACAACATTTCAAGCTCTACTTTTGATAAATCAATTAATTCTTGAGCCTTTGTCATTGTAACATTAGCATTATTCGATAATTCTTCTAAATTAACAAATGTTTGCTGTAAATCTCTTATCACATCATCAGATAGTAGCAATGCTATTCTTTCGTTTGTTTCAATTAAAGACTCAGCACTTCTGTATTGAAGATTTAAGAAATCCGCTATTCTCATAGGTTCAATAACTGTATATGGAGAAGTTGTTTTTGGATATGGAATTTCAATATCTTCTTTTGGTGCTAATCTTAATTTTTTATTATTATCTTCTTTTATAATTTTAGCTGTCAGCATTTCCGGAATTACCAAGCCCGGTAAATCAATAACATATTTTACTTTATATGCATTTTTTGTTTTGATATTTTCTTTTACGATAATAGGAAGCATATTTGTTTCTACAATTTCAATTCTTTTGATTGTTCCTATATCATAATATTTACTGTCCAGTTCCATTTGTACTTTATCATCTGCGTGAAGAATTAAGGATTTATCAGCTTCAGGTAAATAAATAACTCTTTCTTTAGGTGGAGTAATTTCAAGGAATTGTTCACCGATAATACCTGATTGTTGAATAGAAATTTCAGAAGCTTTCGGAATGTTAATATTAGGTTCTGTAATTACAAACTTAACATCAACATAACTTTCATCATCTTTAATTTGCGGTTTAATCTCTTCAACCTGACCAATTCTTACACCCATCATTTGAACGCCGCTGCCTGCACGCATTCCGTTTACATCTTTAAAGCTTACTGTTATTCTTTCAGCGTTAGAAATTGCTTTGCCTTTTACCCACATAACAGTGAAAAGCAATATAATTATTGCTGATAGAGCTAATATTCCAACTTTAAATGATGATGAGAATTTCATATTTTTCCTTTTTTTCTATATTTTACAATAAAATCCTAAAAACTGTTAGCAGCTATTTTCATAGGACCTTCTATTGAAGCTGATACAAACTGTTTTGTATAAGGGGTATCTTGTTTTAATAATTCAGCGGGAGTGCCCCTAAATACAATGTTTCCGTCATATAACATTATAACTTTATCCGAGCATCTTTGGATTGTAGACATTTGGTGAGTTACAACGATTGAGGTTGCTTTTGTTTCATCTCTTAATCTAAGAATATAGTCTTCAATAACCGTTGAAGCTATAGGGTCTAAACCTGCTGTTGGTTCGTCATATAAAATGAATTGAGGTTTAGTTACAATTGCGCGGGCTAAGCTGACTCTTTTTTGCATACCGCCTGAAAGTTCGTGAGGAAATTTATCTTCAATTCCTGATAAACCTACAGTCTGCAAGCTTTTAGCAACAATATTATCAATTTCTTCTTTTGAGTATTTATTTTTAAATTCTTTTCTTTCTTGAAGTGCAAAAGAAATATTGTCATATACATTTAGTGAATCAAATAGAGCTGAATATTGGAACACCATTGCAATATCGCCATCACTAATATCAATATTGCCTGCATCGGCATTTAAAAGTCCGCATAAAATTTTTAAAATAGTACTTTTACCTGAACCGCTGAAACCAACAATAGAAAGTACCTCACCACTTTCAACAGTAAATGAAATATTATTTAAAACTTTTCTTCCGTCAAATTCTTTTGTTAAATTTTCAACTTTTATCGACATAAAAACCTTCTTTTTAGAAATAAAATGCGACTGCAAAAATGCAATCTACAATAACTATAGCAACGAATGACCAAACAACGGCTTTTGTTGTTGCGATACCGACTCCTTTTGCACCACCCTTTGCGTCATAACCGCAGCTTGAACTTATTAAACTAATGCAACCGCCAAAACAGGCAGCTTTCAATAGCATAATATTAATATCTCTTATATATAGCCCTTGCCAAACAGAGGTAATATAACACAGCCAGGTTACATCTTTAGCCGCCATCATTGCTGTTAATCCGCCTGCAAGTATACCTATTGTTGAGGAAATTATTACGACAAACGGCATCATTATAAAGCCTGCAAGTACTCTTGGTAAAAACAAGTATTTAAAAGGTGATACTTTTAATGCTTTCATTGCGTCAATTTGTTCGGTTACTTTCATTGTCGCAAGTTCACTGGCTTGAGATGAGCCAATCATTGAAATTATAGCAAACCCTGACATTATAACTCCGACTTCTCTAATCATTGTTAGAGCAACAAGCAAACCTATATAATCTTTACCGCCTTGCTTTACCATTTCAGGTGCAATTTGCATTGCAAGAATTATGGAGGTCATTGAAACAATTGAAAGTGTAATAGGCAGTGAATCTACTGCAAATCGTGAAGCTTGTTCAAATAGCTGTTTTATACTAATTTGGAATGTAAAAATATATTTTAATACTTGTGTAAACTGATAGGCAATATTACCAAAAGTCTCTAAAAACTCTCTTACGTGTTTTAAAAACATAAGAGCCACATTATAAGTTATTGTTTGTTTTAGATATAGTCGCAATTTTGCCATAGATATATTTTACAATAAATTTTTGAATTTCACTAGACACGATTTTTACATAAGAAATATTATAGTTATATTATCATTAAGTTTACATACGAAAACACAGAAATATATTTCTGTGTTTTCTAAATCTGAAGCCATAAGAATTTTTTGATTGGAGACCATTATTTTCACGTCTGTAGAAAATACCGGTCTCCAATTGAAAAATTTTATGACTTCAGATTTGATAATTATGAATTAACAGCACCCGATTTAATGAAATTTTTCATTTAGCCACCGGTGATTTTAGTTTACACAAAATCAATGGTGGCTAAATAAAAAATTCTCATCAAATCGGGTGCTAAAAAATACGAAAAATTTGTTTTTTTCGTATTTTTTATTAGTTAGCCTTTTGTATTGTATTAAAATTTATCTATCTATAATATTTCTTATGTATTTTCTTCGGTTAAAAAACATCTGACTTTGTGGTTATTATTGAAATTATTCAATTCAGGATGTTCGACCTTACATTTTTCCATTACGTATGGGCAACGTGTATGAAATTTACAGCCTGATGGCGGATTTTGAGGTGATGGTAAATCACCAGATAAGATTATTTTTTTATTCTTGCAATCATTTGAAATTATTGGAACAGCATTTAAAAGTGCCTCGGTATAAGGATGTTTATGATTACAAAATAATTCCTCTTTATCGCATATTTCTACAATTTCACCTAAATACATAACCGCAATTCTATCTGAAATGTATTTAACTACACTTAAATCATGTGAAATAAACAGCATTGTTAAGTTTAAATGTTTTTTTAAATCTAAAAGCAAATTAACAATTTGTGCTTGAATACTAACATCTAAAGCACTTACAGGCTCATCTGCCACTATAAATTTAGGATTTAATATAATTGCCCTTGCTATTGCTATTCTTTGTCTTTGACCGCCAGAAAATTCATGAGGATAACGAGACAAAATCTCTTCTTGCATTCCTATAAGTCTAACTATTTTCTTTATTTTTTCATCAATTAGTTTTTTATCTTTTATTCCGTTAACAATAAAAGGTTCCTTCAAAATATCATAAATTTTCATTCTTGGATCTAAACTCATATATGGATTTTGAAAGATTAATTGTGCTTTTTTTCTGAATTCTTTTAATTCTTTTTTGTTTTGCAATAAAATATTTTCACCATTAAAACACACTTCACCGCTTGTCGGAATAATTAATTTTAGAATACAATTTCCTAAGGTTGATTTCCCGCTGCCTGATTCCCCAACCAAACCCAGTATTTCATTTTCTTTAATATCTAAATCTACCTTATTTAATGCATATACGTATCCTTTGATATTTCCAACTAAACCATCAATAATCGGATAATGCATATTTAGCTTTTTTATTTTAAATAAATTACTCATAGAACTATTATACATTATTTTCTATATTAAATAATTAGTCCTTTTAATAAATTATATTGCTATTTCGTTTAAACTACATATTCTTCTTTTATTTTTATTAAGCCATTGCTTGAATCAAATTCACAATATGCACCCACGGGAATAGTATCTTTAATTTTATTATGCGTTATCTTAAACCCATCACAAACAGGAATATTTAATTCATCTGCAAATTCTTGAATTACTTCATTTAATTCTTCTTTGTTTGTAATATCTTTAAATTCTCCAATAACAATACCTTTTACGTTTTTTCTCAATTTTTCAATATTAAATAATTGAGTAAGCATTTTATCTATCTTATATACAGGTTCGTTTAAATCTTCTAAAAATAGGATTAAGTCTTCGTTTGGAATAAAATCTAATCCGCAAAGAGATGCAAGAGTTGAAAGATTGCCGCCCCATAGTTTACCTTGTGCACGCCCCGATTTAAAAATATTTTTTTCTCTTGCATTAAAACAAATAGTCTTTCCTTCAAGAGTATTAAAGAAACTTATAGCTGTATAATCTTCTATTTCACTGCCAAAGTCACCATTTGCCATTGCACTGTGAAATGTAATTAATCCTGTTTTTTTGTAAATCATATTTAATAAAACAGTTATATCAGAGTAACCTGCAAAAATTTTAGGATTGCGTTTTATTAAATTCCAATCAAGCTTTTTTAAAAGTTTTAAGGTTCCAAAGCCGCCTCTTGCGCATAATATTGCATCAATTTTTTCATCTTCAAAAAAATTGTGCAAAGTATCTAAACATTCTTGTTCATTATTCCCTGCGCAATATCGGTGCGAAGTTTTACAAGTATCGGAGATAACAACATTGTAGCCTTTTGATTTAAGAAAAGCTTGAGCATTTTCGATATTTTGATATTCTTTAATTTTTCCTGAAACAGCAAGAATGCCTATTGTATCACCTTTTTGTAATTTTTTTGGTTTAATTGTCTTCATTTTTCACACTTTTTTAATTGATTAATATATAATTGATATTAGCAAATATTTTAGGAGTAAGCAATTGGAAAATAAATATATTCCTCTTTATCGTAAATACAGACCGCAAACATTTCATGACTTGATTGGTCAAGAAAATATTGTGCATGCTTTAAGTAATGCAATAGAATTAAACAGAATTGCACATGCATATTTACTTTGCGGACCAAGAGGAACAGGTAAAACTTCATCTGCAAGAATTTTGGCTAAATCTTTAAATTGTAAAGAAGGCCCGACATTAACTCCTTGCGGAAAATGCCCTGCTTGCTTAGATATTATGAACTCTATTCCTGTCGACGTTATAGAAATAGATGCTGCAAGTAACAGAAGCGTTGAAGATACGCAGGCAATTTTAGAGAAAATTCAATATGTTCCTGTTAACGGAAGATATAAAATATATGTTATAGACGAAGTTCATATGCTTTCTAACCACGCATTTAATGCATTGTTAAAAACATTGGAAGAACCGCCTGAAAATGTTATTTTTATTCTTGCTACAACAGAACCGCATAAGGTTTTAGATACTATTATTTCAAGATGTCAAAGGTTTGATTTTAGAAGAATTACAACTGATGACATTGTAAAAAGACTTGAATATATTTCAAAAGAAGAAAATATAAATATTTCAAGAGAAGCATTATATTCAATAGCAAAAAACTCTCAAGGCGGAATGAGAGATGCGCTTGCTCTTTTAGACCAAATAAGTGTTTTAGGTGTTAATAAACAAATTGATACAGAAGATGTAAATGAGATTTTGGGCAAAATTTCTTATGATACATTACAAGAAATAACTGAATGTATTATAGAATCTGATTGTTCTAAATCTATTTCTTTGATTGATAATATTTATTCAAAAGGGAATGAACCTGTACAAATTGTCACTAATTTAATTCAATATTTTAGGGATTTAATGATTATAAAGAATTGTAGTGATAAAGAATTGATTTTTTCATTGACTCAAATTAATGAAGTGAATTATGAAAAAACAAAACCTGTTGCTGATACATTTACAGTATCTGAAATTATTCAAATAATTGACAGATTATCATACTATGCAATCCAAATAAAAGAAACTACAAATAAATACCTTTGGTTAGAGCTTTGTATTATAGATTTAACAAACTATAAAAATCTTCCATCTACAGAAAGTCTGTTGAATAGAATAGAAACTTTGGAAGCAAAACTGGCAAATGGAAATTTCAGTTCATCAAATATACAGGCTGCTCCGTCTATTGCACCTATAACAAAACCACAAATACAAGAAAAGACTGTAATAAAACAAGCTGCACAAGAACAGCCTAAGGTAGAAATTTCAAAGCCGGTTGAAATAGCGGTACCGGTTACAAGCATACAAGAAGAACAAAAACGGGTTGTTCAAGAACCTGTTCAGCCCCAAAGTGCTCCGGCTGCAAACCCTGCATCTTCTGATATGAATTCTCTATGGGTATCTATTTTGCAAAGTATAGACAGTCCGCCAAACAGGGCATTCTATTCAAATCTTGCAAGACCTGTTGAAATTTCTGAAAGTAAAATAGTTATTGCGTTTACAAAAGAAATGTTTGTGAAACAAGCAAAGGAAGGTGCCAAAAGGCAAGCACTTGTTGATGCTGTTTCAAAATATTTGAATATTTCAAATCCAAATATAGATGTAATTACAAGTGATAATATTGATTTATCTAAAAAAGTTGCACCTGTAACTTCCCCAATTAAAAAAGCTGAAGAAGAAAAAAATATTCAACAGCAAGAAGAGGAAGAATATCATTCTTTTGTTGAGGCAAAAAAGGAAGAACAAACTAAACCTCAGCCTGTTAATGTTGATGCTTCAAGTCAGGCTGCTATGGTTAAAGAATTATTTGACGGAAAATATATTAGTTAGTGCTAAATAAAACAGAAAAGAAAATTAGAACAAAAAGATTTTGTTCTAATTTTCTTTTTTTTAAACATTGACTTATAAGATATTAAAATATAGGAGCATTGATTTTGTGCAAACTAAAATCACAGCTCCTATATTTTAATATCTTATAAGTCAATGTTTTAATATTTAATCTTAACAGCGCGTTGAATATCTCTATTCTGATCTTTTTTAGCCAAATCTTCACGCTTATCATAAAGTTTTTTACCTTTTGCAAGCGCTATTTCAAGCTTTGCCCATCCATTTTCTAAATAAAGCTCAATAGGAACTATAGAATAACCATCTTTCTTTATTTTTCCTATCAATTTTTCTATTTCTCTTTTATTTAATAAAAGTTTCCTTGTTCTTTTTTCTTCATGGTTATATCTGTTTCCCTGTTCGTAAGGACTAATATGGCAGTTATACAAAAACACTTCAAAATCATCAATCTTAACAAAACTGTCTTTTAAATTAACAGCTCCTTTTCTTATTGATTTTATTTCTGTTCCGGTTAAAACCATGCCTGCATTTAATCTATCAAAAATATGATATTCATGAAAAGCTTTTCTGTTTGTTGATATAATTTTTTTACTCATAAATAGATTATATCATCATAATAATATTTTTAATATCTTGTTCCAATCTTAAAAAATCTTCTGTGTTTAAAGCCTTTAAGTCTTATGTAATAATAATTTACCTTTTTATCTTGGATTATTTGAGACATTCTATGTTCTGCTCTAACGAAATAAGGAACATCTATAATTCCTGTTGTTTGTTCGTAGTCTCTGTATAGTTTAATTAATATATCTTTAATAATATAGATCTTTTCATGTTTAGATAATGTAACGCAATCTATAAAATCTTTAAGTTTTCCTAAGATTTTTGTAACAAAATTTTTTCTAATGTCTACTTTGCAATTTGAGTAGACAAGACGCAAATGTCTCTCTTTCATAGTCTTCCGCTCCTTCTTCCAGTTCTTTTTTTGTTTTCATAAATATGTAAAGCCAAAAAACCATATACAAAAAAATGTATTTTGTAGTATAATGGTTTTTGTTGGAAATTACATAATTTAATAAACCATATTTCTATAGTACATAATAATGTAAAAGAAGACAATATATGGAATTTAATAATGTAACAAAAGTTCAAATGGTGAAATATGAGTATAGGAAAACGAATCAAAGAAATTAGAGCATCTCTTCATTTAACATCAACAGAATTAGCAAGACAGCTAAGTATTCCGGTTAGAACAATCGGTAGTTATGAAAGAGAAGAAGCACAACCGGGACCAAAATTTTTAAACGCATTAATTGAAACTTTCTGCGTTAATATTAATTGGCTTCTTACAGGTAAAGGCAATATGTTTATTTCTCGCAAAGCAGAATGCGACATACAATATATTGCACAACTGCAAGAACGATTTAATCTTTCAGAAAGTGAACTTGAAGGATTAATTGATCTTTTAGATGTAGCTGCAAGTCGTGAGATGGTCTTAAAATTTATACAAATAAAAAAGGGTAATAAAGAAGCTTTAGATAGCCTTATATATAATTTACAAGGCATTAAAGCTATCTACGGTTAATGTTAATCAACATCAACAGGCTCTTTTAATATAGCTTGAATTGCAAGCTTGGCATTACTTTTTACTTCTTCATTTAGATGAGGAAGTATTGTAAGCTGTCTTAATACATCGACTGTTCGTTTGAAAATTCTTACAATGTCACCTTCAGACGAATCAACTTGTTTTGCAATATCTTCCCAGGGGGTATCTTGTATCCATTGTTCGATTAATGGAGAATAGAAAGAATTTATATACATTTCTGTATCAATATCTTCTTCGCGTTGAAGTATTGCAATTTTCTTTCTCACTTCTTTTATTTTATTTAATGCTTTTCTTGTATTTTTACTTATCTGGCAATTTGGATATACATCTGTTCGTAAATCTTCTGTTACCAAAGCACATATTACAGATGCCAGTTCATAAGGCTGTAATTCATCCAAAATACCTTTTAAAATTATTTCAGATAAGAATAATTCATTTTCAGCACGAACCATAGAACAAACTACACCTGAATCAGTAGGATATCCGTTTTGAATATAGCCCATTTTCTCCAATATGTCTTTATGTGCTAAGAATTTATTCCAATATATATCTTTTTGTTTTTCAATATTTTTACTGACTTCTTTGTATTTTTTCTCATATCGGTTAATAATTTCAAGATTTTTCATGTGTTTTTTGTAACCGCGGCAAATTTCACATTTATATTTTTCCATTTGTTCGCGGATTTCTTGAGTTTTATTGGTATATTCAATAACTTCAGGTGCATTTTTATCACCTTTTTGTTTTGCTTGCTTTTGCAGTGTTCTTGTTAATTTTCTATATACAATAAATTTATCTTTTAATCTGTTAAATTCGATTAAATCTTCACTTGTTAAATTAAAAGGACATTTTTCATTTTTTAGTTTCGTTAATGTTTGTTCATAACTTAATTGCTGTAAAACAATAGGTTTTAATCTGTCATTAGATGAAAAATAACCAAAACTTTTTAGAATTAATTCTTTTGCCTGCTCTAATTCCAAATTTTGAAGTAAGTTTAAAACCATTGAATAACTTGGTGAAAAACGACTTTCTAAAGGATTTGAAGCACTTTTTACAAGTTCTGCTACTTCATCGGGTGATTGAAATTGGGTTCCCATAACAACAACATAACCGATTTTGTCCATGCCTCTTCTGCCGGCACGTCCTGACATTTGTAAAAATTCATTAGCAGTCAGCATTCTATGACCGGAATCTGTTCTTTTGCTGATTGCAGATATTACAGTTGTCCTTGCAGGCATATTTATTCCTGCAGCAAGTGTTTCTGTTGCAAATACTACTTTTATTAATCCCTTTTGAAATAATCGTTCAACTAACAATTTCCAGGCAGGCAAAAGCCCTGCATGGTGAGACGCTACACCGTTATACAGGTATTCAAGGTTTTTATTGTTTTCAAGGTATGTATGTTCTTTTAAAAATTCTTGAATTTCAACTCTTATTTGTTTTGCCTCTTCATTTGTAATCAAATTGATTTCTGAACATTTTTCCATATTTTCATCACATTTTTTACGTGAAAAAGTGAAAAAGATAGCAGGAAGCATTTCTTTCTTATGTAATACACTTATTACATCTTTAACAGTGTTTCTTTTTTTTGCCTGACGTCCATAGTAGTTCATTTTCTTTTCAGGCTTGATTTTTCTGTTTAATTTACCGTCAGGTGTTAATAATGGTAGTATTTCCGTTGGTTTTGAAGAATCAAAATAATAATGTCTTAACGGAACCGGTCTAAAATCAGTATAAATAAGTTCTGTTTTTGAATGAACAGTATTAATCCAGTCACATAGTTGTTTTGAGTTTGCAATAGTAGCACTTAACGCAATAATTTGAATGTTTGACGGGCAGTAAATAATACTTTCTTCCCAAACAGTACCGCGCTGCTCATCGTTCATATAATGAACTTCATCAAGAACGACATATTTAACATCTTTAAGGTTGTCTTTAACATTGCCAAAGTTTGTATTGTATAGCATATTTCTGAATACTTCGGTTGTCATAACTACAATTGGTGCTTCTCTGTTTATAGAAGTATCACCTGTTAGAAGTCCGACATTGCCTTCACCGTATTTTTTACCAAAATCATAAAATTTTTGGTTAGAAAGTGCTTTTAACGGTGTAGTATAAAATAATCTTGTATTTTCTTCCAAGGCACGATGTATTGCATGTTCAGCAATACAAGTCTTTCCCGCACCGGTTGGAGCACATACTACTATGCTTTTAGAATCATTGATACAATCAAATGCTTCTTTTTGGAAATCATCCGGTTCAAAATCAAATTTGTACAATATTTATACCTTATCTGTCTGATGCTTATTATCGTAATCAATTCTTCCGATAAGCTTGTTCAAACGTTTAGCAACCTCTTTAAACATTGGTATACTTAAACTTTGAGCTCCATCAGAAGATGCATTTTCAGGGTCGTGATGTACTTCCATCATAACACCATGAGCACCAACTATCAACCCTGCTTTTGCCATTGGTTCAATTAAATAACGTCTGCCTGTACCATGGCTTGGGTCTACAATAACAGGTAAATGTGAATATTTCTTAATTACAGGAATAGCTGTAATATCAAGTGTATTTCTTGTTGCCGAGTTATCAACACCTTTAATACCTCTTTCGCAAAGAATAACTTTATCATTGCCGTTATACATAATGTGTTCGGCTGCAAGTAAAAATTCTCTAATTGTTGCAGCAGCTCCTCTTTTTAAAATAACGGGTTTATCACATTTTCCTACAGCTTTTAAAAGTTTGAAATTTTGCATATTTCTTGCACCAATTTGAAGGACATCCGCATATTGGCAAACCAAATCAACATCCATTGTATCCATAACTTCTGTTACAACCAAAAGTCCTGTTTTTTCTCTGGCAATAGCTAAATATTCTAAAGCTTTTTCTTCAAGACCTTGGAAATCATAAGGAGAAGTTCTTGGTTTAAATGCACCGCCTCTTAAAAAATGACATCCCATTTCTTTTGCTGCATCTGCAACTCTTAATAATCCGTCAATATCTTGTTCTACACAACAAGGACCTACCATCAATACAGGTTTTTCAAGTCCGCCTATTCTTACACCGTTTGAAAATTCAATTATAGTATCTTCTTGTTTTCCTTCTCTTGAAGCAAGTTTGTAAGGTTCTTGAATAAGTTTTACACTTCTTACCCCTTCATAAGATTGAAAAGAATGCGGATTTAAAAGTCTTTTATCACCAATAGCGGCAATTACTGTCATTACATCACCATTATTCAGAACTGTTTTAAAGCCTTGATTATGAAGCGCGTTTACTACTGTTTTAATTTGTTCTTGTGTTGCCGATGGCTCCATTATTATAATCATTCTTTTCCTCTTTCCTTAAACTGCTGTTATTTTATAATACTATCTTTAACATTTTCTTCAACAATTACATTTGGTAGAATTATTGAATTTTCAATTACTACATTATCTTTTATTTCTATGTTATCCCATAAAACAGAATTTATTATTTTACAATTTTTACCTATTTTACAGTTATTTCCAAAGGTGCAACAACCTTCAATGGTTGAAGTTGTGTTATTTTGGAAATTTTCACCGCAAATGTATTTCCCGTTGTTTTCTTCAATAACATCTGTTTTTACTAAAGATACTTTGTCATTTATTATATCTGTATTTGATTGTTTGTATTGGTCTATTGAACCGATATCAGACCAATAACCGTAATGAGTATATGTATTTATTTTTAATCCTGCTTCTAAAATTGAGGGGAATACATTTTTTGCAAAATCATAAAATGTATTTTGGGGTATAAAATCAAAAATCTTATAATTAAAAATATAAATACCTGTGTTAGCAAGGTTCGATTTTGCTTCTTCTAAAGATGGTTTTTCTTGAAAATTTTCAACATAACCTTTTTCATCTGTAACAATAATTCCATATTTAGAAACTTCTTTATGTTCAACTTCTTTTGTTACTATTGTTACAATTGAACCTGATTTTTGATGTGACTTATAGGCTTCTTCTATATTTATGTCTGTTAAACCGTCACCTGACATAATAATAAAATCGTCATTTTCATCAAAGAAAAACTGGCATTTTTTTACTCCACCCGCTGTTCCGGATAGTTCTTCTTCTTTTACTGCTTTAAAATTTATGCCCAAAGAATTTTTTGCATAATGATTTATAATATCATCAGCTCTATGATATGTATTTGCCACAACATCTTTTATTCCAAAAGAAAAGAGATGTTTCATAAGAATGTCCATAGTCGGAATATTTGCCAATGGCACTAATGGTTTAGGAACTATACTTGATAAAGGTTCAAGTCTTGAACCAACACCTGCTGCCATAATCATTGCTTTTTTTATCATGTCTCTACCTTATTATTTTTCTAAAAAGGAAATTTACCGCCAAAGTTTTTAGGAATTTTTAGTTTTCCTTTTTTTACTTTTTGTTTTATTTCTGAAAAACCTTTCATCATTTGGCGCATTTGGTTAAATGATGAAATTATTTGATTAACTTCATGAATAGGAATACCACAGCCTGCTGCTATTCTACGTTTTCTTGAAGTGTTAATTAAATTAGGATTAGCTCGTTCTTCCGGTGTCATACTTGCAATAAAAGATTCAATTCTTTTAATTTGTTTTTCGCCTTCTATTGCAATATTTTCTTTTGTATCCTTATTTAACCCCGGAATTGGAAGCATTCCTAAAATGTTATCAATTGAACCGAACATTTTCATTTGTTTTTGCATTTGCAAAAAGTCGTTATATGAAAATTCGGCTTTTTCCATTTTCTTTTCAAATTCTTTTGCTTGTTTTTCATCAAAAACTTCTTGTGCTTTTTCAACAAGTGAAACAATATCACCCATACCAAGAATTCTATCAGCCATTCTTGACGGGTGGAAGTCATTTAAAGCATCAAGTTTTTCACCTGTACCTGTAAGTTTAATTGGTTTATTTGCAGCTTGAACAACACTCAATGCCGCACCGCCACGGGAATCACCGTCTAATTTTGTAAGAACGATACCTGTAATATCAAGTTGAGTATTAAAGTTTTCAGCTACACTTACGGCTTGTTGCCCAAGCATAGAGTCAATAACCAATAATTTTTCTTGAGGATTGAATGCTCTATCAATAAGCATTAATTCAGCCATCATCTCGTTATCAATTTGTAAGCGACCTGCAGTATCAATAATAACAACATTAAAACCGTTATTTTTAGCATGTTCAATAGCTTGTGTAACTATTTGTTGAACATCTGTGGAGCTATCAATTGTAAAAACAGGAGTTTGAGTCTGTTCTCCAAGCGTTTTTAATTGAGTAATTGCAGCAGGTCTATATACATCGGCTGCAACAAGTAATGGATTTTTACCCTCTTTTTTCAGTTTTACAGCTAATTTAGCAGCAGATGTTGTTTTACCTGAACCTTGCAGACCCAACATCATAATTAAGGACGGATGTCCGTCTAAAATAAGCGGTTTATTTTCGTTACCAAGAATATTAACAAGTTCATCGTGAACTATTTTTACAAGCTGCTGAGATGGATTTACACCTTTGAGTACGTCTTCACCCAATGCTTTTTCTTTAAGGCTTGTCATAAATATTTTTACAACTTTTAAGCTGACGTCAGCTTCAAGCAGTGCACGACGGACCTCTCTTAATGCATCTTGCATATTTTCTTCTGTTAAAGATGCATTTCCGGAGGCTTTTCTTATAATCTCCTGCAGTTTATCCGATAAATTATCAAACATAATAATTAAATATTACTATAAAAATAGACTAAAAAAGTTACTGTTACAAAATTGTTGCAGTTTGTTACTTATAAATAAACACAAACTTATTTCTTTTTATATCGAATTAAGCTATTATAATATGTATGAAAAATCAAAAAGTAAGATTAAATAAATATATAGCTTCAACAGGATTTTGTTCAAGACGCAAGGCTGATGAATATATTGAAGCAGGGAAAGTGCGTGTAAACGGCACAGTTGTTACTGAGCTTGGCTATATTATAAGTACAAAAGACAGAGTTATGGTGCAAAATCAAATTATAAAACCTGCACCGTTAACGTATATTCGCTATTATAAGCCTGCCGGCTATATAACAACTATGGATGACGAAAAAGACAGAAAAACAATTTATGATATTCTGCCCGAAGAAGTTCAAAATTTAAAACCTGTCGGAAGGCTTGATAAAGATTCAACAGGGCTTTTAATTCTTACAAATGACGGTGATTTTATTAATGAATTATCTCACCCGTCTGTAAAAGTACCTAAAGTTTATAGAGTAACAGCGCAAGGTAAATTAAATTTGAACGACCTTGTAGTTATGGAAAAAGGGATTGAAATTGAACCTAAACAAATAGCTTATGCGTATAGCCGAATAGTTGAATTCGAAGGTAAAAATACCGTCTTAGAGATGATTTTATACCAAGGCTTAAACAGACAAATAAGAAAAATGCTTGATTTTTTGGGACACCCTGTAATTTCTTTAAAGCGTATAAGTATGGGGCCTGTTGATTTACAAGGATTAAAAAAAGGTCAATTTAAGTATTTAAAACCAAAACAAATACAACAAATTAAAAATTATTTGAAAAAATTAAGTAGAGAAAATACATAAGAAATATTATAGCTAGATAAATTTTTAATATAATGCAAAAGGCTTGAAAATTGAAAATGGCGAAAAATTGATTTTTTCGTCATTTTCAGTACCTGCGTTGATGAGAATTTTTTATTCAACCACCATTGATTTTGTGCAAGCTAAAATCACCGGTGGTTGAATGAAAAATTTCATTAATGCAGGTACATTTAATAGAATATTATCAAATCTGAAGTCATAAAATTTTTCAATTGGAGACCGGTATTTTCTACAGACGTGAAAATAATGGTCTCCAATCAAAAAATTCTTATGGCTTCAGATTTAGAAAACGCAGAAATATATTTCTGTGTTTTCGTATGTAAACTTAATGATAATATAACTATAATATTTCTTATGTATTAAACTAAACCCAATTCTTTGTGTTTAGCATAAATTTCATCAGCCATTTTATCAATTTTAGCGTAATCTTCAGCTTTTGCTTTTCCTTTTACTAAAATAGGTTCAATTACATCTAATTTTAACGGTGCTAACATATCTGCCATTTTGCCGAATAAATTTCCGCCCCATCCGTAAGAACCTATAAAGGAAGCAATCTTCGCTTTTGGTCTTAATAAACTTGCTAAATATACTGTATTAAATGCAGCGGGATGCGGTCCTGCAAGTACCATTGAAGTACCTAAAACAATTGTTGTTCCATCAACAAGGGCTATAGCTAAATCTCCAAGATTTCCGTCAACCATATCGTATTTTAAAGATGGAATTCCTTTTTCATCCAATTTTTTTGCAAGGTAATCAATCATATCTTCTGTGGAATGATACATAGAAACAAAAGGAAGAAGAACTAAATTCTTACCTTCTTCACCTGCCCAATCTTCATATAAATCTAAAATATAGTTAGGATTGTTATGAATAGGACCGTGGCTTGGAAGCACCATTTCTACATTCATTTCTTTTAATAGTTTTACATATTTTCTACAAACTGTGCTGAAAGGCATCATAATTTCAGCAAAATATTTTTTTGCACTTTTTTCAAGTTTTTCTGATGGAACAGCAAATACATCATCAAAAATATAATGTGAACCAAGAAAATCGCAAGTACAAATAATGTTGTCTTCTTTTATATAAGTAAACATTGTATCAGGCCAATGTACTCCGGGGGCAATTTTAAATTGAAGAGTTTTATCACCTAAAGATAATTCTTCGTCATTTTTTACAATTTTAATTTTATTTTCAGGAACTAAAAGCATTTCTTTTAGGTTTCCTGCACAAACTGCATTGGTAACAACAATCGCATTAGGAAATTTCTCTAATAAAGCAGGAATACTTCCTGAATGATCTTGTTCCCCATGGTTAGCAATAATGTAATCTACATTAGTAATGTTGTTTTCATCAAAAGATTTTAAATATTCTTGTGTAAATTTGGGATACATTGTATCGATAACAGCTGTTTTCTCACTGCCAAGAACAATATAAGAATTATAACTTGTACCTTGATCAAGAGGAATTAATTCATCAAAAATTAATCTGTCTTCATCATTCATACCTGCATATAAAATATTATCTTTTATCTTTTTGTAAATCATAATATAACCTTCCCAACTTTACACAAGAACTAAAAAACTATTGTTGAACTTCAAACATATCTTTGCCCACGCCGCATAGAGGGCAAACATAATCTTCAGGTAAATCAGCAAATGATACGTTATCGTTTTCAGCCGGTTCATAAACGTAGTGGCATACTGTGCAAATATAATTTTCCATTTTGTGTCTCCTTTTTCTACCTATATATAAATAACATTTACAAAAAAATTATTCAATCAGACAATGCACTAATGTTGCATTGTTTGGCATTCATTACAAATACCGTGTAAAACAATATCATAACTATTAATTATAAAACCTGTTCTGTTTTTAGTATTTTCTATTATATCCGGTGCTATTTTCGCATCTATATCAAATACTCTATGACATTTTTCGCACATAAAATGATAATGAGTATATGTATTATGGTCAAAATGTTCAGCATCTTCCAGCCCGCTTATTCTTTTTATGGTTCCTGAATTTGCCATTTTATTTAAGTTTCTATATACGGTTGCAATCCCAATATTTGAATCAGGCTGCTCATTTTTAATAATTTCAAACAACTTTTCTGCTGTCGGATGAACAGCATTTCTTTTTAGTGTATCTAATATAAGTTCACGTTGTTTTGAATAATTCATGGTGAATTGATATCCATTATCATTTTCTATAAGGTTATTATATAAAAAATTCCAAATTAAATAATCATTAGTTAAGAATTGTAACGTATATTAAAGTTTTTACCATGTTATACCGATATAGAATCAAAGTAAGAAAAGGATGAATCTATGAATTTTGAAGCTTTAAAAATGGGCTTTTTCAGCTATTTGGAAGAAAAATTGAACGGTGATGCTAATTCAAAGCAAGAACCAATTCAAAATTCTGCTATTAGCGTTTTTATGTATAGTGATGAATTCAAAGACTATTTAGTTGAAGAAGTAGGTGCGGATTCTTCTATATTTTCTAAAAGTATTAATGAAATTATGCAAATGGATTTTGTTAATGGCAAATTAGTTGAGCCTGCTGAAGAAATCGGTGATACTTTTGAAAGCGAAAATGAAACAGAACCACCAAAAACTGCTGAAAATTCTGATTTTATGACTAACATAATGAATGAATTTTTTGCGGATGAAAATGTAATAAATACGCTTGATGCAGATGCAAGCGGTGATTTAGATATGGATGAAGTCGGTGCATTCTATCAAAATATTGGCGTTGATAATGAAAATGGCGAAGTAACATTTGACGATATTGCAATGGGATTTCAAAGTATTCAAAATGGTGAATATCAAACTGATGAAGAAAAAAGTCCCGTAGATTTACTTCTTGATAAAGTTTATGACAATAAAACTGTTATAAAAACTATTGATATTGATGGTGATGGTATTTTAAATGATGAAGAAAAAGCAAAATTTGAAGAATATATAAAAGGTTATGATAAAAATTCAAATGGTGAACTTACTGAAGAAGCTATAAAATGCGCTTTTGATGATATTATGGCCGGAAAATTTTCGTATGATAATGATTTAACAACACAAGAAGAAATACCTGAAATTGAAACAGAAACACCAACGGTTGAAAACACCGAAACACAAACACCTGTTCAAAATACATCTCAAAGTGCGCCAATGAGTTCAAGCGGAGGTAATATTGGCGGCTCGTCATCTCCGACCGGAAGTTCTAATGTAAATACACCTCAAGGCATTGAAGGTATGACATTAGAAGAACTTGAGAGTGAAAAAACGAAGCAGGAATCAAAAGTCTCAGATGCCAGAGATGCTGTAAATGATGTTCATTCAGGTGAAAATTCAGCTGTAAAAGAAGCAGAAGAAAGTTGTGAAGAAGCAAAAGCTGCTTATGACGAAGCTATAGAAAATGATGAAAATATTTCAGAAGATTTAAAAAATCAAAGAGATGAAAATCTTGAAGCAATTGAAGCTAAAGAAACAGAAATAAATGATTTGAATGTAAGTATTAATAATCAAGAAGGCTTAATTTCTGAACAAGAAAGCAATATATCTTCAACTAAATCAAATATTAGTGCTTTAAATTCTTCATTAAGTTCTCTTCCGTCTTCAGATGATCCTGAAAAGCAGCAAGAAATAGAACAAAAACGCAGTGAAATAAAAGATGCTATAAGTAAGGCTGAAAAAGAATTAAAAAAGCAAGAAGAAAAACTGGAAGAATTAAATACTGACTTAAAAACAATGCAAGATGACCTTCAAACAGCAGAAGGTGAGCTTAAAGAATTGGAAACTGCTAAAAGTGATATAGAATCACAAATTCTTGAAGTTTGCGGTACTGAAACAAAAGAAGCAATGCAGAAATATAATGAAGCAAAAGAAAATGTTTCAACTGTAAAGGAATCTGAGCTTAAAAAAGCAGAAGGTAATTTAGAAACAGAACAAAAAGCACTTGATGAAATAAATACACAAATAGATGCGAAAAAAGCAGAGGAAACACAAAAAGAAAATCGAGTCAGTTCTGCAAATGGACAAGAATTACTTGATGAGCTTTCTGCTTTAGGAATGGATTTAAGCAAATTAAGTAATGAACTTGGAATGAGCCAAGAAGAAACAGCTGCATATTTAACAGAACTTTGCGAATCGGAGGAATGGGCTGGCGGCTGTATTGAACCTATTGTTTTATATGGTCAAATAATGCAAGAATCCGGTTTTGATGCAGATATTCTAGGTGATAGTGGTGCTGCTTTAGGGTTAGGTCAATTCCATAAATGTGCTGTAGATGAAGTAAATAACAGATATGGTACAAATTACACCTATGAAGATAGAAGCAATCCTAAAAAAGCACTTGAAATGATGGCGTTATTACTTAAATATGATTATAGTTGTACAGGCAGTCAAAATGGAATGCTTGCAATGTATAATCAAGGACATGCAAGTGCAATAAATGAATCAGGCGGACAAGCTTATGTTAAACATGTTCTGGCAAGGATTGGGCGTACACCTTAAATAAGAGTTTAATAAATTAACTATATACGTTTATCTATTATTTTTTTCATCATCCTCGTATAAACTTACTAAAAAGGTTTGGGGATGATGAGAAAAATATTAGTTATATTTTTATTAATGATTGCATTGCCTGTATTTAGTCAAACAATTACAGGTGAAATAAAAAAAGAACAAAGGAATAATACAAATAGAGTCTACGACTCAACAAATAATACACCTATAGAGGGTGCAATAATCAGAATACCGTCAAAAAATTATGAAACAAAAACAAGAAAAGACGGTTCATTTAAACTTCAAACAAAAGTCGATGCACCTACAATAATGTCACTTGAAAAATCAGGCTATAAGCCTTATTCAATGACAATAGATTCTCAATTTAAAAATCCAATCAATATTGGAATAGAAAAAACAACACCGAATGATATAATTATAGATACTAATATGATTCATATCGGGGATGATTCTTTTTCGGAAAGAAGTGCTAACGCAAATCAATTTAGTCTTAATTCCAAAGGTTCTTTCTATTCTCAAGATGTACCTGTAAAAACATTAAAACCTAATGAAAATTTATACTTAGTTCTTGGGTCAATAATAGGTATAGACACAATGGAAGCTCAAAAAATGGGTCAATCCAGAGTTTTAACAGCATATTCAAGTCCGCCTGAAATTTATTTCAATGAAAATAAGATTGCAGAAGTGAAAATTAACGGTGATAATCAAAAAATTAAAATTCCAAAAGGATTAATAAAACAAAATCAGAATAATAATATAACAATAAAAGCAGGTAGAAATTTATTTAAAACCGGTTATATTGATTATGATGATATTGAATTTACTAATTTGATGTTTGAGATAAAGTAACAAAAATATCGTAAAAAATGTATGGAAAGTATTTTTTCGTCCTGTGATTTTTACATACGTAAAATCAATGGACTTCAAAAATACTTTCCATTCATTTTTTACGATATTTTTGTTATAATATTATTAATTTAGGAGTATATTATGCCGTTTATATTTCAAAAACTAAATCTGAAAGATGTTCAACTTATAACTCCTAAGATATTTTATGATGAACGCGGTTTCTTTCTTGAATCATATAAAAAATCAGAATTTGCTTCTAATGGTATTATTGAAGAATTTAATCAAGATAATCATTCTAAGTCATCAAAAGGTGTTTTACGCGGTCTTCATTATCAAATTGAACCTAAAGCACAGGCAAAAATAGTAAGGTGTATAAAAGGCAAAATTTTTGATGTTGCTGTTGATTTAAGAAAAGATTCTCCAAGTTTTAAAAAATGGACAGGTGTAATTTTATCTGAAGAAAATCAATCTATGTTATATATTCCAAAAGGATTTGCCCACGGCTTTGTTGTTCTTAGTGACATAGCAGAAATTATATATAAGTCATCAGGAGAATATTCAAAAGAACACGAAAGAGGTATTGCTTGGAATGATTCAGAAATCAATATTGATTGGAATGTTGATTTTGAACCGTTATTAAGTGAAAAAGATAAAAATCAGCCTTTTCTTAAATATGTAAAGGATTTTGAATGAATATTTTAGTTACAGGTGGAGCAGGATTTATTGGTAGCTGCTTTATACGGCATATTTTAAATAAATATTCGGATTATAAAATTATTAATTTAGACGCTTTAACATATGCGGGAAATATTGAAAATCTTGACGATGTTAAAGATAATCAAAATTACAGATTTGTTCTTGGAGATATTTGTGATAAAAAGCTTGTAAGAGAACTTACTTCGCAGGTAGATTGTATTGTTAATTTTGCTGCGGAAAGTCACGTTGACCGTTCTATTACAGGACCTGAAATATTTATTGAAACAAATGTTCAAGGTACATTGAATTTATTACAAAGTGCAAAAGAAAACAATATTCAACGTTTTTTACAGGTTTCAACAGATGAAGTATATGGAACACTTGGTAAAACAGGATACTTTTATGAAACAACTCCTCTTGCACCAAATAGCCCATATTCAGCATCAAAAGCTAGTGCTGATTTACTTGTAAGAGCATATTATGAAACTTATAAATTACCTGTTCTTAATACAAGATGTTCTAATAATTACGGACCATACCAGTATCCGGAAAAACTTATTCCTTTCTTTATCTCTAAACTTGTAAAAAATGAAAAAGTTCCTGTTTATGGTGATGGTTTAAATGTTCGCGATTGGTTATATGTATATGACCATTGCAGTGCAATTGACGTGGTATTACATAAAGGTAAAGTGGGTGAAGTTTATAATATCGGCGGACATAATGAAAAAACAAATCTGGAAATAACCAAGCTTATTTTAAATGCAATGGGTAAAGATGAAGGCTATATTGAATATGTTAAGGATAGGCTTGGACATGATAGACGATATGCTATTTGTAATGATAAAATTCAAAAAGAATTGGGCTGGACTCCATCTCTAACTTTTGATGAAGGTATTAAAATTACTATTAATTGGTATTTACAAAATCAAGCTTGGATAAAAAGTATTGAAAATAAAAAAGCAGGAGTTATATAATGAAAATTCTTGTTACGGGTGCTAACGGAATGTTGGGGCAAGATCTTTGTCCTATTTTAGAAGATGAAGACTTTGATGTTATTGAAACAACTAAAAATAATTTGGATATAACAAACCTTCAAAATATAGAAGAAGTTTTTGAAAAAACAAATCCGGATTTTGTTATTCACTGTGCTGCATATACGAATGTAGATAAAGCGGAAGAAGACAAAGAAAATGCTTTAAAAATAAATGCAGAAGGTACAAAAAATTTGGTAAAAGCTTGTAAAACAGCGGATATTCCAATTATGTATATTTCAACGGATTATGTATTTGACGGAACTAAAAAAGGTAAATATTTACCGACCGATAAACCAAATCCTATTAATGTATATGGTGAAACAAAGTTGGCAGGAGAAAATGCTGTTCAAGAATATGATAAATCATATATTGTAAGAACAAGCTGGCTATACGGTCATCAAGGCAAAAATTTTGTTGAAACAATGATTAGCTTAAAAGATAAAGAAGAAATTAAAGTTGTTGATGACCAAATTGGCTGCCCTACTTGGACTGTAGAATTATCTAATGCTATTGTAAATTTAATATATGATGAAATGCCTTTTGGAATATATCATATATGTGGAAGCGGGAATACAAGCTGGTATAATTTTGCAAAAAAAATATTTGAACTTTCTAATATAGAAGTAAATATAAAACCGTGTACTTCTGATGAATTTCCGCAAATAGCAGGACGCCCCCAAAATAGTGTTATGGAAAATAACAGAATGTGTAGAAAATGGGAAACAGCATTAAAAGAATATATTGAATTGAGGTGTGAATGAAAGGAATAGTTTTAGCCGGCGGAGCAGGCACTCGTTTACATCCGTCTACAATTGCTATATCAAAACAATTGTTACCTGTATATGATAAACCTATGATATATCATCCTATATCTGTTCTTATGCTTGCAGGAATAAATGATATTTTAATAATTTCAACTCCTCAAGATTTACCTAATTTCAAAAAATTACTTGGTGATGGAACTCAATTAGGTGTTAAGTTTTCATATAAAGAACAAGAAAAACCTGAGGGAATTGCACAATCGTTCCTTATTGCAGAAGATTTTATAGGTAATAATTCTGTTGCTTTAATTCTTGGCGATAATATATTTTATGGACCTTCTTTTTCAGGAATGTTAAAAAATGCGGTAAAAAAAATAAAGAAAGAATATGGAACAGCATTATTTGCTTATCCTGTAAAAGATCCTCAAAGATTTGGTGTTGTTGAATTTAATGAAAATAATCAAGTTCTTTCAATAGAAGAAAAACCCAAATTCCCAAAGTCAAAATATGCTGTTACAGGTCTTTATTTCTATAATAATAATGTTGTTAAATATGCTAAAACATTAAAACCATCAGCGAGAGGTGAACTTGAAATAACAGATTTAAATAACTTATATATTGAAAAGGAAAATGTGCACGTTGAACTGTTGGGACGTGGCTTTGCTTGGCTTGATACAGGTACACACGAAGCGCTTTTACAAGCTTCTCAATTTATAAAAACTATTGAAGATAACCAAGGCATAAAAATAGCATGTCTGGAAGAAATTGCATATAGAATGGGCTATATTACAAAAGAACAGCTTCATCAAATTTCAGAAAAATATAAAAATAATCCTTATTATGAGTATATTTTGAATATTGATTAGGGATTATTGTATATATTGAGAAACAGCAGCTTTTTTATTTTGAAGTCCATTGATTTTACGTATGTAAAAATCAATGGACGAAAAATAAAAAAGCTGCTGTTTCTCAATATATACAATAAAAAAACTGCCAGAGGCAGTTTGTAATCTGAACAACAATTTTTTTAAACTATTCTACAAAACCGCTCTTGATTTCAGGCTGCTCATTAAAATTAAAGATAAAATGAGTATATCTTTCCATTCTAAGTTTAAACCAGCCTAACATAGTATCAGAGCCATATATTTTAATAGTACGCATTCTGTCAAAATGTTTACTTCTTTTGTTATACGATTCATCAATATATGTTTGGCACTTGCAATTTAACTCTTCAACTAAATCATAAAGAGTTTTTAACCAAGCAGCCTGCACATATAAATCATTAACTTTGTATTCTAAAAGCATACCTTTCCTGACTTTTTATTTTGCAAAGAAACCATCTCGCATAACTATTATATATATGCCTTAAAATTTGATTTTCTAAACATGATTTTTTTAAATTTGTAATAAAAAATTTTAATTATTTTTTAAAAGTAATGAAAACTCTTGCAAATAAACGCTTATCCAAAGTATATGCATTAGATATTTGTTAAAATATATTAAGCAGGTTAAGTTTATGATATTAAACTTTGTTGATGTTTGTATAATTCAAGTGTGTTTTCCATTAACATTGCAATTGTCATTGGACCGATTCCTCCCGGAACAGGTGTTATAAATGAAGCTTTCTTAATTGCAGAATTATAATCAACATCTCCGCATAAGCCGTCATCTGTTCTATTTATACCGACATCAACAATTATTGCATTATTTTTAAAATAATCTTCTGTTAGAAATTTTGGTTTCCCAACTGCTGAAATAATAATGTCTGATTTACGTGTTAACTCTTTTAAATCTTTAGTATAGCTGTTTGCCATTATAACTGTGGCATTTTTTCTTTGTAAAAGAAAAGAAACAGGCTTTCCAACAATATTTGAACGACCTAAAACTGTTACAGTTTTACCTTCTACGTCAATATTATATTCATTTAAAAGTTTTATAATTCCTTTTGGTGTACAAGGAAATGCATAAGGTGTATAGCCTAATGCCAATCTTCCAAAATTATAAGAAGTAAAACCATCTACGTCTTTTATCGGGTCAATTGCTTCAATTATTCTTTTTTGATTAATATGTTCAGGCAATGGTAATTGAACAAGAATTGCATTTATATTTGTATCTTCATTTAATATGTATATATGTTCAAGAATATTTTCTTCCGTAACATCTTCCGGCATGGGTATAACAATTGAGTCAAATCCGATATATTCAGCTTTCTTTTGTTTGTTTTTTACATATATCTGGCTTGCGGGATTATTTCCTGCAAGAATTACCGCAAGTTTTGGTTTTTTTGATAGAGATGCAGTAATTGCTTTAATATTTTCTATAATTTTTTCAGCTGTTTTTTTTCCATCAAGAATTATAGTCATTCAATCTCCTCATTTTGCGGAATATTTAGCCTGTAATATAATTGTTCTATCGCATTTTCTACAATGTCAGAATCTTTTTCAATTCTGTTTTCTTTTAATTTTTCATCTTTAGGAATTGTTCCTAATGTTGTTAAGTCATATTTATTAAGTAATTCCAATAACGGTTCAATTGCTTGTGTATTAACTCCGTTAAGAACAACACCAAGTTGTTCGCCTGCTGCATATTTTGCACTGTATTCTTCTATTCTGTTAGCTAAATGGATTGAGGCTTCATTTGGTCTTGCAACAACAAGAGTTACATTTATTGGTATATCAACAAGTTGATGAAGATATTTAAGGTCAAACTCACAATCAAAAATAACATAGTCATAACGTGCTATTAACTTAACAAGTGCATCGTTGATTTGCTTTGTTATAGGACAACGGCAATCTTTTGAACCAATTAACCAAGAAACAATAATATCCGTATTTTCATCAAGCGGTTCAAGAATATCTTCAAGCGCCCATTCAACAAATTCTTGTTTTGTCATATTATCAGGTATGCCTGTTTTATATTCGTGCTTTCCGCTTCTTATACCATAAATAGTTTGACGGATATCTTTACCAAAACTGTGTCCGAGTTCGGCGGTTAAATCGTTATCAAAAAGAAGGATTGTTTTATTTGGATGCTTTTTTCTTAAAACCTTCCATAATGCTTTTACAATTGTAGTTTTACCGCTTCCGCTTTTGCCTGTAATTGCAATTGATACTGTCATTAAAATCTCCCAAAACAATAATTTATGGTCTTATTATAGCAAAGATAACGGGTATGTAAAATATAATAAAAATAAAAAGGTAAAGAAAAGAGACTTAGAAATCATTGAGAGAATAATTTAATTTTCTTTAGTGAAACAGATATCAAAGCACGGCTCTCTTTAGCCGTGCACAAGTTGAACTTAAGAAAATAATTATTCGTGAGTCGATTTCTAAGTCTTTTTTCTTTTCCTTTTTATTTGCTTAATTAGAAGCTATAAGAATTTTTT
>JAAGKN010000266.1_pt1 | contig 196928 bp, 185 predicted proteins | sample 6206371 | NCBI WGS metagenome assembly JAAGKN01 (sample SAMN11533720, study PRJNA540317) | gut metagenome | isolation source: fecal pellets from male and female animal of same cohort | host: Peromyscus leucopus | place: USA:CA | collected 2017 | reverse complement strand
ACTCAGAAAATATATTCTTCAAAATTATGATAATACTAAAATATTATTAATAATTTCTCACACAAATGGCAATTTCATAAATAAACTGAATTTTTACACGTCCCAAAATTTCACTTCTAAAAACAAAAAGAAAAGAACATTCATTATTTTTGAATGTTCTTCTCTTTTTATAATAGGAAAATCGTTATATCAAAATTTTACTATTACTATATATTATCTCTCTTCATCATAAGCTCTACCAAATAATTTTGGAATACTATAGAAAAATTTATAAAGAGCAGTTTTCATTCTTGTAAATGGATTTGATGCTCTTGGACTAACAACTAAACCTGTTTCTTGTCCATATCTATAAATTTTTGAAATATCCATTGAAAAATATGAAGGTTGGAAACCTTGTGCTATTTCTCTATTTTTTGAATCTTCATATAAATTATCTATCATATCATCTACTACATTATCAACAGCTGAGTTATCTGAAACTTTTGCTTCAACACCTTCAAAAAGCTCTGCAAATTCATTTATATCAAATTTTTGCTCACCAACTTCGATAGGATCTACAACATTATTTGTTTCTAAAACATTTTCATTTTCATAATATTCTGAAAATACTTGATTTAAATCTTCGTTTAAGTTACTTTCTGTAATAACATTTACTATTGTTTCTGCAATATCTATATTTTCATTTTTTTCTTCAAAAACTTCGAATGAATTATCTTCTTGTGAAACTTCAATACCATTACCAGTAGCTTCTGAAACATCATATTTTACAATATTAGTTATAATTTCTTCTACAACATTTTCGTTTAAAACAAATGCTTCATCATCAACTTTAAACTCAGAAATAGGAGCAGTAAAATTGCTATTATAATTATTATCCCAAGCATTATTTTCATTTTTAAAGCAGAAATTGAATTTTGAGAAGTTTAGCATTTTGATATTTGCAACAAAACCATTTTCTGTTTTTTCCATTTTTTGTTCATTTGTATACATCCAATTATCACCGAAACCATAAACGATTGTAAGTGCTGAAGAATTATTTTGAAATAAGTAACCTGAATATGTTATTGTTAATTCTTTATTTTCCATTGGATTGCCATTAAACATTATACCAGCAGAGAATTCCATAACTTTATACTCCTAAACTATAATTTAATATTACAACTTGCGCATAATATTCTTTACAGCATTATATTAATAATTTCGTTTTTTTTCAACAGAATACGGCTAAATATATATTACATTTTTGTAACATAATGAAGTTCTACTATAAAAGATGACGGAATACCGAGAATTCGAAATGAAGAAAATATATTATTCAAAATATGCTATTAACTAAATAATATAATATTCTCTCACTCAAATAACAATTTAATTAAGAGTATCAAAGATTTTATACAGCTATTTCAACGAAAAAAAGGTTTTATATTAGACTTTTCATCTATATAAAACCTCTTAATTTTTTAGAATATTCCTTCTACTTCTCCATTTTCATTAATATAAATATCTTCTGCTGCAGGATGTTTTGGTAATCCTGGCATTGTGAATATCTTTCCAGTTTTTACTACAATAAATTCTGCTCCATTTTTTACAATTGCTTCTCTTATATGTATATTGTATGGTTCATTGCATAATAAATTTTTCTCATTATCTGAAAATGAATATTGTGTTTTTGCTATACAAACAGGATAATTTCCATATCCTAGTTTTTCTATTTGCTCAATTTGTTTGTCTGCCTCTTCTGTATATTCTACATCTTCAGCTCCATAAACTTGTTTTGCAACTTTTGCAATTTTTTCTTTTATACTTTCATTATCACTATATACAAAATTAACTGTTGATTCATTTTCACAGTATTTTACTATTTTTTCAGCTAAATCTATAGCTCCATCTCCACCTTTAGCCCATACATCTAATAAACTTAGCTCTATACCAATTTCGTCTAATTTCTGTTTTAAGAATTCTATTTCTTTTTCAGAATCATTTTTATATCTGTTTATACCAACTATTGGTGTAATTCCATATCTATTTTTTATATTATCTATATGTCTTATTAAATTTTCTATTCCAATTTCTAGAGCTTCTAAATTTTCTTCTACACATTCATCTTTGCTTGCTCCACCATGATATTTTAATGCCTTTAATGTCGCAACACAGACTGCTACTTTAGGTTTTAAACCTGCCTTTCTACATTTTATATTAACAAATTTTTCTGCTCCTAAATCAGCTCCAAATCCTGCTTCTGTTACAACATAATCTCCAAGTTTTAATGCAAGTTTTGTAGCAATTACACTATTACATCCATGAGCAATATTGGCAAATGGTCCACCATGAACTATAGCTAAATTATGTTCTAATGTTTGTACAATATTAGGATTAATTGCATCTTTTAATAATACTGTTAAAGCTCCTTCTGCTTTTAAATCTTTTGCAAATATTGGCTTGCCATCTTCATTATATCCAACTAAAATATTTCCAAGTCTTCTTTCTAAATCTTTTATATCTTTTGATAAGCAGAATATAGCCATAATTTCAGATGCAACTGAAATATCAAATCCATCGTTTCTTGGAACCATTCTTTTTTCTTTTGATAGTCCAACTTCAACTTCTCTTAATATTCTATCATTTAAATCTACACATCTTTTCCAAATTACTTTTTTAAATTTTAATTCATTTCCATAATAAATATGATTGTCTATTATTGCAGATAATAGATTATTGGCAGTTGTAATTGCATGAATGTCTCCTGTAAAATGTAAGTTTATATCTACCATAGGAGAAATTTGTGCATATCCTCCACCTGTTGCTCCTCCTTTAATTCCAAAAACTGGTCCTAAAGATGGTTCTCTTAATGCTAAAACAGATTTTTTTCCTAGTTTATTCAAAGCGTCTGATAATCCTATAGCAACAGTTGTTTTTCCTTCCCCTAATGGTGTTGGGTTAATTGCTGTAACTAATATTAAATTACCATCTTTATTATCCTTTGTTTTCTCAATAAATTCTGGAGATATTTTGGCTTTATATTTTCCATATAATTCAATATCCTCTTCACCTATCCCAAATTTTTGTGCTACATCTACTATTTTGTCCAATTTTACACTTCTAGCAATTTCAATATCAGTCATAACAATCTCCTTTCAATTAACTATTGCAGCTATTCTTATTTTTTATTTTATATTAAATTTATAATCTATTTGCTTTTCAATCTCTTATTAAACTATTGCACCAACTATAAATCCAATTGCTGCACCTACAAATACTTGTATTGGAGTATGTCCTAATGCTTCAATTAACTTTTCTTGTACTTCTACAGTACTCATTCCTGGTGTATCTAATATTTTGTTTAGTATTCTTGCTTGCTTTCCAGAGGCTCTTCTAACTCCAGCAGCATCATACATTACAATAAATGCCATAACCATAGATAAAGCAAAAATACCTGAACCAAATCCATAGTCTCTTCCTATAAGCATTGCTACAGAACACACAACCGCAGAATGAGAACTTGGCATTCCACCTGCTCCAATTATTCTTTTTATATTTAGTCTTTTATTTACAATCAAATCTGTTATTACTTTATATGCTTGTATAACAAACCAAAGTAAAAGTGGTATATAAATACATTTATTAGTAAAAATTTGATTAAAATCTTTCATTTTGCTTTTATCTAAACTTCTGTATTGAAGTTTTCCTCCTTAATCTCATTATTTTCGTTTATAAGTATAGTTATTTTCTTTTCAGCATCTTCAAGTTTATTATTACATTCTTTAGAAATTTCCATTCCTTCCTCAAATAATTTTACAGAATCATCTAAAGATAATTTTTCATTTTCTAACTTGTTTGTAATGTCTTCTAATTTTACCATTAGTTCTTCAAAACTTAATTCTTCTTTCTTGCTCATAAATTTTCCTTTCTCTTAATATTCTATATCTACAGATTTTTTTTCTAAATTTACTCTAAAATATCCTTTTACTGAAGCTGTTTTAATAGAGCTAACTGCAATTATATATTCTCCATTTGAATCAACATAGTCACATCTAAATGTAGCATCAGAATCTTCTCCCCAATAATTTTGTACAAGTTCAATTGCAGATTGCTTTTTATCTGTTGTCCCTACATCTGAATTAGATTCATAAATGGAACTTGATGGAACAACAGCAGTACCTGTGTTTGGTTCTGTTTGTATATTTTCTGTAGGTTCTACTGTTTGATTTTCTACTGCATTTTCTTCAATAATATTTTCTACTTCTGTTTCATTTTCTGCTATTTCATTTTCAATAACTTCATTATTTGTATTATTGTTATCATTTTCATTTTTATTAATAAAAACTGCCCAAATACTAATAATTACTAAAATAATACATATTACTATAACTGCTATTTTAAATTTCATATTATATACTCCTTTTCTATTTAAAATACTTATGTTTTACTAAGTACTTTAGCTTTTGCAGTTCCATCTTGAAATCTTAAATCTATTTCCATATCTTTTTCTAATTCTTCTGCCTTAGTAATAACATTACCATTACATTCTGTTAAACAATATCCTCTTGTTAATGTTTTTAATGGGCTTAAAGTATCTAATTTAGTAATCGCTTTTGCTGCTTCTAATTTTGAGTCTTTAAGTTTCTTTATTGTAGAGTTTTCGATAGATTTCATTAATCTATCTATTTCAAGATAACCATCACTTACTTTTTGTAATGGCTCTTTATATACTTTAGAACTTAAGCATTTTTCATATCTTAATCTCATAATCTCTGTTTTTCTTTTTAAAGCCATTTTTAGTCTTCTTTTAAATAAATTAATACTATATTCAAGTTCATTTATATCTGTTACTGCAAGCTCTGCCGCTGCAGATGGTGTTGGAGCTCTTAAATCTGCAACAAAATCAGCTATTGTAAAATCTGTTTCATGTCCAACTGCAGATATTATAGGAAGTTCAGAATCATAAATTGCTCTTGCAACTATTTCTTCATTAAAAGGCCATAAATCTTCTAAAGATCCACCACCTCTTCCTAAAATAATAACATCTGCTAACCTTTTTTCATTCATTAATTTAATTGCTTTTACAATCTTTTCTGCTGCGCCTTCTCCTTGAACTGGTACTGGTAATAATCTTATATAAACATTTGGATTTCTTCTTGTAGAAACATTTATTATATCTCTAATAACAGCACCTGTATTTGAAGTTAAAACTCCTATTATTTTAGGCATAAATGGAATCTTCTTTTTATGAGCTTCATCAAATAAACCTTCTGCTTCAAGTTTTGCTTTTAGTTTTTCAAATGCAACATAAAGACTTCCCATTCCATCTTCTTGCATAGCTTTGCAATATATTTGGTATACTCCATCTCTTTCATAAACACCAACAGAACCTAGTACAATAACTTTCATACCATCTTTTGGCACAAAATTTAAAGTAACTGTTGATGATTTAAACATAACGCACTTTACAAGAGAATTTTCATCTTTTAATGTAAAATACATATGGCCTGTATAATGATGTTTAAAATTAGAAATTTCCCCTTTAACCAAAACGCTATTTAAGAATTCATCTTCAGCTACTTTATCTTTAACGTACATATTTAATTCTGTTACAGTAATTGGATTAATTTTCATTAATATCTCCGTTTAAGTTTTTTTCTTTAACAACACTTGCCAATATTCCATTAATAAATACTGGAGCAGATTCATCTGCATACTTTTTAGCAAGTTCTACAACTTCATTTATTGCAACTTTATATGGTAGTCCTTTGTATACCATTTCATAAATTGCAATTTTTATTAAGCTTAAATTAATTTTTGAAATTCTATTTAAACTCCAATTATCTTTTAAGTTAGTAGTAATTAATTTATTTATTTCTTCAGAATTTGTTTTTATACCTTCTTTTATATCTCTTAAATATTCTATTACACTATTGTCTGAAATTTCATTATTTTCTAAGAATATTTCGAATTGTTCCTCTTCATTTTCCTTTTGTACTTCGATTTCGTAAACTAACTTAAAAGCTAGTTCTCTCATTGCAGACCTTTGCATCATATCCTCCTAAAATTTATCTATAAAATCTTTTAATACTTCTTTTACTTTAATTTTATTTTTTTGTACATAGTTTCCTATAAAAATACCAGCAAGTACAATTACCAAATATAATAAAAATTTATATATTTCTGTAAAGCATAATAATAATGCGATTAATCCTCCAATTATAGCTCCACCGTATTGGCTTAAAAATACATTTTTTTGTTCTTTATCATCATTCATTTTTATACTTCCTTTCTATTCTCTGTTTACCTTCTTTCTAAACAAAGAAAAATTAATAATAATTATTTTTCTGATGATGTTTCTGATTCTTCACTATTTTGTTCGTTTGAAACTTCGTTTTCTACCTCTGGTGAAGGCAATCCTTTAACTTTTTTTGAAGTAATATTTTTTATTCTAATATTAACTTCTTTAACATCAAGATCAGCAGTTCTTCTCATTGCTTCTTTTACTTTATTTTGTAATTCGTTAGAAACATCTTTTATCATTACATCTTTGCTTACTAATGCTGTAACATATACAATTAAATTTTTATTTTTATCTACTATAGTTCTACTTGAAACTGTTTCTGCTCCTGGGATTTCTTTAGTAACACTTGCAATTAAATTTTCTAAACTTTCTTTAGAAATAACAAGTTTACCATTATCGTTTTCAAGTATAACTCCTTCTTTTCCTTTAGAATCTGGCTTACTTGCAAAAAATATTCCCTTTAAAGCAATTAATATTAATACTCCTGAAACACCAAGTAAAATTCTTGTTCCATATTCTCCATTAGCAAAATTAACAAAATCTCTAACAATTTGACCTAGTGAAACAAATCCAGTTAATATTAAGATTATTCCTATAGCTATTGTAAAAATAATTAGTGAAAATATTTTTAAAGCTAATCTATCAAAAATTTTCATTTTATCCTCCATATATTACATTTTTAATTTTCTTCGTTTACTTCTGGCTCAACTGTTTCTTCTGGTTCTTTATCTGTTATTGCATGAACACCTTGAACATGAACATTTACTTCTAAAACTTTTAATCCTGTCATATTTTCAACAGATTTTTTTACACCGTTTTGAATTTCAAATGCTACATCTGGTATTCTAGCACCATATTCAACAATTATATTTACATCTATTTTTGCATTTTTTTCATCTACATCTACTTTAATTCCTTTTGCTAAATTTTTCTTTCCGCTTAAAGCTTCTGTTATTCCAGCAAATCCTCCTGCCATTCCATAAACACCAGACACTTCTGAAACTGCAATTCCTGCATATGTTGCAACAGCTTCATTAGAAATTTTTATTGTGTTATTTCCGTCTGCTGTAATTTCTTCGTCAACTTCTACTAAATCGTTATTCTCTTCCATAAAAAATACCTCCTAATAAATATTTTTTGTCTATTAAAGTATATCAATATAATGACTTTTTTACAAGCATTTTTGCTAAGACTGTTAAAATTTATTTGTTACAGTCTTAGTACTTATTAATTTGTAAAACAAATTAATAAGTTCATTATATAAGCAAAAATTTATCTGCTAAAGTCTAAATCCTTATTAATTTACAAAGCAATTTAATTATTCAAACTTTTCGCCTATATTAATAATATTTCCTCTTAAGAAATCTCCTATGCTCATTCTTTTTGCATTTTCTCCTTGTATTTCAAGAACTGAAATTATTCCATTATCTGCTTTTACAAATAATCCTTTTTTTTCATTTGCAAAAAGTACTGTCCCATTATTTTGATTTTCACATTCTAGATGTTCAAAATTTTGTGATATTTCAAGATATTCTTTTTCATCTAATTTTTGAACTTTCCAGAATTTTACTTTTTTATTATTTAAAAAAGTATATGTTCCCATAATAGGATTTAATCCTCTTACAAGATTTTTTATTTGACTTGCATCTTGTTTTTGCCAATCTATTTTTGCCATTTCTTTATTAAGCATTGGAGCTAATGTAAATTCTTCTGGTTGGGGTGTTCTTTCGATTTTTCCTGCTTCAATATTTTTTACAACTTGAAGTAAAAGGTTTGCACCAATTGAAGATAATCTATTCCATAAATCTCCTGTTGTTTCATCTTCATCTATTTCTACTTCTTTTTGAGCAATTATATCTCCTGCGTCCATTTTTTCGTTTAAATACATTATAGTTACACCAGTTTTCTTATCGCCGTTTAAAATTGCCCATTGAATTGGAGCTGGTCCTCTATAATTTGGAAGCATTGAAGGATGAAGATTTATACATTCAAGCTTAGGTATTTTTAAAAATGATTTTGGAAGAATAACACCATATGCTACAACACATACTAAATCTGGATTTAATGCTCTTATTTCATCTTTAAATTCGTTATTATTTACAATTTTTTCTGGTTGAAATACTTTCAGATTTTTCTCTATAGCATATTCTTTTACTGGTGATGATATAAGTTTCATTCCTCTACCTGCTGGTCTATCTGGTGCAGTTACTACACCACATATTTCAAAACCTGCATTATATAAATTATCTAAAGACTCTCTTGCAATATCTGGAGTCCCCATAAAAAGAATTCTCATAAACTTTTCCTTTCTATTTGTCTTCTTTTGGTTTTACAACTTCTAAAGTTCCTGGCTCTACTTTATCTGTAAATAAAACACCATTTAAATGATCTATTTCATGGCATAAAGCTTGTGCTAATAAATCTTTAGCTTTTATTTTTAATTTTTTGCCATCTATATCTAAGGCTTCTACAACAACTTCTTTTGGTCTTTCAACTTTTCCAAATTTATTTGGAAAACTTAAGCAACCTTCTTCTACTTCTTGTGTACCTTTTTCTTTTATTATTACTGGATTTATTAAAGTAAATTGCATTCCTTCTTCATATAAATCTATTACTATTATTCTTTTTAAAACACCAACTTGTGGTCCTGCTAACCCAAGACCATCCCATTTATGCATTGTTTCCATCATATCTGCCGCAAGTTCTTTTATTTTGTCATCTATAACTTCTATTTCTCTTGAACGTTTTCTTAATATTTCGTCTCCATCATATCTTAAATTTCTAATAGCCATTTTTTATACCCCTTTACTTTATTAATTCATTGTATTTGGATTAATATCCACTATAACTTTTGTTTCTTTGCACTTTTTTATTTGTTCATCATTAATCGCATAATTTATAATATCCAAAACTTTTGAAGTAAGTTTACATTTTATAATTATTCTCCATCTATAATTATTTTGAATTTTATCTATAGGTGATGGAACTGGTTTGTAAATATTTATATTATCATGTTTTACAGATAATATTTTTTTATATACTAAGTTTGATATATTATTTATTTGATTTAAATTTTTCCCTGAAAAGCTAATAAGTATTATATCGCAAAATGGCGGATAATTCAACATTTTTCTCAATCCAATTTCTTGATTATAAAATAAATCATAGTCTTGTTTTTGACTATCAATAATTGCATAATGATCTGGATTATAAGTTTGTATTATAACTGTTCCATTTTCTTCTCTTCCTGCTCGTCCAGCTACTTGTACTAATGTTTGAAATGTTCTTTCAACAGCTCTATAATCATCCATATTTAAACTACTATCTGCTGAAATTACACCAACTAAAGTTACATTTGGAAAATGATGTCCCTTTACAATCATTTGTGTTCCAATTAAAATATCTATATTTTCATTTTTAAATTTATTTAAGATTTCTTCATGAGAATTTTTCTTTGTTACAGTATCTAAATCCATTCTAATAGTACTAGCATTTGGAAATAACTTATGCACTTCATTTTCAAGTTTTTGAGTACCTGTTCCAAAATATTTTACTTTTTTACTTTTGCACTCTGGGCATTCTTTTATTACTGCAGTTTCATATCCACAGTAGTGACATTTTAACTTATTTTCATTCATATGATATGTTAAACTTATATTGCAATTTTTACATTTAGCAACATATCCGCAATCTCTACACATTATGAATGTTGAATATCCCCTTCTATTTAAAAATAATATTGTTTGCTTTTTATTTTCTAAATTTTTAGTTATTTCATCTTGCAACTTGAAACTAATCATAGATCTATTTCCAATTGCAAGTTCATTTCTCATATCTACTATTTGGACATCTGGAAGATTAGCCTGATTTGCTCTATTTTTTAATGTGTATAAAGCAATATCATTTTCCTTTGCTTTTTCCATTGTAGTAATATCTGGAGTAGCACTTCCTAAAACTAATGGACATGAGTTTTGCATGGCGATATAACCTGCCAAATCTTTTGCATTATATCTTGGCGTACTATCTGCCTTATAAGACATATCATGTTCTTCATCTATTATAATAATTCCTAAATTTTTTACTGGTGCAAAAATAGCTGACCTAGCTCCTATTACAATCTTCTTTTTACCAGATGCAATATTTTGCCACTCATCATATCTTTCCCCATCTGATAATTTACTATGTAAAACTGCAACAATATCTCCAAATCTTGCTAAAAATCTATCTACCATTTGAGGTGTTAAAGAAATTTCTGGAACTAAAACTATTGCTTCTTTTCCTTTTTCTAAAACTTCTTTTATAAGTTGCAAATAAATTTCTGTTTTTCCTGAACCTGTAATTCCATAAATAAGATTTTTGGAGAATTCTTCATTTTGAATGCAAAAATTGATTGAATCAAAACATTTTTTTTGTTCATCTGTTAAAGTTTTTGGGCAGTCTTTTTCTATGTTTTTATTAACAAAAGGATTTCTCTCAATTTGCATTTCTACAATTTTTATATATCCGTTTTTGTCTAATGTTTTAAATATGGATTTGCTTACTTCAGTTATACTTTCCAAATCTGAAATATACATTCCATCATTCTTTTCTAGAAATCTTAATACTTTAATATGTTTATCACTTTTTATTTTTCCTGTTTCTATTAATATTTCAATTTCATCTATTTCCTTGTTTAGAAAAACAAAATTTCCTGTTTTTTCTTTTATTCTATTAGATATATCTTTACTTGATGTTCCTGGAGGAAGCATAAGTTTTATACAATCTGAAATATTGCAGAAATATTTTCTTGCCATTAATTTTGCCAAAGTAATATTATCTTCTGTTAAACTATTTTCTATTTCAATTTTAGCAATTTCCTTATTTGCAAATTCAGATTCATCTTTAAAATTAATAACAAACCCATCTGTAAGCTTTGAACCTTTTCCAAAAGGCACAAAAACTCTAGCTCCAATTTTTATGGTATTCGCCATAGAATTTGGAACTATATAATCAAATATTCTATTCAAATCTTTAGCATTGCTATTAATAATTACTTCCGCAAACATCATTTTCCTCTCAATTAATGCTCTTTTTATTTATGAATTATATCATGATTATATTTTTTTGTACATAAATTATTTATTAAAGTAGCGCGAAGAGAGCTTATATATTTTAGGAGCGAAGTGTTCCGTGGGGACCGATGAGTGCTGTTAAATGCGAACAGCATTATTACAGTACCATTGGGATACACTAAGTTACAAAAATATATAACTCTCTGGGAGCTACTTATAGCATATATTAATTTCAATGTTAATAATTATATATGTATAAAAAAAAGAGCATTAATTGCTCTTCCATTCTTTATCACATCTTACTGTTATTCTCTTGTCTTTTCTATAATTACAGGTAAAAAGAGTAAGATCATTTGTAGTCTCTGTCATACCTTCCACATCTGTTCCATCTATCATTTCAGATCCAACAACTCTATATTGAAGTATTTGACCATCCAATTTTCTAAAAATAACTGTATCGCCTTCTTTTAGAAGTTTTAAATTACCAAAAAATTTAGGATAATTATGTGCTGCAATAACTACAGGTTCCTCTGTATATATATCTCCAAAAAATCTACATGGAGCCAATCTTAAATTTTCATCTGTGCAATTTCTTAAAACTGGCAATGATAAATTAAGACTTGGTATTTCTAATATTCCTATATATATTTTTCCTAAATGTTCAAATTCTTCCAAATTGTTAATTTCTTTATCTATTGTATCTTTTATTTCTGAAATTGTATCATTTGCAAAATTATAAGCGGTATTTGCTTCATAATAGTCATATCCAATAATAATAGATGCTATTATTAATAATATCCAACCTATAACTATAAAAGATTTTCCAATTATATTTCTCGGTCTAATTTTAGTTTTTCCCATAAGTTTTCCTTTTATTTTATACTATAATTGCATTAAAAAAAGTCCGAAAAAAGTAAACCATACATGAAACTTCTTTATAGCCTACTCTTTTCCCTTTTTCTTGTTTTTGTCCAATACGCATCCGATTACTATTAATATTAATCCTGATACACTAAGAATAATAATAGATAATAATGGAAGACCTGTGTCTGGTAATCTTTTTAACTGTGTAACAGGTTCTGGATTATAACTTGGTGTATTTCCTCTTACTACCTTTGATGACTTAATGTTAGCTGTTATAGAAAAATTGTAGTCTCCTTTAGCTTGTTCTGTTGGAACATCTACTATTAAAGGATTACATTGATATTCTACTCCGTTAACATAGTAATTATCTACTACTACTAAATATTTTCCAAGTGACATATCCATAAATCCAGATTCACCAGGATAATCTAAAGTGAAATCTATACCTTGAATTTCATTGTTTTTAATGAATCTTTGTAATTCTTCTATATAAGCATCTGTATTTTCACTCCATCTTTGATCTATATAAGACACATATTGGAAATCATCTGTAAATTCAAATCCAATTGTATTTTCATCAACATCTACTGCTTTCTTTATATAGTAAATATGCACATTTATAGCAATACTATCATCTGGTTTTTCTATATCATCTAAAACAATTTTTAAAGAACCAATATGATCTGTGCTAGATATAGCAAATACACTACTATTTGATAATATAAATAGTAAAACAAAGAAGATTGCAATACATTTAATAAAAATGCTATTTTTCTTGCTCATGTTTTTCTACCTCCTTCTTTCCTTTTTTCCTTCTTTTTGGCTTTGGAGCTCCTCCATGTTTTTTACGTTCTCTTTCATGCATTAATGTAATAACTGTACTAATTAATATTATTGCAATTAAAATTATTGTTACAATAATTAATATATTGTTTTTATAATTTTTATTAAGAACTGTTTCAAGATCTTCTTCTTCAACTTGATCTTCTGTTCTAGATCCTTTAATTAATAATCTATGTGTGTTTATACCATATGGTGTACATGTAATTAAAGTTACTTGATCTTTATTTTCTTCGATTTCAATTAAATCTTGAACCTCATCTGGTTCAACTACTAGTACTTCGTCTACTTTGTAATAGAATTTTTCTCTTAGTACTTTTAAAACAAATGTATTACCAACTTCCATTCTATCTAAGTTTGTAAATAGTTTTGCTGTTGGTAACCCTCTATGTCCCATTAAAACAGCATGTGTTGAATTTCCACCTACTGGCAATGAATTTGTTGGCAAATGTCCAATTCCAACTTGTAATACAGCTTCATCAACACTATGGTATATTGGTAAATCTATATTTAATTTTTTAATATAAATATATCCCATAATATCTGTATTTGGAATTTTTAGTTGTTCATAATATCTGTTTTCATCTGCTGTGGTTTCACCTGGATTATTATATAAGTCTTCATTATATTGACGAGCTTTTTCTAATATATCACTATAATCTTCAACTGGAATATCACTAATACTGTTCTCGTACATCTTTATTTTCCATAATCCATTATGGTAAGAAATATATCCTGTTATTATTGGATATAAAAAGATAGAGAGACCAATCAAAAAAATTATGAACAAAATAATATTCTTTACCTTTTTCTTCATGACCCCTCCATTTAATTTACTTTTATTTAATTATTATTACTTAATTTAATAAATTTATTTATTTTTTCTTATTTGATTTTACAGCTATAACAACAACTGCTGCCATTACTAAAATACCAACAACTGTGAATATAACAGTACCAACACCACCTGTTGATGGTAATTGGAATCCAGCTTTGTTTTGAATATTTAAACTAATTACTGCTATTTTTATATCATTTCCTTCTTCATCTTTACCAACAGTAACATAATCTTGTCTTGCTCCAATAAGTGATTCGTCATTTTTATTTAAAGCTTCTATTGATGGAGTCCATGTAACTTTTGTTACTCCATCAACTGTTGTAGTTGTAGCTTTTAATGTTAATTTTAATTCACCTTTTAATAGGTTATATCCTTCTGGTGCTTTAATTTCTCTTAGGTAGAATGTTCCTTCACCTAATATGATATCTTTTGCACCTTCTTCTATTGTATATACATCTGTTCCATCAGCTGTTGTTGTTTTTGTAGCTTCTTTTATTGAAACTGTTCCATCTACTTTAGATATCATTATACCTAAAACTTTTCTAGAATCATCACTTTCTTCTTTGTCATATACTAAGAATTGAGCACCTGCTAATGGTACTTCTTCTCCATTTTCTATACCAAATTTTCTAAATCTAATTCCTACAGACCATATATCTGTATCACCAGGTCCTCCTGGAGGTGTAGTTCCTTCTCCATCACCTTTTGGATCATTTGAATATGTTAAATAAGCTTCGTTTCTATAATGATCTACAATAACATCAGCTTCGTTAGTTAATGTAGCACTATATGTAATAGTAATTGGTGTACCTTTTGGTTGTCCAACTTTTTTCATATTTTTAAATTCAATTGTAACTATTGTTTTTCCTTCATCTGCTCCAGTTCCAGGTACTTCGCTATAAACTATAGCAAAATCATCACCTGTATAACTTGTTGTTGGAGTATATACTGTTTCTCCAATTGTAACTTTAATATCTTTGTTAAATTTTAATCCTTTGCTTAATTTATCTGTTACATTAAATTTATATGTAGTATATCCTGTCATATCTGGTACTACAGATGTTAATTTGTATCCGATTTTATCTCCAGTTGTTGCTGTACCATTTTTGAAATCGATAACAGCATATTTTCCGTCTTTCATTATATAGCTACCATCTTCATTTTTTAGTAATCTTCCTGCTTTTTCATATTCTGCTAATTTTGCATCATCAAGTTCTTCATAGTTTGTTATGTAATTTGCATCTGTTGTTTTATCTAATGTTGGAGCTACAGATTTTACAGTAACTCTAGCATTTCCTGCTACTTTTACCATATATCTACTATATGCATCACCTGCTTCTAATCCTTCATCCATTGTTGCATCAACAACAACATAATATCCTGGTCTTAAGCTAGAGATTACATATTCACTTGTATTTTCATTATAAGAACCGCTAACTGTTTTTTCTAAATCTTTTTTAATTAAGAAATCTCCAACTGTTTTTGAAAATGCTAAAATAACATCTTCACCTTTTTCAGCTGATTGAGTATTTAAAGTCATTACAACAGTTTCTGCACTTGCATTATCTGCAAGATCTTTAAAATATTCAACTTTCTTCAATTCTGCGATTAATTCTGCTGAATGATCATAAGCAGCTTTTTCACCTTCTGCTTCTCTTACTATTGCATTTCCCCATTCAATATTAGATAACACATCATTTCCATTTTTTTGTGTGTAATCTGCTGAGAATACTTGGTAAGCTTCATATTTATGTCCAGGATTTGCATTGTCAACAGTAATTGAATAGTTTTTTTCGTTTCTGTTGCTTTCAACAGCTAATGCCGGCATAGCGAAGCTTAAACATAATACTAAAGTTAATAGTATTGATGTAAAAACTTTAAGTTTTTTCATAAACTTTTTCCTCCTAAATTTTATTTTAAATTAAATATTAAAAACTATAATAACATTCAATTTGTTTATACCATATTTACAAATATTTTTCTAGTTTAGCGTTTTTCCAAAACGATTAAATTATTACATTTTTTTATTCTTCAAATGCTTTATTTTAAAGCTTTTTTACACTTTTTCACTTTATTTTCCATTTTGAACACCAATTACGTGTAATAAGCATTATTACTACATTTCCTGTTTTTAATTGTTTTGAAGATTACTTTTTTATTACTTTTTGGTTACTTTGTGTCATGTTTTTAATATTTTTTAAAAAACGTTGTATTTTCGTGAAATATTACAGCATTACAACTTGTATTGCAATCATAAAAAAACTGGAAATAAAAAATTAGCAAATTATTAATAACTTGCTAATTTTTTATTTTTATTCAGATAAACTTTCTTGTCTTATAATTTCTTCAATTATATTTACAGCTTTTTCTAAATTATCATTTTTTAATACATAATCATATAAGCTTATTTTAGATTCTTCATAGTCAAATCTGTTCAAACGTAATATAATTTCACCTTCTGAAGGCTTGTCTACTCTATTTTCTAGTCTGTGTCTTAATTCTTCTTTTGGAACTCTTAAAAAGATTGTAACTATTTTTATATCTTTTAATGTATTTTTTAATATTTCAGTTCCATTTACATCAATATCTTTTATAATTATTCCATTTCTTGAACCTTCATCTAAGAATTTTTTTGAAGTTCCATAGTAATGATTATGATGTATATCATATTCATATATTTCGTTATTTCTTATTTTTTCTTCAAACTCTTCTTTACTTAAAAATATATATGTTTGCCCAGGCACATCACCTTCTCTTGGTGGTCTTGTTGTATAAGCTGGAATGGATTTTACATTATCCATTCTTTTTATTATTTCTCTTTTTATTGTGTCTTTTCCTGCTCCTGCTACACCAGATAATATAACTAACATAATTCTACCTCTTCTACTATTACATTTTAAACATTTTCAGAATCTTCTGTTTGCTTTTCCTCTTCTTCTGCTTTTGCTACTTTTCCTTCGAATATTTCATCTGCTGCTAAAGTAACAACAGATCTATCTGTTTCATTTGTTTTTAGTGGAGATCCAGATGCTATTTGTCTAGCTCTTTTGGCTGTCATTATTACTAATGCATATCTATTATCTCCTACTTTCTCTAATAAATCTGATACTGTTGGTTTTACTAACATTTTAAATTCCTCCTATTTTAAATTAAAATTTATTCATCATCATTGTCTATTCCATTATCAACTCTTCCAGCTATTGTTTCTGGTTGAACTGCTGATAATATTATATGTCCTGAATCCATTATAATAACTGATCTTGTTCTTCTACCATAAGTTGCATCAATTGCCATTTTAGAATCTTTAGCTTCTTGTATAATTCTTTTTATTGGAGCAGATTCTGGACTAACAATTGAAATCATTCTTTCTGCTGAAACTATATTACCAAATCCTATGTTAATAAGTTGCATAAATTTACCTCTTTCTTTTAAAATTTAGGTTTACTGAATCTGTTAAGCTTCAGCTGTTACAGATTCAGTACTTAGTAATTTGTTTACAAATTACTAAGGTCATTAAAAATAAACTTTTAGTTGTTACATACAATATAAACCCATAAAACTATTCTATGTTTTGTATTTGCTCTCTTATGTTTTCTACTTCTGTTTTTATTTCAATAACTCTATTAGTTATTTCTAAGCAATTTGCTTTTGAACCTATTGTATTTACTTCTCTATTTATTTCTTGAATTAAGAAATCTATTTTTTTACCTATAGGTGAACTTTGTTTTATTAGTTCTAAAAATTGTGCTATATGACTTTTTAGTCTTGTAAGTTCTTCTTCTATAGATGATTTATCTGAAAATATTACAATTTCTTGCATTAATCTATTTTCATCTACTACACCTGGTTCTAATAATTCGTTTACTCTTATTTTTAATTTTTCCATATATTCTTGAACAAGTGTGCTTGAATATTGTGTTATTTCTGCTACTTTATTTTGTATTGAGTATATTCTTGTTTCTATATCTTCTATTAATCTTGCGCCTTCTACTTCTCTCATAGAAATGAATTTACTTAAAGCATCATCTACTGCAATCATTAATTCTTTTCCTATTAATTCTTCATCTTGCTCATCTTCTATTTTTAATATTTCTGGGAATTTAGAAATATCTATAACATCTACATTAAAGTTTAATCCAGTTTCATCTGCTAAACTTTTTAGTTCTTTTATATATTCTTTTGCTAAATCTTTATTTATTCTTATATTAGTTCCTTTGCTACTATAATTTTCAAATGAAACTAATACATCAACTTTTCCACGAGATATGCTTGAGCTTATTCTTTTTCTAATTTTATCTTCTTCACTATTTAAAAATCTTGGTAATCTAACAGATATATCTGTATATTTATGATTAACAGATTTTATATCTACAGTATAATTTCTTCCTTCGTTTTCATATTTTCCACGTCCAAATCCTGTCATACTTTTAATCAATTTTTATTACCTCTTTTCTTATTTACTTTTTTACCTTTTGTATTTTTATTTATACTTTGCTTTTCAGCTTGCTCTTGTCTTTTCTTTCTTCTAATAGCTTGTTCTTTTAAAATTACTGTTTTTATAACTTCCTCTTCTTCTGCTTTTGCTCTATATGTTTTGGTACTTTGTTCATCTAAATAACTTTTATTTTCATCATCTTTCATAATTTCTTTAACATCACTTAAATTATTTTGATAATGAAATTTTTTTTGCTTATATATAATAAGTGATTTAAATAAATAGTAAACAACTAGTATTGCTGGCAAAACCATAATTATTATTCTAAGTATACTATTTGTATGTAAATATATATATGGAATATATAGTGAAACTACTCCAATTACTAAAAATTCTATTCCTATAATCCAAAGTTTTAAACTATTTTTTCTGTAAGCAATTTCTATATCTAATACAGTTACTAAGATTATGCCTAAAGCAAAATATTTCATGTATTCTTCAAAAATATTGTTTTCAAAGTTATAATAAGTAACGTTTATAGCACAAAAATAAGCCATTATAACAGTAGCTGCTAATAAATTTTGAAAAATAATTGTATTTATATTATCTTTAACTTCTTTAGGTAATTTTCTTTGCTGCTCAATCTCTAGTTGCATTAGCTTTGCTTTTTCCAATTACTAATTTCCTCCATTTTCTAATTCATACATAATTATAGAAGAAACTTGAAGTGCTACTGTTTCTGTTCTTAAAATTCTTTTTCCTAAACTAATTACTTTTGCCCCATTTGACTCCATACTGTCTACTTCTTCTTGTTCTATTCCGCCTTCTGGTCCAATAATAACTGCTATTTTATATTTTTCTTTTTGTTTTTTTAACTTTTGTAGTTCATTTTTAATATAATTTTTTTCTTCTAGTTCATATGCTAATAATACTATATCATAATCTTTAATTTGATTACATATGTTTTTTATATTTTCTATATTTCTAACTTTAGGAACTAAATCTCTACCGCTTTGTTTTGCTGCAACTTCTGCAATTTTATTCCATCTATCTATTTTTTTTGCTTCATCTTTTCCTGAAAGTTTTACAATAGATCTTTTAAACGCTACTGGTATAAACTCAGATACTCCAAGTTCTGTTCCTTTTTGTATAATTAATTCCATTTTATCTGCCTTAGGTAGACCTTGAAAAATGTGTAGTTCTACATTTCCTTCTGCTTCATTTTTAGCTTTCTCTAGTATACTACATATTACGCATTTTGCTGTTATTTCAACTATTTCAGAAATATAATTTATTTGATTTGTTTTATCACATATTTTTATTTTTTCGCCTATTTCTAGTCTTAAAACATTTTTTATATGATTAATATCTTCTCCAAGTATTTCTATTTGGTTATTATTAATTTGATTAGATTCTACAAAAAACTTTCTCAAAACATAACTCTCCTAAGTTTACTATTTTTCTATTATACCATAGATTTTTAAAGAAATAAAGAGATTTTTGAAGATTTAATAAGAAAGAAAACAGAGGAACTTGTCTCTGTTTTCTAATTTTATTTACTTACTTTTAAACATTTATATAAATTTAACCTTACTACTCCATTCGTCAATAAAATCTTTTTCAATTTTTACATTATTATCTTTACCTGTACCAAGCATAATATCTGGCTTATTTTTAGCATGATAATCCGTTCCACCAGACATATATTTATTATGCTTTTTACACAGTTCAAAAGCAGTTCTTCTCTCTTCTTTTGAAAAAAGTGGATATACACATTCCATACCATCAATCTTAGTTGTAGTTAAAATTTCTTCTATTGTTTTTACTTTATCTTTAAATGGATATATGAATCCATGTGCTAAAAAAGCAAGTCCACCTGATTCATGTATTCTTGAAATTGTTTCATTTATATCGATAGAATCGTATGATTCATCATAATAAAATATACTTTCTTTATTGCTTTGATGAACTCTGAAAAATGATGTAGGTGTAAACTCACCTATTTTCTGTATTATTTCTTTGTTTTCTTCATATTTCAAAAGTTCTGTTCCTAAAATAAATGATGCCCATTGTTTTGAAGGATTTGTCCTATCTATATATAATTCATTTTCATCACATTTTAATCCAAGTTCATTTACTATCTTTTTATATTTTTCAATAATTTCATTTTGCATTTTAAATGCATCTGTTTTATGAATTCTTAGTTTTTTATAATCAACACCATAAGCTAAAACTTCTATTGAAACATCATTATAGAAAGTTTTCATTTCTGAGCCAACAATTATTTTTCCATTATAAAGATTTCTCAAGTTTGGATTTTGTTCTAATTCATAATATGCTCCAACAGAATCATGATCTGTTATTGAAATAATTTCTATATTACTTTTCTCTGCTTTTTTTAGTAATTCTTCTACTGAATCTGTTCCATCCGAATGATTTGTATGAATATGTAAATCTATCATTATTTTTCTTCCTTTTTATCAGCTTCTAATAATTTATCTATTAACCCGCAACATTCTCTTCCTTCTCCACAATATCTATCTGTCATACATGTTGCCCCTAATCCTTTACCAATAAGTGGTGCGACATCTGATACTTGCTTTCTTATGTCGTTTGCAATATATCTAATTTGCCATTGAGCTTTATTACAACAACGAAGTCTTGTTACCCATTGAATATTTCTAGCATTCATTGTTGTTATAACATTTAACATTTGACTGCTTAAATAGAAATATACTAAATCTCCTTCATTTACACCTAAAGATTTGAACTTTTCTACTATTTCGATATTTTTTCTAACTGCTTCTTGATATATATCATTTGCTTTTTCTTTTACAGATACTGGTGTTATATAATTTTCCATATTCCACATTGGTAAAAATTCTGGAACTAATAATGAATGCATTCTATGTCTTGTTAAATGTGTAAGTACTGCTAAAGAAATTGGTATTTGGAATGTAAAACTTACTTGTTCTAATTCTCTTCTTTCTTCTTTGTGCAAAATATCATACATCATTTTTTCTTTTGCTTTTTCATCTTTTTTGACCATGTCTTGTAAAATTTCTTTTGCTTTTTCTCTTGAACATTGGTAATGATACATAATAGCACTTTCAAGTACAACATCATCTGCATTTGGTGTATAACTTATCATATTTGTTCTATCTGCAATTTTAATTTCTGGTCTTGCTTCCATACTTTCTAAATATTCAAATCCAGATTTTATATTATCTTCTTGTTTTTTCAAATTTGAAGTTAAATATGGTACATGTTCTTTTACAATTTTATATAATTCATCTCCAACTTCTTTTAAATCTGGTATATTACTTAATTTGCTATTTCTTAATGCTATAATCATTTTTTCTAGTTCTCTACCATTTACTCCCATAATAAAATTACTGTGATAAGAATATGGTAGTAAAAATCTTGCGTCTTCAACATTTACATCTCTATCTACTATATCACCATATGTATTAAATAGCATTTTCATATGATTATTATATTCTTCTTTTAATTCTTCATTTTTTTCATGAATTTCTCCTGCTTTATTTCTAAATTCTGGAGTATAAAATCCTGCTGTTCTAAAATCCACTTCTCTTCTTGATTTTACTGTAAAAGATGTTAGTCTGTAACCAATTAAAGTTTGTTCTACAATTGGTGTAACATCATTTAAAGCAAACACTAAAAAATCATGTTCTATAATTGATTTATGTCCCATTTTTATTATTCTTTTAATTAATTTTAAATTTGATTCATAATCGTTACAACTTTCTAAAACTTCTGTAACATTTCCAGGGAATCTTGATAATTTACCAGCTCCTGCTACATACTGAATTCTTGTTTCTAATTCTTCTTTTGTACATCCACCAATTAATTCGATTTTCATAATTTTTATCCTTCCGTTCTACAAATTTTTATACTAAATTTTATATCATAAATTATATTAATGTTCAATTACATTTTTGTATAAATTAATAAAAGCTTTAAATCATAAGACTAATTTATCTTATAATTTAAAGCTTTACATTTTAAGATTTAATTTCTCCGTCAGCAATTTTTGAAAATTTCTTTAATTTTTCATATGCCAAATAATTTATTGTTCCAAGTGGGAATTTTCCATTTTTATCTTTCTTTCCTGCTGGAACACCTGTTAAAATTTCAATACCTTCATCAATTGTTCCTACAGCATAAATATGGAATTTACCTTTTCTTACAGAATCTATAACATCATCACTTAAACTTAAATTTCTAACATTTTGTTTTGGAATTATAACTCCTTGATTTCCGTTAAATCCTTTTAATTTACATATTTGATAGAAACCTTCTATTTTTTCATTAACTCCACCTATTGGTTGAATATATCCTTTTTGATTTACAGAACCTGTAACTGCAATTGATTGGTTTATTGGAATTCCAGATAAACTAGATAAAATTGCATATGCTTCTGTGCTTGATGCACTATCTCCATCAACTCCACCATATAATTGTTCAAAACATAAATTTGCAGTTAATGAAAGTGGCATATCTTGTGCAAATTGTTCTCCTAAATATCCTGTTAATATTAATACACCTTTTGAGTGAGAAGAACCAGACATTTCAACTTCTCTTTCAATATTTACAATTCCGTTTTTACCAACATATGTGCTAGCAGTAATTCTTGCTGGTTTTCCAAATGAATAATCTCCTACACTAATAACTGTTAATCCGTTTATTTGTCCAACTTCATAACCATCTGTATCTATTAAAAGTGATTCTTCTTTTATCATTTGTAAGTATTTTGTATCATATTTCTTAATTCTTTCAGTTCTTTCATCAAGAGCTTTTTGTATATATTTTGCTGAAATTATTTTTTGTTTTTCCTTTTTAGCCCATACAGATGCTTCACCAACAATTTCACCAATTTCGCTAAATTGTGTTGATAATTTTTCTTTATCTCCTGCTAATTTTGAAGCAAACTCAACAACTTTTGCCATTGCTTCTTTATCTAAATCTAATAGGTTATCTTGCATACAAAAACTTCTAACAAAATTGCTTAATCTTTCAATATTATTAGTATCCTTTGGAGCATCTTCTTCAAACTCTACTTTAATTTTAAATAATTTTCTAAAATCATCATCCATAGATAATAATGTGTGATATATATTAGAATTTCCAACTATTAATACTTTTATATCCATTGGAATTGGCTCTGGTTTTAAAGAAATTAAAAGCATACCAGCCTTTTGCTCAGCTGAATTTTCTATAGATAATTCCTTTATTTTTAAAGCCTTTTTTAATGCTTCATAACAAACACCATTTGCTAATAAGTCTTTAGCTTGGAAAATAATATATCCACCATTTGCTTGATGTAATAAACCAGGTTTTATCATCATATAATCTGTTTTTAGAGCACCATATTGATTTTCGTATTCTAATCCACCAAAAATATTGAAATATGAATAATTAGTGTCCATTATTACTGGCGCACCTTCTAATTTGCTGTTATCTATAAAAAGGTTTACTCTATAATTTAACCATGGTTCTTTTAATTCCGGTCTTTGTAATTGTTGCATAGTAGGTTGCTGTGGATTTTTAGGGTCTGGATCTGGTGCTAAGAAACAATTGATATTTTTTAAAATATCTTTTTTAACACCATCTAAGTATGTTCCTACTTTTTTATTTCTTTTATAATTTGCTTTTATTGAATTAATATGAACATTTATTGTCATTAATGCAATATTGGCCTGCCATTCATCTACTTTTTTCTCAGATTCTCTTTCTATATTTTTTATTTCAGCTAATGCTTGAAATATTTGTTCTTGAACTAAAGCAGATCTTTCTTCAAATTCTTTTTTTATGCTCTCATCTAATTCTTCAAATTCTTCTTCTGCTAAAGTTTTTCCATCTAAAACTGGCATCATATAAACACCATTTTCAGTAGATTTTACTTGGAAACCTTGAATTAAAGTTTTTTGATTTAATTTATCTAATAAATTTTCTCTTTTTTCTTCATATTCTTGTTTTATAATTTGCTTTTCTTTTTCAAAATCATCATTATTAAATGTTTTCTTAATATCTCTTCTAACATCTTTTATGAAATTTTCCATTGTTTGAGCAAATACTTTTCCTTGACCAGCAGGAAATGAAACTGCTACTGGTTCATTAGGATTTTCAAAATTATATATATATACCCAATCATGAGGAACTTTTTCTTTTTGAGCCTTTTCAATTAAGAATCTTTTGGTATACATCGTTTTTCCTACACCAGTAGGTCCCTCAAGATATAAATTGTAACCTTTTATTTTTACATCTGCACCAAATTCAAGAGCTTTAATTGCTCTATCTTGTCCATATATTAATTCGTTTTCAACCATAAGTTCTTTTGTTGTTTCGAATTTGAATAAATTTGGATTACAAATATCTTTCAAATCTTTTGGCGTTAGTTCATTTTTCTTTCTCATTAGTACATTCCTCCGAACAAAAATCAATTCTAGTGTAATTTTATATCAAATAAAATAAAATAGCAATTATTATTTTACAAAATTTTACATTATTTTTTAGCCCCAAATTTATACTAATTTATTTATAACTTTTAAATATAAATTTTGCTAAGCATTCAATGTTTTTGTCATAATAATTGCATTGTCTATTCCATTATAATATTTTTTTCTTAATCCTACTTTTTCAAATCCTTTAGTTTCATATAAATGAATTGCTATATTATTTTTTTCATTTACTTCTAAACTTATTTTTTCAACTTTTAGTTCTTTTGTCATTTCTATTAGTTTGTCTAAAAGTAATTTTCCTATTCCTTTTTTTCGATTTCTTTTTTTGGTAACAATATTTGTAATTTCTACATCAACTGGTGTTACTATAATTCCTGCAAATCCAACAATTTCATCATTTTCCTTTGCAACTATGTATTTTGAATTTGTGCTTTCTAGTTCACTTTTTAAAATATTTGCATTCCAAAATTCATCAAAATCTGTTTGCAGAATATCTTTTATATTTTCGAAATCTGTCAATGTCATTTTCTCAATAATCATTTCTTTAACCTCTCTGCTTGTGATTTTCTTAAGTATATTGGAATTATTGTATCTGCAGTATGTAAATTATTTTCTATGCTTTTTTTATAACCAATTTTTCCACAATTTGCAGCTGACTGATTATTTTCTGCCCAAAAATCCACATTTTTTAAACTATTTATTAATAACTCTTTATGTAATATAGCTCCATTTCCAACAACAGTAATATTTTCATATTTTTTTAGAACTTCAATTACATTATTTATATCATCTGCCAAATATTCTTGAGCTTTATTATAATTTTTATCAAAAATTCCACAATATACTTGATTATTTCTTGCGTCTATTAAAGATACAACTGTTTCTTTATTTTCAACGCTTCTTGCTAAGATTTCTAATGATGTAACTGATGCAATCTTAATATTAAGAACTTCTGCTATTGGTTTTATTGTTGCAACACCAATTCTAATTCCTGTAAAAGAACCTGGTCCTGTGCAGCATGAAATCATTTCTATATCTTTTATATCTAATGAATTTCTTTTTAAAATTTCATCTATTATTGGCATTAAATTTTCTGAGTGTGTTCTTCCATCATTTAAATTTTCTTCATCTATTAATTTATCATCTTCTAATATTGCAACAGAGCATATTGAACTTGAAGTATCTATAGCTAAATTTTTCATATATTTTACCTTCCTATATATTCTATATCTATATTTCTTAAATTTTCATTTTCTATATCTCTTGAAAATTTGATTTTTATATATTCTTTTGGCAATGCTTCTTCTATCATTTCTCCCCATTCTATTATGCAAGCACCTTTTTCAAAATATTCATCTCCACCAATTGCATAAAATTCATCTGGTTCTTCTAATCTGTAAACATCAAAATGATAGATATTTAATTTTTCTGTATTATATTCATTTACAATTGTAAATGTTGGACTAGATATTTCATTTTCTAATCCAAAATAAGTTAAAATTCCTTCTGTTAATTTTGTTTTACCAGAACCTAAATCTCCTGTTAAAACAATTACAGTTCCTTTTTCTAATTTTTCTGCAATCTTTTTTCCAAGTTCTATTGTTTCTTGTTCTGACTTTGATATAATTCTCATAATTTGCCTTTCTGAATAATATATAATCCAATTCTTTATAAAATCTAGGCATAGCTAGAAGTTGCATTTTTGCAACTTTGAGTATAACATATTTTTGAAAAAATTTATACTGTTTTTAAATTATTTATCCCAAAATCTTTAAAATCCTTTATTTATCTATTTTTTTGTGCTATAATGTTGATGTTTTTTATAAATAAAACTAAAATTAATTATTTAATATTTATTATTGGAGGAAATATGAAATTAATAATATTAGGAAGTCAATCACCATATAATACACCTGGTCACAATTGCCCAGGATACTTTTTACAAGAAGGAAATACTAGATTATTGTTAGACTGTGGTAGTGGTAGTCATAGTTTACTTAGTTATCCTAATGATTTAGAAAACCTTTCTGTTATTCTAACTCATCTACACAGAGATCATTACAATGATATATATAATTTACAATATTCTTCTTTTGTATTTCATAATCAAAAAAGAATAGAAAAACCTATTACTATTTATATGCCACAAAGTCCAGCAGAAATAGTTCAAGATATTATAAGTGAAAATAATTCTTTTGCCAAATGTCGCATAATAGATTCAAATTCAAAATTTAAAATTGGAAATATGAATCTAAGTTTCTGTCCAACAGATCATCCTGTAGAGACATATGCTACTAAAGTAAAATGTGGAAATAGAACTATTGTATACACATCTGATACATCTTACTCTGCAAAAAATAGATTAGTAGAGTTTTCTAAAGGAGCTGATTTATTAATTTGTGAGGCAAGTTTATTAAAAGAACATGGTTTTCCAGAAATTAATTCACATTTAACAGCAGAGCAAGCTGCAACAATAGCCAAAGAAGCAGGTGTAAAAGGATTAATTTTAACTCATTTCTGGCCAGAAGAGCCAGTAGAAAAATATGTTCAAGAAGCAAAACAAGTATTTCCAAATGTTATTCCTGCAATCGAAGGTTTATCTATTGATATACCAGTTATGCAAAAAGAACATGATTTAGAAAGATAATTATTCAATATTTTATAATGACAAAAGGCGTAGGTTGTTATCCCTACGCCTTTATTTTTGGTTTTATTTTACTACAAGTTTTAAAACTTCTTCTGGTAGATATTTTGAAACATCCTTTCCATGTTTTAAAAGTTCCATAACCATGCTTGAACTTATATGTCCCATTTTTCCAGCTCTTACATAAATGGTATCCAGCCCAGAAATTTCTTCGTTAATTAAAGCTAAATTTTCTTCAGCTTCATAATCCATACCATTTCTAAGCCCTCTAATAAGCATAGTTGCGCCGTACTCTTTTGCTGCATCAACTGTTAAATTATCATAATAAATAATTGATACATTTGTAAGCTGATAGCGATTCATTGCTTGACGCATCGCAAATTTCATTTCTTCAACATCAAATCTGCGTTTTTTGTCTGGATTTACTCCGATTCCAACAACTACTTCATCAAACATTTGAGCCGCTTTCTGCACAACATGTAGATGCCCATTAGTAAATGGATCGAAGCTACCTCCATAAAACCCTTTTGTCATACTGCAACCTCCTTTAATTATCTTGGAGATTTTACCCTCCAAGATTTTGCACTTTTTGGGTAAACTATTTGATACTTATATATATTAGCATAAATTTATGTAAAGTTCAAGATATGTGTTGCAATTTTATGTAAAGCATGGTATAATCTTTTTGTTACTATAGTACTTCTTTGCATTCCTTTTAGTTACATCATGGGGATAAACAAGAAGATTTCAAAAATATGGAGGAATCAATATGTTAAACTTAGTAGGAAAGAATTTAAGCGTAAGTGTACCAGTTTCCGTTTTGAAAAAAATGGGACACATCGAAGGAGCCGAGAAAGTTCAGGATTTTTTCGAAAAAATGTTTCGGGAAACCGAACCATTAGCAACTCATCCCAATGTGAAAAAAATGGAAGAATATATACCATATCTTTCTAATGCTGCTTTTGCGGGGATTGTCATCAACAAAATGATTGTAAACAATCAGAAGTTTTCAGAGGCGCTTGAAGAAGCACAGCCGGATTTACAGGAGGAAGGCTTCAAAATGGGATTTAAGTTTACAATGTTAAGCATCCTTCCTGGCGCAAGCGAAATGATTTCTGCTATTATCGGAGAACTTGTCAAATCGCTTTCTGGAATCAGCGTAGAAAACCCTGATAACTCAAATTCAAATAAGTTTACCTGCCAGATCAGTGAGGTTTCTGAGGAGCTTTGGGCAAAACTTGAAAAGTTGGGCGTCTTGTCTATTTCAGATGACATCTCCAATATGGAAAAGGTAGCCGAAACTTTCCAGTCAAAAATGATAGTCCCGCTTATCAATGCGCTTTACAAAGGCGTAATGGAAAATGAAAACGTATCAGAAGAAGAACTGGATGATGATGAAAGAGCAGAACTCAAAGAACTCATCGATGAGGCTGCTGAATTCGCTTCCACAGGCTATATTATCCAGATAATTCTTACCAATGTATTAACAAAAGATGATATCACTGTGGCAGAGGCAATGGCAACTTATGAAGAAAATGAGCTCGCTGCACTTGCAGTAGAGACAATCATTTTTTCTGAGGACCTTGCAAAATATGCAAAAGAGCTTGAAAATGTCATGAAAACTATTTCTTCAATAGTATGATAATTTTTCCGGCAGTAAGTATAAAAAAGGAGCATCCAGTTTTTCGGATGCTCCTTTTGAAATTTTATTTATTATTCATAGTCTACTACATCTATCCATTTATTTAATAGTTCTTTATTATCACTACTTGAAAGTTGTGCAGCAGCAACTATAGAAACCCATCTTTGAATATTTGATTTTTCTATTCCACTTTTTTCTGAGAATAAATTTATATATTTTTCTGCTAAATCTTCTTTTCCGTCCATTGAGAAAAGTAAAAATGTTCTAGCACTATCTGCTGATGCATTTCCTACTGTAACGTGTGCCCAGTCTATAATATAAGCTGTTCCATCTTCTTTGATAATTACATTACTTGGATTGAAATCACCATGACATAATTTTGTATGATTTTTCATTCCTTCTAATCTTTGTAATAGTTCATATTTGATATTATCATGAATATCTGTTTCGTTTATTTTTCTTCTATATTTTTCTTTCATTCTGTTTAATAATGGAACATTGTTTGATAATATTTCAAGTTGAATATCTACAAATTTATTTAAATATTCATCTTCTTTTTCTGGGTGTTCAGCCATTAATTTATCTAGAGGTGTTCCTTCTATATGTTCTGAAACTAAAGCCCATCTATCTCCTACTTTAGTTACAGCAACAAGTTTTGGGATATTTAATGAAGTTCCTTCTTCTACTCTTGCTTGATTTAAAGCTTCATTTAAAATATTTCCTTTTGAGTAATTTTCTACAAATAATTTTATTGTTTTGTCATTATCTCTATAAACAGTTTTTGTTTTTCTTTCCATTATTGGATTATTTAAATTCAATTCCATTATCTTTCACCTCCATAATATGCTTCTAAATACATATCTTTGATTTCACTCATAAGTGGTAATCTTGGGTTAGCTCCTGTACATTGATCATCAAATGCTTGCTCTGTCATTTCATCTAATCTATCTAAGAAGTTTTTCTCATCAACACCATAATCTTTAATTGTTTTCTTAATTCCGATTTTTTCTTTTAATTCTTCTATTGCATTTATTAAGTTTTCTAAAGCTTCTTCGTCTGTATTTCCACCAAATCCTAAAGCTCTTGAAACTTTTGCATATCTTTCTAATGTGTGTGGATGATCATATTGTGGGAATGTTCCCATTTTTACTGGTACTTCAGCAGCGTTGAATCTTAATACTATATTTATCATTAAAGCATTTGCTACACCATGAGGTAAGTGATGGAAAGCACCTAATTTATGAGCCATTGAATGACATACACCTAAGAATGCATTTGCAAAAGCCATACCAGCCATTGTAGCTGCATTTGCCATTTTTTCTCTTGCTTCTGGATCATTTGCACCATTATCGTAAGCTCTTGGTAAATATTCAAATATATTTTTTAAGCTTTCTATTGCTAAAGCATCTGTATAATCTGTAGCCATCATTGAAGCTATTGCTTCTAAAGCGTGAGTTACAGCATCTATACCTGAAGCTGATGTTAAACCTTTTGGAGCATTCATCATCATATTAGCGTCTACTATTGCCATTTTTGGTAATAATTCATAGTCTGCTAAAGGATATTTTGTTCCTGTTTTTTCATCTGTAATAACAGCAAATGGAGTTACTTCTGAACCTGTACCAGCAGATGTTGGAACAGCTATAAAGTAAGCTTTTTCTCCCATTTTAGGGAATGTGTAAACTCTTTTTCTAATATCCATAAATCTCATTGCCATATCCATGAAATCTACTTCTGGATGTTCATACATTACCCACATAATTTTTGCAGCATCCATTGCTGAACCACCACCAATTGCTATAATGCAATCTGGTTTAAAACTATTCATTGCTTTTGTTCCTTCTATAGCACATTCTAAAGTTGGATCTGGAGCTACATTTGAGAATGTTGTATGTGCAATTCCCATTTCATCTAATTTATCTGTTACTACTTTTGTATAGCCATTTTCAAACAAGAATGTATCTGTTACTATAAATACTTTCTTTTTATTCATTACATTTTTTAATTCTTCTAAGGCTACTGGTAAACAGCCTCTTTTAATATATACCTTTTCAGGTGCTCTAAACCATAGCATGTTTTCTCTCCTTTCAGCTACTGTTTTTATATTTAATAAATGTTTTATTCCTACATTTTCTGATACTGAGTTTCCACCCCATGAACCACATCCAAGTGTTAAAGATGGAGCTAATTTAAAGTTGTATAAATCACCAATTCCACCTTGTGATGATGGTGTATTTATTAAAACTCTACATGTTTTCATATTGCTATAGAATTTTTCCATTTTTTCTTTTTCAGTAATAGTATTTATATAAAGTGATGATGTGTGACCAAGTCCACCATCTTCAATTAAATGTGCTGCTTTTTCTACTGCATCATCAAAATCTTTAGCTCTATACATAGCTAAAACTGGAGATAATTTTTCATGAGCAAATTCTTCAGATAACTCTACAGATTCTACTTCACCTATTAATATTTTAGCACTTTCTGGAACTTCTACATCGGCTAATGCTGCTATAGTATGAGCTTTTTGACCTACTATTTTAGCATTTAATGCTCCATTTATAATTATTGTTTTTCTTACTTTTTCAGTTTCTTCAGGATTTAAGAAATAGCATCCTCTTTTTTCAAATTCTGCTCTTACTGCATCATAAACAGAATCTAAAGCAATTACAGATTGCTCTGAAGCACAAATCATACCATTATCAAAAGTTTTTGAATGAATTATAGAATTTACTGCTAAAATTATGTCTGCTGATTCATCTATAATTGCTGGTGTATTTCCTGCACCAACTCCTAATGCTGGTTTTCCACTAGAGTAAGCAGATTTTACCATTCCAGGTCCACCTGTTGCTAAAATTGTATCTGCTGTTTGCATTAATGTATTTGTAAATTCTAATGATGGTACATCAATCCATCCAATTATTCCTTCTGGTGCTCCTGCTTCTACTGCTGCTTCTAATACTATTTTAGCAGCTTCAATTGTTGATTTTTTAGCTCTTGGATGAGGGCTAATTATAATACCATTTCTTGTTTTTAAAGAAATTAATGTTTTGAAGATTGCTGTTGATGTTGGATTTGTTGTTGGTATAACAGCTGCAATTAATCCAATTGGCTCAGCAATTTTTTTGATTCCATAAGATTCGTCTTCTTCAATAACTCCACAAGTTTTTACATCTTTATATTGATTATAAATGTATTCTGCTGCATAGTTATTTTTTATTACTTTATCTTCTACAACTCCCATTCCAGTTTCTTCAACTGCCATTTTTGCTAGTGGTACTCTAGCTTGATTTGCAGCAATTGCTGCTGCTAAAAATATTTTGTCAACTTGTTCTTGTGAAAATTTAGCAAATTCTTTTTGAGCTTTTTTTACATTTGTAATTAAATTTTGTAAACTCTCCATGCTATCCACAAATTCGTATTCTTTACTCATTATAATCCTCCTTGAATTTATTATTTATATTATATAAATTTATTGACTTTTGTTATACACCTTTTTCTTTTAATTTTTTTAGTAATATTACTAATGAAGTTGATAAATCTTCATTCTTTACTGCAATATTTTCTGGTACTTTTAAATTAATTGGTGCAAAATTCCATATCGCCTTTATTCCTGAAGCAACCATTATATCACATACATCTTGTGCATTTTCTTTTGGAACTGTTATAATTCCAATTTCAACATTAGATTTACTTATTAGACTTTCCATATCATCTATAAAAAATATTCTTTTATTATCACACTTATTTTTATCATTATCAAATGCCATTAAAATATTCAAATTGTTTTGAAATCCTTTATAATTTAATAATGCCTGACCTAATTTTCCTGCTCCAACAATTACTGCATCTGTAACATTATTTAAATTAAGAACCTCTTCTAAATCTTGAATTAGTTCCTCTATATTAAATCCAACTCCTGGCTTTCCATCTGCTCTGCTAACAAGAGCTAAATCTTTTCTTACCTGAATTGGATTTAATCTTAAAATAGTTGCAATTTCTGTTGATGAAATATTTTTTACATCGTTGTTCTTCTTATCTAATATGATTCTAAGATATTGTGGTAACCTTTTTAATGTTGCTTGTGATATATATTCATTTTTCATTATGTCACCTCGATATTTTTTTATCGAATACATATTACCATATAGAAAAATTTATTGCAAGAGGTATTTTTAATTTTTATAAACAAAATATATACAAAAAAGCTGCTCTATATTTAGAACAGCTTTTTTATTATATATTCAAAATACTTTTTAAATACAATATTATTTTTGTAAATATATTATTTTCTTTAATTTCAATTGGTAACTTCTCTTCATCTATATTTTCAATTTCTTCTTTTTCAAAAATATTGTCTGGATTATATAATAATCTTTTTTCTTTTTCAATTTTTTGTCTCTCATGATTTTGAGCAATATTTATCTTTTCCCTTAGTTTATCTGATGCCCAATAGTCTCTATATAAAATTGCTATAACACCTTTAGCAATCTTTGATATATTATTTTCGTCTAATGTTTTAGAAGGACTATAAGAAACGCTATAGTTTTTTCCAGCATATTTCTGAAAAATTTCTATTTTTTCTTTTGGTATTTTATTATAATCTTGTATTGGAATATACTTTAGTATTTCTAATACCTCACTATATGCTCTTTCGTATTTTGTATTAACCATTAATTTTCTCCTACTTAATTTGTATATTATCTGATTTAATAATAGACTTTTCTTGTATTTGTTGATCGTATTCAATCTCATCTAAAAAAGTTACATCCTTTTGCAGTTCTATACTTTCTTCTGCAAGACTTTCAACAGACTTAGAATGATTTTTCACATATTCTTTTAAACTTTGAACCATTTTTTTATAACCAATTTCACTCATATTATTAGCAATAAAATTATCATGTGAATATATGTCTCGTCTTTCTGAAAGATGGTTTTCTCCAAAATCCCATATGTAATAACTGTTTTTGAATTCTTCGAAGCTTTTTCCTTCAGCTGCTTTAATAAAACTTTCAGCAGCGTCTTTAAATGATCCACCATTTTGTAAAATCCAATTTTCAACTCCAACTCCGCCTAGTCCTCCTTGTGGTTCATCACCACGATTTGGTTTATATGCATTAGCCTGTTTTAAAACTTTTTTCGCAAGAATAATATTAGCAACAACATATTTATACTTTTCTGGATTTAGTTCTTTTATAGTTGAAAGTCTATCTTGTAATGCCATATCTGTTGAATAAGAAATTTTATCTGTTTTAGGTGAAAATGTAATATCAATATCTACATTAGTATCATTATCGATTTGAACTTTTTTTAATCTAAAATCACCTGTATCTGTTATCTCAGATGTATTTTCTTTTCCTAAATTTTTTAATAATGTATGCTTAAATTTTTCCATTTCAGACTGATTAATTAAAATTTCTCTATCTAATCTCATCATAAAATCAAAATCTCCATCACCTGGTTTATTTGTTCCTCTACCAGTTGAACCTGTATCAATTAATTCAACAAATCCATTAGATAAATCTCCATCAATAGTTGTTTTTAGCTGTTGTCCTAACTCATCTAAAGATTTCTTTATAACCTTATTAATTTTATGTTTTTTTAATTCTGTTTCTTCGCTACATTCATCTAATTGTGAAGCAATGCTTTCAATATCACTAGTAACTAAGTTTTCTGAAAATTTAAAATTGTTTTCGCCATAATATGATAAACCAGCCATTTTCTCTCTTAGATTGTCATAGTCTTTTGGAGTAAAAATTATTTCGCCTTCTTTATTTGCAACAGGAATATAAAAACCATTCATTGCAATTTCAAGTCCAACTCTATTATCATAATTTTCCATAACTATATAATTTATTTCACTAGATGGAAATCCTGTTCTTATACCATAATGATCTTTTCCTAAAACACCTGTATAGAAAACTTCCATTTTTGACATATCCTGTTTTACATCTATAGAACTTTCTCTACTTCTTGTAGTTATAAATCTATCATCATTTTTTAAAACAAAGTAAATTGGTCCATAACCATTTGCAGCAGTTTTTAAAATCTTATCTTCATTAGAACCTTCTGCATCTGTAATCATAGAAACATCTGTATCTAATGGTGTTGAATCGCTTGTTGCATCCGTTCCTAAATATTCCTTAGAAACACTTCCATTTTGTAAAATATTTCTTAAGTATTTTATATCCCCAATACCTTTAACAAAATCTCCTTGTTCTAAAATCATTGGAAATTCTGCAGCATTTCTATTTCTAGTATTAGCGGTATTTATTTTTGAATTAATATATTCTTTTGCTTCTTCAATTGTATTAATACCAGCAAACCCACAAAACATTCTTATAACCCTATCACCTAAATTATAATCCAAACTTCCATTTGGAGATAGTTTTTTAGATAATTCTGAAATATCTGATATTACATTATCTGTATGATAAAACGATTCAGATTTATTTCTATTTTTCATAGTATTATTATAAAGAGTTGATAAAGTTTTACTAAAATCATTTAATTCTTTTTTTTCAGATTCATCAAGATCATTATACTGAATTTGTCCCTCTTTTATTTGTTCATATAAGCTATTTCCAGTTTCAATATTTTTTAAAAATGAATTTACTGACAGATTGTTTGAGCCAAATGATGACTTTACTAAATCTGAGAAAATTATTACTTTTCTTCGAATATTAGAACTCTTAGCTAAAACTGGAGATACTATTGAATTAGAAAAATTAAATTTTGACAAATCTGGATGTAATGTTTCAAAGCAAGAATATACTTTTCCAAATGTTGGAATATTATTTCTAATAAATATATCTTCAATTTTACCTAAAGTTTCAACAGGATTATTTGATTTTAAAATTTGAGTTGCAAGTTCTTTTCTAAATCTAAAAATTTCACTTGAATTAGATAACGACAAGCTTGATAATACTTTTGAAATATATTCAATTTTTTCTACATTAATATCTTTATCAAATTCTTTAATATATTCTTGAAAAGATTTTTTTAGTGACTCATCTTGAATTTTTGAATATGCAGAAATAACTTTTAGCCTATTATAATTTGCTTCTTTAGTGTTGTCTTTGTCATTAAATAACGGTATCATCCATGAAACTTCTTCTGAGAACCCACAAACAATATTTGTATCCCCAAAGGTTTCTATTAATTCTGGATTAGTAACAAAATCATTTATAGTAAATTCTCTATTATAAAATTTATTACGAATCTCTTCTGAAATATTTGGATTTAAAAATAATGTTGGATTATTTTCTTTAAAATGCTCTGGCATTTTTTCATCATATTTCATTTGATTATTAACAATATTTTTTAATAATTGATTATCAATTTCGTCTAATAAATTCTCCTTTGAAAATTCATGGCTAAATTTAAAATCTTGTAATCTATCTTTTTCAAAAGCTGTCTCTATGTATTTACCATACATTAGCATCACATTTAGTGCCTCTTCATTTTCAAAAATTTCTTTGATAGCAGCTGTAAAATTTATATATTCTCTACTATTTTCTTTAGTAACCTGAACTGGCATATATTTATAAAGTGCTTCTATATCAACATTTTTTAGATACTCTTTGTACTCTGGATTGGATAAAATAAAATCTGTAGTTATATTTCTATTGTAAAAAGCTTTCTTAAGTTCTTTAGGTGCATCTGGGCTCAAAAACATTGATGGATAGTTTCTTATTAAACTTTGTGGCACTTTAGCTGGATATTTTACATCTTTTTCAATTATAATTCTTTTAAGAGATTCACTAATTTTTCTTTGAATTTCATCCAATGTATCTTTTGTTGAAAATTGAGTTTCATATTTATAACTCTCTGGAAGGCTTCTATCAAAAACTATATCAAGTACATCACTATATTGAGTTATAAATTTAATTACAGTATTAAAGTCTTCTTTTTCACTAAGAAATTTATATAAATTTTCATAACCATATGGAGCTTTACTATCTATAACTTTAGTATCTCTTACTTTAAAACAAGATTCTAAATCTTTTCCTTCTATATATGGTATATATTCTGGATTCTTTACTAAAAGCCTTGGTGTGATTGATTTTGTATAAAATGCATTTTTTAATTCCTCTGGTGCATTATCCGAAATAAATAATTGTGAATTTCTTTTTCTAAATTCTCCTATCATATCTCTATAATCTGGAGCTTTATCCACATAATCTACATCACTTGGACCATATATTATCATTCTTTTCATTGCTTCATAAAATTCATCTTTAGTATATGGTTTATCATTATAATTTCCATTTTGTGTAAAAATTCTTTTATTTGGATCATGCTCATTTGCAGCATAATGTATATACATATCATACATTAATTTTAGCATTTCACAATTATTTTTACTAAAAAAATGTCCACATTCATTGTCAAAATCTACAATATTTTTTAATCCATAGGTACTTACAAAGCTTAATACTCCATAACTTTTTAATTCAGTAAAAGGTATTGGTGTATTAAATACATAGTCTTGTGGTAATTCTTTTAATTCTTCTGCTATTTTTTCTGCACCATATTCATAAAATAATTTTAAATATTCTCCAATAGATGAATATTTAAATAATTCTTTATATTGTTCATCTGATAAATTAATTTTGTCTCTATAATTTTGCCTTAATATATCATCTGTAAATTTCTTTATGTATTCATTTTCTTCTTGATTATTTTTACATTCTCTATATTCAGCAATAAATGAATATATATCTGTATTTTTAACAATTAATTCATGTAAATTTTCACATTTATTCATTAATTGTTTTACATCATTATTAGTTATATTATTTACATTATTTTTATCTTTTAGCAAACAATAACTTAAATCTTTATCTTTGAATAATTCCCAATTTTCTAATATTTCTTTTAACTGAATCTTTCCTTCATTAAATAACCCTTTTTCATAACTAAATTCTGTATTATCAATTGGCTGTATATCAAATAATCTATCTGAATATCTTTCTTTCATTTGTGAAGAATAATCATTTGGTCTAATTTCATCTTTTACTAATTCATATAAACTTTCATTTAAATCTTCAGTTGAAGAATCCATATTTAATAATATTTGTTTAGCATTGATACTACTATAATAAAAATTTTTATTTAATAACTCCCAATCTAATGTTTTGCATTTTTCGATACCGAATTTTTCAACGATTTCTCTATCTGTTTCTATTATACAAGATATAGGAATTTTATCTTCAAGATCATATTTAATAAACTCACTAAATGAAATCCTATTACTATAAACTCTTGTTAATATATTTCTAGGAATTTTTAATCTTTTTCCAAATATTTGTCCTCTTTTATATTTATAATTCATTTATTATCCTCATATTATAATTTATTACATTCATTATAATATAACCATAAATTTTCATCAATAATTTATAAAACAAAAATTGACAATATTTAAACTGAATTATGAAATAATTTTGTGTGCAAAAGTTACTGAAGGCTATATATTATAAGAAGCACAAAAGCTGCTCTGGAAAACCAGAACAGCTTTTGAAATGCTATAAACTAATATGCATTTAAGACTTTACCAGTCTCTTTTTTACTGCTTGAACAATTCATTATGCTCAATTAAGCGGTAATCGCTGCCATCGGGCAACTGAAACTTAAAGCGATTATCGAGAGTCCTATCGTAAGATACGATTTTGTATTTATCTCTTCCAATACCTGAGCATTTATATGAATAAATGTAGAGCGTGAAATCATCAATTTGCGAAGCCTCTTCACGAGTTAAGAAATGAATTTCCTGAACTTCTGGCTCTGCATCTGCGTATTTCCAAACATCTCTGAAACCAGTAGCAACTTCTGCATCTGATGGCCACATATTAATAATTCCTACATGATGACCTTCACCTACTGTTGCAAAAATAATTGGATGATCCTCACCTGAAAATCCTTCTTTTTCCCGGATAGTCCCTGTTGCCAGAAGCTTTGCTTCATTATAAGTAAATACTCCATGCAACTTGCAGTCCATATCCAAAACTTTAGGAATATGACTGCTTTTTACTTTGTACCTGGAGTCATACACATAATGCATTTTACTTATAGGAGCAACTGCTGCAACTTCGCTGAGTCCTTCCAATCCATATACAGTATAGTTGCTTATATGCTTTGCCTCCTCTTCTGTATACGCATTAAAGTAATACTCATTTTGACTAAACGGTGTTCCATACGCACTTACTTCATATTTGAAATATCCACTTTTTTTAGCGCAAACAGGATTCGGAATACCAATGAATGCCACTGGCCCCAATTCTGAACAGAAACCAAATCCCGCACTGTATGTTGTTAATTCATTTAATTTTACAACATCATTGTAGGAATATGTTCCTTCCAGCAAATATGAGTTACATCCTGTGGTGTCATGGACAATGGTGAAAAAGTGACGACCAATCTTTTCTACACTTACCTCCCGGTTTGGATACGCCTCTTAATGAGTTTCGTAAAAATTTTTTCAAGCATATTTTTCCTCCTTATACTTGTTTGCATTGTTCATAAAGTTACACTGTTAGAAAAATAATTTCCACAAATTTAAGCGGAAGTAAAATAAAACTCTAACTGTAACATTATATCACATTTTATGTAAATTCACAAGAATATTGGATAATATTACTTTTTTCCATTTATATGTTATAATGGACTATATAATTTTATACATGGAGCTTGATATGAATAAAAATGAAATATTATCAAATGTAAATAGACTTATAATTATGTATCAAAATGGCGAACTCGGTGGTGAAATAATGCCTGAAGATGCAAATCCTAATTTAAAAAAATCTAGTTTAGAAAATTATTTATATTTCACTTTACCAATGGCACTTAATTATCAACGTAATTCTTACACTCTTTGGGAATCTGCCTTAAAAACTTATAATGATAGTGAAACAAATTTCGTTTTCAATCCTAAATTATGCATAGAAAAGTCATTTGAAGAAGTTCAACTTGCTTTAACAAAATATAAAGTTGCTTTGCAAAAACAAAAACAAACTGAGATTTGGATTTCATTATGTAATACTTTTATGAATTTATTTGATGGAGATATTAGAAAATTATTTGACGAATTAAATAATGATGTTAATAAAATTAGATTCTTTATTCAAAAAGAAAACAAAAAACTTTTTCCTTATCTTTCTGGAACAAAAATATGCAACTATTGGTTATATGTAATATATCAATATACAGATAGAAACTATAAAAATATAGAAAGTTTGACAGTTGCACCAGATACTCATGTTTGTAAAGCCTCTTATAAATTAGGTTTAATTTCTGAAGAAGAATTTAATTCAAGTAATGTTCAACTAATTGTAATCAACCGTTGGCAAGACATTTTAAAAGATACTAAATATAAACCAATTGATGTTCATACTCCTCTTTGGCTTTGGAGTAGAAATGGTTTTAAAAATCTTGAAGTGATATAATAGATACTATCTGTTTTATTTATAGCACATTTTTAGAATTTATATTATAATGTTTATGATAATATTTTAAGGAGTTCACATAGTATGAATATTAATAAAAAACCAATTATAGGAATTGTTTCAAAACATATAAAAAAAGAAGAAACAAGACTTAATATGTATATAAGAGATGAAATTAAACAGGCAATTTTTGATAATGGTGGTATTGCTATTGGAATAATATTGCCAAAAGATGAAAAAAATGATGTTTCAGATAATTGGAAAAACAATCTAACTGAAAATGAATTTGACAATTTAATATCACAAATAAAACTATGTAATGGAATAGTTTTTCAAGGTGGTAACGCTTGCGATAACTATGAAATGATTATTGCTAAATATTGCTATGATAATAATATACCAACTCTTGGGATCTGTTGTGGTCAAAATGTTATGGTTAGAGCTTTAGGTGGAACTACAAAATTAATTTCTAATCCTGAAAAGCATAATGATACAATTAATACTTATGTTCATACTGTAAAATTAGATATCAATTCTAGATTATACAAGATTATAGGTAAAAAAGAAATAAAAGTTAATTCTAGACACCAAAGAACAATAGCTGATCATCCCAAATTAGTTATAAATTGTCTATGCGAGGATGGATATATTGATGGATTAGAAGCACCAGATAAAAAATTCTATATGGCTTTTAGATTTCACCCTGAAAGTTTATATAAAATAGATGAAAATCACAATAAAATATTCAAAGAATTTATCAAAGCGTGTAAATTATACTAAAAAATATTGAAAAAATTAGTAGATAGTAAAATATCTATCTACTAATTTCTTCTGAAACTTCATTTTTTTCTTTTTGAATAAACCTTTTAATATTTCTATAAATCGCTTTTTTAGCACTAATTACTTCTGCACCAGTTTTCATATATGTTTTCATTGCGATATCATCTGTTATTCCATCTACTTCTAAATCTCTTATACCTTTTTCATCTAAGTATTGAAACATTAATTGCATTAATTGAGATGCTTTACCTTGTCTTCTGTACTTTTCATTTACTAATAAAGCCGTATCGTGTGTCTCAATAATATCCATATATTTAGTTAATTCATCAGGCAATTCTATATTTCTAATTCCAGACATCATTAAACTTGCTGTTGAATTATCATATAAATTAGCGCTTATATGACCTACATAATCATCTTTATTTGTCAAAAATATAGTTGCAGTACTTATTGGTGTTCTCACTTTTCCAATTTTTATCGAAAAACTAGGATTACTATTAATTTTTATATTACTTTCTCTATTTTCATCTAAAAAATTTCTTTCAACTATTATGTATTCATCTCCATTATCTAATTTTATTTTATTTGAAATATTAATTTTACTCATGTTTATTTTTTCCTTTCGTAATAAGATAATTATTATTTTTATTGTACAATATTCAATAAAATATAATTTTCTTGAAAAATATTTGTTCACATACGCATTTATCTGTCGCAAGTATTGTAGAGAAAATATATTATTTTTTATTTACATACTCATTAAATTTTTCTTCCAATAAAACAAAATTACAGCATCTATTTAATATATTTTCTGTTAGATGTCCTTTTCTAAACAAATTTTGAAAATAATTTATTTTCTTATATAATTCTGCTTTATGATTGTTCAAAAATGTTAATTGTTGTTCTAACATTTTCTTATATTTTTCATCAGTTACTGTTGGTAATACTTCTGTCAAGTTTTCAATAGGAGTTGGTATCATATTATTTATATTAACAACACCAAGTTCTCCATTTTTTATTTTAAAAATATCAATAGCTTTAGGATTTATATTTATATGCTTTGGTTTTGGTGAAGATAATGGTGCAAAATAATTAAAATTATTATATGTATAAACGATACCAATATATGGTCTTGTAGCAATTTTATTATAAGCAACATTTAAATCAAATTGTCTTAAATATTTTATATATTCTTCATCAATATAATACAGTTTTAAATTCTTCATATGCAACTCCTTTAATAAAACAATATGGCAATCTTTACAGATTGCCATATACTGTTTTAAGTTCCTACTTTGGCAAGGATATTCCTACTTTTTTTAATTCTTACTTTGGCAAAGATATTCCTACTTTTTTAAATCCCTACTTTAGCAAGGGTATTCTAAACTTTTTTATTTAATGATAACTAATTATCATTACTATTATATTCATTATAATGCTTTTTTATGAATAATGTCAACCCTTTAAATTTTTATATCTTGCTAATTATCTACTTCATTTATTATACTTTTTGACTTATACTCTTTATTTTTTATCATTGAATATATTAAACCTAAACTTCCTATAACAACAAATATTAAAATTAGTGGTTGTGATACAGTTTCTATTACTAACTTGTTTACAGCCTCTTCCATATTTTACCTCTTTCATAATTACTATACTTTTTTATGAGAATATCTATATACATTTATGGAACTATATGCATTGAAGTTGGAATGAGATCTGTTGCCAAAAATGTTGACAACTTTTTGACACTTTCAAACTTTGTATGTTCATTTGTAAATAAAAAAAGCTCATTTTTCGATATATTCAAGAACACATTGAAGTCAAAAAATAAGCTTTAAGTGGAGCGGGTAACCAGAAGCATAAAAATAGAACCCATACTGCTGTAAGAGTTCTGAGTTCATTTTTTAATTTTGTTGTCCAATTTGGTGGCAAAAATTTATGTATTATCCTCTTTACATTACATTTGTGTATATTTTGTGTGAAAATCTTTATTATTTTTTTTATTATTGTTATAATAGATTTACAAAAAAGGAGGTAATACTATGAAAAAAATTTATTTAGTATTGCACTATATTTCAAAAATAAATTCATATCTACTATGTTTTTTTATATTATTTTTCATACAAAAATATACTTTAGAATTTATTTTAAAATCTATTATCAGTAATACTTATCGCAATATATTATATATAATAATTACTATACTTTTTATAAAAAAATATATAAAAATAGAATCTCCTTATCAAAAATATATTAATTAATTTATGAATCTGAGTTATTTATTGAATCAGATTCATTTTTATTTTCCTCCTGCGAAGAATTTAATAAATTGTTACTTGAAATAGGATTCGTTATCTGTAAAGTTTCCATTATTTGTGTAAAATGTTGTTGGTCAGCTTTTAAAATAGCTTCTGTTTCAATATTTTTTTGTTTATTATTTTCTTGTTTAAATTTTAAAATTTTTTCTAATAAACCATCTGTTCCAGATGTAAGTTCACTTTCATTTTCAGTTTTTTTATAAGATATCTTGCCACCAACTAAATAATGTAATAATAAAAGTAATATTAAAATCGCTCCTGCATTATTATTTACAAAATCTATGGCTTGACCAAAAATCTCAATTGGTCCCGGAGATTGTACACTTAACTTCACATGTAAATCTTTAGAATCAATAGGAATATTGTATGCATCGCCTAATTTCTGTGTTATCGCTGCTACATTTGTTAAAAAAGAAGATAAATCTAATAACGCGATATTTTCTTTAGATGTCACATTAAAAACAATATGTAAATCATTTTCTTTAAAATATAATGGATATAAAATCCTATTAATAAATTCTTGATGTTTAGTAATATTGCTTATTGTTATATGAGTTGTCATAACTCTATATAAATCGGAATTAAATTCATTTTTATTTAAAACCTTAATCCAAGAAACATTCATTCTTTTTTTGAAAGGACATATATTAGGATGTTTTACAATACTACTTGTATCGTAGGAATATACATCAGAAGTTACAGTTCCAAAAGCAATTCTAGTAGAATTTACACTTGGGATTAAAACTATATCTCCAATCTTAATATCATTAACAAATTTTTTTAATTGACCTGCAATATATCCAGGTTTTTCATCTTTGGGATATACTTCACTAACACGATCTTTCAATTTTTTATCATCTGTATTTTTTAAATAATCAATATTTCCAACATCATCCCAATTAATAGAAATGTAATTGTTCTTCAAAAAATCATCAAAATAATTTCCTGATGCAGTTCTCACAAGCCAGTAATTTCTAGTTTCTGGAATATTTTCTATTTGTAATGACTGTAGTAAATCTTGTAATTCTTTTTCTTCCATATTTAATCCCCTTAACTATATAGATTTTTGCTCCCAATATTTAACTTTTAATTTCATAATTTTTTATTAATTTAAAAGTTAAATTTAATTATATATCAGTATATATTACTATTTGGCTTTTTTCAAGTAGTATATATTTTTAAAATCCAAAAAATAAAAGAAGCTTCAAAGCTTCCTTTATTTTTTATTATATTCTTATTTTACTTTTATTTTTGTATTATTATCTACAACCAAATACCATTCTCCTTGATTATAACTTTCTTCTGCAATTTCAAACACTTTATTATCTGTCACTGTTATTCCAGGATTTAAATCACTTAAAACTTTTCTATTTGGGTCTTTTTCAGTTGCATAGTATGAACTAGCACTTACATCAGATGAATATTCTACACCATTTGAATCAACTAATTCTACTGTTGGAAAATCCCAACTGCTAATTGGTTCTGTTGAAACATTTTTATATGTAAAATCTACACATACATAAATACCACCTTCTGCTGGTTGTGAATTAAGATATTGGCTACCAACTTTTGTTGCTGTACTTACATTTTTTATTGTAATTTCATATTTTTTATTTGATATAGCATCACCTATATTATATACAGTTTCTTGAACTTGATTTCCTGTTGATGTTACTGTTGTATTTCCAGTATCATTACTTCCAGAGCTACCAGCTACTGCAATTATAATAAGAATTAAAATTGTATATAAAACTGGATGTTTCATAAAAAAGTTTCTTTGGTCCTTTCCACATTTTGGGCATTTTTTTGCTGATGAACTAATTTCTTCACCACATTCTTTGCATTTTTTCATTGCCATAGTAAAATCCTCCTTAAATTTTTTCATAGATTATTTCATACACAAATAATAACATATTTAAAATTTTATTTCAATACGCCAAACTAATTTGGTACATTGAAATTTTATTTTTATTTTTTCAATTCGCCAAAGTGGTCTAGTTTGAATATTTGCTATGATTTTTACATAAGATAATTCTAGGAGAAAATTTTTATGAAATTATCAGATGCAATTAGAATAAGAATTAAATATTATTTAAAAGAAAAAAATATGAAAGTTTGGGATTTATGCAAATATTCTGGAATTCCATGTTCAACAATTAGTACATTTATGTCTGGAAAAACAGAACTATTAAAAATTGATACACTTTTGCATATATGTAATGGATTTGATATTACTTTAAAAGAGTTCTTTTCAGATTCAACTTTTGATACAGCTGAACAAGATTAAAAAAGAAGTTTACACATTTTTGTATAAACTTCTTTTTTATTATTTTATTATTCTCCAACTTCCTTTTTTAGTAGAACCAATTCTTTCTATTATTCCATTATCTTTTAAATATTTTATATTATATGATATACCATCTCTAGTAAGCCCAAGCTTTTCTGCCATTTCTATTTGTGTGATGTTTGGATTTTCTTTTATTAAATCTAAAATTTTTTCTTGTGTAGTTTTATGTGTAGTTTCTTGTGTAGTACTTTGTTCTACAATTATTTTATTTATAGTTTCATAAATCATTTTTAGCATAAATTCTATAAATTCTGTTGATTCACCAACTTTGTTGCAATTATCTATAACTTTATAATATTCATCTTGATACTGTTTTATTAAGCTTTCTATAGGTACATATTCAAATATTTCTTTCCATTCTGAAAGTAACGCAGATTGCCAAAGCCTAGCCATTCTTCCATTACCATCTGTGAAAGGATGTATAAATAAAAATTCATAATGAAAAACAGAAGAAAGTATCAAAGGATGAATTGTATCTTTGGATGTTTTCATCCAAGAAAATAATTGCTCCATTAATTCTGGTACTAATTTTTCAGATGGTGCAACAAAAATACATTTGTCTCCATCATAAACACCTTCGCCATGACTTCTAAATTGTCCACTTTCTTTTACAGTTAAAAATGTCATTATTCCATGAACTAATTTTAAATCTTTTATTGAATATGGATTAATTTCAGAAATTTTATTATATGCTTCATAAGCGTTTTTAACTTCTTGAATATCAGTTCTATCTCCAATTACCATTCTACCATTAATAACATCTTCAACTTGAAATAAAGATAATTGATTATTTTCAATAGCCAAAGACGAATGTATTGAATTAATTCTATTTTGCTTTCTTAACTCTGGCATTCTATTTAAATTGATGTAACTATTGATCTCACCAACTTTTTCCATTATTTTTGAAATATAATCTAATATTTTATCAGTTATTTTATAAGGTGGTATATATTTATCCATCTTTTCCTCCTTAATCATTTCTCTATTATATTATACTATATTACAAATAATATATCAATATTTCTTGTGTAGTTTCTTGTGCAGTTTTTTCTTTTTAAAATTTCATTATTATTTTTTGCAGTTATATCAATACTTTCAAACAAAATCTGCACTGTATGCAGAATTTTGTGAAAAATACAATTTTTTGCTCAATTTTTATATAAAAATACCACTTTTTTACTAAAAACATACCTAAAATGTGCATAGTGTGCAGATTTGTCTGCATACAGTGCAGATTTTACTTTTTTGACCATTTTTTATTTTTCTTCTATACTTAACTTGTACACAATTTCTTGAAAAGTTGCACTGTACGCAATATTTTGTGAAAAACAGCATTTTTTATCATTTTTTGATGTGAATTTACTTATTTTTTATCAAAAAACACCTAAAAAGTTGCATGGTATGCAATTTTTGTTGCGTAGAGTGCAATTTTTCAAAATTAGACAAGTTAACATAAAAAATATACTCTATTTATAAACACACAAACAAAACGAGATTCTAGATTCTCGTTCCCTATAAAAATGCTTATAAGCATTACTCAAGATAAAACAAAGTTCGCTATAGAGAACTTTGTAAAATATAAAATTATGAAAAATTATTTTTGACGAAAAATAATTTTGAATGGTTTTATAACATAATTTAATTTTGTAGTTTTCTACTCCTCTAGTAGAGAACTTAAATAAATTAAATTATGCAAGGGGTTATTAGGGGTATCCCCTAATCATACAGAGGTCTTTTGAAAAAAGTCCTCTAGTATATTACAGCACTTTGTACTTTATCTCGTATATTTTATAAGAAAAACTTCAAGTTAACATGGATTTTTAAAATGAAGTTCGAAAACCACTGTTAAATATACTATTACAAAGGTTTCACTATAAAAATTTTTCCGGACTTTTTCGGAGTTTTACAGACTTTTCCGTGTTTTCAGTAATTTACTGTTTTTTCTGCTAATATTAAATTAGATAGTAAGTGCACACACTATTGTTAATAGTACTTTTACTAAAAAATAGTTGAAATTTATAGGAATTCATAACATTTTTCGTTGACATCAAAAAATAATCTTTCAAACACTATTAAAATATATAGTTACAAAGATTTTCAAAAAGTGATTTTCCTTCTTTTTTCTTCTATTTTATACAATTTTATTCTTTTTCCGTATGATAACAAATAAAGGTGCTATTATTAATTTATAAAATGAGTACTCAAACACAGACTTCGAAGTCTCTTTAATTTTAAAAGAAAGGAGACAAAATGAGTTTTACAATAATTAGAAATATCAAACATAAGTCTAATACTTTAAATTTAGCATTTAGACATAATGAACGAAGAAATACTAATTACTCAAATAAAGATATTGATAAGTCTAAAGGAAAACAAAACTATTCAATTAAAGCTTGTAATGTTCCATATTCAAAAAGAGTTAACCAATTAAGAAATGAATATCACTTAAAAGGTCAAATAAAAACAACTAGCAATATTGCTTGTGAATATATCATTACTTCTAGTAAAGAATTCTTTGAAAAAATTGGAGAAGCTGAAACAAAAAGATATTTTGAAACAGCTTACAAGTTTGTTGCAAATTATAAGAATTTAGGCGAACAATATATTATTTCAGCAAAAGTACACATGGATGAAACAACACCTCACATGCACACAGTATTTCTTCCAGTAGTTCACACAAAAGATAAAAATGGTAATCCAATAGAAAAACTTTCTTGTTCAGACTTTTGGAAAGGCAAAAATAGTTATAAAAATCTTCAAGACAATTTTCACTCTTACATGGTTCGTAGTGGATTTGATTTAGAACGTGGTAAAAATCACGAGAATGAACATATTCCTATCGAAAAGTTAAAAGTGATAACTAATCATGAAGTACAAAAATATGAGCTTAATTCTCAAAAGAACGAGCAAGAACTTGACACTAACAACATTGAAGAATTACGAAACGATTATCGTAGAGTTATAAGAAAATTTAACACCTTGGCTCAACAATATACAAGAATAAAAATAATTAATGATTCGACTTTGGAAGAAATCGAAAGAGTTAAAAAGAAATGCGATACTCTTGAAGAAGAATATACCAAAAACAAAAGTGAAAATTTACAATTAAGAAATTAAATTCATAAAGCTTTAGAATATGTAAGTATTCTTTTTGACTTCCCTATTGATCGTCTAAAAAGAATTATAAAAGAATATATAATAAAAAATAAGGAGAATAAAAAATATGAAAGAGAAAATGAAAGAATTAGATAATAACCCATTAAGAATTGAATTTATTGAAACTACAGAAGAAAGAAAAAATTTCCCAGCTATAACTACTGGTCGTACTTGGCAAGTAATGTATCTAGCTTATCTTATATGGAAACATGACAACTCTAGAAAAGTCTAGGAGGTGATTATTATAGCAAAACAACCTAGAAAAGGAAATGGTGGCGTACATTATAATTCAGCAAGAAGAAATTGGACTGCCTCTTATAATCTTATAGATTTAGAAACAGGACTTGAAAAAAGAGTTCGAAAATCTTTCCCTACTCAAGAATTAGCAAGACAACATTTAGATGAAATTTTATTACAAAAAATAATAAACTTTTCATTGAACATAATGGCATACCACTTTTAAAATTAATGAAAATGTTACTACAGAAAAAAGTGGATTCAAATTTAATAACTGACAGAGCTTATGCTAGGATTATGGATACACTTCGAATAATTGAAAAATCTTATTTAGCTACAAAAAATATAAATGAAATTTCTACCGAAGAAATTCAAGCATACTTAAATTCATTAACAGAAAAATATAGTAATTCTTCTATACAAAAAATTTATTTTCAATTTAAAAATGCTTTTGAATATTGTTTAAATAAAGGCTATATTCATCAAAACCCAATGTATGAAACAGTAAAACCAAAAAGCAAAAAAGAAGATAAAGTTTTTAGAGCTTTAGAAGTTGAAGAACAAAAAGCATTAACAGATTATTTATTAAGTACAAATCTTTACGATACACCTTATAAAAATGTATTTCTAATACAACTATATATGGGGCTTCGTGTTGGTAAAGCACTTGCTTTAAAAAATAGTGACATTGATTTAAAAAGACGAATTTTATCAGTAAACAGAACTTTAACTACAGACAGAAATGATAAAGTTTGTGTTGGAAAATCAACAAAGACTTATGCTGGAAAAAGAGAACTTCCTATTCCCGATTTTATACTACCTTATATATTAGAACAAATGCATGTTGCACAAGATAATTTAGATGAAATGTTATTCTTAACTCCAGATGAAGGACTCGTTCTTCATTCTACTATAAATAGAAAACTAAAAAGCATTGCAAAAAAAGTTGGAATTGATGAAAACATTTCTACTCACTGCTTAAGACATACATATGGTACAAGATGCATTGAATCTGGTATGAGGACTGTTGCTCTTCAAAGGTTGATGGGACACACAGATATTAATGTTACTTTAAATACTTATACTACTATCTTCAATAAATACAAGGAAGAAGAACTTCGCAAAGTTAATGAATATTACTTAAATAATGAGATTTTTAATAATAATCTTTTAGAGTCTTCTGAAAATAAAGATTATGAAATATAATATTAAAGGGGATGTTTTTTTACATCCCCTTATCTTTATTGCATCATTCCTATAATATCTTTTACTCTATTTATGCTTTCAAGTAAAATTTTATTATTTCCTTCTGAATTTATAAGAATATAATTTTTTTGATATGTTTTAATTTTTAAATCATTAATTTGTTTTTTTTCAGCATCTTTATCATTAGGAAAATCTTTTTTTATTTTACTAACTTCTTGTGATAATGGATAATCATTTTCACATATTAAATCAAAAATTTCTGAATCATATATATTATCTTCCATAAAATCTTTTATTACATTAAAAGCATGTCCATCCATAAATTCATAATATTTTTGTTTATTTTTTATTTTTAATATTAATGCTAGTGGCACAAATATATACTTTAAAAAATAATTAAAAGCAACATTATATGAAGAACTTCGGTCATAATAACTTCTAATTTTATCTAAACTTGCTTTATATCTATTATATTCTCTCATTGTTAATTTGTAATTTTTAGAAAGTTGTTTTGGAACTAAAGTACTATAATTATCCAATGTATTACCTGCATATTTATTATTTATATAATTGTCAATATAATTATATGGCAATTCATATGTATAATCAAAAAATTTATCTAAATATCCATAACCATCATATTTTTCTCCATATACCTTACAAATAGTATTTCCTAGTTCCTTATTATTTGTTCCAACTAAAAATACAATTCTTTCATCATCATAAAAATGCTTAATATTTTCTAATAAATCTACTGCAAAAGTTGGTTTACATCTATCTATTTCATCTATAATAATTAATATTCTCTTCTTTTTTTCTATTGTTAACTCATCAATTATATTTTTAAATTCTTTCTTTATAATTTTATTTTTATTTATATCTTCCAATAAATCTTCTTTAGAAAAATCTTTATTATAAATATCTTTTAAACCTATAGTACCATTTGTTTTAAATTTCAAAATAATATCTACAATACTTTTTATTCCAATTAATATTTTTCCATCTTCTTTAAGTTCATTATCTTCTACTAATTTATACATTAAAGATTTTAATGCACTTTCAGAATCATCATTTTCCCAAGCATTAAAATAATATGTTAAATATTCATTTCTATTACTTTCCAATATTTCTTTATCTATTTGAGTATATTCTTCTATTTCAGGATTTTTTAACAAAAATTCAATTTCTTTTAAAAATACTGTTTTTCCAGACCCCCAAGCTCCATCAATTGCAATTATTTCATTTTCTTCAGATTGATTTAAATGATTTAAAATAATATTCAAATATTTATTTCTATTAACAATATTACCTTTTAATATGTTATTAATTTCTTCATTTGTTAAAAATATATCTTTTACCATTTGATGCCTCCTAACTTTTATAACTAATTTATTTTCTATATTTCGCAATAAAATCCTATATATTTCTAATTTTCATAATTAGAAAACATATCTTATCCTATTCTCATTTAGGAAATACTTTTACGACAACATCAATATTCTTATCATTTGACAAATCATCTTCTAAGCCACTCGGATTCTTTAATTTATAATTTGGATTATATACAAAAAAGTAAATTTTTTTAATATCTTTATTAGCTGTATATCTTTTTATATCGACAGTAATTTGTTCACCTATTTCTTTGTCTTTATTGTTATCACTAGATATTTTAGTTTCAATCATTATACCTTCTCTTGGTAAAAAGAAATCACCTCTCGATGAAGCTCCAGCTTTTTTTGGTACAGGGTCTTCATCCCTTACATCATCAAAAAATAGCAATAATAATGAATGTAAATAATCTTGTACATCATATTCATCATTTATTATTAATGTTTCCCTTTTATCATGCCTTTTTAATAATTGTTGTGCTGAACGATGAAAATTTGTAAATATTTGATTTAATATTCTATCAGCACTATCTTCAACCTTTTCTGTCTTAGATTTTTTTGAAATTTTTCTATATAACTTTTTTTCTACACTCTCCAAAAATACCATTAAAAAATTTTCAATTCCATATGAATGAAAACTGGTTTTATCAAAACTAACTATTATTTGATTATTAATAAATGTAATCGTTAGTACAAAATCAACCTTTTCGTATTCAAAAAACTTCTCTATAGCAATTTCACACGATACAGAATTTTGATTATTTATCGTATAACGCCATTTTAAAGTTTCACATGTACTTAAAATATAATTTTGAAATTTACCTATATGATTATATCGTTTGTCTTCCGTTAAAACTTCATACTTAATACTATCCAATATTTTTACCATCCTTTCAAATGCATTATATTACAAGATTCCCTATTATTCAATTTATTTGTCATTTTTGCTTCCGACTTTCTTATCAAAGTTCGCTTTCGATTTTGTAAAACTAAACATATGTTGCCAACATTTATATCTGTAAACCTCATTTGATTACATAATATTTTCTACACCTATTGCAAATACTGACTTCTTTTTATTTTTGCCAACAAAATGACTTCTGACCAAGATTATTTTTTAGGGCTGTTGGCAGGTTTGTCGGCTATTTTTCAATAACTCTCAACTTCATGGTGTGTTATTACGTATTAAAAATGCTCACTTTTCAAGCATTTCCGGGACGTACTAAAACGCTGGAAGTACTGAAAAATGAGCTTTAAGTGGAGCGGGTAGCGAGAATCGAACTCGCGCTATCAGGTCGGAAGCATGACATTCTACCACTAAATTATACCCGCACATATTTTGTATATTAGAATTATAATATATCTAAAAGTATTTTTCAAGGTAGAATACATATCTTTTCATTCATTTTTATCTATCTTGAAAAATTTATTTTTATATATGAAAAAAGCCATCATACTAGACTATTTCTAATACAATGACAATTTATTGGAGCAGGTAGCGGGAATCGAACCCGCATAGCCAGCTTGGAAGGCTGGAATTCTACCATTGAACTACACCTGCGATATTTACTTTGTCAATGGAAATTTTATTGGAGCAGGTAGCGGGAATCGTCGAGCCGCGTCGGGAAAAATATTCACTGAATATTTTTCTTTTCCTCCTTTTCGATTCCTTTGCTCTAAAGTTGGAGCAGGTAGCGGGAATCGAACCCGCATAGCCAGCTTGGAAGGCTGGAATTCTACCATTGAACTACACCTGCATTATTTCCTCTGACAAGTATAGATTATAATGTATTCGTTCATATTTGTCAAGTGATTTATTTTAATTTTTTAAATTTTTTTCAATATTTTTTTCAATTAATATTTACTATGTTCCTGCATTTATTTTATATCAAATTGTATAAAATGCCAAATGGCACTCAGACAATTGCCCGAGTGCCATTATTTTACATGAGACCTTTAATTACTCCTTCAATTTTTGTTTGAGCAAGTTTAACTTTCTCGTCATCGCTAATTGTTGGCAATAATCTGCGAGTTGCATTTTCAAAATAATTATGCACAACTTTACTTTTCATATTAAAGTTTTGCGTATTTTGGCAAAGAAGTAAAAATGCTTTGTAATCAATATTAGTTTTTAAAATAATTGCTCTTTGAGCTGCAAAATTGCCACTTGCAATCATTTTTACCTGCTGCTGAGATGTAAGTTCTAATCTTTCTGCTGCCTCTTCAAACCATCTCCAAACATTTTGGCTATCCAAATTTAGTGATCCTGAGTTTTCTGAAATCTCCACTAATGTATTAGCTTTAAGATTTGGACTTAACAATAACAGTTTGTGCATTGTAAATTTTCTGGTTTTTGCAATTCTTAGTTGTTCGTCTTCTGTAAGGTCTATGTTATTTATCCTGTTTTGATACCATATTTCTACAGTCTTGCTATCAAGATTTAAACAACCAGAATTCTCACATAGCTCAACTAAGCCTGCTCCTGTTAGATTTTCTCTGTGCAATAGTGCTCGTTTCATAACAAATTCTTTGCACCTAGATATTCTAATCTCCTGTTTTGATGTCAGCTCTGTACGTATAATTGCTTCTGTAAACCATCTATCTACAGTGGGACTATCAAAATTAAATCTTCCTGAATATTCACATAGCTTGACTAAAGCTTCACCACATAAATCTGGGAATTGAATTAAAACACATTGTGCTTTAAAGTTTCTTGCTTCAGCCATCGCAATTTGCACAGCTTCTGAAGAATTCTTTGATAATACATATTGAGCTTCAAGCTCTGTTTCTGCTCCTTCTGCAAGAGATACCGCATCTGAATCAGGTATCGTATACTCATCTTGTTCTTTCGATTCTTCAATACTTGTTTTATGCTTAACAAGAATTTCCGTTTGTATTTCTTCATCTTTCCGTTTTTGCAAAAATGAATTTAATATAATTGCAGCTATTATATAGACTACTATAACTGATATAATGAAACAACTCATAAGTTTACCTCCATACTAAGTAACGAATTTATATACCTTATTCAGTTAAGACATTTAACAAGCAATCCATTTTTGTGGTTGCAAGTTCTAATTTCTCATCACTACTCAAATTTGGTAACAACCGCTTGGCTATCTCTTCCAGCTTTTCAAAAAGCTCATCATCGCTCATATTCAAATGCTTGGGATTTTTACAAATTTCAAGAAATCCTTCAAAGGAAAGATTCGTTCGCTGAAGCAAAGCTCTTTTTATAACATAGTTTTTGCTCTTAGCAATTCTTACTTCATGTTCCTTTTTAAGCTTTACTCTTTTTATTGCATTTGTAAAACACTCCTGAACTGCTATATCTTCAAAGTCAAATAATGCTGGCTTTTCACAAATTGCAATTAATGCACTTGCTTTAAGATATGGATAGGTAATTAAGTATGATTGGACTTCAAATTCTCTCGTTTTAGCAAGAACATATTGCACTTTTGCAGAATTATTTTGTCCCAGTACAAACTTTGCTTCTACTTCTGTTTTTGCTTTTTGAGCAAATGGAATTATTTTTGATGCTTCAATTTTATCAATCTTTACCTTCTTATGTTTCTTTACTTCCTGCATTTCCTTTTGCTCATTATCCTGACAATCATTTTGAGTTAAATCATTGTCATTTGGAATTAAGAAAAACTCGTTGTAATATTCATTCTCCAGCTTCCGATTTCTAATCCATTTACCTAATAAAACTGCTACAATTATTGATGCTAATATAGATGCGATTATTATTCTCATGTTTTCCTCCTAACTATTGTCAATGTGCTACTGGTGCTAACTAATATTTCCAAGTCTATAAGGAAATTGGCTTTCACCTATTAAAAAGTTACCTATATATTATATATTGATTTACATAAAATGTCAATTTGTTTCATATGAGTTTCATAAAAAAAGAGAGATTTTTCAATCTCCCTTAATTTATAAGAATTATTCTTTATCTTCTTTTTTAGCTTCTTCTGCTTTAACTGCTTCAACAGCTTCTGCAACATCAGCTTCTGTAGCTGTTTCTTCTGAAACAGATTCTCCTGGAACAACTTCTTCTTTAATAACGATTTCTCTGTTTTCGATTCTTGCTCCAATTTTTTCTTTAGTTTTAGCTGCTTTACCAACTCTATCTCTTAAATAATAAAGTTTAGCTCTTCTTGCTTTACCAACTCTAACTAATTCAACTTTTTCAATCATTGGAGAATGTACTAAGAATGTTTTTTCAACACCAACACCATAAGAGATTCTTCTTACTGTGAATGTTGCATTTACTCCTCCACCTTGTTTCTTTATAATAATTCCTTCGAAAACTTGGATTCTTTCTTTGTTTCCTTCTTTTATTCTAACATGAACTTTTACTGTATCACCGATACGTAATTCTGGTATTTTATTTTTAAGTTGTTCATGTTCAATAGCTTTTAAAATATCCATTTTCTTTCCTCCTTCTTTCAATAATGGATGTGATTTCTCACTTTTTATTTTTCAATTCTTCTAAATACTTCATTTCTTCGTTTGTCAATTGAACTTTTTCTAAAAGTTCAGGTCTTTTTATGTAAGTTGTTTCTATAGCTTTTTTTCTGCGCCATTTGTCAATATTTTCATGATGACCAGATTGCAATACTTCTGGAACTTTAATTCCTTCAAATTCTTCTGGTCTTGTATATTGAGGATACTCTAGAAGTCCACTTTGTGAAAAGCTTTCTTCATAAGTAGAACCGTGCAGCTAAAACACCATCTACATATCTTGATACACTATCTATTAATACCATAGCTGGTATTTCACCTCCAGTTAAGACATAATCTCCAATTGAAATTTCTTCATCTACGATTTTATCTATAACTCTTTGGTCAATTCCTTCATAGTGTCCACATAATAATATTAAGTGTTCTTCTTTGGCTAATTCTTCAACTTTACTTTGACAAAGTTTTTTTCCTTGTGGTGATAAATAAATAACTTTAGCATTTTCATCTTTTACTGAATTGTAGCTATCAAATACAACATCTGGACGAATTAACATTCCTGCTCCTCCACCATATACTGTATCATCTACTTTTTTGTGCTTGTCTTTTGAGAAATCTCTAATATTTATTAAATTTACTTCTAATAAATCTTTTTCGATTGCTCTACCTATAACACTTTGTTTTATAGGTTCAAACATTTCAGGAAAAAGAGTTAATACATCAAACTTCATAATATTTTATAGTCCTTCTATTAGGTTTACTATTATTTTACCAGACTCGATATCTATAACTTTAATTACTTCATCTATTCCTGGTAAAAGTTTTTGTTTTCCAAGTTCATCTTTTACAACATATACATCATTACTACCTGTTGAAAAAATATCATCTACTTTTCCTAAATATTCATTAGATTCTGTAAATACATCTAAACCAATTAAATCTGCAATATAATATACACCTTCTGGAAGCTCCCCAAAAATTTCTCTATCTACAACGATATATGAATTTCTAAGTTTTTCTGCTTCTTCTACTGTATCTACATTTTTGAATTTTATAATAATTTGATTTTTATTGTATCCAACTTTTTCTATTTCATATTCAGTTAAAGTTTCTTTTCGTTTTATAAAAACTTTAGGTATTCTTTCGAACTTAGTATTGTCATCTGTAAAAGAATTAACTTTTACTTCACCTTTTAGTCCTTTAACATTTACGATTTGACCTAATTCTAAATATTTATTCATACTTTACCTGCACCTAATCAAGAAATTCAACATTTACTTTTTTGTGTTCTTTAGTAGCTACAGCTTTGATTATTGATCTTATAGCTTTAGCCATCTTTCCTTGTCTTCCAATAACTTTGCCCATATCATTTTTTGCAACTTTTACTTCGTAGCAAATTGATTTAGCTTCTGTTTTTTCTGTAATAGATACTTCATCAGGATTATCTACTAAATTTTTAATTAATACTTCAAGTACATCTTTCATTTTCTCAAATCCTTTCTTTATTCAAAATATCTTTTACTTATTTAGATGCTTTTTCGATTAATGCTTTAACTGTATCTGTTGGTTTTGCACCGTTTTTAATCCATGTAGCAACTTTTTCGTTATCTAAAACTATTGTTGCTGGATCTGTCATAGGATTGTATGTTCCTATTTTTTCAACGATTTTTCCATCTCTTGGAGATCTAGAATCAGCTACTACTATGTGATAGAAAGGAGCTTTTTTCTTTCCAACTCTTTGTAATCTTATTTTTACCATTATAAATTCACCCCCTGAAAATATTTATATATAAATTTAAAAATTTAAAAACTAATTAATTAAAACTTCAAATTGTTTAAGTCATCCATATTCATGTTCATATTTTTCATCATTCTTTTCATCATACCTTTATTTGAAGTCATTTCTTTCATCATTTTTTGTGTCATTTCAAATGATTTCATAAATTTGTTTATTTGTTCAACAGAAGTTCCACTACCTTTTGCAATTCTTAGTCTTCTACTTCCATTTAGGACTTTTGGATTTCTTCTTTCTTCTTTTGTCATTGAACAAATAATTGCTTCAATTCTTAAGAACTCTTTATCATCTACTTCAACATCTTTTAATTTACTTCCTAGTCCTGGTATCATTTTTAAGATTGATGAAAAAGAACCCATCTTTTTCATTTGTCTTAATTGACCTAGGTAGTCATCTAAATCAAAATTTTGTTTTTTCAATTTTTGTTCTAATTTTTGAGCTTCTTCTAAATCAAATGTTTCTTCTGCTTTTTCAATAATTGAAAGTACATCACCCATTCCTAAAATTCTTGAAGCCATTCTTTCTGGATGAAAAACTTCTATATCTGATAATTTCTCACCAGTAGCTGCAAATTTTATTGGTCTACCTGTAATTTTCTTAACTGATAATGCAGCACCACCTCTTGTGTCACCATCAAGTTTAGTAAGTACTATACCATCAATTCCTAATTCTTTATTGAATGTATCTGCTATGTTTACCGCATCTTGACCTGTCATTGAGTCTACTACTAATAGTATTTCATGTGGTTTAACATTTGATTTTAAATCTTTTAATTCTTGCATTAGTGCTTCATCTATTTGAAGACGTCCTGCAGTATCTATAATAATAACATCGTTTAGCTTTGATATTGCCACATTTATAGCTTGTTTTGCAATTACATTTACATCCTTTGTATTTTCATTTTTATATACTGGAATGTCTAGTTGTTTTCCAACAACTTCTAATTGTTTTATAGCTGCTGGTCTGTAAACATCACATGCTACTAATAATGGTTTTTTTCCTTGTTTTCTTATAATATTAGCAAGTTTTCCTGCTGTTGTTGTTTTACCAGAACCTTGAAGACCAACTAACATTATAACTGTAGGTGGATTTGGAGTAAAATTAATTCTAGATTCTTCTCCTCCTAGCAATGAAACCATTTCATCTTTAACTATTTTAATAACTTGTTGACCTGGTGTAAGAGATTTTAATACATCTTGACCTAAAGCTTTTTCTTGAATTGTTGCTACGAATTCTTTAACTATTTTGTAGTTAACATCTGCTTCAAGTAATGCAAGCTTAACTTCTCTTAAAACTTCTTTTAAATCGTCTTCAGTTATTCTAGCTTTTCCTTTTAGCTTTCTTGTAATTTCTTGTAATCTAGATGAAAGTCCTTCAAAAGCCATTGCATTTCCTCCTATTCATGATTTTGTATTATTTTTTAATAATACTTTCATATGTACTTGTTACTTCATTAATTTATTTTCAATATTTTGAAGAAGTTTTATAACTTCTTTATCAGATACTTTATTTCTAACAATTTTAATATCTTCTAATACTGAATTTATCTTGTTTTCTGTAACTAAATTTTTTTCCATAATCTTTAGCTTTTCTTCATATTCTAATAGATTATTTTCACCTTTTTTTAGATTATCTCTAACAGCTTGCCTTGTTATTTCTTCGTTTTCAGCAATTTCTGATTGAGAAAAATCATTATTATAGTAGTCATTTAAAAGATTGTATTGTTTTTCTGTTAAAAGCTTGCCATATATGTCTAAAAGAATACTCATCTTAATATTTTTTTCCATTTGACCACCTCTATATTTGTAATGCTAATATACTTTACAACATTTTGCTTCATTTGTCAATACTTTTACTTAAAAATTAAGCTTTAACAGTTATTTTTTATAATTTATATAAAAACACAAAAGGTGAATTTTTATTTCACCTTTGATTACTTTTTATAACTAATCTATATCTTCCTATTTCATTTTCTAAACATTCTCTTGTTAGTTCATTTTCAGAAGTTATCAAATCATAAACACCATAAACATTTCCTGTTGAGGAATACCTTGTATTCTCTATAAAATCGTTACTGTTTACTCCTCCGCCAGCATAGTGAACTAAATCATTAGCAATTTCTATTTTATTAGAATCTGCCATAATTAATAATGCATTTCTTTCTTCTTCTGACATTACATTTACATCTAATTTATAGTTGTTTAAATTTTGAAGTACTTTTTTCATAGATGTTACTATAAGTGTATGTCCAGGATTTACAAAAATATTTCCAAAACTGTCTTCATTTGCTTGAAATTTTGAAATCCAAAAACCATCTTGTTCATTAAATGATTCTTGTACTTTATAATTATTCAATAATTTGTTATTTGTTGTTTTATTAGTATTTTCATATGCAAATTCTATAGTTGTTTGGTTTTCAACAACATTATATAAAAATCTTGGAATCCATACCCAATAATTCCCATCTAATGTTTTGCTATTAGCAAATCTTAATTCACTTGAATAATTATACCAATCTGGATTATTTTCGTCTTCAACTATTACTTCGTTTCCATCTTCATCCCAATAAATTCCTACCATATCTGATAATAACTTTGGCTTATTACAAAGATTTATTTCCAAATAATCTGCTTTATATTCTATATGATTTATATCTTTAATAGAAAAGTAATAATTTCCGGATTTATTTACTGTAAAATATACTGCATTTTCTTCTCGTATATATATGTAATCTTGTAATTCCGTGCAAGATTTAGCATTTTCAATTTCATCTAGATAATAATATACTTCTGATATATTAGGTAAATTTTCTTTTTGATTAAATGAAATTTTTATTCTTTGAGATAATCCATTATTTTCTACAACTTCTGCCATTGTTTCCAAAGTATTACTAATTGAAATAGTACTTAATCTATTTCCAATTTTTGTATCATACTGTCTATATATAATTTCATTTTTATTCGTCACATCATTAATTCCATCTCGCTCTATAACATTTCCAGTATAAAAATTAATTATTACATTTAATTTGGTATCTATATCAAAATGCTTTTTTAAGTTTTCTGAATTAAAATAACAATAGTTTGTTAGTATTGAATCAATATTTTTGTTCCAATATTTTGTTTCATCATTATTTAAAGTATTTATTATTGAGTTAAATTTATCTATATAAATATTACTAGCAGAATTTGCATTAGAATATCCTAAGCTTTGAAGGTAATATAAGAAATTCCCTTGTTCATTTGCATTATAATTTTCCCAAGTAATATATTCTTTTTTTACTTGATTTACTTTCTCTTGTATTAATTCCATTTCTGAAACAAATTTTTCTAATCTAGTTTTCTTATTAGCATTTGTTATAGAAATGGTACACAATATTATTATAATTAATAATATCAAAATTAATAATATTAAATTATATATTGTTATTTTAAAATTTTTCATAATACCCCATATACTAAGAAAGGGGCATTTATTTGCCCCTTTTTGTTTTTATTGATTATTTCCATAATATGAACTCATTAAATTATACATATATGATTCATAATCAAATGCCTCTTCTATTTTTGGATCTCCATAATTAACACCATGTGTATCTACTGTAGCAGATGTAATTACTGGATAACTTGCAAAAGTTTCTATACCACTTTCTTCTTGTGCTTGTTCTTCACCTTCTGTTTCTTCTTTTGCTGATATTTCTGCATTATTATAAATATTTTCTAAAACATCCATTCCTTCTGTTATTTTTGCAAAAGATGCATAAGAACCATTTAAGTTACTAGCATCATCGCTCATCATTATTCCTAATTGAGCATTTCCTGAATTATAACTTTCTTTTGATAATGATGATACATATTGTGTATAATCATTTCTAATTAAAGAAATAACTCCTTTTTCATGTTTTAGTGTATTTGTTTTATATCCATTTGCAATGAATTCTCCTGGAATTGAATATTCATAATCATAATCTGAATTTTCTTCTACATTATCAAAAATTAAACTTGTTTTTGGATTTTCTGCTTCACCTTCTGAATTTCTTCCAACATATAAGCAAATATCATCTTTTCCATATACAACTTTGTTATTATAATATCCTTTTTCTACTAATCTAATAAAATTTGAAACTGTATTTGGAGCATATTCTGGATATAATTCCATTTTAATTGTTCCATAATCTTGTACTTCAAATGTAACTTCTGGATGTGAGTTTCCTTCTGTTAATCTATCTGCTGCACTATATATATAACCTCCTATTAATATACATACTATAGCAGCTATAATAGCCCATATAACTATTTGTACTTTTTTACTCATTTTTTCTTCTTACCTTTCTCTTGTTTAAATTCCTATTTTATGCCAACATATCTCATTGCGTCATTAATATTTTTCACGCCTATTATATCTAATTTGAAATTTTCTTTCAATAGTTTTTTATTACTTTCTGGAATTATACAAGTTTTATATCCTAATTTTTCCGCTTCTTTTATACGTTTTTCTATCATATTAACACTTCTTACTTCGCCGAGTTAATCCTACTTCACCAATAATTGCAATATCCTCTTTTATACTAATATTTTTAAATGTTGATGCTGTAGCTAGTACAATTCCTAAATCAAGTGCTGGTTCATTAACTTTTAATCCACCAACTAAATTTATATATACGTCTTGTGAACTTAAATTCATTCCTCCACGTTTTTCTAAAACAGCCATAAGTAAAGTTAATCTGTTATAATCAATTCCACTTGCATTTCTTCTTGGCATTCCAAAAACAGTTGGAGTAGATAATGCTTGAAGCTCTATAACTAATGCTCTTGTACCTTCCAAACTAACGACTATTGCTGAACCTGGCGGATTCCCATCTCTTTCTGAAATTAATAGCTGAGAAGGATTTGTAATTTCAACCAAACCTTCATTTTGCATTTCAAACATTCCAATTTCATTAGTAGAACCAAATCTATTTTTTACACCTCTCAAAATTCTATAAGAAAAATATCTTTCACCTTCCAAATATAAAACTGTATCTACCATATGCTCCAAAACTCTTGGACCTGCTATATTTCCATCTTTAGTAACATGTCCAATTATAATAGTAGTAATTCCTGTTTGTTTACACATTTTCATAATTCTTGCTGTTATTTCTCTTACTTGGCTTACACTTCCAGGAGCAGATGTAATTTCCTCTGAGTACATAGTTTGAACAGAATCTATAATAACAAACTTTGCTCCAGTATTTTCTAAAGCAACTTCAACATTATCTATATCTGTTTCAGCTAAGAATAATAAATTTTCATTTTTTATTCCTAATCTATCTGCCCTAATTTTTATTTGTTCTGCAGATTCTTCTCCTGAAACATAAAGAATTGTTCCATCTACTTTTACATTCGCACAAATTTGAAGAATTAAAGTAGATTTTCCTATTCCTGGTTCTCCCCCCAAAAGTGTTAGAGATCCATTTACAAATCCTCCACCTAAAACTCTATCTAATTCTCCTACTCCTGTTGCGATTCTTGTAGTAGGCTTTTTTTCAACTTCATTTAATTTTACTATTTCACCCTTAGGTTTATTTTTTTCTTTTGTAGTACCTTTAGTACCTGTTATTGCTTTTTCTTCAATAAATGTATTCCATTCATTACATGCAGGACATTTACCAAGCCATTTGCCAGATTCATATCCACAACTATTGCAAACAAATACTGTAGTAGTTTTTTTTGCCATATTATATTAATCCCTTTTCTAACAATTTTTTTAATGTAATTACAAACATCGCATGACTCCATGTAAGTCCTATAACCCAACATGGTTGCATTGTTTCATTATTTACTTGTTCACCTAAAAATCCATGCTTTGACGCTGACTCTACAACAAAATCAAAACATTCTAAAACCTTTTGTATATTATTTGTTTCTAAATAATACCACGCCATCCACAAAGTTACAATAGGCCATGGATTTTTTCCTCCAATATATCCATCATTTTCGTATCTTATGTATCCGCCGGTATAAGTTCTTAGTGTATTATTTATTTGTTCTACTGTATTTTTTACTTTAATATCATCTGGATTGAACATTTCAAATGGGACTACTGTGCCTATAATACTCATATCTAATCTTCTATCTTCTAGATTTCTAACATATGAATTCCTATAATCATCATAAAATATACTTGTGCAATATTCTGAAATTTCTAAAGCTCTTGATTGTAATTTTTCTTGTCTGTTTTTAATAAATTCAATTTTTATAGAATCCCCCTCATAAAGCTCTCTTATCTCATCATATATTTTTATCATTGATTTAAATGCAGCATATATTGCAGATATCGAATATAATGAAACTCCTTCAAACTCTTCCCATAAATCGTAACTTTTTTGCATTTGATTTTTATTTTGCAATACATCATCAATATATTTTTCTAAAAACATACTTGCATTTTCAAACATTCTTAAATTTTCATTTAAAAATTTCTTATCTTTTGTAGTTTTATAATGTACATATGCTCCAAATACTACACTTGCTGTTTCATCTATTTGATATCCCCATGAAGGAGCTAAGCGTCCATCTGTATAAAAACGTTGTTCCCACATTCCATTATCATATTGTGTATTTCTGCAAAATTCTGAATAAAATTTATTTGCATATTCTTTCATTCCAACAATATCAAATGCTTCTGTTATAAATACAGCATCTCTTGGCCAGCAATATGAATATCTTCCACATTTTGTTTTGTTTTCGTCAATCTCGATTCCTGCTGATATTCCACCAGTTTTTTTATTAATTAATAGTGCAAAAAGCAAAATACTTCTATTGTAAATAGATTTTATCTTTTCACTTAAATTTTTTTCATTTACATTTAAAGTATCATGTTCCTTAACATACTTATTCCAATAATTTTTAGTTTCATATTCTAAACTTTCAATATCTAGATTTTTTATTCTTTCTATTTCATCGTCTACTCTTAAAACATCAATTTTGGAATTTTCATTTACATATACAAAAAGCGTAATTTCTTTTTCTTCACCAGGAGTTAATGAATTTAACTTATAACTAATAGCAGAATCTGAAGACATACCTATATAATCTTTTCCATTAATCATTCCTGTATGAAAATCATTTATTGCTCCATTTACCTGTCTTCTGTATATTTCTTTATTTGAAAATGTGCATAAAGAATAATCGTGGTTATATTGTATTAATGTATCATTTTTTGTATAACCTGCTGTGTCATTATTTAAATTTGTTAATGCCTTTGAATATGCTAAAAGATTAACATTTAAATCTATATTATTTTCATTTTTTATAACATATTTTTTTATTAAAACATTTTCATTCATTGGAACAAAATCTGTTTGAAAAATTCTTACTTTAAAATATGAATTATAAATTTCTGTTTTTAATATATTTGTATTTTCAACATATTCTTGATTATATGTATTGTTTATATCATCATGCAAATATATTAAAGCAGAATCGTTTACTTTTATTCCTACATGAAATGTATCTATAAATTGCTTATAATCTGCTGCTCCATACAATAAACGTAATAGTTCACCTTTGTTTGTAAAACTTGCTTTTACAAGGTTATTTCCAACTAATGCTTCATTTAAATATTTTGTTTGCATATTTTCTCCTTTGTGAAATTTAACGACGTCAAATGTCAATTATTTTTTTAATTTTTATTTCATTAAATTTTGAATTTGTCTCTGTATATCTCTAACTCTATCTTCTAAAGATTTTAAATCACTGTCTTTTGTATCAATATTCTTTTTCATAATTACGTTTTCGAAATCTGAAATGTCTTCTTTTAAGCTTTCTATTCTTTCTATTAAATCTAAACGTTTAAATTCTTTCTTATATTCTTTTACTTCTTTTGTTTCTGATAATAATTGTGGTTCGTTTCCAACTAATTCGTAAGTTTCTCCAAACTCTGGAATAGTAACTTTACATTCAGATGTTTCTTCAATTTTTTGTTTTAGAACATCTTGACCTGTTGGCTCTCCATGAACTAAGAAAATATGTTTTGGAGGATTTGTAAAAGAATAAACAAAGTTTAAAAGCCAAGTTTGATCTGCATGACCAGAATATCCTTCAATATATTCAATTCTTGCATTTACTGCAATTTCTTCACCAAATATTTTTACTTTCTCAGCGCCTTCTACAATACTTCTTCCCAAAGTACCTGGTGCTTGATATCCAACAAATAAAATTGTACTATTTGAGTTCCACAAATTATGCTTTAAATGATGTTTTATTCTACCAACGTCACACATACCGCTTGCAGATAATATAATCGCTGGGCGTAAGTCTTCATTTAATGCTTTTGATTCATCCGCAGTTTGTGTAAATTGTAATCCAGCAAATTCAAGTGGATTATCTCCTCTTTTTATTTTTTCTTGAATTTCTTCTTCAAATAATTCTGTATTTTTCTTAAATATTTCTGTTGCAGAAATTGCAAGTGGACTATCAACGTATACTGGAACATTCATTATTTTTTCATATTTTCTTGCAAATTCAGGATCATTTTTCCCTAAATCATCTTTTAATTTATCTAGTTCATACAATATTTCTTGTGTTCTTCCAACTGCAAAAGATGGGATTATTACTCTACCACCATTATCTAAAGTTTCAGCAACTATATCTAAAAATAATTTTGCTTTATCATCATTTTGCATATGCAATCTATTACCGTATGTTGATTCCATTACTAAATAATCTGCATTGCTTATCATTGTTGGAGAGTCTAATAACGGTAAATCATTATTTCCTAAATCTCCTGTAAATACAGCTTTAGTTGTTTTTCCATTTTCTATAGCCCATATTTCGATTATAGCAGAACCAAGCATATGACCTGCATCATTAAATCTAACACTTATATTATCATCAATTTCCACAATATCATCATATTGCACTGGAGAGAATATTTCTAAACATTTGTAGGCTTCTTCTGCTGTATAAAGTGGTGGAAGTGGATCTAAGCCTTCTCTCATTCTTTTTTTATTTTTCCATCCAATTTCTATTTCTTGTATATGTCCACTATCTGGTAACATTATTTCACATAAATCGCAAGTTGCTTTTGTAGCATATACTCTACCTCTAAATCCTTCATTATAAAGTTTTGGAATTCTACCAGAATGGTCTATATGTGCATGTGTTAATAGCATAAAATCTATGTCATTAACATTAAAAGCAAATGGATCTGTATTTTCTAATTCTTCTGTAATTTTTCCCTGATACATACCACAATCAACTAAGAATTTTTTTCCAGCTGCTTCAACTAGAAAATTTGAACCAGTTACAGTTCTTGTTGCGCCTAAAAAAGTTATTTTCATATGTGTTCCTCCTATTTTAATTAAAAATTTTTATCTTTCGGTTAGTTTTAACTTCAAATGTTTTTTTAGAAATTTCTATTTTTTTTCTTCCTTGTTTCTCAAAAATATCTTTATCAAATACTTTTATAATCAATCCTTCTTTATCTGTAATTAGCATAATTTTTACTTCTTCAATATTTATAATTTTTGTATCTAATGCATATTTTATAATTTCGAAATTTAAATTAATATCCATACTAATTATTTTCATTGCACCTATTTTGCACAAATTAGTAATAGCTTTTTTTAATACTTTATCAAAATATTCATTAATTTCTTCGATATCTAAGACATTTTTATCTTTATTAATTTTTAGTCTACTATAATATCTAAGCTCGCAAATAATATCAATTAATTCATCTCTATCTTTTATTTTTGATAATTTTTTTTCAATAAAAAATAAAAATTCTTTTTGTAAATTTATTACACATTCATCTAAACTTTCTTTACAATTGTATACTTCCAAAACTTCTTGTAAAATATTTTTAGTCGATGTGAAATTTACTGGTTCTAATATATAAGATAATTCAGATATTTCTTCTAAATATTTTTCCTTTTCTTTTATAATTAAATTTCTATATTTTTTATATGATTTTATTTGCTTTTCTTTTGGTAATTTTAAATTTGCTTTTATAAAATTCTTTTCTAAAATTTTCTCATCTTCTAATGCTCTATCTATTTTTTCAACTTTTATTAATAATTTTTCTTTTTTTAATTTGCAACTTTGTAGAAAATTTTCTTTATCTAGCATTTTCTTTAATTTTTGCTTTTTTAGTTTTAAATCATCATTAATTACTAATCTATCTTTTATACTTGAATTTAGATATAGTACTTTGTATAAATCTCTAAAATAATTATTATTCCCTGTAAATAATTTTATAAATTTTTTTGCTTCTTGTAAAAAATCTCTTCTAGTTGAACCATATATTCTCCACTCATAAAGAAATTTTTCTCCAAGAATTACAAGTAAATTTTGATAAATTAAATTATCTATATAATTATCATTTTCTATATCTGATTTATCCCAAGACCATCCATTAAAATCTTTTAAAATTTCTACATTATTTATGTTATATCCATTTACCAATGTATTTTGAATTAGTTTTTTTAAAGAATTTTCTTGATTTATATAAAAATACTTAGGAGAGATATCTGAAATTGCATATAAAAGTGCAAGTTCTGTAGGATATGTTAGTATGCTTCTTTCTTTTTCATTTGTTAGAGCTTGTAATTTATGCCTTATAAGCATTTTAGCCTGATCGGAATCAGGCTCTACAGTTTTTATATTATCACAATACAATCTAATAATCTCAACAATTTCATTAAGTAAATCGTCTCTATTTCTAACACATCTTTTTACTTGATAAAAATCTGGATAAGATATTTCAATCTTATATACCATATTTAAAAGGAGGTTTTTTATATTTGAAGAAAAATACTTATCATCTAAAACTTCTTCAAGTTGTATATTATAGTCTTTTAATTTAGAAAATAAACTCAAATTTAAAACCTCCTATTTTTTCTTTGTTTTTTACTAACTAGTGTCCCTAGTTGGTCACCCTATTGGTCACCTTCTTCTGCTGGTGGTGTTCCCATTTTTAATTCATTTAATCTTTCCATTGTAATTAATACTTGTCTTGGCTTACTTCCTTCATATCCAGAAATAATACCTCTAGCTTCCATTTGATCAATAATTCTACCAGCTCTTGCATATCCTACTTTAAATCTTCTTTGAATAAATGATGTAGAAGCTTGACCTATTTCAACAACAGTGTCAATTGCATCCATTAATAATGGATCTGTATCATCATCTTCTGCTTCTTGTTCTATTTGTCCTTCAGATTTATTTGATTTTTCTATTTCTTCTAATATATCTTCATTATAAGTTGCAACACCATTTGATTTTATAAAATCAACAATTTTTTCTACTTCTCCATCAGAAACAAAAGCCCCTTGAACTCTGACTGGTTTTGAAGCACTTGCAGGATAGAATAGCATATCTCCTTTTCCTAAAAGTTTTTCTGCTCCAACTTGATCTAATATTGTTCTTGAATCTATTTGTGAAGAAACTGCAAATGCAATTCTTGAAGGTACATTGGCTTTAATTAAACCAGTGATAACATCTACAGATGGTCTTTGTGTTGCTATTACTAAATGCATTCCAGCAGCTCTGGCTTTTTGTGCCAATCTACAAATAGAATCTTCTACTTCTTTTGCAGCTACCATCATTAAGTCAGCTAACTCGTCTATAATAATTACAATTTGAGGTAATTTTCCTGTTGTTCCATCTTCACTTCCATGTTCTAACGCTGCATTATAACCTTTTAAATCTCTAACACCTTTTTCAGCAAATAAATTATATCTGTGATCCATTTCTTGAACTGCCCATGCTAATGCTCCTGCCGCTTTTCTAGGATCTGTTACAACTGGAATTAGTAAATGTGGTATTCCATTATAAACAGATAATTCAACTACTTTTGGATCAACCATTACAAGTTTTACTTCACTTGGTTTTGCATTATATATAATACTTGTTATTATTGTATTTATACAAACAGATTTACCAGAACCAGTAGAACCTGCAATTAATACGTGAGGCATTTTTGCAATATCTGCTAAAACAACTTTACCTGCAACGTCTTTTCCTAATGCAACAGATAACTTAGAATTATTATTTTCAAATTCTTCACTTTCTATTACATCTCTTAATGGAACAGATTCTTTTTCTTTGTTTGGAATTTCTATACCAACAGCTTGCTTTCCTGGAATTGGTGCTTCAATTCTTATTGTTTCTGCTGCTAAGTTAAGTGCTATGTCATCTGCAAGATTTGCAATTTTATTAACTCTAACACCTTCAGCAGGTTTTAGCTCAAATCTAGTAATTGCAGGTCCTACTGAATAATCAACTACTTTAGCAGATACTCCAAAGCTGTGAAGGGTTCTTTGTAATTGTTGTGCCTTTTCTGTTACAATTTTGGCTCCACCTTTATTTCCTTTTTTACCACTTTTTCCAAGTAAACTAACTGGTGGATATTCATAATTTTCATCTTCTATTGAAATTGTATGTTCCAATTGTAATACAGCTTTTGTTTTGCTTTCTTTTTGTTCTTCTTCTACTGTGAATAAATTATCATCATTTGATTGTTGTTTTGCACTTTCTACTTCGTTTGTTTTAGCTGTATTTTTATAAATATTAGCTTCTATTACATCTGGATTAAATTCTTCCTTAGTAGGTTCTTCTTTTTGTTTTTTGCCAAATAAACTTATAACTTTTCCTTTTGTTTTTTCTTCTTTTACATCTTCTATTTCGCCATTATTTAAGTTAATTGTAATTTCATCTTCATCGATACTAATATCTTGAAATTCTTTCTTAGCTTTTCTTTTTACATTATCTTCTATTTCAAGTTGTTCGTGCTCTGGTCTTGCTTCTCTTCTTCTAGCTTGTCTTTGTTCACGTCTATAATTTAATTCTTCTTCTCTTTCTTCTCTTCTAGCATTCATTTCATCCATTATATCAAGCATAAGTTCAGACGGATGTAAACCAAATGTAAATACACATAGTATTACTACAACTCCCATTGTTGCAATTGCAGCTCCAAACATACCTAATAATTGAATAAGTGGATATGCAATAACAACTCCAACTGTTCCACCACCTATGTTTTTTACACCTAAATCGTAAGCAACTTCTATAATTTCATTAAATTCTAAGTCTGCACTAATATTTCCTTTAGATATATTATATATAGATAATGATGCTGCAATGCATGATAATAAAACTGCATATTGTATTAATTTTGAAGTAATATAGTTTCTATCATCTTTAGCAATACAAACTGTTAAAGCTAAAAAACCTATAGGAATAACGTATTTGATAAATCCTATAGTTCCTCCAAGTGCAGGGCTCAAGATTTCTCCTATAGCACCTTTTTCACCGTATATCAAAACAAATAGTAATATACTAACAACAAACATTACTATTACTGCTAAATCAATATTTATTTTTTTCTTTTTATTATAATTATTTTTTGTATTATTTGTACTTTTTTTCTTTTTTCTTCCCAAAGTTCTACATCCTCCTAAAACATTTAAAGCCACAATCAGAATCAATGTTAATTGATTTTGATTCTGGCTTTTTTGCTATTTAAGTTCTTTTCTGTTATTTTGTATTGTATCTACAGCATTTTGAATTGTCATTTCAACATTGCTTAAACTTTTTCCAAGTTCAAGCATATTATTTTCAATATTAGCTAAAATTCCATCTACATAATCATTTGTACCCTTTGTAATTTCTCTATACATTTCATTTGCATCTGCAATAATTTCTGTTTTCTTATCATATGCTTTTTTAGTTATTTCATGTTCATCAATCATAGAAATAATTCTATTTTCGGCTTCTCTAACAATATCATCTGCATCTTTTTGAGCTTCTGCTATAATTCTTTCTCTTTCTTCTTTTATCCATTTTGCTTGTTTTAATTCTTCTGGTAATTTTAATCTAATTTCTTTAATTATATCTAATAATTGCTCTTTCTCTACAAGAATTTTATCACTAAATGGTATGTTTTTTCCACTTTCTAATATATCTTCTAAAGTTTCTAGTAATGTAAAGATTTCCATCCTTTACTCCATTCCTTTCCTAGAAATAAATTTTAAAAATAATAGATATACTCTTCCGTATTTTTTCAAATCTTTTATCTCTAAAATTTGTGTATCCAAATTCTTAATTACTTTGTCTTTGTTATCTGTTTCTAAAACTATTAATCCATCTTCTTTTAATAAGTTCATGTTATGTATAATTTTAGTTGCATCTTCTGCAAAATTAGTTTTATATGGTGGATCTAAAAAAATTATATCAAACTGCTCGTCTTTTAATTGCTCCAATGCTTTTTTATAATCACAATTAAGTAATACAGTCTTTTCATTTGTTCTAGTTTTATCTATATTTTGCTTTATTATTTTTATTGCTTCTCGAGACGAATCGCATAAAACAGCTTTTCCGAGCCCCTCTACTTAAAGACTCTAATCCTAAAGCACCACTTCCTGAAAACAAATCAAGAACATTAGCATCTTCAAGCATTATATTAATTTTACTAAAAAGGGCTTCTTTTACTCTATCTAAAGTTGGTCTCGTATTCTCACCTTCTAAAGTATAAAGTTTTGTTCCTCTCATACTGCCACTAATAATTCTCATAAGCCACCTATCTACTATATTATATAATACATTTTATTCCAAATACAATTTATAAGTCAATATGATTAACACAAATGTAATACATACTTAATCATTTTATAACAAAAAAAGGACTAGCCAAATTTTAGTCCTTTTAAATCTTTATTCTTCACTTTCTTTATTATCTTGTAACATTTCTAATTGTGATATTAATAAAGCTTCCATTTTTGCTTTATAAACACCAAATTGTCTTTTTAGTTCTTCTATTCTTTTTCTTATTTCAAATTCTTCTTTTGTAATTTCGTCTGTAGCTCTTCTAGCTTCACTTTGAGCATCTCTTATAATTTGGTCTGCACGACTTTGTGCATTTGATTTTATATCATCTGCTGTTGATTGTGCCATTATTAAAGTATTTTGTAATGTTTGTTCAACACTTTTATAATGTTCTAAATCTTTTTGAAGATCTTCAACTTGATTTTTTAATCCGTTATTTTCTTTATATAACTTTTCATAGTCTATAGTAAGTTGATCTAAGAAATCATCTACTTCATCCAAATTATATCCTTTGATACTTTTAGAAAACCTTTTATTTTCAATATCTAAAGGTGTTAGCATATTCTTTCCTCCTAATATCTTACTTTATCCAAGATGCTGAAAATCTGTTTTCAATTTTCTCCTTAGAAATTTCGTTTATAATATCATAGTTATAAGGCGCAATAACAAATATAGAATTAGATACTTTTTCAATATTACCATCTAAAGCTTTTACAGCACCACTAACAACGTCAACTATTCTTCTAGCAACGTCTTTGCTTACATACTCTAAATTTAACACAACTGCATTTTTTTCTTTTAGTTGAGTTACAATTTCATCTGCTTGATCAAAATTAGTTGGTTTTGATATTTTCATTCTTATTTGTTGTGGTTGAGGCATTGATACTACTTTATTTTTTCTTTTAAAGATACTTAATGCTTCTCCTTCATTTTCCTCTTCTGCTTCGTACTCATCTTGGTAATCCGCATTATATTCTTCTTCATCGTACTCTTCTTGAGTATCTTCATCTCCTAATATATAATTCATTAGTTTTTTAAATGATGCTCCTGCCATCTATACAGACCTCCTAATTTTTTCTCTTCATTCGTAGCTTAACATACATATAGTATCTATCTATTTCTTTTTATTGTCAAGCACTTTTTCCAAATTACAGTTATTGTTATATAAAAATAATTCTATTGTAATTTTTTTGTAATTTTTTTGTGATTTAGTGTAACACAATTTCGTCATATAAATTTAATTTATTTGATTTTATATTTGAAATTTCTTCTTCAGTATACCCTAATTCTTCTAATTCTTCATCTTCATAATTTTCTACAATTGAATACGTATCATTTTGTCTTAAAACTTTTACTAATACCTTTTCTGTGTATCCAGCTTTACTTTTTTCAACATATACTTTGTCATCTTCTTCAATTAGTGCTGAATTACTTACCTTCAATCCAGAATATTTCCACCATACTATATCTATAGATATTTTTCTGTATTCTAGTAAGTCATCAATATCTTCTGTTACCTTAAAAACTATAATTCTATTTTTACCTTCATCTTTGATAAAAACAATTTCTGCATTAATTTCATTAGAATTAGACAATCTAATTGTTACATCATCTCCAATATTGCTAGATAATGCTTTTTCTGTATCTGTAGAAACTGCAATATATGCCACAAAGTTGTCCACAATTTTTCCTTTTTCGTTACTTAAAGGAATTGTAGCTCCTACCTTTAATTCAAAACTATTTAACAAATCTGTTGATAAATAATCAAAATTATCTGTTTTTAAAGTTTCTTCTAATCCATCAACTCTATAAGAAGCAAGTCCACTTTTGGGAGATAATATTGTTTCAGATCCCTCTTTAAGCTTATCTTCTAATTCTCTTCTTTTATCTGTTAAAATTCTAACATAAGAATCGGATGGACTAGCTACACCTGTAATTTGTGTCCTTCTAGATATATATGCTTCAATTTTATTTTTATTCTCCTGATTTTTTTGCAGATAATTTACATTGTACATTAAATCTATTGTATTTTCTATTTGAGCTTCTATACTTGCTATATCACTAGTAACTAAACTTAAATTATTTGTTTCTATTAGTTCATTAATTTCTTCATCTAATTCAGAAATTTGTTTTAAAATATTTTCTTCACTATTAGAATAGTATCTAAAAACTTCTTCTGATTTTGCTGCACGCTCACCGTCAGATAATATTTGAACCATTCCATTTTTATAGTTTTCCCCTTGAAGTACTGTTTCATCCCTTATAATATATCCTTCTGCAAGTTCTTCATAAGATAATGAGCCATTAGCAACAATAAATACATCTGTTGGCTTTTGTAATATTTTAGTACCATTAGTAACTAATACAATGAAAAATACCATAAAAATCAAAGTAATCATTATTTTTATGAAATTACCGTTTTTTTGTGTTTCCTTCACTATAACTCCTCTAAAATAATATCTATATTTTTATCTATACCACATTCGCTATCTAACCATATTGTTTCTTTATTTTTTCTAAACCATGTTAATTGACGTTTTGCATATCTTCTTGATTCTTGTTTTATTTTTTCTATCATTTCTTCACGAGAGATTTTTCCATCAAAAAATTCTACAACTTCTTTATATCCAAGTCCTTGCATTGCTGTAGGAAATTCAGAATATTTAGAAATAAGCTGTTTTACTTCATTTTCTAGTCCTTGTTCTAACATCATATCAACTCTTAAATTTATTCTTTCATAAAGCTTACTTCTTTCCATTGTTATTCCAAAGACTTTAAAGTCATAATCTACACCTTTTTGTCTAGAAAGAATTTCTTGCTCTGTTTTTGTTTTTCCAGTAGCATTATATATTTCGAGAATTCTTACAATTCTTTTTTTATCGTTTGAACTAATTTTTTGAGTTGCTTCTGGATCAATTTTATTTGCTTCATCATAAAGCCCTTTTAGTCCTTCTTCTGTTTCTGCAATTTCCATTAGTTTGTTTCTATATTCTTCATCAAATTTCATATCTTGATATTCGATACCATAAATTAATGAATTAACATACAAACCTGTTCCACCAACTACTATTGGTGTTTTTCCTTTTTTTAATATTTCCTTTATTGCATTTTCACTATCTCTTTTAAAATCTGAGACTGTATATCTGCAATTAGGTAAAACAAAATCAACTAAATAATGTTTTATTCCTTGCATTTCTTCTTTTGTAACTTTAGCAGTTCCTATATCCATATCTTTATAAATTTGCATCGAATCTGATGATATTATTTCGCCATTTATTTTTTTTGCAAGTTCAATAGATAAAGCTGTTTTACCAGATGCAGTAGGTCCCACTATAACTACAACTTTAGGTTTCATTTATTTAGCTCCTTCTAAATTTTCTTTCTAAATCATAATTTGTCATTTTTATAGCTGTTGGTCTTCCATGAGGACAAGTGAATGGATTTGGAAGATCTAAAAGTTTCTTCATTAAAGCTTTTACTTCTTTTTCATCCAATTTCATTTTTCCTTTTACAGCCGCTTTACATGCTACTGTAGCAATGAATTTGTCTTCTTTTTCTTGTCTTGCTGTAACTGCAACTGTATCAATTTCATCTAATATATCTAAAAATAATTGTTTTGTATTCATATCTTCACACATACTAGGAACTGACATTAATTTTATTGTGTTATCACCAAACTCTTCAAAAGAAAATCCTGCTCTTGCAAACATATCTATATTTTCTTTTGCTATATCCATTTCTTTATGAGTTAAAGAAATAACATCTGGTAATAAAAGCATTTGTTCATCTTTTTCGCCTTCATTATAGTAGTTATATTTTACTTTTTCATATAATATTCTTTCATGAGCAGCGTGTTGATCTATTATATACATTTCATCTTTTATCTCTATAACTATATAAGTATTGAATACTATTCCAATAAATTTATATGGTATTTCTGGAAACTCTTCTTTATTTTCAAATACAGTCATGTTTTCTTCATTTCCAGCATATTCAAATTCATTTGAAATATTAAGTTTTTCTTGTTGTTTTTTCTCTTGCTCTTTTTCTTTTCTAACAGAAAATGGATCTACTCCAAAAGTCTTTTTATACATTTCATCGAATTCTGGATTGCTCTCATATTCTTCTTTTATAGCCTCTCTTACTTTAGCTGTATCAATAGTTTGAGTGTTATCAAAATTAATTTTTGATTCGATTAACTTTTCTGCTATTTTTGAAAAATCTTGTTCTTGTGCAAAATTTTCTAACTGTTTTATTTCTTCTTTATATCCTGTTTCTTCTTTGATTGTTGTTTTTTCTTCGTTTATATTTATTGATTGAGTTGGTTCTTTTTGTGATAATTTAGTAGAATCCATAACAGTTGTTGAATCTTTTATCACATTGTTACTATTACTAATATCTAATTCTTTTGTTTCGCTTGATATTATTGTGTTTCCTAAAGTAACTTTTTTTGACACTTCTGTATCATTTATTGTATTTAATTCTACATTGGAATTATTTATTACATTATCTGTATTTGTTATTTTTTCTTCATCTTCTGAATTGTTTTCATTTGCTTTTGCTGCTTTATATTTATTAATATATTCTTGTGCTTTTCTGCTATTTTCATCAATATTAATATTATCTAAATTAGTAATTTTTCCAACATCTGTTTTTTCTTTTAATGATTGTCTATATTTAAAAATTTCTTCTAAATGATTATTACTTAATTCTTCTTCTGTTTCTTCTGGCTCTTTTATAATTTTAGAAAATAAACCTGCTATTCCTTTTTTCTTATCTTCTTCTTTTTTATGTTCGTTATTTTCTTCTGCTTTTTCAGATTCATCTTTATTATAACTTTCTGAGGTTTCTGATACATTTAAAGAATTTGTTGTACTATCATTTTTTGATGTATTTTCTTCTAATGTTTCTCTTTCAACATTTTCAACAAGTTCAGATTGAGCTAAACTAGATTTTATAGCATGATATACAGCTTTAAATACTTTTGATTCTTCTTCAAATCTAACTTCTAGTTTTGCTGGATGAACGTTAACATCAACAAGACTTGGATCCATTTCTAAATTTAATACAAGGAATCCATATCTACCGACTGGAATCATTCCTTTATAAGCTTGATCTGCTGCTGCAGTTAAATTTTTATCTTTTATATATCTTCCATTTAAGAAAAATAATTGATTACTTCTGTTAGCTCTTGCTATAACAGGTTTACCAATAACGCCTTTTACTTTTATTCCTTCATATTCATATTCTATTTCATTTATTTCAGCTGCAACATCTTTTCCATAAATACTATAAATTACAGTTTTTAAATCTCCATTTCCATTTGTTTGAACTATTGTTTTGCCATTGCTAATTAATTTTATTGCAATATCTTTATTTACTAAAGCAATTCTTGTAACAGCATCTTCTATATATCCTGCTTCTGTATAATCTTTTTTTAAGAATTTATATCTTACTGGTGTATTATAAAATAAGTTTTGAACTGTTATTGTTGTTCCAACACTTCTTGCCGCTTCAGTAAACTCTATAGTTTTACCGCCTTCAACAACTATTTTATGTGCAAATTGTTCATCTGCTTTTTTTGAAATCATTTCAATTCTAGCAATTGCAGCAACACTGGCTAAAGCTTCTCCTCTAAACCCCATTGATTTAACTTTTATTAAATCATCTGCTGTTCTAATTTTACTTGTTGCGTGACGTTCAAATGCAATTTCCATATCATCTTCTGCAATTCCACATCCATCATCTGTTATTTTTATTAATGAAATACCACCATTTTTTATCTCAATAGTAATATTTTTTGCTCCTGCATCTATAGAATTTTCTACCATTTCTTTTACAACTGATGCAGGCCTTTCTATAACTTCTCCTGCTGCTATTTTATTTATTGTTAAATCATCTAAGAGAACAATGTTTCCCATATTTTTTATCCTTTCTAACCCTTGTAATTCTTCAACTTCAAGAAATTTAAAGTTTGAAAACAGGGCAAGCATTATTTGAAATTATAATGCCTATCTACCTCATTTTATACTTTTTGAAAATTATATCATTAAATTATTTTTTTGTACACTTTTTATAAAATTTTATTTTATTACTTTATCTATTAGTTTTTTATATCTCAATATATAAATATTGTTTTTTTAGTGCCTTGGTGTCGCAACTCGCTAGTTGTCAAGTATATAATTTTATAATTTTCTAAAAAATAATTAAGTAACAAATTTTCTAAAAATTCATAGTATATAACATAAAAGCGATTGAAAAACGCTAAAACATATTTAAAAGGAGGAATTTTGTTATGCCAGAAAATAGAGGTTGTGGCTGCGGATGCGGATTATTTGGAGGAGATAACGAATGTTTATGGATAATAATCCTTATAATAATCTTATTCTGCTGCTGTGGAAATAATAGTGGTAGAGGATGCTGCTAATTTTAGCACGCAAAAAAGGAAGCGTTTTGCTTCCTTTTCTTTTTATTTAAGTACTTGTGCCACTAAATATTACTAATATAATGAAATAAGCTCTTATATATTTTGGTTGAAAAATATATAAGAGTGTCTTATAATATGTCTATCCTTTCAAAAAGGAAATCTTTATGGAAGGAGGTGTTCTATTAATGAACTCAGCAGATATAATTTTTTATCTTTTACAACTTATTTTAGAAGAAAAAGATAAAAGAGAAAACACCAACGGGGATTAATCCTCAAAAAGGACTGCTACTACCATAGCAGTTCTTTTTTTTATAAAAAAAGAACTAAACGCTACCACATTTAGTTCTAGTGCCTATTATAAACTCAGCCGACACTTAATTTGTAATATAATTATACTACTATTATTATAGTATGTCAAACAAATTGTTTTATACCATTGCATAAACTTTTAGTGAAAAAACACCATTGATATTTTATCATTTTTTTATTTTCTATGTATTCTTTTTTGATTTTAAGCAGCTAATTGCAATTGTTATTATACTTAACCCTACTATCGTAAATATTATTGTACCTCGTCCACCAGTTACAGGTAATTGGAATCCAGATGTATTTTCTACTTGTAGTTTTATTCCTGGAATTGTTGTCACTTCTTTTTCCACTATTTGTACATGTATTAAACTATTATTGTTTTGGTTTTCTACGCTCCATTTTATTGTTCCGAGTTCATCACATGTTGCTGTTACTTCAATTACTATTTCTTCCCTTAATTTGTTGTATCCTTCTGGTGATTTTACTTCTTTTAAATAATAAGTTCCTGCACCTAGACTACTGTATAGTGCTTTTCCTAATTCGTCTGTTGTTATTGTTGCGATTAGTTCTCTGTTTTCAACTGTATTTGGTTCACTATATATTTCAAATTCAGCACCTTCTAAGTATTTAATTTCATCTGTCTCAGATTTTAGTTCTGCTATTTTGCTTACATCTAAGTCTATTGTATATGTATAAGTTGTCTGTTGCGTTGTTTGTGTAATTTTGTCATTATGGTATGGATCATTTGAATATTTTAGATAAGCCTCATTTATGTTTGGTGTGTTTCCAACTTCGCATTTTCCATTTAATTTGGCATTATACCTTGCAAATACATCTTGTCCTATCGTTACAAATTCATCTTTTATTTGTCCTATTAAATCATTTATTTCGATTAAAATTAGTGTCTTTCCATATTGGCTTTCAGCATAGCCTTCTGGATATTGTTTTCCTTCTTCCTCGAAATATGATTTATAGAATTCATAATTTTCAGCAGTAATTACTATAGTATTTATTGTGTAATTTTCTATTGTTTCTATTTTATCTTCTTCGCCAATTTCTTCATTTCCTTTTACAGCTTTTTCTCTTTGTTTTGGATACTCATTTTCTCCTAACATTACTTTTATTGAATTTTCATCTAAATCAAATCCTTTAGCTAATATATCTACTATTTCAAATTTATATGTATTATATCCATCTGGATTTGGAATGTATGATTTTAATTCAAATTCTATGTCGTAATCTTCTGCATTATAATTTTCGGATGATGTTTTGTATGTTGCTGTGTTTCTTTTTTCATCTTCAACATATGTTCCATCTATTTTTGTTTTAACATTATTTCCTATTACCTTTTTCTTTAATTTTGGTATAGATGACTTTGGTTCCATTGTTACATCTTGCACTACATCTATTAAATATCTGCTATATGCATCATCTTTTTCATTTGCTTTTGCATCTATTACTATATAATATCCTGGTTCTAGGTCTTTTATTTTATAGTTTGACACTATATTTCCAGTTTTGTCTTTTTCTTCTAAAAGTGTTGAAGTTCCTTTGGTTATTGGAATATCATTATCTAATATATATTTTCCAACTATATCTATAAATTCTCGTATTATATCTCCATCATTTGGCTTTCCTTGAAGTTCTTTAGCTATCTCATCTGCTGTTTCACAGTCTTTATAAAGTTCTGGATTTTTTTCTTTTAATAATTCTAATATTTTATCCCCATGTGTCTTACTTGACTCTTGCTCATACTCTGTTTGTATTTCTTTTTGTAATTCTGAACTCCATTCTATGTTTGATAATATTGGTATTTTTTTACCATTTTCATCTTCTTTTTCATAATAATCACCTTTAAATACTTGATATGAATTATATGTATGTCCATCTTTTTCATTATCTACTGTTATTGTATATTTTATATATCTTCCATAAACTTTAATTGTACTAGTTCCTGCTATTCCCTCTTGAACTTTTGTAGTATAACTTGTATCTGTATACCATCCATCAACTGCATAACCATATTTTTGTGCATCAAGTTTAGCTGTATCTATAAGTTTATATCTACCATATGGCACTGTATAAGCTACATCTTTTAATACTCCATCTACATAATATTCTATAGGTGTTCCAGTATAACATGTAGCCATTCCAAACCATCCGCCTTTTGTTCCATATGTAATCTTAAATGGTGAATTGGAGGTGCTATTTATTTCTATCCAAACACCATCTGTATTATTATTTTCTCTAGTTCCAAAAAAATATGGATATACAGCAGTTCCACTTGTACTAAAAGGATTATTTCCACTAGTACTATTCTTATTTCCTTTTTGAATATATGTTACTGGAATCCCTGATTGTAAATAAAATTGATTATATCCTGAATATACCATAAATCCTTCTTTAGCATCTAAATCAGACATTTTAATAACACCTTTAAATATCTGTTCATAGTTATCTTCTCCACAATGTCCAATTGTATAAAAGTGAAATTCCATAGTTGTATGCTGAGTTACACTAAAAAGATTTGAAATATATAAAGAATCTCTGGACATTGCCCAAGGATAGCTACTATTATTGGTCCAAATATAAATTCTCATATCCAGCCATACAGGTTCTCCTTTACTATTTATATACCTCGCTGCCTGTGAATAATCTATATATTCAGATTTATTAGTATTATTACTAGTATAATATAAAGAAGATGTATTTATTTTACTATTAATCTGTTTTCCAGTTTTTAATCTTACACCAGAAGAAGTTTTTATAATATCCGTAAAACTTCTATTTCTTACATATCCATTTGAATATTCTTCTCCAAAGTAATCTTTTCCATATGTTGCAGCATTTACCTCTGCTTTTAAAAATATTACTAAATTTAATAGAAATATAATAAATATTATTTTCATTACTATTAAATACTTACTTGATATTGTATTTTTTAATTCCATATTGTATCTCCTATAAATTTTTAAAATTATTATTAAGTATACAACTTAATAATAATTTTAAAATTCACGGAGTATTTGAGGCTGTAAGCAAATATTCATTTTATCAATTCAAATTGTACTAATTTTTTTAAACTTGAATTTGCCAGATTTTATGGTAAAATGACTATAAATCATATTATTAAGTTGTATACTTAATAGTACGATTCTTGTTTTTTCAGTACTTTTACCTTGTATATCTTTTTAATTTCAATTTTATATCTTTTAAATAACAATTCTTACAAAATAATACTCTTAATATAGAAAAATATTTTAAAATTAATAAAAACGGGACATCCATCCCGTTTCTATCATTATTCTTGCCTAATTTTATATACCATAATTATTATTGTTAATTTACTTTAGCGTTAGATAATTACTTTTCAATCTTTGAAAGTTCCTCTATAATATATTCATAGAAACCTTCATCAATCTCGTATCCAGACGCCTTGTCTTCCTCAAGCCAGTCTAAATTTGCCAGCAGCAACTCCTCATACATACAATCTACTACTGTATCTGAAGCAAACGGTAAGTAGTTTAAAGCTGCATTAAATGGCTCTATTTGTAACTGGTACGTTTCTTCTGTTATTTCTCCGTCATCAAGCCAATTCTTTTCATCTGTTAAACATTTCCACAAAAGTTCTTCGCACTTTTCCCGTGTGGTCAGCTCATGTCCATCGCAAAAGCTGCAATAATCTTCTGCCACTTCCTCAGCAACGTTAACACATTGTACTTCACGTTGCGGTTCGGAAACGATTTCTGCCTGAACTGCAGTGTTAGATGAAAGTATAGCTACCATTGCCAAAACACTTAAAGCTGTCCGAATAAACATATAGAATCCTCCTTATTATATAAATAGGCATATCCATTGAGATTAGAATATTTTCTCATTGGATAATTAACTTGTAACACTTTTATTATAGTACACTTTACATAATTTTTCAATCATTTATTCTGTTTTTGCTTAATTTTATAAAAAGCACTACAACAAGCATTATGATTAACCCTGTTATTGTAAAAATAGCTGTTCCTTTTCCTCCTGTTACTGGTAATTGGAATCCTGATGTATTTTCTACTTGTAATTTTATTATTGGTATTGATGTTTTGTTTTCTCCTTCTCCAATTTCTTTTACTCCTATTTGAGCTAACACTAAATCATTGTTGATTTTATCTTCTACTGTCCATGTTATTGCTCCTAATTCATCACATGTTGCTATTATTTCTATTTCAATTTCTTCTCTTAGTTTGTTATATCCTTCTGGTGATTTTGTTTCCTTTAAATAATAAGTTCCTGATCCAAAACTACTGTATAAGCCTTTGCTTGAAATGATATTTCCTTCAGCATCTGTTATACCTTCTACTGTTATTGTTGCTATTGGTTCTCTATCTTCAACTGTATTTGGCTTACTATATATTTCAAATTCTGCTCCTTCTAAGTATTCCATTTCATCTGTTGTAGATTTTAGTTCTGCTATTTTACTTACATATAAATCTATTGTATATGTATAAGTTGTTTGCGTTGTTGTTTGTGTTATTTGTTCGTTATTATATGGGTTGTTTGAATATTTTAAGTATGCTTCATTTATGTTTGGTATATTTCCAACTTCTCCTTTTCCATTCAATTTGCTATTGTATCTTACAAATACGTCTTGTCCTATCGTTACGAATTCATCTTTTATTTGTCCTATTAAATCATTTATTTCGATTGAAATTAGTGTTTTTCCATATTGAGATTCCTTATAGTTTTCTGGATATGTTTTTCCTTCTTCTTCAAAATAATTTTTATATTCTGCATAATTCTCTGATGTAATTTCTATAGAATTTATTGTGTAATTTTCTACTGTCTCTAGTCTATCTTTTTCGCCTGTTTCTTCATTTCCTTTTATTACTTTTTCTCTTGTTTTAGAATACTCATTTTCTCCTAAATACACTTTTATTGAATTTTCATCTAAATCAAATCCTTTAGCTAATATATCTACTATTTCAAACTTATAACTACTGTATCCATCTGGATTTGGAATATATGATTTTAATTCAAATTCTATGTCATAATCTTTTGAATTATAGTTTTCAGATGGTGTTTTGTATGCTGCTGTATTGTGTTTATCATCAATAATATATTGTGCTGGATTATCTTCACTTGTTCCAGTTCCTTCTACTAATGTTTTTATATTATTTCCTATTACTTTTTTCTTTAGTTTTGGTATTGATGATTTTACTTCCATTGTTACATCTTGTACTACATCTATTAGATATCTACTGTATGCATCATCTTTTGGATTTGCTTCTGCATCTATTACCAAATAGTACCCTGGTTCTAAGTGTGTTATTTTATAATTTGTCTTTATTACATTTCCTAATTCATCTTTTTCTTCTACTAATTCACATGTACCTTTACTTAATGGAATATTGTTTTCTAAAATATATTGTCCAACAATTTTGGTAAACTCTCTTATTACATCTCCATCATTTGGCATTGTTTTTAACACATTCGCTACATCTTCTGCTGTTTTACATTCTGTATACAATTTGTAGCTTTCAGACTTATCTTTTTCATTTTCCTTTAATAATTCTATTATCCTGTCACCATGTGTTTTTCCTTCTTCTATTTCTTTTTGGAATTCTTTTCCCCATTCTATATTTGATAATATTGGTATTTTATTTCCATTTTTATCCTCTTTTTCAGAATAGTCTCCTTGGAAAATTTGATATGAATTATATGTATGTCCATCTCTATCATTATCTACTGTTATTGTATAATCTCTTTTCCATCTTGCATATAATGTTGTATTTGATGTTGGTGCATATTCTTTATCTGTTACTTTTTCTGTCCATTTTTGATTTGAATACCATCCTAAAAAGCTATATCCTTCTTTTTCAGGTATTTCTAAGTTAATTGAATCTCCAACAATTACTTCTTCTTCAATAATGCCTTCTTTTTGGTCTAATATTCCTCCATCTAAATCCAATTTTACATTTACTTTCTTATCTGTATTTATATTTATTTTTAGCACAGATGGTGAACTTACATTTCCTGCTACATCTATTGCTTTCATATGTATATATTTTCCATTGTTTGACAAATCTACTGTCATATTTGAACTTTCTGTATAGCTTACTCCATTTGCTGTTATACTAAAATCTTTATTACTGCTATCATTATCAATTATATAATAATATCCTTTAGTTCCTGTTGTTACAGTTTCTGTTCTTTGATTTGATGTTGCAATTTTTAAAGTAGCATTACTGCTATTATATGCTTCTACATAAAATGAATATTTACTACCATTATCATTTGCATTATAGCTTATTTTTATTTTTTTGTTTTCTCTTACTGCATTAATTGTTGGTGCATTTGGCGCTTTTAAATCCTGTGATGAATTATCTGTAAAACTTGTTGCAGTTGTTCTTTGTTTTAAATAAAATAATGTATTTGCTAAGACTTTTCTTTCATCATCTGTTGATTCACCATTTGAATGTCCTGTTTGTATCATTGCTGTATTATTCCATGTTGTTAAATAGTAGTATGGATTTCCTTTTCCTCCTGCATTATAATAATTATTTGCACTTCCATAATTAAGCCAACTATCGGTTCCATTTGATAATGTCATCCAAACATTTCCTTTTGCTGCATTGGAACATGAATGAGTCGATGGAATAGTTAACTTTGCTCCTAGTGGCAATTCATATGGAAAATTGGTTAAAAATCCTGTTTTATTTACTGTTATATAACAAGATAAATAAGCCCATCTCACCCTAAGATCTACCAAATTATTATTTACATTTACACGATTAAAATATCCTATATCTATGTTAAAATATTTTCTTAATTTACTTAATCCCACTTTATAGTAATTATAATCATATCCAATAGTGTCATGACCTGCAACAATACCATAACCAGCATTTATATAGTTTTCAACTACTTTAATCGCATTATCATTTGGAAATGTATCTCCACTACCATCCCATGTTCCAAACATGACTATATCATAATTCCAAATTATATTTGGATTATTATTAAATGCAGTATTACTTACTGGTGTTACTTTTATTATTTGCTCTCCAGTTATTGGATTTTTACCATATGATTTAAAAGATGTACCATTCATTGTTCCACCTTCCATCCATACTTTCAACGCTGCAGATTTGGGTAAATTTTGTGTAGCACCATCTAAGTATTTGAAAGTTACTGTTGGAACCTTACTTGAATCTGGATAAACATTTAATACTTTTATTGGCTCTATTCCTTTTGAATAAAGATCAACTGTCGAAATTGTTTCCCACTGATTAGAATCTTCTTTTTTTTGGTAAACTTTAAATATTTTTCCGTTCTGAATCATATGTAGACCAATCTAAATCTACTCCACCTTTTCCATTTGCAGCAGATAAATTCACTTTTGTATTCAATACTAATGTACTAGCCATACTTTGTATTTGTTCTGCCATAAATTTTACTTGATTTTTAACATTATCAATGATTGCTATTTTATTAACTTTTTCAGAAAACATTAATAGCACAATCGATAATACAAATAATGTTACTATTGCTATCAATAGTTTTGATATTAATTTTTTTGTTTTTCTTCTCCTTTTTTGCTTCATATTGCATCTCCTATAAATTCTAAAAATTATTATTAAGTATGCAACTTAATAATAATTTTAAAATTCACAAAATGCTTGAAGTTGTAAGAAAATTCTTATTTTTACAATTGAAATTACACTAAATTTTCAAAACTTGAAAATGTTGAAATTTATGGTAAAATGAGTATAAATCATATTATTAAGTTGCATACTTAATAGTAGATTTATTGATTTTTCAATATTTTCAACATATATATTTTTTGCATTACATTTTTATTTCTTTTAAGCAACAATTGAATATAATTTAATTGTTAATAAAAAAAGAATTTCACAATTTCAAAAACTGTAAAATTCTTTTTATTTTATCTATTTTCTTTTTCTATTTAATTTTACTGCAATTAACATTACACTTAAACCTGCTACTGTAAAGATGGCTGTTCCTGTTCCACCAGTTACTGGTAATTCAAATACATTTGTATTTTGTACTTGTAATTTAATTTCTGGAATTGTTGTCCCTTCTTTTTCTACTATTTGTGCTAAGATTAAATTATTGTTTGTTTTATCTTCTACTGTCCATGTGATTGTTCCAAATTCATCACATATTGCTTTTACTTCTATTTGGATTTCTTCTCTTAACTTATTATAGCCTTCTGGTGCTTTTACTTCTTTTAGATAATATGTTCCTGCTCCTATACTACTGTATAAGCCATTACTTGAAATAATGTTTCCTTCTGCATCTGTTATACCTTCTACTGTTATTGTTGCAATTAGTTCTCTGCTTTCAACTGTATTTGGCTCACTATATATTTCAAACTCTGCACCACTTAAATATTCTTTTTCTGAGTCTTCATTTTTAAGTTTTGCTATTTTACTTAAGTTTAAATCAATTGTGTATGTATATGTAGTTTGTGTTGTTGTTTTGGTGATTTGAGCATTATTATATGGGTTGTTTGAATATTTTAAGTATGCTTCATTTGTATTTGGAGTAGTTCCTACTTCTCCTTTTCCATTTAATTTTGCGTTATATGTAACTATTACATCTTGTGCCTTTTGGACAATTCCTTCTTTTAATTGTTCTACTAAGTCATTTATTTCGATTAAAATTAATGTCTTTCCATATTGAGACTCTTTGTATCCTTCTTGGTATTCTTTTCCTTCTTCTTCGAAATAATTTTTATATGTATTATAATTATCTACTGTAATAACAACATATTTGATGGTATAGTTATCAGCTATTTCTCCTAATTCATTTACTATTGTTTTTGGATATTCTATGTTTCCTAACATAACTTTTATAGAATTTGTATCTAAATCAAATCCTTTTGCTAATATATCTACTATCTCAAATTTATAAGTACTATATCCATCTAGATTTGGGATATACGATTTTAATTCAAATTCTATGTCATAATCTCTTGCATTATAAATTTCTGACTCTTCCTTATATGTTACTGTGTTTCTTTTATCGTCTACAACATATGATTCATCTACTAATGTTTTAAGATTATTTCCAATTACTTTCTTATTTAATTTTGGAGTTGATGTTTTTGGCTCCATTGTTACATTTTGCACTACATCTATTAAATATCTACTGTATGCATCATCTTTTGGATTTGCTTCTGCATCAATTACAATGTAATATCCTGGATCTAAATCTTCTATTTTGTAATTATCATCTACTAATTCACTTGTGCCTTTTGTTATTGGAATATTATTATCTAAAATATATTTTCCAACTACATCTGTAAATTCTCTAATAACATCTCCATCATTATCTTTTCCTTGTAGTTCTCTTGCTACATCATCTGCTGTTTCACAATCTTTATATAAATCTGGATTTTTTTCTTTTAAAGCTTCTATTATTTTGTCTCCATGTGTTTTACCCTTTTCAAGTTCTTTGCTTAATTCTTTTCCCCATTCTATGTTTGATAATATTGGTTTTTTATTTCCTTCGCTATCTACTTTTTCTGAATAGTCTCCTTGAAATACTTGATATGAATTGTATGTATGTCCAGACTTTTCGTTATCTACAGTTATTGTATATGTTTCTTTCGGAATTGTTCTTCCATAAACTTTTATTGCGCTTTCTCCTGCAATTCCATTTTCTGCTTTTTGAGTATAACTTGCATCTGTATACCAACCATCTATTGTATATCCCTCTTTTATGTTGTCCACTCTTGCTGAATTTATAAGTTTATATGAACCATATGGCACACAATAAAATGTATCTTTTAATATTCCATCTACATAATATTCAATTGAAGTACCTATATAGTATATCTCAGATCCTTTAATACTTTTATTCGTTCCATATATAATTGTAAATGGTTTCATTGCTGTACAATCTATTTCTACCCAAATATTATCAGTTGAATTATTGTCTCTCGTTCCAAAGAAATATGGATATGTTGCTGTTCCATTTGTACTAAATGGATTATTTTTATTTGTACTATTTTTATTTCCTGGCAAAACACTTATTAATGGAATTCCTTCCTTTAAATAAATTTTATTATATCCTGAAGATAGCAAAACTCCTTCTTGAATATCTAAATCAGACATTCTAGTAACACCTTTAAATGATTGCTCATATTCGCTTTCTCCGCAATGTCCTTCTGTATAGAAATGAAATTCCATTGTTGTATTTTGAATGGCATTTACAAATACGTTATCAATAGATAAACCTTTCACTTTCAAAGTCCATGGATAGTTTTTGTTATTAGTCCAAACATAAATTCTCATATCTAGCCATATAGGTTCTCCATGACTATTTATATATCTTGCTGCTTCTGAATAATCTATATATTCCAATTTACTTATATTATTACTTGTATAATATGTATTAGTAAGTGAAGAATTACCATTAATTTGCTTACCTGTTTTTATGCTTACTCCAGAAGATGTTCTAATTACATTATCTGAACTTCTATTTCTTATGTATCCATTAGAATATTCTTCACCAAAATAATCTTTCCCATATGTTGCAACTTCAACAGCATTTACCTCTGTTTTCAAAAATACTGCTAGATTTAACAAAAGTAAAATAAATATTATTTTAAATATTGATTTTCTTATTTTATTTCTTCTTTCCAGTTCCATATCTACTCTCCTATCAATTTTCAAAATTATTATTAAGTATGAAACTTAATAATAATTTTGAAATCTACAGAATCTTTGAAACTGTAAGAAAATATTTGTTTTTATAATTTAAATTGCACTAAATTTTCAAAACTTGAAAATGCTGAAATTTATGGTAAAATGAGTATAAATTATATTATTAAGTTTCATACTTAATAGTAAAAAGTCTAATATTTTCAATATTTTTGCCATTTATTTCTTTTGCATTTCATTTATATATCTTTCAAATAACAATTAAAATAGCAAAAGCCACTACCAATCTATAGTGACTTTTGCTATTTTTAGTGATGACTTTACTTTATTCCAAAATAATCCAGAGTTTTTCTTACATTTAAATTGTAAATATGACTTTCCCAGTCATCGTCTGCCTGTTTCTTCTGAACTGCAATTGGACAAGAGCATTCTGCATCAAAATGTCGTTCCATCCATTCTAATACATATGAATTAGCACCATTCCAGATATATTTTACTTTTTCCGGAATGCCAGTTTGGGTATAAAGATATAGCAATACATTAGCTAGAGTTTCTTTACCAATTCCCATTCCCTGCATGTCTTCATTTGTGAACCAAGATGCAATTGTCCATGAGTTCTCTTTTACATCCTTATTTACTTTACAATAGCAAACTGTTTGTCCTTCCAGTAAAGCTTTGCACTCTACAATTCCTTTATAATTCTCTTGAGTGTAAAACGAAATTCTGTTATTTAGAACTGTTGCAATATTTAAAGTAGATTGCTTCATATGTCATCTCCCTATAATACAACTAATGTTTTCAGTATCAAAATTATTATAGCACACTTTACATAATATTACAATTATTAAAAATATTATTTATTATTTATTATTTATTGTTTAATGCTTTTTCTTATTTAATTTAAAAAATATTACTGCAACAAACATTATACTTAAACCTACTACTGCAAATATTATTGTTCCTTTTCCACCTGTTACTGGTAATTGAAATCCTGAAGTGTTTTCTACTTGTAGTTTTATTTCTGGAATTGTTGTTCCTTCTTTTTCCACTATTTGGGCATGTATTAAACTATTATTATTTTTCGATTCTCCTGTCCATATTATTGTACCTAATTCATCACATGTTGCATTTACTTCTATTTCGATTTCTTCTCTTAATTTGTTATAACCTTCTGGTGATTTTGTTTCTTTTAAATAATATGTTCCTGCTCCTAGACTACTATATAGTGCTTGTCCTAATTTGTCTGTTGTTATTGTTGCTATTGTTTCTCTGTCTTTAACTGTATTAGGTACATTATATATTTCAAACTCTGCTCCTTCTAAGTATTCTAATTCATCTATTTCTGGATTTAATTTTGCTATTTTACTTACATCTAAATCTATTGTGTATGTATATGTAGTTTGAGTTGTTGTTTGAGTTATTTTGTCATTATTATATGGATTATTTGAATATTTTAGATAAGCTTCATTTATATTTGGTGTGTTTCCAACTTCTCCTTTTCCATTCAATTTACTATTGTATCTCACAAATACATCTTTTCCTATCGTTACAAATTCATCTTTTATTTGTCCTATTAAATCATTTATTTCGATTAAAATTAGTGTTTTTCCATATTGACTTTCAGCATATCCTTCTAGATATTGTTTTCCGTCTTCTTCGAAATATTGTTTATAACTTTCGTAATTTTCTGCTGTAATTTCTATAGAATTTATTGTGTAATTTTCTACTATTTCTGTTCTATCTACTTCTCCAATTTCTTCATTTCCTTTTATTACTTTTTCTCTTTGCTTTGGATATTCATTTTCTCCTAAATATACTTTTGTTGAATCTTTATCTAAATCAAATCCTTTTGCTAAAATATCCACTAATTCGAATTTATATGTACTATAACCATCTGGATTTGGAATGAATGATTTTAATTCGAACTCTATGTCATAGTCTTCTGCATTATAATTTTCAGATGATGTTTTGAATGTTGCTGTATTGTGGTTATAATCAATAATATATTGTGCTGGATTATCTTCACTCGTTCCAGTTCCTTCAACTAATGTTTTTATATTATTTCCTATTACTTTCTTATTTAATTTTGGAATTGACGACTTTGGTTCCATTGTTACATCTTGCACTACATCTATTAAATATCTACTGTAGCTATCGTCTTTTTCGTTTGCTTGTGCATCTATTACTATATAATATCCTGGTTCTAAATCTTTAATTTTATAATTTGATACTATATTTCCAGTTTTATCTTTTTCTTCTAAAAGTGTTGATGTTCCTTTAGTTATTGGAATATTATTATCTAATATATATTTTCCAACTATATCTGTAAATTCTCGTATTATATCTCCATCATTTGGCTTTCCTTGTAATACTTTTGCTATGTCATCTGCTGTTTCACAATCTTTATATAAATCTGGATTTTTTTTTCTTAATAAATCTATTATTTTATCTCCATGCGTTTTACTTTTCTCTTGTTCATCTTCTGTTGTTATTTCTTTTTGAAGTTCTGAACTCCATTCTATGTTTGATAATGTTGGAATTTTATTTCCATTTTCATCTTCTTTTTCATAATAATCGCCTTTGAACACTTGATACGAATTATATGTATGTCCAGATTTATCGTTATCCACTGTTATTGTGTAAAGTATATATCTTCCATAAACTTTAATCGTACTAGTTCCTGCAATTCCCTCTTCAACTTTTGTTGTATAACTTGTATCTGTATACCAACCATCAACTGCATAACCATATTTTTGTGCATCTATTTTTGCTGTATCAATTAATCTATATGTACCATATGGAACACAATAAGATATATCTTTTAATATTCCATCTACATAATATTCAATTGGTGTTCCTGTATAAAATATAGATGCTCCACGACATCCATTTTTTGTTCCATATACAATAGAAAATGGTGAATTAGCATTACAATCTACTTCTACCCAAACATTATCTATATTATCATTTGCTTTAGTTCCAAAAAAATATGGATATAAACTTGTACCACTTGTACTAAAAGGATTATTTACATTAGTACTATTTTTATTTCCTGGTAAAACACTTATTATTGATGTCGATTCTCTTAAAAATAATCTATTATATCCTGAATATATTAAATGTCCTTCATAAGTATCTAAATCTGTTAATCTAAAAACTCCTTTAAATGATTGTTCATAATTTGGTTCTCCACAATGTCCCGCTGTATAAAAGTGGAATTCAAGAGTTGTTTGTTGAACACCTGTATTATATATGTTTGCAACTACTAAAGAATCTTTATAAATTGCCCATGGATACTTTGAATTATTAGTCCAAAAATATATTCTCATATCAAGCCACGTTGTTTCTCCATTACTATTTATAGTTCTAGCAGCTTTTGAATAGTCTATATATGTAGATTTTTTAGTGTTATTACTTGTATAAAATGTTATATTCTTAAAATTATTTGATGTGCTACTATTAATTTGCGTACCTGTTTTTATACTTATACCAGAAGAAATTCCTATCACATCACTTGAACTACAATTTCTTATATATCCATTTGAATATTCTTCTCCGAAATAATCTTTTCCATATGTTGCTGCATATACTTCTGATTTGAAAAATATTACTAAATTTAATAGAAGTATAATAAATATTATTTTAATCACAATTAAATACTTACACAGTACTGTTTTCATTATTTGATTACTTTCTTTTTGCTTCATATACACTCTCCTATAAATTTATAAAATTATTATTAAGTATATAACTTAATAATATTTTATAAATTCATAGAGTATTTAATACTGTAGGCAAATATTTATTTTTATAATTCAAATTACACCAATTTTTCAAAACTTGAAATTACTGAAAATTATGATAAAATGAGTATAAATCATATTATTAAGTTATATACTTAACAATACGAAATTTGCTTTTTATTAGAATTCTGAACACTTCAAAGGCTTTTATCAAAATAATATCTTTTGTATTACTTTTTATTAACAATTTAAGTTAAAAAAGAAAGCTTTCGCTTTCTTTCTAATCAATTAATTTGAAGAACCTTCTTATCTTATAAATAATTTTTTCAATAATATTTTTGTCTTCAACTATTGTTATTTGATTCTGTACATTTTCAATATTTTTTAAATTTGAGTCTGAATTATTTTTAAATATATAACTATAATCAGTTTGTCCAAAAGTACTTTGATTAGTACTGCTATTTTTTTCTCTTATAAATTTAATTTTTTCTTCTGTTGTGCACAAATATTTTTGGTATATCTCAGCTAATATATCAACTGTATTATCATCTAAATTTTGTTCATATATTGGCTCATTTAAATTAATTTTAACATTATAATTTTTATCACAATTCTTTTCAAAAAAATTGAATACGTCTTTAGGAATCTTTACTTTCTCTTGCTCATCTAAATGAGTAAGTATAAAATAAATATTACTGCATTCTATTGTATAATCCATATTATTTTTCCTTTGCATTATTTATAAATTTGTTTAAAGCACTATTTATCCAATCTTTTACAGGTGTTCTTTTTACGTCTTTTACTCTTGGAATTCTTCCTATATCTTCTGCTGAAATTGCGTGACTTTTATCTATAGTCTCATTTTCAATTTCTTTTGATTTCTCTTTAAAAAATTTATTTCTATTACTTTCTTCTACAATTTCAACATAACTTGCTAAATATATATCAATATTATCTGAGCCACTTAATCGTTTTTCTTCTAGTTGTTTTTGTAATCTGCTATCAGAAAGTATTCTTGTTTTTATTTCATCTTTTTCTTTTCCAGAAATAATAAAAATTTGATTAGCAAGTTCATCATTTTCCATAATATTTTGGGCTTTATCTAACAAAGGAAATGAACTTAACTTAGAATTAATTGCATTTATTACAGATGCATCTCTACTGTCTCTTTTCAATTTTAATAAATCAACAGCGCTACTTAAATTAATATTAGAATTTAATAATTTTAGTACCTCTTCAACGTTTAAATCCTTTGTTGGAGTTCCAGTAATTTTATCAACTCCATTTCTTCTTTGACTATATGGAATTGTTTTTATTCTATTAGTTATATCCATGCAATTGCTATCCATAATCATTAATGATGGAACTTGAAAAAATGATTCATCTTTTTCATCAACATGATTCCAAAACATTGCACTAAATGATTTTGCATATCCTTCAACTACTTTCGAAACATCAGGTGTATCAAATAATGTATGTAAATCCGCAACATCTTTGGAGTTATTTACTTGACATATTACTGAATCTATTGTTTCACCTGGATTCTGTTTTCTAACATAATCTAAAACTAAATTTTTTAAATCTATTTCAGATTTTATTTTATTTCTTAATCCAAATAATTCTTCAGGAGTTACTATTCGTGATGTACTTTTAGGCTCATAATATACTGCATACTTTGTACTTCCAGGTTGCACACTTTCCCATTCTGAATAAAATTCATCTGTTCTTTCTTTGGCACACCAAATTAATCCTGGTGCATTTTCTAATTTATATGATAAATTTTTCCCAAGATTTTTTGCTTTTAAATTGGATAAATCTGCTTTTTCTTTGCCTGTTGTTAAATGATTAGTTAAATTTACAAATTTCATTCTTTTCCTCTGTATAATTTTATTTGTACAAATTATATCATAACCGCATATTTTTTCAATAAAAAAGAGAAACATAACTTATGTTCCTCTAATTCATATATTTATTAATACATTCCGCCCATATCTGGCATTCCTTGAGTGTTTCCACATCCGCAATTTTTTTCTTTCTTTTCTGTAACTATGCTTTCTGTTGTTAATATCATTGATGCAACACTTTCAGCATTTTGAAGAGCTGAACGAGTAACTTTAGTTGGATCTACAATACCTTCTTTTTTCATATCTACATATTGTTCTTTAGCAGCATCAAATCCAACACCTGGTTTGCTTGATTTTACTTTGTCTAATATTACAGAACCTTCTAATCCAGCATTTGTAGCAATTTGTTTAACTGGTTCTTCTAAGGCTTTTAGTATAATTTTTACACCAATTTTTTCGCCTTCTGAAACCTCAAGCAATAATTTTTCAACTTCTGAAATTACATTAACATATGCTGTTCCACCACCTGGTAGAATTCCTTCTTCAACAGCTGCTTTTGTTGCAGATAATGCATCTTCAATTCTTAACTTCTTTTCTTTCATTTCGATTTCTGTAGCAGCTCCAACTTCTATTACAGCAACTCCACCTGCTAGTTTTGCTAAACGTTCTTGAAGATTTTCTTTATCATAACTTGATTTTGTTTCATCTATATTATGTCTAATTTGAGATATTCTTGTTTCTATTTGAGATTTATCTCCCATTCCATCAACAACTATAGTATTTTCCTTTGTGCATTTTACTTGTCTTGCTCTACCTAATTGTGCTAATGTAGTTTCTTTTAAATCTAATCCAAGTTCAGATGTAATAACTTCTCCACCTGTTAAAATAGCTAAATCTTCTAGCATCTCTTTTCTCTTGTCTCCAAATCCTGGAGCTTTAACACCAACAACATTTAAAATTCCTCTTAATTTATTTAAGATTAATGTTGATAATGCTTCATTTTCAAAATCATCTGCAATTATCACAAGTTTTCCACCTTGCTGTGATAATTCTTCTAATAATGGTAAAATTTCTTGAATATTTGAAATTTTCTTATCTGTTATTAATATATATGGATTATCCATTACAGCTTCCATTTTTTCTGTATCTGTAACCATATATGGAGAAACATATCCTTTATCAAATTGCATTCCTTCTACAACATTTACATTTGTTGATGAAGTTTTTGATTCTTCAATTGTTATTACTCCATCTTTAGAAACTTTTTCCATTGCATCTGCAATTAAGTTTCCTATTTCTTCACTATTAGCAGAAATACTTGCAACTCTTGCAATATCTTCTTTTCCACTAATTGGTGAACTAATTTTCTTTAATTCTTCAACAGCTTTTGATGTAGCTTTATCCATACCTCTTTTTATTGATAAAACATCTCCACCAGCTGCAACATTTTTAACACCTTCTTTTAACATAACTTGTGCTAAAACTGTTGCTGTTGTTGTTCCATCTCCTGCAACATCATTTGTTTTTGTAGAAACTTCTTTTACTAAACTTGCTCCCATATTTTCAAAAGCATCTTCTAATTCTATTTCTTTAGCTATTGTAACACCATCATTTGTAATAAGTGGTGCTCCAAAGCTTTTATCTAATACAACATTTCTTCCTTTTGGACCTAATGTTACTTTTACAGTATCTGCTAATTTATTTACACCTTCTAAAAGTTTTTTTCTGGCATCTTCACCATATATAATTTCTTTTGACATTTTTATACCTCCCAAAATAATTTTTATTTTCAAAATTGATTAAGAGCAAGGAGTGCAAGGCAACCAAGGAGGAAAACAATGAGCGTACTAGTGTACGTGATTTGTTTTCTGAACGAAGGTTAGCACAGCAATCCGAAGCTATCAATCAATTTTACTCTACAACAGCTAAAATATCACTTTGTCTTACTATAATGTAATCAACACCTTGATATTTAACTTCTGTTCCTGAATATTGGCTAGTAATTACTTTATCTCCTTTTTTTACTTGCATTTCTACTTTTATTCCATTTTCGTCCTTTCCTCCTGGACCTACTTCTATTACTTCTGCTATTTGTGGTTTTTCTTGTGAAGCTGAAGTTAATATTATTCCACTTTTGGTTGTCTCTTCTGCTTCTACCATTTTAATTAATACCCTATCTGTTAATGGTTTTATCATAAATAATACCTCCCTTTATTTTACTTTCTTGAAATTTATTTACAAGAAATTTTATTTTAAAAAATATTAGCAGTCATATTTAATGACTGCTAACAATTTATACCTTATTCTAATAATTGTCAATAGAAATTTAAAAAAATTTACTTTTTTTCTTTGTTAATTCTAATTTACCAATATCAAAATATGTTATCATAACACCATATTCAGCTAATTTTTCATCGTATTTATTTTGTTTTAACTCTATTTCTAATTTTTTAGAATATTCTGGCAAGTCTTTTACATCTAATTTATATTCTTTAGATACTTGATTTATTCCTTCTTCTATAGAACTTAAAACATATTTTCTTATTCTTTCAACCAATTCTTGTTTAGTGTATATACTTCTTAAACCTATTACTTGTCCTATAAATTTTTTTGGATTTTCTATTTTAAAATCATATTGACCTTCTATTTTAATATATACATCTGTTGATTCTCCATTTTCCCAATTTGTGTACTTTATTGGGTCATTAAATATATACTTATTATTTTTTATTATATCTACATTTATAAATAATACACATAGTTTCTCATTTTCAGATTTTCTAATAACTACTTTTTTTAGTTCTTGCATAGTTTCTTTATCTATAATAATAGGGTCATCTACATAATATTCACCTTTATTTTCTTTTATATCTAGAAGCATTCCCTTTTTTATTAATAATACAATTTCATTTTCTTTTATTCTAATAATATCTCCTTCTGAAACACTATATTTTTTGAAAATTGTATCATTTCCTAAATGCTTGGATTCAATTACCTTATTATTTGAATTTTCTTCTTGCATAAAAACTAATTTCATCATAATCTATATCATCCTTTGTTTTATTATTTCCTGTTATTTACATGATATACTTTACCATAAATATGAATATTTTTCTATACATTACTATTCTTCATATCCTAATAATTTTGGTTCACATGTTAAATTTATACCTAAACTTTTTAATATATTTTGTTCTGCTAAAGATATTATATATGAACTATGTGCTTCTAATCCTCTCAAATTATCTATAGCATTAAGTGTTTTTTCTATAATTGGATTTGTTTTTGAACATATACTTAAAGCAATTAAAACTTCTGGAAGGCTTAACGAATAATTTCTTTTATATGATGTTTTTTGTTTTAATTTAAAAATTGATTCTAAAACTGATGGTGATAACAAATATACATCATCTGGTATTCCCGAAATCTCTTTTATTGTATTTATTAATAATGCACTAGATGCGCTTAATAGCTCTGATTCTTTACCTGTTATTACCTTACCATTTTCTAACATAATAGCAACTGTATTAACATTTTCTTTTTCGGATTTTTCTAAAGCATATTTTACAATTTCCCTATCTGCTGTTGTAAGTCCTATATTATTCATTAGTTTTTTTATTGTTTCAACTGTTTCTTCGTTTCCTATTCCTTTTTTTAAATCACATAAGCTTGCATAATATCTTCTTATTATTTCCATCTTTGCAGCATTTCTAGCTACTTCATCATTTATTATGCATCTACTTATCATATTTACTCCCATATCTGTTGGAGATTTATATATATCTGTTCCTGTAATTTTATTTAATATATTTTTTAAAATTGGAAATGCTGAAATATCTCTATTATAATTTACAGCTTTTATATTGTATTCTTCTAAATGGAATGAATCTATCATATTTATATCACCTAAATCTGCTGTTGCAGCTTCATAAGACATATTTACAGGATGCATAAGTGGTAAGTCCCAAACTGGAAATGTTTCAAATTTAGCATATCCAGCTTTTACACCTCTTTTATGTTCATGATATAATTGTGATAAGCAAGTACCAAGTTTTCCACTATTTGGTCCTGGAGCAGTAACAACTACTAATTTTTTAGTTGTTTCTATATATGGATTTTTTCCATACCCTTCTTCACTTGCAATTGTTTCTACATCATCTGGATATCCTTTTGTAGGAGCATGTAAATATACTTTTACATTTTTACTTTCTAAACTTTGTTTTAGTTTTTCAACAGCATCTTGTCCTGTATACATTGTTATTACAACGCTATTTATTGAAATACCTAATTTTGAAATATTTTCTATTAATCTCAAAAGTTCAACATCATATCCAATTCCATAATCTGCCCTTATTTTATTTTTTTGAATATTGTTTGCATTTATACAAAATATTATTTCTAAGTTTTCCTTAAATTCTTGCAAAAGTTTTATTTTTGCATCTGGATTAAATCCTGGTAATACTCTGCTTGCATTATAATCATCAAAAATTTTTCCTCCAAATTCCAAATATAACTTATTGTCAAACATCCTTATTCTTTCTTCAATTTTCTCTTTTTGAATTTTTAAATACTTTTCATTATCAAATGCTACTTCCATTTTTACATCTCCAATTTTATAAATTTCTACAAAAAACAAAACGAATTTTAGCATTTCTAAGCAATAAAATTGCAAGAAATTCTAGTAATTCCCATAAGTTTTTTCTACGGAGCTTTTCTATTTTCAATAGAAAATTCCTAGAAAAAACAAAAAAACAGATTTAAAAAAAGGGTTTTTTTTTTAAATCTGTTTCGATTCATTTTTTTGATATAAATATTTTACCATTTCATAAAACTAAATGCAAGTGTTTTTTTACATTCTTTGTTTTACTGCTTCATAAATTACTATTCCTGCTGATACAGAAGCATTTAAAGATGTAATTTTTCCTTTCATTGGAATTTTTATTAATATATCTGAATTTTCTTTTACAAGTTTACTCATTCCAAATCCTTCACTACCAATAATAATTGCTAAAGGTCCTTTTAGATCTTGATTATAATATAAAGTATCTGCATCTCCATCTGTTCCAATTACCCATAATCCTGCATCTTTTAATTTTCTTATTGTATCATTTAAATTATTTACTCTTGCAATTTTCATATAAGTTGTTGCACCTGTTGAAACTTTTACAACTGTACTATTTACTGCAACATTTCTTCTTTTAGGAATTATAATTCCATGAACTCCTGCTGTTTCAGCTGTTCTTATTATTGAGCCTAAATTATGTGGATCTTCTATTCCATCTAATATTAAAATAAATGGATCTTCATTTTTACTTTTAGCTATTTCTAAAATATCTTCAACTTCACAATAATTAAATGGCGGAACAACTGCTACAACTCCTTGATGATTTTCTGCCATTTGGTCTAATTTTGTTTTATCAACTTCAACTAATACAATTCTAGCATCTTTTGCTTTAGCAATAATTTCATTTATAGAGCCATGTTTTTCTCCACGTTCAACATATATTTTATTAATATCTTTTTCAGATTTTAATAATTCAAGAACTGCATTTCTTCCAGCTACTATATCTTCATAAGAACTTTCCTCGTTTTGTTCATCATTTTGTCTTCTATCTTCTAAGTTTCTTCTTTCCACAAATCTTCTATCTGATGGAGAACGTCTTTCACCTATTCTTCTATCGAATGCACTTCTTTCAGCACCTCTTCTATCAGTTTTTCTTCTATCCTCAGCTCTTCTTTCTTCTTTTCTTCTATCATTTTGTCTTCTTTGAGACTTTCTTCTATCTTCAAAGTTTTCTTCTTTTTCTCTTGCTATTCTTGCTTGTCTATTTCTTTTATCTCTATAACTTTCTCTCATTTTACTACTCCTTTTTATATGAAGTTCTCTATTTTATAAATAGAGAACTACTTACCCTGTAACGGCTCAAGCCTAACAGGCTAAGCATCCTCGTCGTCTAATTTTAACACTGCTAAAAATGCTTCTTGTGGTACTTCTACATTTCCTATTTGACGCATTTTCTTTTTACCTTTTTTCTGTTTCTCTAATAATTTTTTCTTTCTTGTTATATCTCCACCATAACATTTGGCTAAAACGTCTTTTCTCATTGCAGATAAAGTTTCTCTTGCAATTATTTTTCCTGCTACAACTGCTTGAATTGGTATTTCAAACAATTGTCTTGGTATAACTTTTTTTAATTTTTCTGCCATTTTTCTTCCTCTTTCATAAGCTGAATCCTTATGAACAATAAAAGAAAGTGCGTCTACTGCTTCATTGTTTATGTGTAAATCTAATTTTACAAGTTCTGCTCTTCTATATTCTTTAAATTCATAATCTACTGATGCATATCCTTTTGTTTTTGATTTTATTGTATCAAAAAAGTCATATATAATTTCATTAAGTGGCATATCATATTTTAATGTTACCCTAGTTTCATCAAGATATTTCATATCTATATATGTTCCTCTACGCTCTTGACAAACTTTCATTACATTTCCTACGAAGTCTTTTGGAATCATTATTTCAACATCCATTATTGGTTCTTCCATATAACTTATTTCAGTTGTTGGTGGTAATTCTGTAGGATTATATAGTTCTACAACTTCACCATCTGTTTTATGTATTTGATAAATAACTGATGGTGATGTTGTAATTAATCCAATATCAAATTCTCTTTCTAATCTTTCAATTACAATTTCTAAATGTAATAATCCTAAGAATCCACATCTAAATCCAAATCCTAAAGCAGCTGATGTTTCTGGTTCATAATTTAATGCTGCATCATTTAGTTTTAATTTTTCAAAGCATCTTTTAATGGTTCATATTCACTACCATCCATTGGATATATTCCACAATATACCATTGAATTAGCTTGCTTATATCCTGGAAGTGGTTCTTTTGCAGGTTTATTTTTTAATGTTATTGTATCACCAACATTTAAGTCTGATACTGTTTTTACACTTGCTGCAATATATCCAACTTCTCCTGCTTCTAGTTTATCTGTAGGTACATATGAGCCTGCTCCAAAATATCCAACTTCTGCAACTGTAAATACTTTTCCTGTTGCCATAAATAAAATTTCATCATTAGCTTTTACTGCTCCGTTTTTTATTCTTACATAACTTAAAGCACCTTTATAATTATCATAATATGAATCAAATATTAATGCTTGTAGTTCACCATTTATATCACCGCTTGGTGCTGGAATATCTGAAACTATTCTTTCTAACACATCTTGAACATTTAATCCTGTTTTTGCAGATATACATGGTGCATCCATTGCTGGAATTCCAATTATATCTTCTATTTCATGTTTTACTTCATCTGGTCTTGCATTTGGTAAGTCAACTTTATTTATAACTGGTAAAATTTCTAAATTATCATCTAAAGCTAAATATACATTTGCTAATGTTTGAGCTTCAACACCTTGTGTACTATCTACTACAAGTATTGCACCTTCACAAGCTGCTAAACTTCTAGAAACTTCATAGTTAAAATCAACATGTCCTGGAGTATCTATTAAGTTAAATTCATATGTTTCTCCATCTTTAGCTGTATAATTCATTTTTACAGCTTGTGATTTTATAGTAATTCCTCTTTCTTTTTCAATATCCATGTTGTCTAAAACTTGAGATTCCATTTCTCTTTCAGAAAGTACTCCAGTCATTTCAATTATTCTATCTGCAAGTGTTGACTTTCCATGGTCTATATGTGCAATTATACTAAAATTTCTAATGTGTTTTTGTTTATCTTGCATATTTTTCTCCTTAATCTATCTTTAATAAATTAAATTTTAAATAATCCGAACTAACTAATTTATAATTAATTCCATTTATATTTCCTTCTATAGCATCTTTATGTGATTCTCCATGTAAATGAGCATAATAACATTTTTTTATATTATATTTGTTTAATGTATTTATAAAATCTATTTCTTCTGGTATTTCATTTTCTTTATAAAATGGTGGATAATGTATAAAGTTTATTATTTCATAATCTACACCATATTTTTTTATTCCATCTTCAATAGAAAGCTTTAATCTATCATTTTCTCTTTTTAATATTTTATAATTTTCCTCAGATTTCCAAGAATTTATCCATCCTCTTGTTCCTGTTATAATTTTATCTTCAACAAGATATGAATTATTAAATAGAAAATCTATATTTACAAAATTATTTTCTTTTAAAAATTTTCTCATACGAGTAACAGTTGTCCACCAATAATCATGATTACCTTTAGATAATATTTTCTTACCAGGCAAACTATTTAGGAATTCAAAATCTTTGTATGTATCTTCTAAATATGTTGCCCATGAGAAATCTCCTGGTAAGATTACTGTATCTTCTTCTTTTATTGTATGTATCCAATTTTCCTTTATTTTTTCTGCATGATTTTCCCAATTGTATCCAAAAATGTCCATTGGTTTTTCTGCAGAAAATGATAAATGCAAATCACCTATTACATATATAGACATTTCTATCTCCTTCTAATCTCCAATTTTTAGGTTTGGTATAGCATTTAAATTTAATTCTGCTCTTTCTCCATTTATGTAATTATAATATCCTGCTCCTGCTATCATTGCAGCATTATCTGTACATAATATTGGCTCTGGATAATATACTTTTATATTTAATTCATTTGCTAAATCATCAAATGATTTTCTAATAAAAGAATTTCTTGAAACTCCGCCTGCTATAACAATTTTATCTGAATTATATTCTTTTATTGCTTTTCTAACATTATTTTCAAGCATACTTGTAACAGCTACTTGAAAACTTGCACATAAATCTGCTTTATTAATATTAGGATCTTTATGATTTAAATTAATTACTGCAGTTTTTATTCCACTAAAACTAAAGTCTAAATTATCAAAATGTGTTACTGGTAGTTTTATATTTGGATTACCTTCTTTGGCTAGGTTATCTACTTTAGGTCCACCTGGGTATCCAAGTCCAACTACTCTTGCTACTTTATCAAAGGCTTCTCCTATTGCATCATCTCTGGTTTTTCCTAAAATTTCAAACTCATTATATGATTTAACATTTACTAAATGAGTATGTCCACCAGAAACAATTAAACATATAAATGGTGGTTTTAAATCTTTATGTGTTAAATAATTTCCAACAATATGTCCTTCTATATGATTTACTGCAACTAATGGCTTTTTTGTAACATAGCTTAATCCTTTAGCATATGAAACTCCAACTAATAATGCACCAACTAATCCTGGTCCCTGTGTAACTGCAATTGCATCTATATCGTCTAAAGTTACATTTGCTTCTTTAAGTGATTCTTTCATTATTCCATTAATAACTTCTGTATGACATCTTGAAGCAATTTCTGGAACAACTCCACCATATTCTTCATGTATTTTTATTTGAGAATTTATACAATTTGATAAAACTTCTCTACCATTTTTTACAATTGACACAGAGGTTTCATCACAACTTGATTCTATTCCCATTATTAATATATCTTTCAAAATAACCTCCTACCTTAAAACAACAAGAAGTGCGGAGCACTCCTTTCTATTATATAAATAATGAAAAGATTGCCCCAACACCTTTAAATAGCATATTTGATATTACACTAATTACTGGTGAAACTACTATTTCTAGTATTCCAAACACCCATAATATCATAAATACATAATATAATGTTGCATAATTATTTGTTAACCATTCTTGAACTCTATATGGTAATAAATGTCTAAATATTTTTTCTCCATCTAATGGTGGTAATGGTATTAAGTTAAATGTACCTAAACCAATATTTACCATTATTAATACTTGTAAAAACATTTCAACAATATATCCAATATTTGTAGCTAAAAAAGCTCTTCCCCAAATATTTAATGCATAAAATAGAGCTGTTGCAATTATTGCTAATATAAAATTCATTAATGGTCCTGCAAGTGAAACCATTGTTTCACAAAATCCTCTTGATTTATTACTATTAAAATTATTAGGATTTATTTGAACTGGTTTTCCCCATCCTATATGTGTAAACATCATAAGAATAAATCCAAAAAAGTCTAAATGACTTACTGGATTTAAAGTTAATCTTCCTTGTGCTCTTGGAGTTGTATCTCCTAATCTATCTGCGGCATAAGCATGTGCAAACTCGTGAAATGTTATTGCCATTATAACTGCTGGAAGAGTTAGAAGCAGGTTTATCCATCCTCCAACTCCCATACTAGCTAAAGATAATACTGCTAAAACAATTAGTAATCCGTAAATAACATTTCTATTTACACCACCGCCATAACTAAAAAACATATAATTTATTTTCTCCTTATTAAAATCTTTTGATTGGGTCGTCATCATCTGGTTCTTCAATTTTATTAAATTCTTCATACTTATTAAAGTATTTACTATTTTCAAAAGGTTCTTTTTTTATAGTATTTGAATTTCTATTTTCTAATCTTGATGAAATATAATATCTACTCAAATTTACAATTCCTGTAACAATAAATGCAATTCCAATTACCCAAAAAATTCCAATAAATAATTTAGGCCATAGCATTGTTACAAATTCTTCATGAGATACTAAAATTCCATTTACCTCAACATCTCCTGCAGTTCCATAAAATCCCCATGTACACGTTGCTGTAATTAATAACCAAAGAACACCAAAAATAATTTCAACCATATTATAAATTTCTCTTTTCTAATTTTTATTGTATTGGTTTCATAGTTGGGAATAATATAACATCTCTAATTGATGCAGAATCTGTAAGTAACATTACTAATCTATCAATTCCAATTCCCATTCCACCTGTTGGAGGCATACCATATTCAATAGCCATGCAGAAGTCATCATCCATCATGTTTGCTTCATCATCACCAGCATCTCTTTGTTTTAATTGATCAACAAATCTTTGTCTTTGATCTATTGGATCATTTAATTCTGAGTATGCATTTCCATATTCACGTCCATCTATAAATAATTCAAATCTTTCAACTAATCTTTTATCTGATGGTTTTCTCTTTGTTAAAGGTGATACTTCAACTGGATAATCACAAATAAATGTTGGTTGTGTTAAAGTTTCTTCAACAAAATCTTCAAAGAATTGATTTATAATATATCCTCTTGTTTGTTTTGCTTCTTCCATTTCAACACCTTTTTCTTTAGCAATTGCAATTGCTTCTTCATCTGTATTTATTGTGTTGAAATCTACTCCAGTTACTTCTTTTATAGCATCTATCATTGTTACTCTTCTCCAAGGAGATTCTAAGTCTATATCTGTTCCTTGATAATTAATTTTTGCTGTTCCTAAAACTTTTTGAGCAACACTTCTAATTAAGTTTTCTGATGTATCCATCATATCGTTATAATCTTGATATGCTGCATAAAATTCTATATTTGTAAATTCTGGATTGTGTTTAATATCCATTCCTTCATTTCTAAACATTCTTCCCATTTCATATACTCTATCAAAACCACCAACTATTAATCTTTTTAAATATAATTCGTTAGCAATTCTTAAATACATATCCATATCTAATGTATTATGATGTGTAATAAATGGTCTAGCAGCAGCTCCACCAGCTATTGTATTTAATATAGGTGTATCTACTTCTAAATATCCTTCATTATCGAAAAAGTTTTTAATTTCTTTTAATATTTTACTTCTTAATAGGAATGTTTCTTTAACTTCTGGATTTACTATTAAATCTACATATCTTTGTCTATAACGTAAATCTATATCTTTTAATCCATGGAATTTTTCTGGTAGATCTCTTAAAGATTTTGTTAAAAGAACAACTTCTTTTGCATGAATAGAAATTTCTTCTGTTCTTGTTTTGAAAACAAAACCTTTTAATCCAATAATATCTCCAATATCAAATGTTTTAAATGCTTTATAGCTTTCTTCTCCTAAATCATTTATACTAACATAACTTTGGATTTTTCCTTGTGCATCTTGGATTGTACAGAATGATGCTTTTCCCATTATTCTTTTTGCCATTATTCTTCCTGCAACAGAAACATCTTTTCCTTCATATTTTTCATAATTATCTTTTATATCTTGTGAGAACTCTGTTCTATCATATTTTGTGATTTCAAATGGATCTTTTCCTGCATCTTGTAATTCTTTTAATTTATCAATTCTAACTTGCATTAATCTGTTAATATCTTCTTCTGTTTGAATTATTTCTTCATTATTTTCATTTTCACTCATTTTAATTGCCCCTTTTTATTAAATTTTGACTTACTTATTATATACCAAAAAACAATTATTGTAAACTTTTTTATTAACTTTAATTTTATAAAAGTTTACAATAATTGTTTTATCTATTTTCTTATTATTTTTTTAATTTTATCTAAAATTTTACTAAACCAGCTTTTTTCTTTAATTTCTACTAATTGGTTATTTTCGTTTTCTTCACTTATTTCTTCAACTTCAATGTTTTCTATTTCAATTTTATATTTATTTTTTTCTTCGACTCCGAATATATCAGCAATATTATATTTATTTCTTAGAAAAGTTTGGTGTCTTGCTTCATTTTCATCAAGAATATGATTAAATTCTTTTTTCTCTTCATCATTTGCTAAGTAATGCAAAAAAATGTAAGATAAATATTTTTTTGTTTCATCTAAAAGTGCTGCATCATTAATATGTTCTGCACTTTTTATATTTACTTCTTCGGTATCTATTTTTCTATTTTCTAACAAGCTCATAATACTTAGCGGTATTTTAGATTTACTATTATTTGGCAATAATAGAATTATTTCATATAGTTGTGTGGCAGCTCTAGAACTTATTTTATTCATTATTCTCTTTCTCCCTCATCTTTTTGATTTTCTTTTTCAGGTTCAGTAATTGAACGAATATCTTCTCGTTTTGTTCCAGTAATAACTCCTTTTATACTTTCTATAGCATCTACATTTACTTCTCTATGCTCTTTTGCAGCAACTCTTTCTAATATAACTGCTGATTTTAAAAGCTCACTATCTAAAACTTGAAGCATTTCATCCCCAAATAATCCTCTTAATGTTTCTATTTCTTTTTCGCAATTATTAGCTTTTAAAGCATAAAAATTAGCAAAATCTTCATCATATATTTTATCTATTTTTACACAATCTTTTTCTTCATCATAATAATAATCTGTATTATGAAAAGATGGTAACATACATACATTTTCATAACTACCAATTCTAAATCCTGGTTGTTGAAAAATTGAACTTATTATATCTGAAACTGGTCCTTTTTCTGCTTCTGTTCTTTCTGGATTACCTTTTTGTGATAAATATGTTATATATGCTTTAAAATTTTCTTTATTTTCAGGGCTTAAAGCATATGCTTTAGCTCTTTCAATAACATTTTCATAGTTTTGTGGTACTTCTGTTTTACTTGTAACTCCAATAACAGCATGTCCAAATTCATGTGATGATATTAAAGGATCTGTTTCTTTTCCAATTTGAAACGCAGCAAAATTATGCATATAAAAACATTTATCTGGATCTTCGGATTCAAATACAACAAAATTAGGAGCCAATTTTTCAAATTCTCCAAAGTGTTCTGCTATACTTCGTACATATTCATTAGAACTATTTTTATGCAATTCAAGCATTCCTATTAAATTATCAATAGCACCTTTATTTGTGCCTCTTAAATCTGTTTCATCATCTCTTTGAAACCTTTTTCTAATTTCTTGTTCTGTCATAAAAACCTCACTAATATAATTTTACTATTAGTGAGGTTTTTTATCAATTACAATTTTATTAAAAATTTACAAACTGTTAAGATTTTATCTGTTACAGTCTATTTTTATTTTAAATCAAGTTTTATATGAACATCTTTTAATTGTCTATCTGTAACATTTCCTGGTGCTCCCATTAATAAATCTTGTGCTTTACTATTCATTGGAAATGCTATAACTTCTCTTATAGATTCTTCTCCTGTAAGAAGCATTAACATTCTATCCACACCTGGTGCAATTCCTGCATGTGGTGGTGCTCCATAATGAAATGCATTAAATAATGCAGAAAATCTATTTTTTATTTCTTCTTCTGTATATCCTGCTATTTCAAACGCTTTAACCATTATTTCTGGATCATGATTTCTAACAGCTCCTGAAGATAATTCTATTCCATTACATACAATATCATATTGATATGCATATATATCTAATGGATCTTTTGTATTTAATGCTTCTAATCCACCTTGTGGCATTGAAAATGGATTATGACAAAATTCTAATTTTCCATTATCTGCAATTTCAAACATTGGAAAATCTACTATCCAACAGAATTTATAAACAGAATCATCTATTAAATTTTGTCTTATACCTATTTCTTTTCTAATTTCACCAGCTAGCTTTTCAACTAAGCCCTTATGTTCGGCAATAAAGAAAATACTATCTCCTTCTTTTGTATCTGTTTGAGTTAGTAATTCTTCACGTGCGTCATCTGGAATTAATTTTGCAATTGGTCCTTGAAGAGTTCTATCATCGTTTACTTTAAGCCATGCTAACCCTTTTGCTTTACATTCTTCTATAGCAAATTCTACCATTCCATCATAAAAAGTTCTTGTAGCTTCTGCTCCATTTGGAAGTGTAATTGTTCTAACAATTTTTCCATTAAATACTTTTATATCTAATTTTTCAAAAATATTTGTTACATCTTTTATAATTAATGGATTTCTTAAATCTGGTTTATCTGTACCATATTTAAGCATTGCTTCATTATATGGTATTCTTGGAAATGGATGCTCAGCAACCTTTTTATCTGAGAACTTTGTGAATGTATTATAAATAACTTCTTCCATAACTTCAAAAACATCTTCTTGTGTTGCGAATGCCATTTCCATATCTAATTGATAAAATTCTCCTGGTGAACGATCTGCTCTTGCATCTTCATCTCTAAAACATGGTGCAATTTGGAAATATTTATCTATACCAGAAACCATTAATAATTGTTTAAATTGTTGTGGTGCTTGTGGAAGTGCATAAAACTTTCCTGGATACATTCTACTTGGTACTAAATAATCTCTAGCACCTTCTGGTGATGAACTAGTAAGGATTGGTGTTTGTACTTCTAAAAATCCTTGTTCTACCATTTGAGCTCTTAAAAATTGAATAAGTTCTGCTCTTAATTTTAAATTTTCTAAATTTTTTCTAGCTCGCAGGTCTAAAAATCTATATTCTAATCTTAAATCTTCTCTAACGTTCCTATTATTTGAAATTTCAAAAGGTAATCCTTTACTTCTTTTTCCTAAAATTTCAATTTTATCTGCAAATAATTCTACTGTTCCTGTTTCTATTGCTTTGTTTACTGTTTCGTCATCTCTTAATCTAACTTTTCCGAGATACAGATATTGTAGATTCAGTTGGTATTTTTGACGCAAAATCAACTTTTTCTTCATCTCCTGAAACTACTACTTGTGTAATACCATATTGATCCCTTAAATCAATAAATAGTACTCCACCTAAATCTCTAATTGTATCTACCCATCCTGCTAAGTGAATTTCTTCTCCTACGTGTTTTTCTCTTAAGTCTCCACATGTGTAAGTTCTGTAAATGTTTTCTTTCATAATTTTTCTCTCCTTATTTCTTATCTTTAGGGACGAAAACAAAAAACCTTCATCTCTGTAACTTTTTTCAAGTTACAGGGACGAAGGTTTATATTTTAAATATATAACTTCCGCGGTGCCACCCTATTTGAGAACTATAAGGAAACAGTTCTCCACTTTTTATTAATGCTTATAAATAGCATTGTTTTTTGCTCCAATGTGTTTCACTAAAAGAACTTAATTTAAAATGCTCTCAGCCGCTGGCATTTTTTCTCTGTAAAATAGTTTTCTAATAGCTTTCATCTTCATCGCAAATCTAATATTTATTATATACTATTTTACTGCCATTTGTCAAGATTTATACATTTTTGAATAAACAATCTTTTATTCTTCAGGTGTTCCCTCATCAATAATTTCTTTTATTTTTTGATATTGTTCTTTTACATTTTTAATGCAATGTATTCCTAATCCATTTTTTCCATACATATTATTATGTTTTGAATTATATGTAGTACCACTACTTGCATTAGTAAATATTCTTATAGTTCCTATATTAAATATTCTTTCAAGAATATTTTGACTCATAGTAACTTCTCTTATATATTTATATTTTAATTCTTTTTCTTCTTTATTTAAAAATCCATCTTTATATTCTACTTTTGTTGTATAAAAATTATATTCTAAAGCATCATATTGCATTTTTTCAAAAACTAATTTTATTACAATATACAAAACAACAATAGCAATAACTATTTGTGGTAATGCTGGGAAAAGTATTAATAATTCTAAAAGTGATTCAGATACCCAAAAAGCTATTATAATAACCCATAATAAGGCGACAGCACCTACTGAAATAAATTTGTATCCCCAATTAAACTTAGGCTTTAATTGAAATTTTACTTTACCATCTTCTTTAACTTCGTTCTTTTTTGGTACACTTTCACCATTTCTTTCAGTTCCACAATTTGGACAAAAACGTGCATCATCACTCATTTCTGTTCCACAATTTTTACAAAACATTTTTTAATTCCTCCTTAAACATCTATTACTTCTTTGATTTTCTTGTATTCTTCTTGAACATTTTCAACATTTATAATAGAAATTCCATTTCCTACTCCTGTTTCTGCATTTGTAAATAATATAATTGTTCCTATATTAAACATTCTTTGGAATATAGTTTGACGCATTGTTACTTCTCTTATATATTTATATTTTACTTCTTTTTCAGATACATTTAAAAAGCTATCTTTATAAATAACTTTTGTTTTATAAAAGTCATATTGATAACTATTATATTGTTTTTTAGTAAATAAATAAGATATTCCAAATATTACAAGTATTACTGCAATTATTCCTATAGACATTACCATTCCAGCACCTGCGCTTACTGCAAACATAGGTAATCCCATACAAACTACAAATATTAACATCATTGCTATATATGGTAATATCATATATCCTGTTTTATAAGTTGGTTTTATTTGTAATTGTACTTCTTTGTCAGATATTTTTTCTTCTGACTTTTTTACTTCTCCTGATATACTAGCTCCGCAATTTGTACAAAAAGCAGCATCATCTGGTAATTTTGTTCCGCATTTTTCACAAAACATAAAAAAATCCCCCTTATTTTATTTATATAATACATTAAATATTATAATCTCATTCGACATTTTTGTAAATATTTTGACAAAAAAATGAAGTCAAATTGCTAATTTTTTTCTAACAATTTGACTTCACTTCATTTACTATATTAATATGTGAACCATAGTCCATCTTTTTTTAGTTCTTGTATTTTTTTATTATGTTCTGAATTAGTTTTGGTAAAGTAAACTTTTCCATTTTTATCTGCAACAAAATATAATGCATCTGTTTCTTTATATTTTAATGTTGCTTCAATTGCAGTTTTACTAGGATTACATATTGGACCAACTGGAATTTTTCCAGCCATTCCAGGACCTCTTGTATTATATGGATTTTCTGTATTTAATTCTTTAGCAGTTAAATCTCTATCTCCCATATCTACTTTAAATGCATAATATGTTGTAACATCACTTCCTAAGCTCATTCCTTGTCTTATTCTATTAAAAAACACTCCAATAATTTCTTCTCTATCTTCTAATGATTTTCCTTCAAGTTCTGCCATTGATGCCATTGTTAATATTTGATGTACAGTTAATCCATTACTTTCTATTTCATTTTTATAAGTGTTTAAATATTTTTCTGTAAAATTTAATATTACACTAAAAATTGTTTTTACAGAAACTTCTTTATTTTCAAAAACATAAGTATCTGGCAATAAATATCCTTCTAGTGGATAATAAATTCTTTTATCTTTTATTTCATCTGTTATAAACCAATACTTTTCTATTAATGAATCTATATAGTCTTCATCTTCTAACAAATTAAGAACATCGTCTTCTGTATTTTGAGTTTTATCTGCAATTGCTTTTGCAATCCATCTCATATTTTTTCCTTCAATAAAAGTTATTTTTACTGAATCATCTGTAATATCTCCATTTTCTAAATGTTCCACTATTGTTTTTAAATCATCATTATTATTTAATTCATATTTTCCAGCTTTAAGATTTGTTATTTTGTTTAGTTTCACGTAAATTTTCATTGCTGATGCGCTTTTAATTATATTATTTTTTTCCAATAAATTAGCAATGCTTGAAGTTCCCATTCCGTCTTCGATTTCTACCTTAATTGATTCTTTTAAATTTTCAGAATTAGTTACTGGTTTTGTACTATTTAAATACCATACAGTTCCACCTATTCCTAATATTATTCCTATAACAATTAATGTTACAATTACTTTTTTTATCATTATTTATATAATATTTCCTTTCCCTTAATCTTCAATTATGTAATCAACTACATCTTTTATTCTATCTTTTTCTAAGTTACTATTATTTAATGTAACTGCAACTTTTATTCCAGCTGCTTTAAACCTAGGTGATAATTCTAATATAAATCTATAAAAACTGTTTATATCATCTATTGAATCAAATTCAATATTTATACCAATATAGCCATAATTTAGCATCATTTCTTTTAATGAATTTATTACTTGACTTCTTTGAGAATAACTTAAAAGTGTACTTGAAACACTTTCATTATTTGTAAGTGTTGGCATAATTTGAAGTCCATTACTATCTGTCCAATTTTTATAAACAGAATATGTTGCTGTTGTACTTGTTGTTCTATCTAAAACTTTACTATTTTTATCTATATGGAAAAATGTTGGAATAACAACATTTAATTTTTCAGAATCTACTGAAACATTATCATATATTCCAGAAATATTTGAATAATTATTGTATACTTCTATTTCTTGTTTTTCTTCTTTTACATTTTCTCTTATAATTTTTTCTTCAGATAATTTTTTCTTATTTATATAACCAATATTTCCGAGCTTTGTTCTAACTTTTGTATAATTTCCACTTTCTTCTAAAATTACAACTTTATCACCAATTATTAGACTTTCTAATTTTTTTCCATTAAAAAATCCTTTTTTTTCATTAACATTTCCTCTTTTTATGATAGTAGCAACCTTTTTTTCTTTTAATGTAGAATCCATAATTATTCTATTATTGTTTTCTGCATATTCAATTTCTAAATCATATACTTTTGCCAAATCTGTGATAGGAATATAAATTAAACCTTTTTCTTCTTTAAATTTACCTTTTAATTCAACATTCTCATCATCCATAAGTGCATATTCTTCACCAATTTTTAATAAAGCAACATGAGTACTGTATGTTGTAATTAATTCTTTTTCTGCCTCATTAAAATATATTGTTTCATCAAATAATTTTTGAATATCATCTTTTGAAAAATATATATTTTTTTCTTCATCAACAATAACCTGATTTATTGTTTCTATTAATTCATTATTTAATAAAATTGTTAATTCTTTTTGTACATTTCTTTTAGATAAACTAAATATTAAAATAATAATAAAAATTAACAATATTGCAATTAGTATACTACATCTAACTTTAAACATATTTAGTTTTTTCTTTTTTTTAGTCATTTGTTTTCTCCATAAATGCTGAAAATATTAAGCTTTAGCTGTCACATTTTCAATATTTCTATATTTAGAAATTATATATTAAAATTTAAAACATAGTGGAATTATATAATATGGTTTTAAAAAAATCTACAATTTTTGATATCTTTTTCAATATTAAGATTTTAGTATATATTTGAATATTAAAAAAACCTTTTAAATACTTACTTTCATGTTTGTAATACAATTTCACTTTTTTTAACAAATTCCTTTATTTTTTATCTTTTTTATAGTATAATTTAAATGTTAAATATATTTTAATAGATTGGAGGTATACTGTATGTTAATGTGGCAATTTTGGTTAATACTTTCAGGACTATTTCTTTTAATAGAAATTTTTAATAGCGGCTTTTTAATATTTTGGTTTTCAATTGGAGCATTAGTTGCAATGGTTGTAAGTTTTGTAATTAATAACATAATTATTCAAGCTACAATATTTTTAATTGTTTCAACATTATTATTATTTATAACAAAACCATTTGTTAATAAAATATTGCCTAAAGATTCTTTTATAAAAACTAATTCTAATTCTATTGAAGGAAAAATTGGAAAAGTTATTGTAGATATTGAACCAATTGAAAGTAAAGGGCAAATAAAAATAAACGGTGAAGTTTGGTCTGCAAAATCTGCTAATAATACATATATTTCCAAAGATACTGAAGTAATAATAGAAAAAATAGAAGGTGTAAAAGCAATAGTTAAACCATTAGTAAAAAAATAAATTTAAGGAGGAAAAATTACGATGGGTGTTTTATTAGTATTATTTATAATTATATGTGTAGTAGCATATAAAACAATTAAGGTTGTTAGACAATCTGAAGTTTATATTATTGAAAGATTAGGTAGATTTCACAAAGTTGCAGATGCTGGTCTTACAATAATAGTTCCATTTTTAGATAAAGTTCGTTCTGTTGTAAGTTTAAAACAACAAACAATGGATATTCCACCACAAGGTGTTATCACATCTGATAACGTTACAATCACAATAGACACAGTTGTGTTCTATAAAATTACAGATCCAGCAAAAGCTGTTTATGAAATTCAAAGTCTAAAAAAAGGTATTGAATATTTAGCTATCACAACAATTCGTGATATTGTTGGTAAAATGGAATTAGACCAAACATTCTCTTCTAGAGATCAAATTAATGATAGATTAAGAGTTATCTTAGATGAAGCAACAGATGCTTGGGGATGTAAAATAGATAGAGTTGAAATTAAAGATATTACTCCACCAGCTGATATTAGAGATGCAATGGAAAAACAAATGAACGCAGAAAGAAATAAAAGAGCTTTAATTCTTGAAGCAGAAGGAGAAAGACAATCTGCAATCACTCTTGCTGAAGGTAGAAAACAAGCTGCAATATTAGATGCAGAAGCTGATAGAGAATCAAAAATTAGAAGAGCTACTGGTGAGGCTGAAGCTATAAAACAAGTTGCTGATGCTAAAGCAAAAGAAATTCAAATGGTTTATGATGCAATCAAAAAAGCAAATCCAGATGAAAAATTAGTTCAAATAAAATCTTTAGAAGCATTAAAAGAAGTTGCTAAAGGTGAAGCAAATAAAATCTTTATTCCTTTTGAAGCAACAAAAGCTCTTAGCAGTATTGGTGCTATTTCAGATGTTGTAAAAAAACCAAAAACAGATAAACAATAATTATAGATAAAACTCCGAATTTAAATTCGGAGTTTTTTTATATACTAGTTATCCACTTTTCTTCTATATTTGAAAAGCTTTGCATAATATGTTATAATATTAATGTAAAGTTTTGTACATTCACATCAATTATTTTAAGGAGGATTCTACATGAATACTATGCCTATGACAACCAAATCTATTGCTTCTATTCCCAGTTGTTGGGTCTATAAGGATCATACTTACACATATACAAAAAAAGGACATGAAGTGAAACTTCTTCCATCTGTATTTGCAGAATATAAGCCTGTTCTTGAAGCGTTAGGTGTTCCGCACCGGCCTATCAATTCTGGCTTAAAGTATGAGTTCTGGGATTCTAACTGCTATGTCGAAAAGGAGGAGTCGTTTCCCCTTTACCTTTATAACGCCGGTCAGTACCGCTATATCAAGAACTACAATGCAAGTATTGCAAGTGATGAAATGCAGGCAGCAGCATTTGCACTTGAAAAAGCGGTAGTAGAACCTGAAATTAATCGTCTTAGAAAGGAAAAGGAAAAAAGTGATCTGGTATTTCGTCTCAAAAGTGCTTTGAATGGCCGTCCTGCCTGCGGTATAAGTCGTTATGATGAAACTATCTTGCAGACAATTCCTGATTCTGGAATTGATCTTGTTCTGGAAGATACTCACATCCGCGTTTTCCGCGTTTACACTCTTATGAGTGAGGCAAGAAAGGCTCGTTTGATTAATCAGTATTGGGATTACTGCGGAGTGGAGCCTGAATTTTCTAATGAAAGATGTCAGCGGGTTACCAAATACCTCGCCGTCTTTGATATGAACAAGTGCAAAACCGGTTCTCCAATTACTCTCGAAGTTCCTTCTGGAACTGAGGGCATTTTTATTGGCAGACAGGGATGGCAGCTCAAAGAATGGTGTAATCAGCTTGGAGGAATTCCGAAAATCAATGTAGTAGCTGATAAGTTCACTTGTAGGTAATGAATGTAGTAAACTGAAAGAAGAAAAATGCGGAGAAAATTATAATTAATTCTCCGCATTTTTCTATATTCTTCTTAATACTTTAACACTTTCTTCCAAATTATCTAATAAAAATTGGGTATCTTCTATTGTATTTTCTTTTCCAAAAGTAACTCTTAATGCACTTTTAGCTAAAAAGTTAGGCATTCCCATTGCAAGTAAAACATGTGAACTATTTACAAAACCTGCACTACAAGCAGAACCACTAGAAGTACATATTCCTTTTTCAGATAGCATTTCTACAAGTTTACTTCCATCTACTCCACTAAAACTAATATTAGCATTTCCTGAAAGTCTAGAATTCATATCTCCATTAATTTTTATACTTGGAATTCTTTTTTGTACTTCTGAAATATAATAATTTCTAAGTTCTTTTAAGTGACTATTATAATTTTTTATGTTATTATTTGCAATTTCTAGAGCTTTTGAAATACCAACAATTCCAGGAACATTTTCTGTTCCACCTCTTTTATCTCTTTCTTGATGTCCGCCATCTTGCATTCTTAAAAAGTTTATTTTTTCATTAATATAGGCAATTCCAGTTCCTTTTGGTCCATAAAATTTATGACCAGACATTGATAATGCTCCTATATTTGATTTTTTTACATCTATTACTTCATTTCCAACTGCTTGAACGGCGTCTGTATGAAAATATATTCCATATTTTTTAGCAATTGCTCCTATTTCATTAATTGGCTGAATTGTTCCAATTTCATTATTAGCATACATTACACTTATTAATATTGTATTTCTAGTAATTGCTCTTTCTAGATCTATAGTGCTAATTATACCTTTAGAATTTGGCGTTAGATATGTTACTCTAAATCCAAATTTTTCCAAAAATTCACAAGTATTTAAAATCGCAGGATGTTCAATTTTAGTAGTAATTATATGATTTCCATATCTTTGATTTGCAAATGCAATTCCTTTTAAAATCATATTATCACTTTCTGTTCCACAACTTGTAAAATAGATTTCATTAACTTTACAATTTAAAATTGTAGCAATTTTCATTCTTGCAAGGCTTATAACTTCTTTATTTTCTTTTCCTATCACATAAATTGATGATGGATTCCCATAATTTTCACTAAAATATGGAAGCATTGCCTTTAATACTTCATCATCAACACTTGTTGTAGCAGCATGATCAAAATATCTTATTTTCATAAATAATTTCTCCTAAAAAAAAATATCAATTTCTATATACTATGAGAAATTGATATTTTAGGTGAAATTTTAATTTGAATTTATTGAGATTCCCATCTCGTAATTCTTATATCTTTATATTTATTTAATATTTCCATATATTTTTCATAATCTTCTTCCCATAAGGCATCTGGAACTTTTCTAAAAGCATCAAAAACTTCATCTGCTTCTCTTAAAAACAATACTTGTTGTTGAGGTGTTAATTTTTCATATCTTAATGAAAATGCATATAATTTATTTAATGTTTCATTAGCTTTAATAAAAGACCAAAAATCTTTTACTTCCATTCCAGCCATTTTTATTTGCATTACAGCAAGTAGTGATAAAAAGACTATTATCATTAATAAAATTACAATTATTACTGCAAATATCAACTATAACACCTATCTTTCTTTTGTTAAACTATGGTGATTATAACATATAGATTTTTTTTAATCAATATCTTGTATTTTTTTTATTCTGTGTTATCATATATTCTATGTATGTAATAATATAACATATATTATTGTATGAGGTGTTTATATGGAAAAGAAATTTAAAGACATAAAAAAAGCAGGACTTGCAGGAATCTTTGGAAATATATTTTTATTAATAATAAAAGGTGCTATTGGTATTTTAACCAATAGTCAATCTATGATTGCAGATAGTGTAAATAGTGCATCTGACATTATAGCATCACTAATGACCTTTATTGGAAATAGAATTTCAAGTGAGCCTAAAGATAATGATCACAATTTTGGGCATGGTAAGGCTGAATACATTTTTTCATTATTTATTAGTTTAACTATGATATTAGTTTCTTTAAAATTATTTATAGACTCTATTTCTAGTTTAATAAAAAAACAACATTTTGAATTTTCATGGTTCTTAATAATAGTTTGTATTATAACAATAATTACTAAATTTTGTTTATATTTATATACAAAAAAAATGTTTAAAAAATATGATAATATTCTTTTAAAATCTAATTATCAAGACCATCGAAATGACTGTGTAGTTACAACATTTACTCTTATTTCAATTTTAGGTGGATTATATGGAATATTCTGGATTGATGGTGTTGTAGGTATTGGAATTTCACTTTGGATATTAATAACTGGAATTAAAATTTTTATTGAAAGTTATAATGTTTTAATGGATGTTTCTTTAGATGAAGAAACAAAAGAAACAATTATGAAATTAGTAAAAGAACATGATGATATAAAAAATTGCTATAATCTTTATTCAACTCCTATTGGCTATAAATACTTTGTTATTTTCACAATTGCAGTTGATGGAGATATGAGTACATATGAAAGTCATAAACTTGCTAATCATTTAGAAAAAGATGTTGAGGCTTTGGAGAAAATTGATAAAGCTGTTGTGCATGTGCATCCTACAAATTTAGATTAAAGAATTGTTATTTGTGTAAATGTTTTATTAAAATAGTTTTGCTTAGAAGTAATATATAAATTTTTTTAAAGTTTTGCCCAATATTTGCTGAATTCTTCAGCAAAATTGGTGCCCGCCATTTAGGCCCCGAACTTTAAAAAAATTATATATTATTTCTAAGCATATCTTACTAGAATAAAAAATATTTACACAAATTATACTTTTTATTCTAAATTTTAGATTTTACAAATATTTTTTCTTTATCTGCTAATAAAAGTTTGGTTTCATTTTTCTTTATATTTTCGTTTAAGATTTCGTCTGCAAGGATGTCTTCTAAATAGTTTTGTATTGCTCTTCTTATTGGTCTTGCACCAAATTCTTTATCATATCCTTTGTCTATAATTAATTCTTTTACAGAGTCATCTATTTCTAAATAATACTCCTGAGAATTTAATCTTTTTAATAATTTATCTAGCATTATATCTACAATTTGTTTTAACTCTTTTCTCTCTAGTTTATGGAAAATTACTATTTCATCTAATCTATTTATGAATTCTGGTTTTAATTCTTTTTTTACTTCCTGCATAACAGATTTTTTTATATCATTATATTCCGTTTCATGATTTTCCAATTCATTTGAAAATCCTAATTTTTTCTTTTCTACAATTTTTCTTGCTCCTATATTTGATGTCATTATTATTATTGAATTTTTGAAACTTACTTTTCTTCCCTGACTATCTGTTAAAATTCCATCTTCTAATATTTGTAATAACAAATTAAGAACATCTGGATGTGCTTTTTCTATTTCATCAAATAAAATTACTGAATATGGTTTTAATCTAACTTTTTCTGTAAATTCATTTGAATCATCATATCCTACATATCCTGGTGGTGAACCAATTAATTTTGATACAGATGAACTTTCCATATATTCAGACATATCTATTCTTATCATAGAGTTTTCGTTTCCAAATAAAGACTCTGCTAATGCTTTTGTAAGTTCTGTTTTTCCAACTCCTGTTGGACCTAAAAATAAAAATGATCCTATAGGTCTATTAGGGTCCTTAAGTCCTACTCTACTTCTTCTTATAGCTTTTGATATTGTTTTTATTGCTTCATTTTGACCTATTACTTTTTTCTCTAAATTATTTTCTAATAGTTTTAATTTTTCATTTTCACTTTCAGATATTTTATAAACTGGTATTCCAGTCCATTTAGAAATTATTGTTTCTATATCTGCTTTATCTATAATAACAGTTTTACTATTTTTTATTTCATTCCATTTATCATTTTCTTTTTCAAGTTTATCTAATAACTCTATTTCCTTATCTCTCAAATCTGCTGCATTTTCATAATCCTGAGCTGCTATTGCTTCCTCCTTTAAAGATATTATTGTATCAACTTCTCTTTCCATTTTCTTTAATTCAGATGGTTCTATATATGATTTTAATTTTACTTTTGATGAAGCTTCATCTATTAAATCTATTGCTTTATCTGGTAAAAATCTATCATTTATATATCTATTTGAAAGTTCTACTGCTGCTTTTATAGCTTCATCTGTTATTTTTACTTTATGATGTTCTTCATATTTATTTTTTATTCCATTTAATATTTCAATTGCATTTTCTATACTTGGTTCTTCTACATATATTGGTTGAAATCTTCTTTCTAAAGCTTGATCTTTTTCTATATATTTTCTATATTCTTTTAATGTTGTTGCACCAATAAGCTGAATTTCTCCTCTTGCAAGCATTGGTTTTAAAATATTTGCAGCATCAATTGCTCCTTCTGCCGCTCCAGCTCCTACAATAGTATGAATTTCATCTATAAATAATATAATATTTTCCATTTTCTTAGCTTCTGCTAAGCACTTTTTTACTCTTTCTTCGAAATCACCTCTATATTTAGCTCCAGCAACTAATGATGGAATATCTAATGTTATTACTTTCTTATTTTTTAAATTTTCTGGTACATTATTAGACATAATCTTCTGAGCTAATCCTTCAATTACTGCTGTTTTTCCTACTCCAGGTTCTCCAATTAAACATGGATTATTTTTTGTTCTTCTAGATAATACTTCTATAATTCTATCTGTCTCTTCATTTCTCCCTATCACTGGATCTAGCTTTCCTTCTTTAGCTTGTTTTGTTAAATCATTTCCAAATTGATTTAGATTTTGAGTATTATTTCTATTTTTATCATCTTTTTCTTTTTTATTTTTTACATCACTGTCGTAATCATTTAGTATATCTGCCATATCTGAATATATTTTATCTATTTTAATATCTAGTGCTTCTAATATTCTGTTTGCAATACATTCCGTTTCTTTTAGTAATCCAATTAATATATGTTCTGTCCCAATAAAATTTGTTCCTAATTTTTTTGCTTCTAAATAAGAATTTTCTAATATTTTTTTAGTTCTTGGAGTAAATCCTAAAACACTAAAATCTTCTTTTACTTTCCCACCAATCAAATCTTCTATTTCATCTAAAATAGCTTCTGGTGTTAAATTTTGTTTTATCAAAGCTTTACCTGCTACCCCATTTTCTTCACAAACAAGTCCATACAAAATATGCTCTGTTCCTATATAACTATGTCCTAAATCTATTGCCAATTCATTTGATATAGACAAAACTTTTTCTCCACATTTTGTAAATTTATATACCATAAAAAAATAACCTCCTGGAAAATCTTACTAATAATATACGCAGTTTAATTTGCTTTTAAACTTGTATATAAAAAATTTCCAAAAGGTTTTTATTTATTTCCATTATAATTTAAGATGCCCTGATACTTTAGCAACTAAATGCTTATAATATCAGCAAATGCAGTAGTTACTATTGAAAAGAATATTAGTACAGTAGTTGCATCTACAAGTGTTGTAAGTAATGGTGCAGCCATAATTGCTGGGTCCATTTTTAATTTTTTAGCTGCTATTGGTAATAAGCAACCTAATACTTTTGAAACAATAACTGTACAAATCATTGTGCTAGAAACTACTAAAGCTATTTTTAAGTTTTGATATTGTATTGTGATTCTTAAAGTATTAGCAATAGCAAGCGCAATTCCTACTATAAGAGCAACTCTTAATTCCTTCCAAACAGCTTTTAACCAGTCTTTTGTACTTATTTCGTCTGTAGCTAAACCTCTTATTATAAGTGTAGAACTTTGCGCACCACAGTTTCCACCAGTTCCCATAAGCATTGGTATAAATGATACTAATATTGGTAATGTTGCAATTGATGATTCAAAATGTTCAATTATTCCTCCTGTTATCATTGCAGATATCATTAATACTAGTAACCATACAATTCTATTTTTTGAATGTTCAAATACACTAGTTTTAAAATATGATTCTTCTGCTGGAGACATAGCAGCCATTAATTCAAAATCTTCTGCCGCCTCTTCTTGCATAACGTCAATAGCATCGTCTATTGTTATTATTCCTACTAATCTATTTTCTTTATCTACTACTGGAACTGCAATAACATCATATTTATCGAAAAGTTTTGCAACTTCTTCCTGATCTTCTAATGTTTCTGTTTTAATAACGTTTGTTTCCATTATATCTTTTACTAATTTATCTCTATCTGCAACTAAAAGTGCCTTTATATCTACAATTCCTAATAGTTTTCTATCGGCTGTTAGTACATAACAATTATATACTGTTTCAGATTTTAATGCTTTTTTCTTTATTCTTTGAAATGCTTCATTAACAGTCATATTTTCTTTTAAATCCATAAATTCTGTTGTCATAATTGTTCCTGCTGTATCTTCTGGATATTTTAAAAGCTCATTTATAATTTTTCTGTCTTCTGCTTTTGTATTTGCAAGTATTCTTTTTACTACATTTGATGGCATTTCTTCTATTAAATCAACTGCATCATCCATGTATAATTCATTCATTACGTTTGTAATTTCTTTATCTGTTAAACAATTAATTAATTTTTCTTCATCATCTGAATCTAATTCTACAAATACCTCTGCCGCTTTTTCCTTTGATAAAAGTCTATATACCATTATTATTTTTTCATCATCTAATTCTTTAAAAATCATAGGAAAGTCTGCTTCATTGATGTTATCAAGAAATTCACGTAATTGTTTTATTTTTTTATATTCTATTAAATTTATTACTTCTTCTATTATTTTTTCATCCATAAAACTTTTCCTCCTATTCTATATTTTTAAAATTAAAGTTGATAATCCAAAAAATACTGTAACAGAGAATATATCTACAATTGTTGTAATAATTGGTGATGCCATTAATGCTGGATCTAGTTTCATTTTTTTTGCAACAATTGGTAATATTCCACCAATTAACTTAGCAGCAAGTACAATAAGTATAAGTGTAATTGCTACAACAATAGCAATTAAAATATTTTGATATTGAATAGCTATTCTTATTCCGTTTACAACTGCTAGTACTGTTCCAACTAAAATAGCAACTCTCATTTCTTTCCAAATTACTTTTAATAAATCTTTTGTACTTATTTCGTCTGTTGCTAAACCTCTTATTATAAGAGTAGAAGTTTGTGAACCACAATTTCCTCCTGTATCCATAAGCATTGGCATAAATGCTACTAATATTGGCAATGCTGCTATCGCACCTTCAAAATGTGTTGTTATTGTTCCTGTTATCGTTGCAGAAAGCATCAAAAGTAACAGCCATAATATTCTAGACTTAGCATGTGAAAATACACTAGTTTTAAAATATGAATCATCTGATGATGATGTAATACCAGCCATTAACTCAAAGTCTTCAGATGTTTCTTCTTGCATAACATCAATAGCATCATCTATTGTTATAATTCCTACTAATCTATTTTCCTTATCTACTACTGGAATAGCTACTAAATCATATTTATCAAACATTTTAGAAACTTCTTCTTGGTCTTCTAATGTTTGAACTTCAATAACATTTGTATCCATAATTTCTTTTACAAGTTGATCTGTTTCTGCAATTAAAAGATCTTTAATATCTAAAACACCTAAAAGTTTTCTATCTGTTGCTAATACATAACAGTTATACACTGTTTCTTTTTGCAATCCTTTTGCTTTTATAACTTCAAATGCTTTTTCTACAGTCATATTTTCTTTTAAATCTATAAACTCTGTTGTCATAAGACTTCCAGCTGTATCATCTGGATATTTTAAAAGTTCGTTTATTATCTTTCTATCTTCTGCTTTCGTATTTGCAAGTATTCTTTTTACTACATTTGATGGCATTTCTTCTATTAAATCAACTGCATCATCCATGAAAAGTTCATTCATTACATTTTTTATTTCTTTATCTGTTAAGCAATTAATTAATCTTTCTTGATCATCATGTTCCAATTCTACAAATACTTCTGCTGCTTTTTCTTTTGATAAAAGCCTATATACCATTATTATTTTTTCATCATCTATGTTTTCTAAAATACTCGGGAAATCTGCACTATTTATATTTTCTAAATATTTTCGCAATTCACTTATTCTTTTTGCTTCAATTAAGTTTGTTACGTCTTCGATTATTTTCTCTTCTTCCATGCTAAATTCCCCCTATTCTCAAATATTTTTATAAACATTTATTATATTAGTATGTAAATTGTAATAAATAAGTTATGTAAATTTCTCAAACATATTTATTATACCATATACATAATAAAAGTCAATATTTGACCAAAAAAGTTCAAAAAAAACACTGTTGTTTTCTTTTTTATTATTTTTTTATCGTTTCTCATTTTATCTCGTTTTTTCTTCAATTATTATTCACTTAGAATTTAATTTTGTATAACATATAAAATTATTTTTCCATCGAATTTGATATTTATGTTAAGTTGTGCTATAATTGTATAGAAACTTTATAACATTTTTCTATACCTGTAATTTAGGTTAGAAACCAACATTTTAAGGAGAGAAAATTATGACAAAAAAATTTCGGAGAATCGCATTAACCATCGTATCCCTCATGCTTGCAAGTTTTATCCTTACTGGATGCGAAAATGTGCAGCCAGAAAAACAAACTGTAACAGCAGTAGTAACAGACAAAGAGTACATTAAAGAAGAACGCAAATATGGATACTACTTTGATTCTTGGAAAGGAAAAATGCGTTGGAAATGGAAAACTTTTCCTGCTGAGTATAATGTTACAATTGAATATGATGGAATCTCTGTAACATACGACAGGCAATCGTTATACGATGGCTATGAAATCGGCGACGAAATCGAAATGATTCTTACAACCTACTATGATGAGAACAATGAACTTATCATTGAAGGCTTCTATGCACCTTCGATATCGCTCCCTTAAAAGCAGTAAACCAAATGAGCTCTGGACTTTGGTCTAGAGCTCATTTGGCATTTATTTTTTTATGCAAATACATTCATTATCTGACAAATAACTGGTAATTGCATTAATATAACTGTTGTAATTAATATTTTTTGATTTGTATTTAGCTTTGTTTTATTCGCAATAAATATTAATAGTAATACTACTGGAATAAAATATCTTCCTTGAATTCCTTTTATAATTTCATTTCCAACTTTTCCAATTCCTGGTAATGAAGTCCACTGAATATATATTGCTGTTACAATTAATAAACTTGTACCTAATATTATTAACGCCACCCAAATTTTTCTTAAAATATTTACTTCCATTTTTTTATTATCTTCATTTGTAAATAATGACATAAATAATGCAATACTAGTAATATATGAAATTATTGGATAAACTGTTGTTTTAGCGTGACACATTAACTCATGACCAGTGCAAAGTTGAAAAATATATTGTGCTCCATATTGAGTAAATGTTCTTGCAATTATTGCACAATATTCAAAAGGATTTGTTAAAATATATTTTAATTGTTCTTTAGATAGCGAATTTGAATTTGCTAAATTTGTGCTTCCTACTACAAACCATCCAAGTCCTACGATAATACTTGCAGCAATTAATATTACTATAAATTTTTTCCATTCTTTTTTATTTTCAAAATTATCTTCTTTTAAAAGTAAGCTAAGTGTTACAAATGGTAAATATACTATTTTGCATAATGCTGTCATACATGCCAAAGCTACTAATAAAATCTTTTCCTTTTTATTTATTTTCTCTTTTAAGTATATTTTTCTATAAATAATAGCAATAAATAATGTACAAACTGCATTTGTAACTGTATCTCCAGAAATGCATATTGCTGAAAATATATTAATTGGTAAAAGACAAATTATTAGGAAAAATGCTTTTTTATTTGGAACAATTTTTATAGCCCAAGCGCACATTGCTACCCAAAAAATATATCCTGTAATTCTTCCACACATTCCTATTACAACAATATTATCGCTTATTACTCTTCCTATTGTTACTCCTATTACTTGTGGTACGTATTGAAGCGGAGAATATAATTTTATATTCCAATATTCAGATATTAAATCTTTACGTTCTGCTGAATTCATACTAAAAGCGTCAAATTCATTTATATAATTTTCATATCCTATTAGCACAGAGTTCTTATAATCCACTAATTTTGAAAATGCTGGTGGAAATAATGAATCTTCTTCTAATCTTATATTTGTATATTTTTGAGATATTTTAAATACTCTCAAAAAATGTGATACTTCGTCTGTTCCATTTCCAAATGGTGTTGCAATAAAATAAAAAATTCCTAAAACAGTTGCTAAAATAATAAATTGCTTATGGAAATCAAATTTTATTTTTTTAAATAATATAAGCATAGCATCTATTGCTATTGACATTATTAACATTGCCACAAACAATATATTTTTTATATTTTCTGTTGTTTGAAATACTGAATTTCTAAAATATAGCATTACACCTACCGCAAATAGCCAATAAAAAATTTGTGTAACAATATTTATAATTTTTATTTTATTTTTTTCTAATACTTGTATTAGTGAGTCTTCTTTTTTCATATAAATCTCCTTTAAAATTATTGTTATTTTTTATTTTAGCAAGTATCACAAATATTATATCATCATATCCTTTATAGTCAATATTTTCATTGATTTAAAAAACTAGATTTTTTATCTTAAAACTATAATGAAAAATGGCATTATTAAAATAAATTAATAATACCATTTTTATATGGGTTATATTCTTTTCAAAACAGCTTCCATAATTTTTTTAGGACCTGGTTTTGTAAATCGGAATTCTTTTAAATATGCTCTTAATATTTTTTCATCACAATCATAAAACATTTTATCTGTACTATTTGTTATATTGCATTTTATATTATTGGCAACAGTATTATAATGCTCTGCTACTATTGGATAAACTTCTTTTCCTAAATTACATTCTTTTGGATTTTTTAAATTGTATAATACATATATTGCATCTACTAAATATTCTGTTCCTTTATATGAAAAATTGTACTGAATTTTCTTTAATTCTTGCACTATTTTATTTTTTATTTTTATTTCACTATATTTATCATCCATAAATTGAACCATATTTTCTCTTTCAATTAATTCTGCTATCATATATTCACTTCTCCATTTTATATTTATATATTCTCCTATATATATAATACAAATTTGAGCCTAAAAAGTTTCACTTTTTTTAAAATTTTTTATTTTTTCATAAATTCATCTATAACTTCTTGTGAATAATTAAAATTACGTTCAGCAACTTTTTCTCCTGTTGTTACATCATAAAAGATGTTCTTGGTTGCCATTTTAGATTCACCATTTTCCATATATTCACCTTCAACCGTAGTATCAAAACTACCATAATTTCTACCTCCAATTATTTCTCCTGTTGTACAATCTACATAGTAAATTCTGCCTATATTTCCATCTGAATCATCACCAGTATATGCTTTACTTTCATCAAGTATTATTTCTCCTGCATAATCTATTTTTACTTCATAAGTATTTCTTATAATTTTTTCAGGATAATAATATTGATTATAGTAATGAGTTGAATTTCCATCTACTTCTGGAATAATTCCTGTAGCTTCTCCATGACTTTGCGCTTGTAACCATACATATTCATTTACTTCATTATTTACTAAAATAGTTCTTGTAGCTTCTACTTCTTTACCAGATATTTTTTTATCCATTTCTTTTGCTATTTCTACTGCTTTTTCTTCTGTTATTACAACTGGATTATTTTGAATATCTGCTTTTTCTAAAGTAACATCCCATTTTTTCTTATCTGTTTCTTTAACAAAAGTAATATACGTTTTTCCTTCACTAACAAAGAAATGTATAACTAGTTGTTTATATTGATTTAATACATTTGAATCTGAAATTTCAAAAAATGTAGCTTCCCATTTAGTAATCTCATACTGTATTCCAGATTTATCAAGAGTTCCTGCACCATAGGCATGCATCATTTCTCTAGCACTATAAAACTCATATTTTGAATTTAAAAAATTCATATTATTATATAATTCTATTGATTTTTTCTTTGCTTCATTAAAAGTTAATTTGTCTTCTTTTAGTTGTTTAACTGTAATTTCATCATCATAAAAATCTAAAAATTTTCCATTTTCAGCATCAATATCAATATAAATATTTTTTCCTAAAGTAGCTGTGTAATTATAATCTGCTAAATCAACATATTGCTTATGTAATTGTAAATCTTTTATTTCTTCACTTCTTCCTAAATTAGATAAAATACTTTCTATTTTTTCTTTTGCTACTTCTTCCGATATTAATTGATTTTTTTCTTCTTCAGTAATTTTGCCATTTACATCTGTATATTTATCTTTAATTAAATTATCGTTATAATCTCTATATTCCTGATATGAGTTAAATTTTTGAGGTTCTTTCCATACCTTTTCATAATTTTCTTCATTTAAATTACTAACTAATCCTGCATTCACATCTATATCAACTTTTTCTGTTTTTACAAATACAATACCAGCTATTATTCCAATAATTGCAATTACAATTATCGCACTTAAAATTTTATTTTTATTTTTTCCTTTTATCATAAGTATTCTCCTTTCCATATTTTTCTCTGTATCTGATATACAAAGCATATTTGCAGTATAGTTTGCTTTACTTATATTTTTTAGTAAATTGATTAATACAAATCCATATTCCTTTTTTTCCTGCTTATTTAATTTTTCTATTGCAAGTTCATCTGCTCCAAGTTCAATATCCTCTCTAACCTTCATAAAGATAAACCAGATAATTGGATTAAACCAATGTATTGAAAGTGTAGCAAGTAATATATAATTAAAAATAGGATCATTTCTTTTATAATGTGATAATTCATGTAAGAAAATATATTTTATTGTTTCGTTGCTTTCATTTAATATATTTTCAGATACTAAAATTACTGGATTAAAAATTCCAAAAATGCTTGTTTTATAATTTTCTTGCAATACAATTTTAATATTTTTCTTTATATTTAATTGCTCTTTACAATTTTCTAATATAGTACAAATTCTTTCATCTTGAAAATTTTCTTTTCTACTTTTATTTCTTATTTGAAATACTCCACTAATAAGTAAAATAGCAAAAATAAATGTTCCTATTAACCAACTAGTAGGAATTACGATATTGGTTAATATGTAGTTTATTGATAAATGATTACTAATATGTCGCACATCTTCATTTGGAATTACATTATCTTGATTTAATTTTTCTTTTATATTATCTTGCACATCTTCTACTTGTATATTTTCTAAATTATTTTCTTGACTTGTTTGATACTCAATTTCACTTTGATTCTCATGTAATTCATGATAAACAACTGGTTTTTCTGCGATATTTTTAATATCTTCTATATTATTTATTATATTGTTTGGCATACTACGAGTGGTTTTTATTTCATATCTTATTGGAATTAGCAATGTTGCCAAAACAATAAACCACATTATGCATCTCCATTTTCCAGATAACTTTTTATCAAATATATTTCTTATTAAACACACAATTAATCCTGTTATACTACCTATAACTGTAAGATATAAAACTTTGTAAAATATTGGAGTAATAATCATAATTAATCCTCACTTTCTAACATATCAACTAGCTTTTTTAGTTCTTCCTTAGAAACTGCTTTATCTTCAACAAAATTTAATAAAAGTTTTTCCATATTTCCTTTATATAATTTTTGCAGAAATGATGTATTAGCTTTAGCTAAATATTTTCTTTCTGAAATTGTTGGACTATATACAAAACCTTGTCTATTACTCTTTTTAGACTTTACTGCACCTTTATCTACTAATCTGTAAATAAGAGTTTTTACAGTATTTTTGTTTCTAGTTTTTGTTTTGTCAAGTTCTGTAACTATTTCTGTAAGTCCACAGTCTCCAATATTCCAAAGAACTTGCATTATTTCTAATTCACTATCTGTTATGTCATACTTATCTTGCATAATATACCTCCAATTTAAATTTATTCGAATAAATAAACGAGTTACATTTGTAACTTCTTTGTAAGTAGTTTACAACTGTAACTCATTTTTGTCAATATATGTTTTTTTATCTTTTTATTTTTTATAACAAACGGAGCCCACCATAAAGGTGAGCTCCGCCTTGTAGTAGCTATTAAGCCATCTATTTTAGTAATATTTAATTTTTAAGAGCTTTACGCATTTCTTGTGCAATCTCGATTGTCATTCCACATGCAGTAGAATATCTTCCTTCTTTTAAATGAAGAAATGATGCTTTTGTAACGCTAATACCTCCACACTTTTTTAAAGGAGCTTGATTATTTAAATAATCTTCAAGAACTTCATCTGAAATTTCATCCATACTCATTCTTGCAATATCTGTAACATTAACAGATTCAAGAATCTCGTTTCCATTTGCAATTAATACTGCATTTCCTGTATAAGCATATATATCGTCTCTACCTTGCATACTTTTAATAAGTATGCGTGCTTCATCAATACTTTCTGGCTTACCATACATTTTTCCATCAAATACAATATTCTGATCAGCAGCAACAATAAGACGCATTCCTCTTTGAGCTGTTTCATTTAAAACTGCTATTGCTTTACGCATTGCAATTTCAGAAAGTTGTGCTCTAAAGGATTTATTCTCATTTGGCGTTTCGTCGGCATCACTTACAATTACCTCAAACGGAATATCTGAATCAAGCATTTGCCTTTTTCTAATTTCAGAACTTGATGCTAAAATAACTCGTGGAAATTCTTTTTCAATTTTATTAAGTTGTTTTCCATTTTGAATTTCTGCTTGTTTCATACATTCATCTCCTTTTCATAATATTACATATAAAAATATGTAACTGCATTTTACTATAGATATTCATATTTGTCTATAATATTTAATTTAAAATGTACAGCAATTCCTTTGTTTAAATCTTGATGTTTTATGTAAAGTATGATATAATTCAGCAAATATTCCTAGATATCGGGAAATAAATAATGATATCAATTGTTAGTCCTCATATAACAATTGTAAGGAGGAAGCTATGGATAAAGAATTTTGGATTAAGTTAAGTATTGTTGTTGTTTTACTTATTTGTGTTTTCTGTTGTGTTAATTCTTCAACAGAACCATCTCCAGAAGCGTTAGAGCAAAGATCTATTAGTGGCTATAACTTTTGGGAAACAGATAATTCTGAAGAATATACAAAATTCTTAAATGAATTGGACAGCAACAATAATCGGGAAATTGTATCAGTATCTTGCAGTTCATATGCATACCAGTACACTGGTCCCTTTAACATCTATACAGTAATGTATAAAGAATGTGAGAAAACCGATATTCACTACAAATATTATATCTTTGAAACTGAAAAAGAAGAAGACTATTGGAAATTCATGAAATCATTAAGTGATGAATTTGAAATATTCGACATTTCCATAGGATCATATGCATTTCAGTATACTGGACCATTTCACACTTTCATTGTAACTTATCGTAAAGCTTTATAACTTATAAAAACGGCCCTAACTTCAATTAATTTTGGAGTTAGGGTTGTTTTTTTATTTTTTCGATAAAATGTTTGTTATACTCCAAAAATGATGTTATACTTTTTATTAAAAATTAACTGTATTTAGTACTTCAGTACATTTTTATGTATTAATGAAAGGAGAATTAAAATGTATTTAATGTATGCAGATGAAAGTGGTAGCACTGGAACAGACTTTGATAATAAGCAACAACCGATATTTGTATTAGGAAGTGTACTAGTTCCAGATAATTTTTGGCATGATATAAATTTCATATTAGACACTAGAAAACCAATAATAGACTCTTATTTTGAAAAAAATGAAATACACACAAATGAAATTTTTAATTCCAAAAAAGATTCTTACTTTGGAAAAAATGATTGGCATATAAACCTAAAAATTTTAGAAGAATTAGTAGATTTAATATCTTCTCTTCCTGAAATAGAATTTCATTACGTTGCTATTGATAAGCAAATATATAAGGAAAATCTAAAAGAAAGATATGGTCACTTAGTAAAAATAGACCCTTATATTGATGCTTTTTCAAAATTATATGAAGCCATATGCTCACATATGTTTACAAAAAAAGCAAATAGTTTAATTTTTTTAGATAAAATTATAAAGTTTGAAAAAGAAATATTAGATATATTTCCAACTATCAATAAGTGTTATTCTGACCATATCATTGAACATCCTTTCTTTTTAGATTCAAGTTCAAGTAATTATATCCAAATTGCTGATATATTATCATTTTATACCAATAAATATTATTCTATAAAAAATGGTTATCAAAAATATAGTGAAGAAAAAGAAAAACATTGCTTAGCAATGTTTAAAAAATTATCAAAAAATATAATTATTAATATAAAAAATTTTTAACAAAAAAAATGTGCAAGGGCAACAGATATTTAAATCTGGGAGCTCCACTCAGGGAGCTCACTCAACCCCTGCTTAAGTTAAATTTATTTTAACATAATATATTTAACCTGTCAAATATTTGACACTATTATAATATGCCAAAAATTGTAATTTATTAAAAAACAACAAAAAATTTCAATGTAATTATAAAAAGTTTCAATGTAATTTCAAGTGAACTATTTTCTAGTCATCCTTTTTGATTCCACAATATATATTAAGCAAAAAAATAAAACTAGTATAAAGACTAGTTTTATTTTATGGTGGCTTCAAGTGGAATCGAACCACTGACACGGGGATTTTCAGTCCCCTGCTCTACCAACTGAGCTATGAAGCCATATATAAAAAATATCTAGTTTGTCACTAGATATTTTGGCGACCTGGAACGGGCTCGAACCGTCGACCTCCGCCGTGACAGGGCGGCATTCTAACCAACTGAACTACCAGGCCAAAAAATGGTGGTCGCTATAGGGTTCGAACCTATGACCTCCTGCTTGTAAGGCAGATGCTCTCCCAGCTGAGCTAAGCGACCATTTTTGTTAGTGGTGACCTCACTGACGTGATTTATTTTACTATATCATAAACTGTTTGTCAACACTTTTATTTAATTTTTTTATTATTAATTTGGAATTTTTTTCTTTCCTCGTCAACAACAAAACTATTATAATTCGTCTTATCTTAATTGTCAATACTTTTCTTAAAAAAAATTATTTTTTTAATCATTTTTACTCACCAAGAAATTTTATTGATATATATATAGCCTGTTAACAAGTAAAAAATATTTGTTAACAGGCTATTTTTTTATTATTCTATATTATATTTTTTATTATCTTCATCTGTAAGTTCAAAAAATCTAATAGTACTATTTTTTTTCTTCCATAACTTAAGTGATTTCTCGCCAACAAAAGTTACTATTCCTTCTTGTCTACCTAATCTATATTTACAAGTTTTAAATGGAATTGATATATTAGAAAGATTTGATATTAATATATTTTTTAAATATGGACAATTTATAATAGCAAAATTAAATGCAGATTCAATATCTGAAAAAACTATTTCTTCTAACTTCGTTCCTTTAAAACAGTTAATTATATTTTGAGGTCTTTCTAAAATATATAATTGTAAACTTCCTAAAAAAGTAACTTTTGTAAGATTACTGCAATCACAAAATGCATCCTCACCTATATTTTTTATATTTTTTGAAAAAGTAATATTGGAAATAGATGTACAATTTTTAAAAGCCCTTTCTCCTATCATCTCTATATTTCCAAATAAAATCTTTTTCAAGTTTGTGCATCCAATAAAAGAATCATTTCCTATACATCTATATGATTTATCTGGACTTAAATTAACACTTGCTGAGTTTTTACTTTCTAAGAATTCAATTTCTTCTAAATGTTCCCAATTTGAATCTTTTTCAAAATTATATTTTGCCACTCCATTTGTAGCAATTGTTAATTTTCTTATTTTCTCAATTTTGCTCTTATCTATATAATCTTTGGCATATTTTGTATCTCCGTCTATTAATTCGTATTTAAATGCTGGTCCTTTAATAGATTTCCAAGTAATTGCCATTCTATTTTGTCTTGCATTTTCACTAAAACGTGTAAACCATTCTTTTATCTCTTTAAATATCGAATCTTCATAAAATATATCTAGATTTTGTTCATCACTTGATGATTCTTCTTTTGAAGCAAATGTATTTTTATATTTTGTATTAACAATATGATTTTTTTCTTTTTCTTGAAAATTTCCTATCATTTCTATATGATCATCTCTTGCTCTTACATTTTTTATAATAAGAACTTCTTTCCAAAGTTTATAATCATATAAATCTTTTTCAACTATATTTTTAGCAAGATTAACTAGTCTTCGTCTTCTTATTTCATCTTTAAATTCATCTTTAGCACCTTCAAATAAAACTTCTTTAATTGCATTTTCTAAATATTCCTTTTTGCAATATTTAAATACTTTAGTGAAGTCTAAAACACCTTCTTTTTGAAGTTGATAAGCGATAATATCTAATGTAACTTTTCCTATATGTTTATTATATTCAATTTCTTCAATTGGATTATGATCTAAACTATTCCAATTATTAATATCATTTTCTAAGTCATCCCACAAATGTTTTATTTTTCTTAATGCTTCTGCATCGATTTTATTTTCATTAGCACTTTCAATTATATTATTTGTTTTTAAAATATAATAATCTATCTCAGAATCTAACAAAATTAATTGACGAAGTACTTCCAAAGATATTTCATCAAATCCATTAGATTTATTTTCATTATCTAAAACGATATCTTTAGCTTTAATTCTAATTTCTTCAAGAATACTTTCATATTCTTTTGCTTTATCAAATTGATTTAAAATTTTTACTTCTACAATTTTATTTTCTATTTGAAAAATTTCTTGTAATAGTAAATCAAACTCTTTTTTATTTATCATATGTATCTCCAAAATATATTTATATAAAAATTATACCCATATATATTTAAACTTACAATATTATTTTTTTTATTTTTGAACAAAAGACAAAAATAGCGAGGATAAATTTCATCCTCGCTACAAGGTCTTTCATAACTTATAATAGCCCATCTCTACTGTTTGTTACTATGCTGTTTTCTTATGAATCTGTACCTTTATCGCCACTGTGGTATTGTCTCTCATGTATGCGCCTGATTCTCTCAGCACTGCCATATACTCGTTAATCGAGTTTTCCACTTCCTGGCGTGCAGCAATTACTCTGTCTGCCATTATCGACTCTGGATTCAGCATACTGATATACCAATCAAGCTGATTGATAAAGTCTTTCAGATTCATTAGACCACCTGCAAAATATCCAATAGCATTTAGCATAACATTGGTTATTGCAGGCCTTACTTCATCTTTCTGCAGCCTTAGTACACATTCAGTAAGCCGACTCATGACTTTGCTGGTACAAATATCCGTCTGCGAATTCTGAAGTTCAGTTTTGAGGTGCTTGAGCTCATTAAGTTCATTTTCGATGTTCTTTGCCATTGTTGTCTCCTTTACCTTTCTTATGCAATTTATTAGTTACCAATGTACATTTTAACATTTTATGTTAATTAAGTCAAATTTTTTCCAATTCTAATGTCATATATGTATTATCTTCTAATGCAAATATTATCTTCATACTATCTGTTACATCAAAAGAAGATAATTCAAACCAATATTCATAAGTCATTTTATCTTCTTCTACCCCAACATCACTAATTGCAATCTCAAACTTTTCTCCATTTTCATTTTCAATATATGGTTCTTTAGAAATATCTATATTTACAAAATCTTTAGAATCATTATAATAATGTACCAGCTTAAATCTTGTTTCTGTTTGAGTAACTGTTAATTCTGAAGGAATATCAAAGTCAAATTTATCATAATTTTTTATACTATAAATTGCATTTTCTCTGGAAAAAGATTTTTCGCTTAAATCAAGCTTTAATGTCCATTGCCCATTAATACTTGCAATAGTTGTTTTTTTCTTTATTTCTTTATATCCCAATCCAGATGATTCATCACTTGATATATTATTTTTATTCATACAATTAATTTTATCAAATTTTACATATATATTTTTAGCTTTTGGAAATGTACTATTTTCTGCACTAATTACATATGTTATAGAATACATATTATTATTTTCTATAGTTGAATCAACACTAAAAGCTCCACCAAAAGTATCGGATTCATTTAATGTAGAAATATTTAAAAATGAATTATCAAATTCTTCAAAAAAATGCTTAAATAGTATATTTTTGTTTTCATCATAAATTAGAATATTGGGTATTTCAATGCCAGTTATATTATCAATTGTATATGCCAGTGGTAATTCAAACTTTAAAGAAATACACAATTTATAGTCATCCATTAGTGCATAATCAATTTGGGGTTTCACATCATTAGAATCTATATATTTTTCATTTCCTTTTTCTATGTAATTATTTTCTATTGCTGAATTAATTCCTTTATGCAAACCAAATATATTTTTAAGAAATGAAGTAATATCTTTTGCAAATACAATTCCAGATGTAAAAATACTTATAACAATAAATAAAGTTAAAAATCTTACTATTTTGTTATTTTTAATTTCCACAAGTTTTTCTTGAACTATAAGTTGTTTAAGCTTTTTTCTAGCGTTAAAACTCAAATTCTTTATTTGCTTTTCACTTTTTTCCATTATTAATGCAGTTTCTTTATAAGATACACCTTCTATTCCGTGTTAAATAAATAACTAACTGATAATCTTGAGAAAGTTTGCTTATTACATTTTGAATTTTCTTTTGTCTTTCTTTGGATAATACAATTTCTTCTAATAACTTTTCTTCTTTTAATTCTTCAGTCTTATCATCTATATTTTCAATAACTTTTTCATGTTTTATATGATTGATTGCTTTAGATTTTGCTAACATATATATGTATGTTTTGAAAGAATATTTAAAATCATAATATTCCTTGTTTTCAAGAATAAATAAAATAACTTCCTGAAAAATATCTTCTGCTCTATCTATATTATGAGTAAACTTTGATATAAAATAAAGTAAATTATTTTTGTATTTCATTATTAATTTTTCAAAAGATTTCTTATTTCCATTTAAAAAATCTTCATATAAATATTTATCATCATCCATTTTTAACTCCTAATTTCTTTATATATATTATAAAATTGAAATACAAAAAAGTCTTAATTTTTATTTATGACTCTTTTATTCTTTTTAGTATGGCTCTAATTACCATTTTAGGCTTGGGCTTTGAAAAGTCATAATCATCTATATAATCTTCTAAAATTTTTTCATCACAATCATAATACATTTTTTCTATTGCATTTGAAATATCATTTTTTATATTATGTGAAGATGTTCCATATTTATTGGCTATAATGGGATATACATCTTTTTCAAGGTTAAAGTTAAAACACATATTTAAGGTATATAAAATGTATATTGTCTCAAGCAAATATGTTGTTCTATCATATAAAAATTTAAAATTTAATTTTTTTAATTCATTTCTTATCTTAGTTCTTATTTCTTTTTTTACAATTTGATTATTTTTATTTACTACTTCTAACAATATTACCTCCATTTTTTACATTAATTTATAATTTTGACTTTTTGGTTATTTTTGGCTTTTAATTGACTTTTATATACAGTGCGACTATAATTAGAAACTGTATTGTGGCTCACATAGAACAATACTGTCGATATTGAAATGGTTTAAATAATTTTAAATTTCATATTGGCAAAAGTGAAGAATATAAGAATATATCAAGCAAGCAATGTAACCAAAATCAACTAACAACTTTTAGGAGGTAAACACTATGAAAACTTTTAAACGGATTCAGGTTCTGTTCCTTGCAGTCATTATGGCTGTTATGACATTTGGTGCAACTACGGCTTTTGCTGCTGAAGATACCGATAATATTATCAATGTAACGTCTACTCAAAGCGGTCTTCCGCAACTTGTAGATGATAGTAGCATCGTTCTTTCAAACTCCACACCATCTGTTGCTGGTAAGTCATTTGTAGCCACAACACCTAAGCTTTGGTTTGGGGTAGGCTTTACTCCTACAAATGGAAGTGTCATTGTAGCAGTTAGACTTCACGATAAAACAACTAATCAGGTTGTTCAAGAGTGGCAAAGTAGTAATGGTGCCGTTAATGCAACCATATCTGTTACTCCTGGACATACTTACATTTTTGAGTATCTCCGTGCATATGGAACTCAAAATGTAAAATTGCACAATTATGGTTTTGCAGTCAACGGTTAACCCTTTGTAAATAGCTTGATTTTTCACATATTCTTCATAAAATGCTAGCTAAGATTTCTTAGCTAGCATTTTCATATTTAATTTTTATCTTTAATAAATTTAATTGTAGTATTAAACGAAACAATGTATATCTCAAATTCATCAAACTTTTCATTTAAGCTACTAATATTTTCATATTCTACAGTTGCATCTATTACTCCATCAGAATTTTTTTCAATACCACCAGTTTTAAGTCCAGGCATAAACGCTTTATTATTGCATTTTAATATAAAATTATACATCTCATCATTTGAAATTTCTCCTAATCTTGCCTTTTCAAACATATTATCATAGTCTACTGGTTCTTTCAGTTTTAAATCTATAAACATTCCAGTAGGCGACAATATCGCAGTTGCACTTTTAACATATTCATTTTCTTCTAAAAGAATATATGTAATATTCTTATTATTTTTTCTCATTTCATCATTTATAGCTACATCAAACTTCCAATTTCCATCTACTATTTCTCTACTATCATCCATATAAGTTAATTGCAAACTTTTAACATCAAAATATAATTCTTTAAAATCTTCTCTTTCTGGTTTTAATCCAAATAAAATTGAATCTAAAAATGTAGTATCTGCTAATTTTATTGGTTCATTTCCCCAATTAACAGAATTATATATAGGAAGTTCATCTATTGTTTCTGATGATTTAAATTCACTTCTAAAAACAACTTTATTATTATCATTTGTAATATTAAAATCTTTAAGACGAATTGATTTAACATTTTCTTTTTCAGTTTCAAAATTAAATGAAATATCTAAATTTAAATCATCTAAAACTAAATTATCTACTTTTATTCCAATATTTTTATCATATGTATATTCCATATTTTCTTGTTGTACATATCCATTTTCAACAGCTTTATCAATAGCTTCTGTTGAATTATTGAATATTTTTTTAAAATAATTTTCTATATCTTTAGCATACACAATGCTTGAAAATAAGATTACAAAACAAGCTGCTATTCCAATTCCTTTTTTTATTTTTAAATTATTATTTTTACTCATAGCTTTCTCCTCTTCTTCTATTTTAGATATGGCTATTTTCAATTTTGTTCTTTCTTTAAAATCCATAATTAACCTCCTATGCCTTTAACTCTTTTCTTATTTTATTGCGTATTCTGAACAATCTTGTTCTCACATTAATTTCCGAAAAATTTAATTCTTTCGCAATTTCTTTTGTAGATTTAGAGTAATAATAAAACATAGTAATAATTTGGATATCTACTTTTTTTAATTTACTAATGCATTTTTCAATCTTATCGTTTTTTAGAGAATCATCTTGAAACACTTCTATACTGCTTAAAATATTCTCATAATCTGCTATGTCACATGTAATTTTTCTTTTTCTTAGTTTTTCCTTAACTAAATTTCTTGTTACTCCTGCTACATATGCTTCAATTGTTGTTATTACTTTAGATTGATTTTTCCATAGTATAAAAAAAGTATCAGATAAAATTTCTTCTTTATCTTCATAACTTAATTTCTCATTAGCCATATTATTAACTATTGCTCTTACATATGGTTCGAAATCATTCATTATTTTGTCTAAGTTTAATTCATCATTCTTCATATATTCATAAATTAGGTGCTTTGTTTGATTCACTTTATATACTCCTTTGATAAGATATCTTATACATACATAATGTCTTAAAATTAAAAGAATGTTGCACATTCTTTTAAATTTTTACATTTACTTGTAAAAAAGTATTAAAGTACTATATAACATGTATAATATTCATTGTAAATAAAAGATAAAAAAGATAAAAAAAATAGAGCAGAAATAATTTCTACTCTTTATCATACAAAATTTCATAAAATCTTAATTACTTTTTAAAATTTGTTATTTTATCAAATGGCCAAAATCTTAAACAAACAATTCCTTCAACTTTTTCTACAGGAATGCATCCAAGAGACCTACAATCTGTGCTTTTGGTTCTGTTATCTCCCATTGCAAATACATATCCTTCTGGAACTACAAAATCATAAAACACGTCTGATTCTGTAACAACATCATTATTCAAATACTCCTCCTCTAACTCAACACCATTTATGAATACTTTCCCTTCTTCTATTTTTACATGTTCTCCTTCCACTGCTATAACTCTTTTTATATAACTAAGTTTATTCAATTCCACAACATAATATATAAATTTACTTAAAATTCCTTTAGGTTCATTTTCATATTTTGCTACTGGATTTGATTGATCTGCTTCCCATTTAGAATATTCTGTTGATGGAGCTTCAAAAGTAATAAAATCTCCTTTTTGAGGTGTTCTTTTTGTTATTCTAATTGTTCTGTTCAAAATCAATCTTTGACCTTCTTCCAAAGTTGGGTACATAGACCTTTGTTTTACTATTGTTGGTGTACCAATAAAATATCTAAATAGTAATGCTAATATTAGTGCTACTATCACACAAAAAATCCATTCAAAAATTTCTTTTTTCATAATTTACCTTCTTTCTTATATTACTAATCCTTCTACACTTGTAGAAAATATAAACATAGCCATTTGAATAACTCCTAAACTAATTAAAGTTCTTGGAAACAAATTAATATATTTTTTCTCAAGTTTTGAATACACATTGCAAATTGTTTTATTTTTCAAATTTTCATCAAATTTTAAATTATTCATTGCTTCAACATACCTATTCTTCATCATTCCATTCCTCCTTTAATTTATTTTGAAGAATTGATTTTCCTCTTGACAATCTTGTTCCAATCGTCGATTCATTTATCTTTAATATTTTAGAAATTTCTTTTATACTATATCCTTCATAATAATATAAATAAATTACAGTTTTATATTTTTCTGGAAGTTTTAAAACTTGTGTTAATATATCATTCTGTTCTTTAGGTAAATAAGATAAATTTTCATCTAATTCAACGTTTTTTCTATGCCAAGATGATTTTAAATAATCTTTACACATATTAATGGTTACTCTTATTATCCAATATTTTTCTTTTGTTTTATCTTCAATTTTTATTTTCTTCTTCATAATTTTTAAAATTACTTCTTGCAAAATATCTTCTGATAATTGGGTATTTTTTAAATATGTATAACTTATTTTTAGAATCGTATCCGAATATGTATCATATATATAATTTATATAATTCTCATCTATCATTTTTAACTCCTTCATTACTAATACGATTTAAAGTTAATTTTTTTCTCATTTTATCATAAATTTTTTTCAAATCCACTCTACATATTCAATTTTAGCCCCACCAAATAAACTAGCATAAAAACTAGTTTATTTGGTGGGCAGGGTTTGTTCCTTTATTTAAATTTATTATAATACAATCACTTTGTTTTGAAAGTGTTTTGTTAATATATTTTTAAGAAATAATAAAAAACCGAACAAAGAAAACAAGCACTTTTGTTTTCTATTTATTAGAGTACTTATAAAAAAAAGAAAATCTTTCAAATTTTCATAAAATACCCGAACTTTTGTTTACTTGTAATTTATAATATGTTATACTTTGAAAAGCGAGGTGATAATTTATGAATTACGAAATTCACAACAATATTGAAGAAACTGAAAATTTATTAAATAATATCAATAATGCTGATGCAATTCAATTTTCGGAATGGACTAAAGAAAAAGCAAATTTAAGATACAATGGACAACTTCCTAAATTCCCAATATACAATAATTTTATTTACTGGTGTAATCTTGGGATAAATGTTGGAAGTGAACAAAATAAGTTAAGACCTGTTTTGATATTAAAGACTTCTAAAAGTTCCCCCATATGCACTATTCTTCCTTTGACAACTAAAAGATTAAATGACCAATTTTGGTTTCATATTGATTTGGAAGAAGTTGATTCAACAGTTTTAGTTGAGCAATTAAAAGTAGTTAGCAAATTAAGAATTAGAGATCCTTATAGAAAAAAAGGACAATTAGTTACTATTTCACAAAACGACTGGGCTAAGATTAATTCACAACTTGAAAGTCTATATAGGCTAAGACCACTGAAAAATGAATAGAAATTTCCGATTTTGCTTGACTTTCTGCTATGGAATAGTTTATAATTACATTAATAAAACATTAGTGTCCGTTCTGAAAAGAACGTAATCATTATTAATCCGATAGCTCAAAAGGCTATCGTTTTTTATTGCATAGAATTTGTTATTTTTCATATAATATTATTACATTAGTGTCCATAGCACTTATGCTATGATAGTCATTTGTAAAGGAGAAAATCTGTAATATTGACTTTCTCCTTTTTTATTTATTTTTACTAATATATTATCTAATCCTCCTTTTCGAATCCATTTGTATTAAGATTTCTTAAAATAAAAAAAGAAGCAGTATTTATATACTACTTCTTGGTGGGCAGGGATGGATTCGAACCATCGTACGCTCACGCGGCCAGATTTACAGTCTGGTGCCTTTAACCACTCGACCACCTACCCATATGCATTCTCTCAAGCACGTACTTTATTATAATAGTATTTAGTTAGGTTGTCAAGACTATTTTTAATTTTTTTTAATTTTTTGAACTAAATTTTTTTAAATTAAATATTTTTGTAATTCCATACCCCAAAATTGCACCCATTGCATTTAATATTACATCATCTATATCAGCAGAACCTGTAAATGTAATAAATTGTATAATTTCAATTATTACTACCAAAATAATATTAAAAAGAATAATCTTCCATATTTTATCAAATTTCTCACTAAATAAGACAGGCAAAGCTATTCCCATAGGAATAAACATCAATAAATTCCCAATCAAATTATTAATTACAATATTAATATTTATTGTAGAGTTGTATGCTCTTTCTAGATAGCAAAAAATTGTTTTAAATGGAATAATATTTGACATTTCAAAATGTTCTTTTGAAAAAATTTTTAAATTAAATTGATTTCCTATTCTATATCCATGTAGAAATAAAATATATACTAGAGCTATACAATAAATTATAAACAAACATTTTACTATTTTTAGTACAGTTTCTTTTTTCACAACTACCTCCACTTTATTTATATTTATTCAAATGAAATTTTTATTTTTAATTTTTTATCACTTTCAGATCTTTTAGTTAATATATCTTTTCTTCTATAAATAGACAATATTAATGCTATCATCATCATATTTACTAAAAGTCCATTTAATCCATAAGATACAAAAGGTAAATTCAAACCAACTATAGGAATTAAATTAAAGCTCATTAATATATTAAAAATTGCTTGTAATAATATAAAACTTCCAAAACCAACAATTAATAATTGTCCTCCTGTATCTTTTATATTTCTGCAATCTAATATAATTTTAATTCCTAGAAAAATAATAGTAGTAATTACTATTATAGAATATACATTTCCACAACAAGCAATTAATGAAATTAAAGGGAAATCTGTTCCTGCCCCAAAGTATTCATAAATGATATCATCCATTTCTACTCCTGAAAATGCATTAGAATTTTCTAATACATCTCCAATTAGTTTATTAACCCAACCAATTCCTCTAGGATCTTCATGAGCATATACAGCCATTACGCCTCTTTGAATTCTGTTATATGCTCCATTTGGTATTAATATACTGCATAAAATTATTGTTAATATTCCAAGAGCTACATAGAATTTAATTAAATTTGATTTTCTATTTGGTAGTTTTGCAATATAAAATGTAGCAATAATCACATATGAAATTAATAATACTAATGATATAGTTACTCTATTTAAAGTCATAATTAGTAATATTGAAAAAATACTTAATCCTACTAATAAAGCAATCTTTATATTAAATTTAATTTCAAATTTTCCTATAGAAATATTTACTTTTTTATTATTTAAATTTTTTATAAATCCAACAAAAGCAATAATATACAAAAGTATACATATATTAGTTGGGTCAAATTGATGACCAATCCATAAGTATTTTCTTCCTAAGCTTTCATTTCCTAATAAATTTGTAAAAATAAGTATTGCTGTTGATATTCCATATATTAATTTAGGATATTTTAAAATTCTTCTATAATCAACAAAATAAATTCCTATACATAAGATAAGTCCTAATATAAAATACATAACATGCTGTTGCAAGCAATAATTTTCTGTTTTATTTTGTTTTATAACAGTAATTAAAAATCCAAATCCAATTAATATTGCGACTAATAAAGATAATATCCAATCAAATTTTGGCCTATGAATTTTATTTAATTTTTTCCCAATTTCCTGTGCTTCACCCATATTAGAAACTGCTTTTTCTTCTGCCGTCTTTTCTTCTATGCCTTCTTTTATATATTCTTCTTTTTGTTCTTGAATATGTAAATTTAGTTCCTCTGAAATATCTTCTCTTATTGGCTTATATTTTATTTCGTTGCAAACATTTTCTAAAAATTCTTTAATAAGCAAATGAAACACCTCCTAGTACAGCATTTATTCCATTGCTAAATACTTTCCATTCTGCTTTTTTATCTTCTAAATGTTTTCTTCCTTCTTTTGTAATAGAATAATATTTTCTTTTTTTCCCTGTTGTTTCATCCCAATAAGATGTTATTAAATTCTTTTCTTCTAATGAATGAAGTATTGGATATAATGTTCCCTCTTTTAACTCAAATACATTTTGAGATTTTTCACTAAGTGTTTTTATCATTTCGTATCCATACATATTTGAATTTGATAATAAATTCAAAACCATCATACTTGTACTTCCTTTTAAAAGTTCTTTACTTACTTTCATAAAGATTTCCTCCTTTTAAAATTATACAAAGATTCTAGGTATATAATGGAATAGCGCTTTTTCCTTATATTCTTAAATGTGCACTTTTAAGAATAAAGATACCTAGATTATCTATGTATTTTTATACATTGTATATCTAGGTATCTTTTTTGTCAATATTTTTTTATTGACTTATATATTTTTTGGCAAGAATTTTTGAAAGATTAAAATCTCTAAAATCCATTTCTTGAGCTTCTATATCTTCATACATTCTAGCTAAATACATTGTTACTCTATCTTTTATAGTCTCCTCTTCTGGTGTTTTAGCTTCTGAATTTTTTATTCTAATTAATTCTTTTACTGCATCTGCTCCAGTCTCTTTTTTCAAATAATCTACATCAAATACTCCAATTTCAAAATATCTATCTACATTACTTTTGGTAATTATATTATCTATATTAGCTAAATTAATTCCTACATACATAATAATTACAATAGTTAAATACACTTTTGGCAAATTTATTTTTTTGTCTACAACATATGCAATTGTTGGAATTAATAAAATGGCTTCTGTTAATAATGCAACATAAACAAGTAATCGTAATCTTGTATACCCATATGCTCCTTCATATAAAAACATTCTATATCCAGATGAAAGTAATATTATAAATGTACAAGCAATCATTATTAGACACATAACATTTATATATTTGTTTTTTTCACATTTTTTTGCAACTAATATTACTACCAAATTTATAAATGATACTAACATTAATTGGAAAAATCCTTTTCTTGCATATTGTGAATAATTACTAACATCACCTTTTCCCATAAATAACGAACGTATTTGTATAAAACAGAATAATACATAAATTACATTTAAAACACTTAAAATCATTTTTGTTGTAGTAATATCTTTAACTTCAAGTTCTGCAAACTTTTCATCCTTTGGCTGATATTCAAATATAATATGATTGAAAAAAGATGAAAAATATATAAATAGAACTGCTATAAGAGCTAATTTTAAAACAATAGTTGTTAATTCAACTTTTCCAAACATCTCAAAAATAGAATTAAATCCTTCTACAAATATATTCCCAAATATATCATCTGCAGAAGCAAGCAATGCTATAATAACTATCACAAGTGGAATTGTTAAAAGAATTGCTCTTCCTATATTACTTTCTTTTTCTTCATTCCTTTTAAGGTTAAAACTTGAAAAAATAGAATCTTTCAAATCATTCATTGTCACTTCAATATATGTTAATGGATCTATTATTAATTCTACAAGTCTTAAAAAGAATTTATCTATATTTAAATTTTTTTCCATAAGTTTTATTAGCATTAATACTATTAGTCCTGGTATAACAATAAGATTTAATTTATTAAAAAAAGAATTATCAAATATAAAATATGTACTTGCAAGTAATACTATAGGAATTATTAAAATTTTTGCTGCTTTATATTCGATTTTATTTCTTTTTTCTAGCAAACTTATTAAGAAATATATAAATGGAGCTATTAAAAGTAACATTGAAAGTCCTATACTTTTACCCCAAAACAATACTACAATCCATATACTAATTAGTAATGAACCTAAAAATATTTTTTTCATTTCTATTTCCCCCAAATTATTCATCTTTTTGATATTCCAAAATATCTCCTGGTGTACATTCTAACACTTTGCAAATTGCATCTAATGTTGAAAATCTAATTGCTTTTCCTTTATTGTTTTTTAATATTGATAAGTTAGCTTGTGTAATTCCAATTTTCTCTGCTAATTCTCCGAGAAGATATCTTTCGTTTTGCCATCATAACATCTAAGTTTACAATTATCATTGTAAGTTGCCCCCTATTTTTTATTTTAAATTGTTAAATCGTTTTCATTTTTATATTCTAAAGCTTTATTAAATAGTTCAGATAAAATGTATAATGCTATTGTTACCCCAATAAACAATATCATCATAAAGGCTAAAACTAAAATAAATGAAATATACATTTTTACAAAAATTGCTTCATACAAAAAATCTAAAATCCAAAATACTGAAGCTATAGCACATATTTTTTCTGCTTTTTTTAATCTTTTTACTGTATTTTCACAAAACGGATTACTATTTTTTAATGAATCAAATAATCCTATAAATTGATATATTATAAAAAGCAAACAAATTGCGTTTGGATAAAAAATTACAATATTAGGATTTATATCCATATTTGTATTTCTTAAAATAATTGGAAATGCTATTAATAAAAAAATTCCAATTACTAATACACATTGAAGCATTATTTTCAAAAAATTTCCTAATCCTTTTTTTCCTAAAATTTCCATATAAATTTCCTCTTTTAATAATTTTATAGAAATTCATAATTATAAATTTCTTTTTTGATGAAAAAAATATATCATCATTTCGAATGAATGTCAATATATTTTTATCGTTTTTCGATAAAAATATATTTTTTTAGAATATATGCAATTAGAGGACGCATAATAAATTTCACGTCCCCTAATTCATTGTAAAAGAGGTCCTAAAGCTAGGACCTCCTACAAAAACAATTACATTATTCTATTTTGCTATATAGTTAATTCATGAGAGCTCCATTCTCACAAAAATAGTACTGTCTTCCATCTATATTCTGCCAACCTGTGAGCATAACTCCTGCATTTGGCTCCAAATAATAAATAGAATTATCTGTGTTAAGCCATCCTTTATGAAGGCTTCCAGAATCATATTCTACATATCTCCATCCATTCTGATATATCCAACCAGTTTCTAATTTACCATCTGCCTTCATATGATATGCAAATGTTCTATCTGCTGAAAGAATATAGTCATTTCTCGCCATAGCACCGCTTCCAGGATAAAAATAGTACCAGTTTCCGTCTAATTTATGCCATCCTTCAAGCATTGCTCCAGATGAATTTAAATAATATGTTTTTCCATTATTTTCAAACCATCCTGTTTTCATAACACCATTTCCCTGAAGATAATACCATGTATTACCATCCAAATACCATGTGTTATAAAGCATATAACCATTATAGTCAAACATATACCATTTTCCAGAAATTTTCTGCCAACCTGTTGCCATCACTCCATTGTTGAAGAAATAGTGCATTTTACCATTCACAGGTTTGAATCCATTATTATAGAATTTTCCGTTTTCATAATAATACCATACGCCATTTGTAAATCTCCATCCATCATTATAGTTTGGATTAGATGGTCTGTTTGGTCTACAACTACCAAAGTCAATATATTCATCGTATATGTCATCCCAGTCAGAAAATTCGTCAGATTCAACATAATCGGATTCTTTGATGTAATTATTATAAGAATCCTTTGGAACTGCTTTTACTTTAAAATATACATCATCTTCATCATAATAATCTTCTAATATCAAATAATCTTTTAAATTATATCTATTAGAAGAAATATTTTCAGCAACTACTTTACTTCGACTTCCTTTGCAAATTCTTAAAGTATAAGTTACTTTATTATTTACTTTATCCCACCGAGCTGTAGTACCATCCCAATATACACTTGTAGGAGATTCTGATTTTCCTCTAACAGTATAAGTTAATTTTAAGATAATATCTCCATTTTCGTAACTATGAGATTTGTACTTACAATTTGTTAATTTGAAGTTGCTTTTTTTGAGTGTATCTTTAAACACGTATCCTTCTTCTGTTGTGATTTTAACTGTAATTTGTACTTCTTCTCCTGCGTCGCATTCAGAAATGTTAGACGAAAAATTAACACTAGAAGAATCAACTTTGTATCCATTTCCATCCGCTTTTACTTCAGGATTAGAAGTCTGTTCCCAGTTGTTTTTGCCTACAGTGACTTTTACAGTCGAAATTTGCGTTTTAGCAAATACAGTTGTAGTGCAAAACAAAAAGAAACATAATGCAAAAACTACTGTAACTACGCTTGCAAGTAACCGTTTTCTTGAATTTCCCCTCATAGAAATTCTCCTTTCTTGGCAATTCTGCCGTCTCTTTTCCTATTCGCTACAAGACTATTCTACCACATTATGTTAATTTTTTCAATATATTATTATATTTTGTTAATCAGCTATATACTCAATCATTATAGCAGTTCCATTAATATTATCTATATCTGTTATTTTTGTATCTAAAGTAATATCACATATTTCGTGTTTATGATATCCATAATCAGATGACAAATGTCTTCCCATTCCTAAATAATTTTCTGTTTTTGATGTGACATTTACTTTAACAGGATAAATAAAATCTTTTGATCCTTCATATAATTCTAATTCTATTATTATATATCCATTTCCAGAATCATCTATATTTACTTCCTGAAAACTATAACCATCAATTCTATATCCATCTTTTAATTGACTTTCAAAATACTTTTTCAAATTTTCTTTTTTATAAACATACAAATCTGTTGCATCAATTTTGGGATATTGATTTTCAGATTCTACGTTCATTCCTTGAACATATACACTATCTCCTAAATTTATAGCATCAAATTCCATTTCTTTATCTTTTTCTTGTGTATAGTTTATTGTTCTTGTTTTATTTGTTACTTCAATTATGCATTTTGTTTTTCCACAAGCATCAACAATTTCAAGAGTATTATCTGAAATATTTTTTACAATTCCTTTATTAACAGAATTATATTCTATGTTGCTTTCATAGTAATTGTTATTCATATTATTGGTATCTTCAATTTCACAATAAATGCAATTAATATTAGGGACTTTACTTGTTACATATAAACTAACATTATACTGCCATACTAAATCTTTAAAATAAAATCTTAAGTTTCCAATTTTTTCGTCAACTTTATTAATATTATAATAAGATACTATTACAACAACATTTTTTTCATCAAAATTTATTTCTGATGAATCTATATCAGAAGAAAAATCAAGTCTATCACATATTACTTTTAATTCATCTTGAGAATTTATAACTCTTTGATAAACACCTTCTTTTTTACTTATAAACCCTTCAATTTGTTCATCTTTTAAATCTGGAAATGTATTTACAGAAGTATAAATTTGACCTTTTTCGAATTTATATGGAGTTAAACTTTTTTTATTTTTTTCAAAAACTTTAATAAATTCTGTTTTGTCAACTACTCCTCTTTTAACAATTTTTCCACCAGAATCTTGCATATTTATCATCCCAATCTCTTTTTCTTCTAATGGGAATATTTTATTTTTACTTTTGGTGTTATAGTCTAGTTCAATAAACATTTCTTTGTTTTTTATATCTTCTATTTCTTCATCTGTTATATCTTGACTTGTACTTAGCATATCTACTCTATACGAAACTTCTGAAAATAAGGTATTAAATATTTTATCTTTTGGAGTAATTACATAATAATTTGATTCTCCATCTTTATAAATAATTCTATCTGCAATTGGTAATAAATCATTCTGTGGTACTATAATTTTCTTTTTTGGAAGGAATCCGTCTCCATCTGCATAAAATAAATATCCACATAATACTAGAAGTACTGCAAATATTGATATTCCTATATTTTTAATAATCCTATTTGTTTTTATAATACCAAATATAAATAATGTTACTCCTATTGCTAATATTACAGCTATAACACTTAATATTGTCATCTTTGTACCTTACCTTTCTATTATGAGTTCATGTCTTTTAGTCTAAAATGATATGTTATATCTTTCCAATTTTCATTATAAAATTCAAGTCCATCTTCTTCTCTGTTTGGTTGCGCTCCATTATGGATTAAATATGGAACTCCTTTTTCATTTCTTTTATCTGAAATAATCCCCACATGATCATTTGAAAAAACAACAATATCTCCTGGTTGCCATTGGTCTATTTCTGCTAAATCTATTGTAAGTGATATATAATTTCTTTTAAAATATACAATTAAATTTGGTACTCTTCTAAAATCTATATTTGGATCTGGCTTTCCTTCAACTCTTGGATATAATGAAACATTATTTTTTATATCTTCATCTACCATATCTTTTAATAAATATCCTGCATTTTTTAATGATCTCCAAATAACATCTGTACACACTCCTTCATCATCTGGTGGATAACCACCTTGATAATATACACTTCTATAAGTTGGTTTATTTTCTGCATCAATTTTAGCACCTTGTAAAATATCTGTATAATCATCTATTCCATCATTATCAAAATCTGTATTTGATTTTATTGTTTCAATTCCAAAATCTTCTGCATAATAAACTTTTGGTACAGGTTTTATTTCTTGTATAACTGAATATGTAAAAGCTTTATATTTTATAGCCAATATTGATAATACAATTGTAAAAAAAACAAATATTGATACAAATATTATAAAAAAATTTTTTCTCATATAATCACCTATTTTCTATTTATTTAAGTTTACTATACTTTTTATGTTGTTTTTTGTCAACAGACAAATTTGGATTTAAAGAATAAAAAGGGGGCTCCCCTTTACAGGATGCCCCTCAGTAAATTTATTTCAAAGAAATAAAACAGTACCAACCATAGCACGAAAAGTGCTCCTGCTACGGCTATTGCATAACCTATGAACCGAATAACAACATTATCATCATTGATCATATGATTAATAACATCGGTCATAAAACCACAAAAGATACAGATAACAATGAACAGCCAAAATTTCATGGTCTACCTCCTTAAGTTTGCAATATAATATTTTGTTAACGCAAGTATTTTATCACACTTTACATAATATTTCAATAGTTTTATAAAAAATATCGGAATAGAATCTTTAAAAGCATTTCTATCCCGATATTATTTTTTTACCTAATTACGACAATTGTAGCACTTTAGTGAGGTTATTGCACACTTATTACCTTAACACCAGCCTCATCTGCAAGCTTCATTAGTTCTTTTTCATTTTTATCAATTTCTACTCCCCAATGTGACCATGAAATATAACTGTACTCAATTCTATAACCTGCTTTTTCCAGCAGAGCTTCTGTACAACGTGAGTAATCATTTATATTTATTGGTACAGAAAATTTTCCGTCATCAACTGCTCTTTCAATCAGCTGATTAATCATTGGGATTTCCTTTCTCAATCTTGCTATTGTTGTTCTCCGTGCAATAAATTTCGCCTTAATTAATTTTATCATAGTATTTTCCTCCTATAAATGTCTGATACATTTAGTATAACACATTTTATGTAAAGTTTGCAAACTTTTTGTTTTAAAAAAATACTTGTACAATTAAAAATCTGAATAACTATTTATTAGAAACTTTACTTTTAAATAAAAAAAGAAGTAGTACTGAGTACTACTTCTTGGTGCGCCCTCAAGGATTCGAACCTTGGACCCACCGGTTATGAGCCGGTTGCTCTGACCAACTGAGCTAAGGGCGCATATGGTCTATTGCTTAACGCAAGATTAATTATAAACGAAGCTCGTTAATATGTCAAGATAATTTTTAAAATTTTTTAAAAATTTTGCTTAAAATTTTAGTCATCTTTTTAGAGCCTTGAAAATTACGCATCTTAACTATTTTAATCTTTTTAAAATTGCAAAAATAATTCTTTTTGGTCCTGGTTTTGAAAATTTATAATCACCTAAATAGCTTACTAGAAATTTTTCATCACAATCATAACACATTTTGTCTGTACAATTCGTTATATTGCATTTTATATTATTTACAGATTGATTATATTTTTCTGCAACTAGAGGATATACTTCCTTTTCAAGGTTACAATCCCAATTTATAATTGATGTATATAAAATATAAATAGTTTCAATTAAATATGTAGTTCCTTTGTATGAGAAATTAAAAGCTAATTTCTTTAATTCTTCAGTGATTTTATATTTTACTATTTCTTTTTTTAAATTTATATCATCAATTACTTCAATTGCCATTTCATACTCCTTTTTTCAATTTGAATTATTTTTATATTTATTAGATACTTTATGTATGCAAAAAAGTTTCAAAAAAAATAAAAATTTTTATCTTTTTTTATCTTTTTGCTCTTTTTTCGTCATATTGTGTTAAAATGATATTTACTAATTCGACTTTGGGGAATTTTGTAAATAAAAAAGAAGTAGCAATTTTTATATTGTTACTTCCTTTTTTATTTTTTCTACTAAACATGGAAATTTTATTTACTAATTAAGTCTTCAAAACTTCCTGTATCTCTATATTCAATTTCATAATTTGATAAATCTGGTACATCTACATCTTCATCTTTTACTATATTAAATTCATATTTATATTCTTGTATATTGTCATATACTTCTTTAACAATTTCTGTTCCTGGAAAAAATATTTTGTTTCCTTCCCTATTAATTGTTTTTAAAACTAAGCCAGATTCTTTATCAATCCATGTTTCCCATCTATGATTTGTTTCAAACATATCTTTAAATACATAATACTCTCTTCCAATTTCATAAGTATCTACATTTATTGATTTATGAATTACAGCTCCTAATTTTAAAATTATATTATTAGGCATAAATGGAATTCCTTTTAAAAATTCTTTACAATTGAAACTTTTGGTTATTTCACCTTTTTCTATAACAGCTTTTTTCTCACCTTCATATATTGTAATAAGTTCATCTGAATCTAAGCTTCTATATTTAATGCTTTCTATTTTAATACCATCGTCTGTATATGTTTCATTTATCTCTTTATATTTTCCATCTTTAAAATATGACTTTGTAACCGAAGTTCCGTAATTCACCAATTGGTTGAATTGTTTCTTTATATATATTATTTGAACTCAAACTTTCTTCTGCTTTTTTACATATAGAATTTATCTTAAAATATTTATTTAAAAATACTATTAAAACTATTATTAATATAATACCAAGTGCAAAAATAATTGATTTTATTTTTGATTTTATTCTTATTTTTTTTAAGTAATCTATCTTTTCTTTTTCATTTATTTGAGTATTATCACTTTGAATTTCTTTTAATATACTCTGACAAATCTCACATTTTTCTATATGTTTATTAACTAACTTTTTTGATTCTTCTTTTAAAGTTCCGTCATTATATCCAATTAATAAGTCTTGAACTATATCACATTCTTTCATTTTTTTATTCCTCTCTATTTAAAATTTCATTTCTTTTAATTTCTGCTTACCACGAAAATAAGTAACTCTTGCCCAACTTGATGTTTTATTCATAATTTCTGCAATTTCTTCATAATTTAAATTTCCAAATGTTCTTAAATAAATAACATTTCTTGTATCTTCATCTAATTTTTGTATATTTTTTAGTAGCTCTATTTTTGTTTCTTTTTCACACAACTTTTCTTCAATAGATTCTTCAAAAATTAATATATTACTTACTTCATCTATAGAAATGTTTTTCTTATCCTTTTTTAATTTTTGATACCATATATTTTTAGCAATTGAACACAACCATGTACTTATTTTACATTTTCCTTCAAATTTATTTATATCCTTCACAGCCACTAAAAAAGTATCTTGAACTATTTCTTCTGAAAGCTCTTCATTTCCGCTTAAGCAGAATATGTACTTATATAGCATTTTCGAATATTGATTATAAATTTCTTCTATATTCTGCACTAGCTTTCCTCCTTTCACTTTATTAGTGTATAAAAATATAAATTTGTTACAAAAAAACGAATTCAAATTGAATTCGTTTTTTATTATGCTACTTTAATTCCAGTATTAATTATTTCTTTAATAAATGAAGTAGCACCATTCATATAGTCTTCTGTTTTTATCAAATGTGGTTCAATCCTTAAATCAATCTTCCTTCTTAACTTCACTAGTTTTAATTCTTCATCAAAAACACAAGTTTTAAAATCATCAGTTACAATTGCTATATCAATATCACTGTCTTCTCTTTCATTTCCAGAAGCATAAGAACCAAATAAAATTATAGCATCTACTTTATATGCTTTGCATACTTCATTTGCATATTCTAAAACAGTCTTTTCAATTTTTTTATTTATAGATTTTTTAACCAATTTCTTATCTCCTCAATATTCTTTATTTGAATTTTTGTATATTCTCTAGTACATTTATTATAAAATTCATTTCTATAATTATCATATCTAGTATTTACATTAAATCTTGTAATTATCTCTAATAGTTCTTCCTGCTTATCATTGATATTTATATTCAGCTTTCTGGCTAAATATATTAAATCATGTGTTTTTGGTGCAATAGGATTTTCCTTATTTTCTCTGGCATAAATTCCTTTTAAAATTTTCTCAATAACTAAATGTCCAAAAAATAAACTCCATGTATACTTTTTGGCATCATATAATATTTTCATTGTTTCGTAAGCTTCATTAGAACTTTCAATCCAATGATTAAATAACTCTATATTATTCATAGGCATTCTCCTTGTCTTTCTAAAATGTTTTCCAAATACCTATAAAACTTTATATATTTCAAATTATTATAGCACACATATAATAATATACACAATATTCAATTTCGACATTTTCTTAAATCTCTTTATTTTTAAGTACTTTTATGTTATTATAACATTTAGTATTATAAACTAAAAACAAGATATAATAATAAAAAAGGATAAAAAATGGATATAAAAAGTTTAGAAAAATTAGAATTTAATAGAATACGTGAAATATTAGAAAATTTTTGTATTACTTATATAGGAAAAAATTATGCACAAAATTTAGAACCATTTTCACAAAAACAAGATATTATAAAAGCTCAAAAACAAACTTCAGAAGCTTCTACTCTTATTTATAGAAAAGGTTCTATACCAATTTCGGAAATTGAGGATATTACTACTCATATAAAAAAATTAGAGAGTAGTCTTTTCTTATCTCCAAAGCAATTATTGGATTTAGCATTAATTTTAAAAATATCAAGTAATTTAAAAGATTACTTTTTAAGTACAGAAATTGATATGTCTGAATTTGTTAATTTAACTGGATTATTTAATAATTTATATATTAACCCATCTATCCAAAAAACAATTTTCACTTCAATTATAGATGAAAATACTATTTCAGATGATGCCTCTAGTAATTTAAAAAATATTAGAAAAGATATTAGAAATAAAGAACAAGAAATTAGAAATAAATTAAATGCTCTTACCCGTTCAAAATATGTACAAGAGTCTGTTATTACAATGCGTTCTGGACGTTTTGTTATACCTGTAAAAAATGAATATCGCACCGAAGTAAAAGGTTTTATTCATGATATTTCTTCTAGTGGTTCTACTGTATTTGTTGAACCTATTGCAATTTTTGATTTGAATAATGATTTAAATAATTTAAAAAATGATGAAAACTTAGAAATCGAAAAAGTTTTACAAAAACTTTCTTCACTATTTTTCCCAATTATTGATAATATAAAAAACAATATTAATTTAATTGGTTTAATAGATTTCATTTTTGCAAAAGCAAAATATTCTAATTCATTAGATGCCACAGAACCCATCATAAATGACGAAAAAGTTATAGATTTAAAACAAGCTTGGCATCCATTATTAAATAAAAATCAAGCAGTAAAAAATGATATTCCACTTGGCAAAGATTACAAAAGTTTAATAATTACTGGTCCTAATACAGGTGGTAAAACTGTAACTTTAAAAACTGCTGGTCTTTTAGTTATTATGGCAATGAGTGGTCTTCATATTACAGCAAAAGAAAATAGTAGTATTTTTATAGCAGATAATGTATTTGCAGATATTGGAGATGAACAAAGTATTAGTGACTCTTTAAGTACTTTTTCTTCTCACATGACCAAAATTGCTCAAATATTATCAAGTGCAACTGAAAATAGCTTTATTTTACTTGACGAACTTGGTTCTGGTACAGATCCTATTGAAGGTTCTAGTTTAGCAATAAGTATTTTAGAAAAATTGCATTCATTAAATGCAATTACTCTTTCTACTACACATTATCCAGAATTAAAACATTTTGCATTAGTTACTGAAGGATTTGAAAATGCTAGCGTTGAATTTAATTTAGAAACATTATCTCCTACTTACAAATTACTACTTGGTGTTCCTGGCACAAGCAATGCATTTTCTATTAGTAGGAAATTAGGAATATCTGAAGAAATTATAAATAGAGCTAAAGAATTTATAGATTCAGAAAAAATAAATATAGAAGATCTTCTTACAAGTATTTATGAAGATAAACGTATTATTGAAGCTGAAAAGCAAAAAGCAATTGAAAACTCAAAAATAGCCGAAGAACTAAAATCTTCTCTTCAAGATGATTTTTCAAAATTGCATCAAGAACAAAAAGATATTATAAACAAAGCCAAAAATGCAGCAAGAGAAATTTTACTTTCTGCAAAAGACGATGCAAATGAAATTATAAAAGAAATTGAGCACTCTTCAAATACAAAAGAATCTAATAAACTTAGAAATAAATTAAATGAAAAGATTAGTAATTTAAATGTTGTAAATACTAATAATCATCCCTCTTCAAAAAAATTAAATGTTGAAGATTTAAAACTTGGAATGCAAGTTTTTGTTAATAAAATAAGTCAAGAAGGAACTATTTTATCAATATCCAAAGATAAAAAAATACAAGTTGCTCTTCCTCTTGGAAAAATGTTTTTTGAAGTAAACGATTTAGAATTAAGAACTTCAAAAAAATTAGAAACTTCTACAAAAAAAGATTACTCATCAAGAAAAGAATTTAAAGCAAAAGCAATTTCTTCTGAAATAAATGTAATCGGTCAAAATGTTGATGAAGCTTGTTTTTCAATAGATAAATATTTAGATAATTGTATTTTAAGTGGATTACCTTCTATTAGAATTGTTCATGGAAAAGGAACTGGTGCACTTCGTACAGGAATTCATAAATTTTTAAAGACACATCCTCATGTAAAATCATTTAGAATCGGTACATTTGGTGAAGGTGAAATGGGAGTTACAATTGTTGAATTAAAGTAATAAAAAAACTCAAATTGTTATGAAACAATTTGAGTTTTTTTATTATTAACACTTATAATCTTATAATCTTCTATATTTATAATATCATTTTGTGGAACATTATACTCTCTAAGAAGTCATGTGTATATTACTTTTGCTTTTTCTAATTTTTTGAAATCTTCGGGTTTTATTGTATCTGGTAAATTATTATTGACCTTAGACTTATCTAAAACATATTTAACAAATTCTGCACAATAAAACGATTTATCGTATTTTAATCTAATATGAATTCCTGCTGCAAACAATCCTAAAATATTAAATGTATAGTCTTTTCTATGATCTTGAATATCTGAAATTATTTTTCTTAGTTTTTCATATTTTTCATCTTCAATTTGAATTGCATATACTTTACTTACTGTATTCTTGAATCTTTTGAAAGTTCCATCATCAATATGTTCATGAACAAATCCGCCTATAAATGGGTTATATGGATTTAACCTTCCAAAACTATACATTCTTTCAAGCTCTATATCTAAAGCTATAGATACATGTGCAAATTCATTTCCAGTAAAAGATTTTATTATTCTAGAAAGCATTGTTCCTGTATAAGTTAAAACGATATATATTTCTTTCATTTTCCTCAATCCTTTTGTAATTTATTTAAGTTATACATATTATAACACAGTATATGAGAAAAACATATTAATATTATATTAAAATTATTTTTCGTTTAATATAATTTTCATTTCCTCTTGTCTTTTAACTTTTTTTGTTGTAGTTTTTATAAGCTCTTCACCGCTTACAATTAAATGTTGTATATGTTTATATCTTGGAAATGTTGTATTTAATTTTTTTATTTCATTCCAAATAATTTGATATAATTCATCTTCACTTTTTCCATTATATTTTTCTTTTGCAACTTCCTTACTATAAACTACTTTTACAGATAATTTTACATCTGTTTTATCGTTTTTATCTGGCAAGCCAAATACCATAGATTCTTCTACTAATTCAATTCTATTTACTAATGTTTCTAATTCTTCTGGAAATACTTTTTTACCATTTTTTAAAACTATTAGATTTTTATTTCTTCCAGTTATAAATAATCTTCCTTCTAAGTCAAAATATCCTAAGTCTCCTGTATAAAACCAACCATCTTTTAAAACTTCATTTGTTATTTCTGGCATTTCATAATATCCTAGCATAACATTAGGACCTTTTACTCTTATTTCTCCTATTCCCTTTTCGTCTTTATTTACTATTTCAACAGTATTATTTATCATTGGAACTCCAACAGAACCATTTTTTAATACTTTATAGTTTTCTGCACATATTACTGGAGATGTTTCGCTTAATCCATAACCTTGAAGTGTTGTTACTCCTAAATCATTAAATCCTTTTGAAATTGCAGGATCTGCTGGTGCACCACCTGAAATTACAAGTCTTAATTCTCCACCTAATGCATCTAAAATTTGTTTAAATAATTTTCTTCTTATATCAATATGAAGTTTTAATAAAATATTACTAATTTTTACAGCTGTTTTTATTAATTTTGTTTTTCCTTGTTTTTCAATTTCTTTCATTATTGTTTTATAAATTGCTTCAACAAGAACTGGAACTCCAACAAATACAGATACTTTATATTCATTTAAGTTTTGTTTTATATATCTTAATCCATCTGGAAAAGTTGTTTTTACCCCACAGGCAAGCATCATAATTAAACAAGTTGAACCAAATATATGGTGAAGTGGTAAAAATGCTATATTAACATCTGTAGGTCTAATATCTTCTACTGATTGAAGTGCATATATATTTGATGCAATATTTTTTTGTGAAAGCATTACTGCTTTTGATTTAGAAGTTGTTCCAGAAGTAAATAATAATATATTCATTGCATTTTCGTCAATTTCTGCATTTATGAAATCTATTTTATTTTCTTCTATTAATTCTTCACCTTTTTTCATAAGTTCATTAAAACTTCTATATCCACTTAATTCACTCATACAAATATATTCTGTTAAATTTGTATTTCCTACTTTTTTTATTTCTGCTATTTCATCTTTTAATTTTTCATCAAAAATTATAGCATCTGCTTTACTTCTAATTAAAGAACTTTCTAATTCATCATATTGCAAGTCTTTATCTAAAGGAACAGAAACAATTCCTCCAAGTAAATTTGATAGATGGCTAACTACCCATTCATATCTATTTCTTCCTATTACAGCTACTCTTTTTCCCTTAAGATTTAGATTATATAGTGCTGTTCCAAATTTATTAATATCTTCTAATAATCTTTTATAATTTACATTTTCATAACTAACGTCTTTTCCTTCTTTATGTTTTATAACAAATGCAGTATTTTCAGAATATTCTTTAGCTGAATTATAAATAATCTCTTTTATATTATTAAATTCTTTTACATCAAATATTTTCTCATTTTTCATACTTTTCTCCTTAAATTTACATGCTTTTATTTAGTTTTAAAGCATGCAATTATAATTTAATACTGGATTCTATAATATATATTATCCTATATAACTATTTATATCATAAAAAGTACAAAAAAACATTAGACTAGTTGGTCAGTACAAAATAATATGTTATTAATTTTTATTTTATCTAAAGTCAAAAACTAGATATGGCAATATTTTCCACATCTAGTTTCTCATTATCTTATTTAAAAATATTTTTATATCTACTTACTATAACTTAAATTCCCATTATATTATATCCACTATCTGCATAAATTACTTGACCTGTAATTGCGTCTGACATGCCACTTAATAAAAATGTTGCAACATTTCCAACTTGAACTGTTGTTACGTTTCTGTGTAGTGGCGCTTTTTCTTCAACAACAGTTAAAATTGAAGAAAAATCTTTAATTCCTTTTGCAGATAATGTTTTTATTGGTCCAGCAGATAAAGCATTTACTCTTATTCCTTCTTTTCCTAAGTTCTCTGCTAAATATCTAACACTTGACTCTAATGCAGCTTTAGCAATTCCCATTACATTATAGCCTTGTAAAACTTTTGTTGACCCATGATAAGTTAATGTTACTAAACTTGCATTTTCGTTAAGCATATCTAATTCTTTTGCCATTCTTGCTGCCAATACAAATGAATATGCACTTACATCATTTGCATGATTAAATCCTTCTCTACTTGTAAAAATAAAATCATTGTGTAAATCTTCAGTATTAGCATGTGCAATTGCATGAACTAATCCATCAATTTTTCCATTTTCTTCTTTTATTTTTGTAAATGCTTCTTTTACAAGTTCATCTTCAGAAGCACCATTTAAAACATATGCTTTGCTTCCTTCAAATTCACTTATAAGTTCTTCTATTTTGTCTTTATTTTCTTCTCCCATATATGTAAATATTAGCTTTGCTCCATTATCATAAGCAGCTTTGGCTATTCCAAATGCAATACTCCATTTATTTCTAATTCCCATTATTAATATTTTTTTATTTTCTAATAACATATTTTCCTCCAAATTTAATTTATTTATAATTTTCTTTTAAACATTTAAATCTACAAATTCACCTATATTTCTAAATTTTTGATATCTTTCTTCTACAATTTCATTTTCAGATTTAGTTTGTAATTCTGAAACAGATTTTATAATTTCCTTTTTCAAACTTTTACAAATTTTATGAAATGCATCTTCATCGTTTGTTTCTTTTATTATTTTATCAATTACGTTTAAATCATACAAATCTTTTGCTGTTAATCTCATCTTTTCTGCAGCCTCCTTTACTCTTGATGAATCTTTCCATAAAATACTACTATATCCTTCTGGTGATAAAATAGAATATATTGCATTTTCTAACATAAATATTTTATTTCCAACACTAATTGCTAAAGCTCCTCCACTTGAGCCTTCTCCAATTACTATTGCTATAACTGGTACTTTTAATTTTGCCATTTCAAACATAGATTTGGCAATAGCTTCACCTTGCCCTCTTTCTTCTGCACCAATTCCAGGATAAGCTCCTTTTGTATCAACAAAAGTAATTATTGGTCTTTTAAATTTTTCAGCTTGTTTCATAAATCTTATTGCTTTTCTATAGCTTTCTGGATTTGGCATTCCAAAGTTTCTTTCTATATTTTCTTTAGTTGTTCTCCCCTTTTGCTCAGCTATAATTGTATAATTTTGCTCACCAATTTTTGCCAAACCACATACTATAGATTTATCATCTTTAAAATTTCTATCACCATGAAGTTCAATAAATTCATCAAAAATATTTTCTATATATTCTAGTGCAGTTTTTCTTTTTGGATTTCTTGCAATTTCAACTCTTTCCCATGCAGTTAAACTCATTTTTCTCACCTCTTATTTATGATATTTAATCAATTTTGAAAGTGTATCTTTCAAATCTTTTCTTTGAACAATTTTATCAATAAATCCGTGTTCTAACAAAAATTCTGATGTTTGGAATCCTTCTGGAAGTTTTTCTCCAATTGTTTGTTCAATAACTCTTTGACCAGCAAATCCTATCATAGCTTTTGGCTCTGCAAGCACAATGTCGCCTAAACTTGCAAAAGAAGCCGTTACACCACCATATGTAGGATCTGTTAGAACAGAAATGTATAAAAGACCTGCTTCATCTAATTTAGTTAGAGCTGCTGTTGTTTTTGCCATCTGCATTAAAGAAATAATTCCTTCTTGCATTCTTGCTCCACCAGAAACACAGAATATTATAATTGGAAGTTTTCTTTGGATTGCTTGTTCTATTGCATACGTAATCTTTTCTCCAACAACACTTCCCATGCTTCCCATCATAAATCCACTATCCATTATGCATATTACAGTATCTTCTCCATTAATTTTTCCTGTTCCACAAGCTACAGCCTCTTCTAGTCCTGTTTTTTCTCTTAATACTTTTAATTTTTTACTATAGTCTTCCATATTTAAAGGATTACTTGTTTCTATATTCAAATCAAATCTTTCATATGTTCCTTCATCTACTATTTGTTCTAATCTTCTATTAATATGCATTCTAAAATAATGACCACAATTAGGACAAATATTTAAATTACTCCATAGTGCTTCTTTATAAATTATTTCTTTACACCCATCACATTTTATCCACTTTCCAACAGGTATATCTATTTTACTAGGTTTATTTTTTGCAGATGGTTCTCTTTTCTTTATCTTATCAACAATCATTTTTATACACCTTCTTAAAATAACATTTTCTCTATAAATGATGTATCAAAGTTTCCTCTGATAAAATCTGGATTCTTAATTATTTCAAACAAGAAATCTCTATTTGTTTCAACACCGTCTATTACTAATTCTTCTAATGCTCTTTTCATTTTAGCAATTGCTTCATTTCTTGTGTTTCCAAAAACAATTATTTTTGCAATCATTGAATCATAGTATGGTGGAATTGTATATCCATCATATACGCTAGAATCAATTCTTACACCATTTCCACCTGGTAAATTAAGACCTGTAATTTTTCCTGGACATGGCATAAAATTCTTATTTGGATTTTCAGCATTTATTCTACATTCGATAGAATGACCTTTAAAATTCACATCTTTTTGTTTAAATTTTAATTTTTCGCCTGCTGCTATTTTTATTTGCTCTTTTACGATATCTATTCCTGTACGCATTTCTGTTATAGGATGTTCAACTTGAATTCTAGTATTCATTTCCATAAAATAAAAATTTTTTTCACTATCAACTAAAAATTCTACAGTTCCACAACTTGTGTAACCCGCTACTTTTGCAGCCTTTACTGCAGCATCTCCCATTTTATTTCTTAATTTTTCATCTATTGCAGTAGATGGAGTTTCTTCAATTACTTTTTGATGCTTTCTTTGAATTGAACAATCTCTTTCGCCTAAGTGAATTACATTTCCATGTTCATCTGCTAGAATTTGAATTTCAACATGTCTTGGATTTTTAACAAATTTCTCAATATATATTTCATCATCATTAAAAGATATTTTTGCTTCTTGTTTTACAACATTGTAAGCAGTTTCAAGTTCATCACTATTATTTACAATTCTAATTCCCTTTCCACCGCCACCTGCTGCTGCTTTAAGCATTATTGGATAACCAATTTTTTCTGCAATCATTATTGCATCTTTTAATCCTTTTATACTGCCTTCTGAACCTGGTATTACAGGAACTCCTGCTTTTTTCATCATTTCTTTTGAATTGGATTTATTTCCAAGCATATCTATTACTTCACTTGTTGGACCAATAAATTTTATATTTGATTCTTTACATATTCTCGCAAACTGTGAATTTTCTGATAAAAATCCAAATCCTGGATGAATACTATCACTTCCAGTTATATAAGCGGCTTCAATTATATTTTTTATATTTAAATAGCTTTTATTAGATGCAGCAGGACCTATACAAATAGCTTCATCTGCAAGTCTTGTATGTAATGCATCTTTGTCTGCTTCTGAATAAATTGCTACTGTTTTTATATTCATTTCTTTGCAAGCTCTTATAATACGAACTGCTATTTCTCCACGGTTGGCTATTAATATTTTATTCACCTTTTACCTCCTTAAACTACTGCAAAAGTTAACTCTCCCTTTGCTGCAACTTTTCCATCAACTGTTGCTAAGGCTTCTCCAACTCCAATTGGACCTTTTCTTTTTATTATTTTTACTTCAAGTTTTAATCTATCACCTGGAACAACCATTTTCTTAAATTTCATTTTTTCAATTCCACCAAATAAAGCATTTTTTCCTTTATTCTCTTCCATTGAAAGTATTGCTACTGCACCTGCTTGTGCTAAACTTTCTGTTATTAAAACACCTGGCATAATAGGATTTCCTGGGAAATGCCCTTTAAAATACCATTCGCTTTCATCAACATTTTTATAGGCTATACAACTTTCTCCTGGAATATATTCTTCAACTTCATCAATCATTAAAAATGGTTCTCTTTGAGGTATAATATTTTTAATTTCTTCTTTATTTAACATTTCTTTCTCCTTTATTTTTGTTTTATTGGAAGTCAATATTAAAATATTGACATACTTAGTATGTAACAGCTAAAGCTTAACATACTAAGCAATCCTAAATAAAGGTTTTCCATAATCAACTGCTTCTCCATCTTTTACGAAGATTTCAGTAATTTTGCCTTCAAATTCAGATTCAATTTCATTCATTAATTTCATAGCTTCTATTATGCAAAGTACTGTTCCTTTTTTTACACTACTTCCTATTTCCACAAAAGGTTCACTGTCAGGAGATGGTTTCATATAAAAAGTTCCAATCATTGGAGATTTTACAATATTACCTTCTTCTTTTTTCTCTTCTGTTTCTTTAGAAATTGTACTATTGCTATGAGAATCCTCTACTGTTATAGGTTCTTCTACGTTTGTTACTACAACTTGTTTTGAAGTATTTTTTTCCATTTTAATTTTAATACCATCTGGAAATTCTATATCAAGTGATGTTAATTTTGAATTTCCCATATCGTCCATTAATTGTTTTATTTTTTCATATTCCATGAAAAGGTTCCTCCTAATCAATATATTTTTTTAATATTATACTGCTATTGTGACCACCAAATCCTAATGAATTAGACATTACAATATTTAAATCTTTTTTTACTGGCTCGTTTGGCACAATATCTAAATCACATTCTTCGTCTTTTTCTTTATAATTAATTGTTGGTGGTACTAATCCATTTTCTAAGGATTTTGTGCATATAATTGCTTCAATAGCTCCTGCAGCTCCTAGTAAATGTCCTGTATTTCCTTTAGTTGAACTAACTTTTACATTTTTGCTATCTTCTCCAAATAGTAGTTTAATTGCTTTTGTTTCTGTACTATCATTTAAATGAGTGGATGTACCATGCGCATTTATATAATCTATATCTTTTGGTGCTATATTAGCATCTTTTAAAGCTCTTTCCATTGCTCTTGCTGCACCTGTTCCTTCAGGATCTGGTGATGTAATGTGGTATGCGTCTGAAGTAGCTCCATATCCAATTACTTCTGCATAAATTTTAGCACCTCTTTTTTTAGCATGTTCTAATTCTTCTAAAACTAAAACACCAGCACCTTCTCCCATTACAAATCCACTTCTTTCTTTGTCAAATGGAATACTAGCTCTATTCTTATCTTCTCCTGTACATAATGCTTTCATATTTTCAAATCCAGCTATTCCTAATTCGCAAATTGCAGCTTCTGTTCCACCAGCCAAAATAACATCTTCATATCCAGATTTTATGTTTCTATACGCTTCACCAATTGAATGTGTAGAAGAAGCACAAGCAGTTACTATAGAAATAGATTCACCTTTTAATTTTAAATCCATAGCAACATTACCTGCTGGCATATTAGCAATTGCCATTGGTATAAACATTGGAGAAATTCTATTAGCTCCTTTTTCAAATTTTGTTTGACATTGATTTTCAATTGTAATAAGTCCACCAATTCCAGAACCAATAAAAATACCAACGTTATTAAAATCTGTATTTTCTTCTGTAATTCCACTATTTTTTAAAGCTTCTCTTGCAGCAATTATAGCAAATTGTGAACTTCTATCTAATCTTTTTGATTGTTTAACATCTAAATATTTTGAAGCATCATATTCTTTAACTTCTGCTGCTAATTTTGTTTTCAAATTACTATTATCAAATAATGTAATATTATCGATTCCACATTCACAATTTTCAACTGAATTCCAAGTGCTTGAAACATCATTTCCAATTGGATTTATTGTTCCTAGACCTGTTATTACTACTCTTTTTTCCATCTTAATTTCTCCCTTTCTTTTTAAAGTAAATTATTACATCAACATTCCGCCATCAACATTAATTGTCTGACCTGTAATATAGCTACTATCACTTGATGCCAAAAATTTAACTACATTTGCAACATCTTCTGCTGTTCCTTCTCTTTTTAAAGGAACTTGTTCTAATATTTTTTCTTTAGTTTCATCTTTTAGAACATTGGTCATATCAGTCTGAATAAAACCAGGTGCAATAGCATTTACTAAAATATTTCTACTTGCAAGTTCTTTTGCTAAGCTTTTTGTAAATCCTATAATTCCTGCTTTAGAAGCTGCATAATTTGATTGTCCTGCGTTTCCTGAAATTCCAACAACTGATGCAAGATTTATAATTCTTCCACTTCTTGCTTTCATCATATATGATGCTACATTTTTACTCATATTAAATGTTCCACATAAATTAACATCTATAACACTTCTAAAATCTTCTTCTTTCATTCTAAGTAATAATGTATCTTTTGTTATTCCTGCATTATTTACTAATACATCAATTTTTTCGAATTCTTCTATTGTTTGTTTAGCTATTCTTTCAGCATCTTCAAATTTAGATACATCACCTTCAACAATTAAACATTTAACATTATAGCTTTCAATTTCTTCTTTTATTTTTATAACTTCTTCATTTTGTTTTCTACAATTTAAAGAAATATCATATCCTTCTTTTGCTAAAGTAATTGCAATTTGTTTTCCAATTCCACGAGATGCTCCTGTAATTAAAGCAACTTTATTCATTTTATACCTCCACAAAATTGTTATTTAATTTTACTTAATGTATTTTTATAACTTTCAATATCGTTAATATTAAAAACATTCAAATTTCTATCAATTTTTTTCACAAATCCTGATAATGTTTTTCCCGGTCCAATTTCAACAAAAGTATCTACTCCCATGTCTATCATTGTTCTTAAAGATTGTTCAAATCTTACAGGATTAATTATGTGTTTTGATAAAATATCTTTTACATCATCATTTTCCAAATATTCTTTTCCATCAATATTTTTTATAACTTTTGATTCAAAAGAATTAATTTGTACATTTTCAAGTTTCTTTTTTAACTCTTTTGATGCATTTTCTAACATCTTTGTATGAAATGGTCCTGAAGTTTTAAGCTCTAAAGCTCTTTTAGCACCAAGTGCTTTTAACTTTTCAATTGCTTCATCTACAGCTATTTTTTCTCCTGAAATAACTATTTGCCCTGGACAATTGAAATTAGCTGGTGCAACAAATCCAGATGTTATTTCATTACATACACTTGAAACAGATTCTTCATCAAGACCTAAAATTGCTGCCATACTCCATGTTCTTTCTGGACATAAATTTTGCATTAATTCTCCTCTTGTTTTAACAGTTTTTATACCATCTTCAAAAGAAATTGCACCACTATTTATTAATGCTGCATATTCTCCTAAACTTAATCCACATGAAGCAAAACATTTAATATTTTCTTTATTTAATAATTCTAATATTGCTAAACTCATTGTTAATATACATATTTGAGTATTTTTTGTTTGACTCAAGATTTCTTCTTGAGAGTTAAATGTAATATCAGCAACGTCGACTCCTGTAAGTGTTTTAACTTTTTCATATACATTTCTGTATTCCTCATATTCGTCATATAAATCTTTTCCCATGCCAACACATTGTGCACCTTGACCTGGAAATAAAAATCCTATTTTCATCTTTTTTCTCCTAAACTTAAATTTTTATATTATGTTTTATAACTATTTGTTCAAAATCATTGCAAAATTGACTTATAACCTCATAATTATTAACTTTTATATCAAATTCATTTTTTATTGATGTTGATATATTTTTTATTTCTTCTGCAACTTCATTTTGATTTGTATTTATTCCAATTCCTATAACTAAATTTTTTACTATATTTCCTTGAAGTTTTGTTTCTGTTAGTATTCCACCAACTTTTTTATTATTTATAATAAGATCATTTGGCAATTTTATATCAATATCTATTTTATATATTTTTTTAAACACAGCTACTAAGCATTCTGCGATTTCATATGTTAAATTGTCTAATTTTTTAATATCACAATTTGGAAAAATCACAAGTGAAAAAGCAATATTATTATTTTTTTCTGTATGCCAAACTCTTCCGTGAGTTCCTATTGCTTGGCTTTGAATATCTGCAATAATTAGACTTCCATTTTCTATGTTATTTTTCTCTATTCTTCTCCAAATTTCTTTTTGAGTAGAATCAATAGTTTCATAATAAATAATATTTTGTCCTATGATTTTGGTATTTAAATTTTTTAAATCAATTTTATTCAACAGTTTTTATCTCCTCTTGTCTTTTAATTTTTGATGTTGTTGTTTTTATTAAAGGTTCTTCTGAAAGTACTATTCCTCTTATAGCCTTATATGGTGGCATTGTATTATTTATTTCTTTTATTCTTTTATTTAAAGCATCATATATTTCTTTATCTGTTTCAACTTTATAAGCTGTTTTTACAATATCTTTATCATAAACAATTTTTACATAGATTTTTATATCATCTTTATCTTTTTTATTTGACTTACCAAAAATAAAAGATTCTTTTACACCTTCAATTCTATTTACTAGGCTTTCCATTTCTTCTGGGAAAATATTTTTACCATTTTTAAGAACAATAACACTTTTCTTTCTACCTCTAATAAAAATATATCCATCATTATCTATGCTAGCCAAATCTCCTGTATAAAACCAATTGTCTATTAATACTTCTTTAGTTGCTTCTTCATTTTGGTAATATCCCATCATTATGTTTGGACCTTTTACAACTAATTCTCCAATACCTTCTTCATTTGCATTTTCAATTTTAGCTTCCACATGTGGAAGTGCTTTTCCAATTGAACCAATTCTAAATTCTGTATTTGTTTCAACACCAATAACTGGTGAAGTTTCTGTTAATCCATAACCTTGACAAAGATTTATTCCCCAATTTCTAAATCCTTGTTCAACATTTTTATCTAAAGCTGCTGCTCCACTTATAAACAATTTTATATGTCCACCAAATATTTGATGAATTTCCTTGAAAACTTCCTTCTTCTCTTCCATACTAGAAGTTTTATATTTTTCTTCTAGCTCTCTGACCTTTTCCAATTTGCCTTCTTTGTCTAATTTTTTAATAATATTTTTATAAGTATTTTCATAAATTGCAGGAACAAATGATGCAAATGTTATTTCATATTCATTTAAATTTTCTAATATATGTCTTATTCCATCACAAAATGATGTTTGACATCCTCTATATAATGAAAATAAAAATCCTACAGTGCATTCAAAAACATGATGTAATGGTAAGAAAGATAATATTCTATCGCTTGAATCTATATCAAGAACAGTTGCTATATCCATTAAATTTGAACATAAATTTCTATGAGATAAAGCTACAACTTTTGATTCTGAAGTTGTTCCAGAAGTAAATAGCATTATATTCATTTCTTCAGGATTTATTGTACTATCTAAAAATTCTCTATTTCCATTTTTTAATAACACGTTTCCTATTTCTATAAGTTCTGATTGTGAATAAATTCCATTTGAATGTGTTTTTGAATCCATTGAAATTAAATGTTTTAATTTTCCTGTACCTTCTAAAACCATTTTCTTTAATTTATCTTGATATTTTCCAGAATAGAAAATGGCTTCAACCTCGGAACGCTCAATTAATCTTTTTAATTCATTTTCAGGAAGTGATTTGTCAAGAGGAACTACAATTCCAGTTCCACAAGCTACTGCTAAATAAGCTATTTCCCATTCAAATCGATTTTCACCAATTACGGCAATTCTTTTTCCTTTTAAATTTAAACTAATTAATGCTGTTCCTAATGCATCAACCATATCTCTTACTTCTTTATGTGTATAAATTTTATATTCATTTTCTTTTATTCTTATTTTATATGCTGGTCTTTCCCCATATTGCATGCCAGTCTTTTTTAACATGTCTTTTAAATCTGTAATTTCTATGCATTTATTCATATATAATCAAACTCCTATATATTTTCTATTACTATAAGAAAATATATCATAATTTTTTCAAAAATTAATTATACTGACCGGTCAAAACCATAGACTAAGTGGTCAAAAAATTATGATTTTTCAAAACAATATTTATATTATAGAAGGTGCAGAGTGCCTTCCTATAAAATAAAAGGAGGTTCCTATTAGGAACCTCTTTGTTCAAGTACTTTTTTATTTTTTGCAAAAATTTCAGAAACTGAAATTTCATTAAAATTAGGATCATAAAAGACTGTATGATTTTTAAAATCAACATAATACCAATTTGGTCTTTTTACCTCTTTTTTTATCTCTGTTTTTTTATAAATCAGGCAACATGATCCTCCGTCGCTACCTGAGTGCATCCGTGTATCTTCTTTCTTATTTCTTCTCAGTAACTTCAAAATCCATTTGAACATAATTTCACTCCCTATGTTATTAAACACAAAACAGTTAACAGTAACAATTACCGAAGTACTCTTTAATATTATACATGAAAATCATGTATAGGTCAACATAACGCCTAACCTTTAGAATCTTTTCTCTCATAAATACAACCTACTACAATAATTATCATTATACTTAATCCAATAAATGTGAATATAAAAGTTCCTATTCCTCCTGTTACTGGTAGTTGAAATCCAGATTTGTTTTCTACTTGTAGTTTTACTATTGGAATTGATATTTTGTTTTCACCTTCTCCATATTCTTTTGTTCCCATTTGAGCTAGCACTAAATCATTTTTACTTTTATCAATAACATTCCATGTTATTGTTCCTAATTCATCACATGTTGCTGTTATCTCGATTTCTATTTCTTGTTTTAATTTATTATAACCCTCTGGTGATTTTGTTTCTTTTAAATAATATGTTCCTGCTCCTAAACTACTATATAAACCTTTTCCTAATTCATCTGTGTTTATTGTTGCAATTAGTTTTCTATCTTTGACTGTGTTTGGTTCATCATATATTTCAAATTCTGCTCCACCTAAATATTTTAATTGTTCTTGCACCTCTAAATCTTCTAGTGTATTTTGATTTTCTATACTATTATTATTTTCTCTTAATGTCATTTCTGCTATTTTAATTAGTTCTAAGTTAATTGTATATGTATAAGTAGTCTGTAGCGTTGTCTCTGTTATTTTTTCATTATGGTATGGATCATTTGAATATTTTATGTATGCTTCATTTATGTTTGGTGTATTTCCTACTTCACATTTTTCATTTAATTTGGCATTATATCTTACAATCACATCTTGACCAGGTGTTACAACTTCATCTTTTATTTGACCTATTAAATCATTTATCTCGATTAAAATTAATGTTTTTCCATATTGCTCTTCTTTATAACTTTTCGGATACTCTTTTCCTTCTTCTTCAAAATAATTTTTATATTCTGCATAATTTTCAGCAGTAATTACTACATCTTTTATTGTATAGTTTTCTACTGTTTCTGTTTTATTATCTTCGCTAGTTTCTTCATTTTCTTTTATTACTTTTTCTCTTTGTTTTGGATACTCATTCTCTCCTAAAAATACTTTTACAGAATCTCTATCATAGTCAAATCCTTTTGCTAAAATATCTACTATTTCAAATTTATATGTACTATATCCATCTGGGTCTGGAATATTAGATTTTAATTCAAATTGTATGTCATAATCTTTTGCATTATAAGTTTCAGATGGTACCTTATATGTTGCTGTATTTCTTTTTTCATCTTCTATGTATTGTGCTGGATTTTCTTCACTTGTACCTGTTCCATTTACTAATGTTTTTATATTATTTCCTTTTACTTTTTTACTCAATGTTGGTTTTGTTGATTTTGGTTCCATTGTTACATCTTGTACTACATCTATTAGATATCTACTATATGCGTCATCTTTTTCGTTTGCTTTTGCATCTATTACTAAGTAATATCCTGGTTTTAAGTATTGTATTTTATAGTTTTCATCTACTACATTTCCTGTTTCGTCTTTTTCTTCTACTAATGTATATGTTCCTTTCGTAATTTCTATCTTATTATCTAAAATATATTTTCCAACTATATCTGTAAAATTCCTAATTACTTCTCCATCATCTGGCATTCCCTGTAATACTTTGGCTACATCTTCTGCTGTTTGGCAATCTTTATATAATTTTTCGTCCTCATCTTTATCATTTTCACTAATCTTTAGTAATTCTATTATTCTATCTCCATGTGTTTTTCTTTGTGTCTCTCCTTGGTCTGTTATTACTTCTTTTTGTAATTCTTCTCCCCATTCTATGTTTGATAATATTGGAACTTTTACTACTTTTTCTTTGCCGTTTTCATCTAATACTGGATTTCCATCTTTATCTAAAATTTTTTCTTCTTTTTCGTAATAATCTCCTTTAAATATTTGATATGAATTATATGTATGTCCATCTCTATCATTATCAACTGTTATTGTATATTCTTTATCCCATTTTGCATATAGTGTTATATCTTGTGTTGGTATATATTCTACATTTGCAACTTTTTTTGTACATTCTGCATCTAGATACCAGCCACCAAAACTATATCCTTCTCTTGTTGGCTCATAGCTTGTACTTTCTTTTTCCCATATTGCATATAAATCTATGACTTCGCCTGCTTTATTGGTTAAATTTATTACTTCTTCTCTGTCTTCATAACTTGTTCCTGTTCCATCTTCTTTTGTATTCCAATTTTTAAATTTGTATTTTACATTTTCTTCTTTATTTTTACTTCCTTCATAATTATGATTATAAGTTATTAGATAATTTCTCTCATATTCATCTAAGTTCAAATTTTTAGATTCATCATATTTATGAATACTATCTTCTACTTTTCCACTTGTTGCTCCATTTCCATTATATTTTATTGTATAACTAATTGGCTCAAAAATTTCTTCTGCTTCTCCTATATTTCCAACTAAATCCACTGCTGCAATGTAGACATATTGATTATTATATAAATTGTCTATTGTAAATGTTCCAGTACCTGTTGTTTTATCACTTACTAGTATACTGTTTTCTTCTGTTATAACAGGATTATCTATTTTGGTATCACTAATTAAATATCTATAACTTACGACTCCTGAACCTTCTCCTAAAGTACTATGTTTATCATTTGCATTTATTGTAATTATATTTCTATCTATACTTGCAGATAGTATTGTTGGAGCAGTATTATCTATTTTGTTTATTACAATATCTTTTGTTGAAATGTTTCCTAGCTCATCTTTATATATTACTATTGCTGTTTTGGGACTATATGCATCTCCAACAAATTTATAAGTTCTTGTATAATTTTCTCCATCTTTTGTTGCTAATGCATAATCTTTTGTATCATTAAAAGCTATTGATACATTTCCAATTCCTTTATCTGTTGCACTAAATGTGAAATTCTTTGATTTTGCCCATTCTCCACCAACTTCATCTGGTGTTGTTATTGTTGGAGCTATTGTATCTATTCTTTTAATTATAAAATCTTTCTCTATTGTATTTTCACATGCATCTGTTACTATTGCTTTAAAATTTCTACCTTTTAGTCCTGCTTCAATTTCTGGTGTACATGATATTGAATATTGTCCATTTTTTACTGTTGTTTCACCTTCAAATACTACATTTTCTTCATCATCTAATATTTTTACATTTACTGTATTACAATAATTTTCTGTTCCTTTAACTATAATCGGTTTTGTTCTACTCCAATCTGTTAATTCTTCATTATTTTCCATTGTTATACTTGATATTGTTGGTTTTATTGGATCTGGTGAAACATTAAATCCTGCCAATATTGAACTTATTCCTCCATTTAAGTTAACTTCAATTCTTATATATGAACCATAAATTGTTTTCCATGTTGATTTAAAAGTTGCCGTTGAAGTAAAACTAATATTAGTTCCTCCAGTTTTTCCACTTGTTAAGCGAGTATTCGTTGACTGAAACGGATTTCCAACATTTCTTAATCCACTTGTTGAATTATATGTTGCTCCGTTTTTTAACTGAAAATTCGTTACAATTGTATACGATGCTGGTGCCTTAGAATTGTTTGTAATTGTATGTTTTACAATTCCATATTCATTTTGGCATATATCACAAAATATTTCATTGTTACCATTTATACGCAATGAATGTTTAACACTTGTATAATTATAACCGCATTTTGCACATTTACCTAAATTTTTACAATCTATTATTTGTCCATTTGATTTGCGACATCTTTCTGTAACTGCATTATATAATTTTCCATTTCCATATGAATACAAATAATATGAATGTACTATTTGATCACCACAAATTTTACAACATAACGAATGAACAATATTGTTCCAAGCAATGTAATATGTTTTTCCATCCCATACACAAGGTTTATATCCAATATATGAATATCCACATGAACATGTATCTGTATAATAGTTTTCTTTATGACATTGTGCTGTACTTGTGCTTGCCCATGATCTTGTATAAGTATGTGTTTTTTCATTGTTCTTTTCACCACAAACTGTACATTCTTCCCAATGCTTTGTTTCATTAAACATAGTTTTAAATAAATGACTATGTTCAAAATCCTTACCTTTTTCTAGATATGTTACATCTATTGTTGTTACTTCACTAGCAACATTTGAATTAGATATAGAATTTTGTATTTGCTCTGAAAATACTATTGCTTGTTTTCTTATCTTTTCAATAAATTCAACTTCATGTACTTTATCTGAAAATAAAAACATAAAAATTATTGCTAAAATTGCAATAAACGTAACTATCAATATTTTAGAAATCACCTTTTTTCTTTTACTACTATGTCTTAATCTTGATTTCATTTAAATATCTTCTCCTTTTTATTTCAAAAATTATTATTAAGTATACAACTTAATAATAATTAAAAAATCTACAAAGTACTTGATACTGTAAATAAATATTCATTTTAATGATTCATTTTTTACTAAATCTTCCAATCTTGAATTTGCCAGATTTTGTGGTAAAATGAGTATAAATCATATTATTAAGTTGTATACTTAATAGTAAAATTCTAGTTTTTTCAACGCTTTGAAGTATTTTATCTTTTGCATTTCATTTGCATATCTTTTAAATAACATTCTCACATATACGTAATTAAAATATACTTTTGTGCTATAAAAAAAGAATTCTACAATTTTTTATTAATTGTAAAATTCTTTTTTATTTATAGGAGAATCCTGTGAACACTTCAGTAAATTTTTTTGTTTAGATGTTGTTCACAGTCATTCTTTCATAAGTTTATATTTTTTTCTTATTTGATTTTAAACAATTACTTGCAACTAACATTATACTTAGTCCAACTACTGTAAATATTATTGTTCCCATTCCACCTGTTGATGGCAATTGAAATCCTGAAGTGTTTTCTACTTGTAGTTTTATTTCTGGAATTGTAGTTTCTTCTTTTTCTACTATTTGTACTAAGATTAAATTATTGTTTGTTTTATCTTCTACACTCCATGTTATTGTTCCTAATTCATCACATGTTGCGCTTACTTCAATTACTATTTCTTCTCTTAATTTGTTATAACCCTCTGGTGCTTCTATTTCTTTTAAATAATATGTTCCTGCACCTAAACTACTATATAAAGTCTTTCCTAATTCATCTGTTGTTATTGTTGTGATTGGCTCTCTTTCTCCAACTGTATCTGGCTCACTATATATTTCAAACTCTGCGCCTTCTAAGTATTCCATTACATCTGTTTCAGATTTTAATTCTGCTATTTTGCTTAATTCTAAATCAATTGTATATGTATATGTAGTTTGCGTTGTTGTTTGTGTTATTTGAGCATTATTATATGGATTGTTTGAATATTTTAAGTATGCTTCGTTTATATTTGGAGTATTTCCAACTTCACCATTTCCATTTAATTTTGCATTATATGTAACTATCACATCTTGTGCTTTTTGTACAATTCCTTCTTTTAATTGTTCTACTAAATTATTTATTTCGATTAAAATTAATGTTTTTCCATATTGTGATTCTTTGAATCCTTCTGGATACTCTTTTCCTTCTTCTTCAAAGTAGTTCTTATATGTTTCATAATTTGATTCTGTAATTACTACATCTCTTACAGTGTAATTATTTACTGTTTCTCCAGATTCATTTATTCTTGTTTTTGGATATTCAGAACTTCCCAACATTACTTTTACTGAATTTCTGTCATAATCAAAACCTTTTGCTAATATATCTACTATCTCAAATTTGTAAGTACTATATCCATCTGGATTTGGTATATATGATTTTAATTCAAATTCTATATCATAATCTTCTGCATTATATATTTTAGACTCTTCCTTATATGTTGCTGTATTTCTTTTATCATCTACAACATATGATTCATCTACTAATGTTTTAAGATTATTCCCAATTACCTTTTTATTTAATTTTGGAGTTGATGTTTTTGGTTCCATTGTTACATTTTGGACTACATCTATTAGATATCTACTATATGCATCATCTTTTGGATTTGCTTCTGCATCTATTACAATATAATATCCTGGGTCTAAATATGTTATTTTATAATTTTTATCTATTACATTTCCTGTTTCGTCTTTTTCTTCTACTACAGTATTTGTTCCTTTCGTAATTTCTATATTATTATCTAAAATATATTTTCCAACTACATCTGTAAATTCTCTTATCACATCTCCATCATTATCATTTCCTTGTAGTACTCTTGCCACATCATCTGCTGTTTCACAATCTTTATACAAATCTGGATTTTTTTCTTTTAATAATTCGATTATTTTATCTCCATGTGTTTTACCATTTTCAACTTCTTTTTTTAGTTCTGCTCCCCATTCTATATTTGATAATATTGGTGTTTTATTTCCTTCTTCATCTACTTTTTCTGAATAGTCTCCTTGAAATACTTGATATGAATTATATGTATGTCCAAAATTTTCATTGTCTACTGTTATTGTATAAGTCTCTTTTGGAATTGATTTTCCATAAACTTTTATTGTGCTCTCTCCTGCTATTCCATTTTCTACTTTTGTTGTATAAGTTACATCTGTATACCATCCATCTACTGTATATCCTTCTTGCACATTATCCATTTTTGATGGGTTTATAAGTTTATATGAACCATATGGCACACAATAAGCTGTATCTTTTAATTCTCCATCTACGTAATATTCTATTGGAGTTCCTGTATAGGGTAGTCCAGCTCCTAATCCCCAATCAGCTTTATATGCAATTGTAAATGGTGAAGTTATAGTACTATCTATTTCTATCCATACGTGATCAGTAGAATTATTTCCTCTAGTCCCAAAACAATATGAATATTCTGCTATTCCAGTTTTACTAAATGGATTATTAGCATTTGTACTGTTTGCATTTCCTTTTAAAACACATATTATTGGTATTCCAGCTTGCAAATAAAACTTATTATATCCAGAATATATAGCCCAACCTTCACCAGCATCTAAATCTGACAATTTAGTTACACCTTTAAAGGGTTGCTCATATTCAGATTCTCCACAATGTCCAGATATATAAAAATGAAATTCAATATTAGTTATACCATTATTGGCAAAACTTGTAATACCTATTTCTTTAGTATTCAATCCCCAAGGATAACTTTTATTATTAGTCCAAATATAAATTCTCATATCAAGCCATACGTTTTCTCCATTACTATCTATAGTTCTTGCAGCATTTGAATAATCTATATATTCTGATTTACTTGTGTTGTTACTTGTATAATAATAAATATTATTAGTTATATTACTATTAATTTTATTAGATATTTTCACACTTATTCCTGAAGAAATTCTTATAACTTCCGCTGAACTTATATTTCTTATGTATCCATTAGAATATTCTTCTCCAAAATAATCTTTTCCATAAGTACCAACTTCGACAGCAAATACTTCTGTTTTTAAAAACATTATTAAGCTTAATAAAATCATAATAAATAATATCTTCATTAGTTTTGTACTGCTGTTTTTGGGTACATTTTCATTATTTTTATTAAATGATTTCATAATTACAAAATATCTCCTCATTTTATTCTTTCTTTATCAATTAAAGTATAACTTTAATTGATAAAGATGTACATAACTTTTCAATTACATTTTGAACACAAATTCTACTCACTTTTTTCAAAAAATTACTTTAAAATAACAAACAAGGTGGTTCCTAACAGGAACCACCTTGCCAAAGTTTATACTCTTTCTTTATTCAGTTGTTTATCAGCTCTTATCTTATATATTTTCCATAGTAGTCCATATATGCATAGCCCTCAAATGGACTTTTTTCCACTATGCCTGAGCTGCGGATTTTATCCAGTATGTCTTTGTGCCTCAGATGAGCATCATACGTTCTTTCTATTCCAATTTCTATAACACTCTTCAGGTCTCTATCGGTTATGATTTTTTCGCCTAAAACCCTTTCTAAGGATTTGAACCACATTCTTATTATGATTTCTTCTACCTTTTTCAGCTTCCCCTCTTTATCATAGCAGCTTTTATCCGGAACTAAAGCCAAAATTGGCTCATAATCATAAAAGTTTCTTTCATTGTAGAAATCAAGCCAATACCCGTTCTTGCTTAGAAGCAGATTATTTACTCCTATTCGAATGGCTTCCTTGTATTTATCTGCCGGAACATATACAGTTCCATAACCGATAAATGAGTCTACATCGGCTTTTATTCCCAGTTGCATTCCTAAGTTGCTTGCAAAAATCTTTGCCGGCTCACGTCCATTGAACATGAAGCAACACTTGGTTCCATCATCTGCCAGATGCATCTTGGGATTATCTTTTCCTATGAATTTCGGTTTTTCTGAAAAAGCTTTAATAACACTTACTTTGTTTCCATAAGCCTCCCGGATTTTGTTGAAAATAGTGTTGTCTGTAACCTTGATTGATTCAAATGCAAATTCATTTTTGGACATACTTATCCTCCTTATTAAATTAGGTGTAAACTCTTTTTGGTTGCAGTGTTTCTGAATATTAGTCTGTCATGGAAATTTCTCTAAAACCACTTTCCCACTCATTCCAATTGTGGGGTACTCCCACTAAGCTCCTGCACTCGTTTTCTACCATTGCAGGACAGCGGTCTTTAAAATACTGTACTACCTGTCTCTGGCTTGCCAGGGTGTAGATTACAAACCGGCATAATCCTTCTCTGTTTTCAAATCGATATCCGATATGCCTGAAATCCTCTTCTTTGTATAGTTTCTTGATATATGCTCCCATTTGCCCTGTGGCAACATGCTTAGCATTAATATCAATAACATCAACAACGACAGGTCCCTTCTTTCCAAACATTTTCCCAAATAACATAATTTTCCTCCTGTAATAATAAATGAGAAACATACTTGACTACAGTTACACTTTATTAAATTGTCATCCTTATTATTATATCATATTTATTGGTATTTGTCCATTTTATGTAAAGTTCATTTATAAAAATTGATTCACACCAAATTATTTATATTTTTACCAAATATTAATATAGAATATTTTATAGGATTAATATATCTTATTAAATAATTTTTTTTGATTTTTCCTTATATATTCGTTTAAAATAATATCTGCAATTACACAAATTAGCAAAGTAAATAATTTATATAAACTATTATTAGTTATAAATATACTTATAGCAAATATAACTCCAGCTATAATTAATGTATAAAATAGCATATACATCACATTTGTATTTTGTTTCATCATTGTATATTCACTAGTCCAATTAATTTGTGGATTTTTTAAATCAATTAGCAATTTAATTTTTTCACCTATAATATTTAATAACATTAAACTTATAAATACTAGTATTGCTCCAAATAAGTTATTGGTAAATATATAATTACAAATTGAAACAATAATTGTTGTTATCATATTTACTTGTATTCCAACACTTAATTTAAAATTAAACTGTTTTTTCAAGCTTATTGGAAGATATTTAATTAGTTTAGCATTTTTACTTTCTCTAGAAACAGCAATTATAGAATTAAAATTCATCATATAAAAAACTTGTCCTATTGCTATAAATATTGCTGTGCCAAAACTTGTAGCAGATATCTCATTAAATTTTTCCCATAAATCTAATCCAACCCATTTAGAAAATTCTAAAAATACCACAATAACAAATAGTACAGATATTGGATATAAAATTGGCATTAATAGGCATTGTACAAAAAATATTGGTGTTCTTTTTAATGTAAGCTTTTCTTTTTCTATATAAGATTGTTTTAATGCTTTAGATTTGAAATCATTTAAACATAAATCTGTATTTTCTATGTTTTTACTTTTTTTACTATTTACAGTTGTTCCAATAGCACCTTTTAAATATATTTTAGACATAAAATATATTCCTACAATATAAAGAAATATATTTTCTAAAAAATATATTATAAAATTCCTTGCGCCTTCAATATTGTTATAATTTAAAAGTGTATTCATAATTGGTTTTATTAAAATAAATCTATCTGCAACACTTTCAGCTAATCCATTTGCTTGCAATATTAAATCTTGAAATATTGTTACTGTAAAATTTTTAGGAGCATTAAAATTTGTTGTTAATAAGCTAACTATAAAAAATGCAAATATTATTGTTATATACATTACTTTACTTTTATCTTTTATAAAATTTGTGAATCTCATAATTACTGCAATTACAATAGATGTAAGCATTATTGGAATAACTGGTATAATAAGCAGTATTAGTAACATATATAAGTAAAATAGCGTTCCAACTTTTGCAATAAGTCCATAAACAACCATTGGAATTGCAAGCATTATTATTTCCATTTGATATTCTGAAATTATCATATTAAAAATTTTACCATGTAAAATATCTTTTGATTTTAATGGCATTCTAAGTAGAATTTTTAAATCCTTTGAAAAATATAATACATTTAAACTTTCAAATACACTTTTTACAAATAAAATCATAAAGTTCATTAAAAGCAATATATTTACAAAAGCATAAGTTTGATTTATTTTTTTTAATTGTTTTGTAACCGTATAGCTAAAATATATCATCGCAGTAGATAAAAAAGCAAATACAATAAAAAATGCTAATCCTTCTAATATATTTGATTTTTTACTTACTTGATTATCTCTTCTTTTGGAATTTTTTAAAATAACATTTGTTAAAATTCTCATAATTCTTAATCCTATTCTTAATAAATTTTATTGAAGTTTTTATAGTGAATAAAATATAAATAAATTTATTCTTCAATAATTTTTAAAAATGATTCTTCAAGTGAAAAATTTTCTTTTGATTTTTCTTTTAACTCTTCACAAGTTCCTACAAATATTATTTTTCCTTTATCTATAACTGCAATTTTATCACATAATTTTTCTGCTACCTCTAAAACATGAGTTGAGAAAAATACTGTATTTCCTTTTTGACTGTGTTCTTTCATAAGTTCTTTTAATGTAAATGCAGCTTTGGGATCTAGTCCTGTCATTGGTTCATCTAAAATCCAATTTTTAGGATTATATAATAAAACACTAATTATAAGTAATTTTTGTTTCATTCCATGTGAATAACTTTGTATTCTGTCTTTTAAATGATTTGTAATTCCAAATTTATCTGCTAAATCTTTTACTTTTTCTAATCTATCTTGTGATGAAACATTATAAACATCACCAATAAAATTTAAATATTCAATTCCTGTTAGTTTCTCAAACACTTCTGGTGAATCTGGAACAAATCCAAATAATTTCTTTGCTTCTATTGGATTTTTAGTAATACTATTTCCATCTATAAAAATATCTCCATCATCTATTTTAAGTACTCCAGTTATCATTTCTATTGTTGTTGTTTTTCCTGCACCATTTGGGCCAATAAATCCAAATATTGTACCATCTTCTATTTTTAAATTCATATTTTCTATTACTTTAATATCTTTTGAGTATGATTGACTTACATTTTTTATCTCTATCATTTGTAATTCCTCCGATTTATTTTCTAGTATATAAAAAACCGAAAATAACATTTTGTACGCAATAAATTTGCTACAAAATCTAATTTCCGCCATAATTATCTACACGAAAAATCTTATTCGCTTTGCTCATGATTTTTCTAGTATATAAAAAATTATAACATATATTTTAGAATTAAAAAAAGAGCATAAATATAACTTTATGCCCCTATATTTTACTTTTTATTTTATTTTTCTAAATACTCCAGAAACTTTACCTAAAATTTCACATGTTGGAACTATTATTGGATCCATTGTAGAATTTTCAGGTTGTAATCTAATATGATCTTTTTCTTTATAAAATGTTTTTACTGTAGCTTCATCCCCAATTAATGCTACAACTATTTCTCCATTATTTGCTGTATTTTGTTTTCTTACTAATATGTAATCTCCATTTAAAATTCCAGCTTCTATCATACTTTCTCCTCTAACTGTAAGCATGAAACTTTCTCCTGTTCCTACAAAATCTAGTGGTATTGGAAATGTATCTGTAACGTTCTCTACAGCTAAAATTGGTTCTCCAGCAGTTATTTTTCCTATAACTGGTACATCTACCATTTCTCTACTTGAATAAACTTCTTTATCAAAAGTTACTTGCTCGCCTTCCATTGCTCCGCCTTTTAATAATTTTAAAGTTCTTCCTTTTTGGCTTTCCTTTTTTATATATCCTTTTTGTTCTAATGAATTAAGATATCCGTGTACTGTTGCTGTTGATTTTAAATCTACTGCTTTTCCAATTTCTCTAACTGATGGTGGATAACCATTAGAATTTACTTGTTTTTCTATAAATTTTAATATTGCTTTTTCTCTTTTATTTAAAGCATTTGGATCTTTTTTCTTCATATTATAAATCACATTTCCTTTCTATAGAACGTTTAGTATTTTTGTTAGAAGCATCTTATCACAAAACATTTGATTTGTCAAACAAAAGTTTCATTTTTGTTTTAAATTATTTAATATTTACATACTTTTGAATATTTTTACAATATAAATTTTTATTAATCTTTAGATTTTAACGATTCGAATATTCTTATATGATTTTCTTCATCTTTTATGATTCTTGCAATTATTGCTTTTATACATTTATCATCTGTATTTTCTATTAATCTTTTGTATTCTCTTATTGCATCTTTTTCACCTTCGATATTATAATCCAACATTTCATTTACATTATAAAATTTATATTTAACATTATCTGAGCACCATTTATTATTTCTACTTCCCATATAATATGGAGTAAATCCTAATTTTACTAGTAACTCTCCCAAAATTTTTAAGTGAAACATTTCTTCTATTGCAATTTTTATAAGAACATTTTGTAATTCCTGACTACTTTGATTACTTATATTTTCATTTACATATTGCAATATTGTTGTAAGTTCACTTTTATAACCACTATATGAATTATAAAGCATTCTTCCAAATTTAATATCTTGCTTTATATCTTCTATTGGCGGATATGGCTCCATATCCTTATTATAAAAAAAATCCATAGCATACCTCCTAAAGTATACTATGAATTTTAATTTTATATGATACCAATTTTATTCATACCATTCAAATACCCATTCTAGAAGTTTTACTGTATCTCCTTCTTGTACTCCTTTTTCTCTTAATGCTTCTTCAATTCCAAGTTTTTTAAGCATTTTTTCCATATAATGATATGATTCATTATCTCCTATATTTACTCTTCCCATTAATCTTTCAACTGCTGGCCCTTCTACAATAAATTCTCCATCTACAATATCTATTGTGAATCCTTCTTCTTCGTCTTCTAATGTATAAACAATTCTATCTTCGATATCTACTATTTCTTCTTTTGGTAATGTTTTTATAATTTCTGAAACATGATTAAATAATTCGTTTAGTCCTTCACCTGTTACAGCAGAAATTTTATAAATTTCCATATTTTTTTCTTTTGCTAGATTTTCCAAATTTTCTAAGTTTGAATTGTCTTGCATACTATCTATTTTATTAGCTACTATTATTTGTTTTCTAGTAGATAATTTTTCACTATATTTTTTTAATTCTTCATTTATTTTATTGAAATCATCAATTGGGTCTCTACCTTCAGTTCCTGCAACATCTATAACATGTAATAATAATCTTGTTCTTTCAACATGACGTAAAAATTGTGTTCCAAGACCAATTCCTTCGCTGGCTCCTTCAATAATTCCAGGTATATCTGCTAAAACAAAACTATCTCCATATTCTGTTTTTACAACTCCTAAATTGGGATCTATTGTTGTAAAATGATAGTCTGCAATTTTTGGTGTTGCTGCTGTTACTCTTGACAAAATAGTTGATTTACCAACATTTGGAAATCCAACTAATCCAACATCTGCAAGTAATTTTAATTCTAGAATAACTTCTTTTTCTTTTCCTTTTTCACCATCTATCGCAAAACGTGGAGCTTGCCTTGTTGATGTAGCAAAATGAGAATTTCCTTTTCCTCCTCTGCCACCTTTTAAAATTAATTCTTTTTGACCTTCTTTAGATAAATCTACAATTACTTTTCCTGTTTCAGCATCTTTTACTATTGTTCCTAAAGGTACTTTTACAATACAGTCTTCTCCACTTTTACCAAATCTGTGTGAACCACTACCATTTTGACCATCTTCTGCTTTAAATTTTTTTGTATATCTAAAATCAATTAAAGTATTTGCATTTGGATCAACTTCAAAATAGATGTCTCCACCTCTTCCTCCGTCACCACCATCTGGTCCACCTGCTGCAACATATTTTTCTCTTCTAAAAGTAGCTGCACCATTTCCACCATCTCCTGATTTAATTATTATTTTTGCATAATCAACAAACATTTTATCTCTTCTCTTTCTATAAATTTATATAACTTATTATTTTCTAAAATTTTATTTTTATTAGTTTTCATCTTTAAAATAATTTAATTTCATAGCTTCTTTAACTTTTTTCATTGTTTCTTTTGCAGTTTTTCTAGCTTTTTCTGTGCCTTCTTTTAATATTTTATCTACTAATTCTGGTCTTTCTTCATAATATTTTCTTTTTTCTCTTATTGGCTCTAAAAATGCATTTATGTTAGCTGCTAATTCTCTTTTGCAAGCCACACATCCTCTTTGACCTTTTTTACATTCTTCACAACATCTAGAACATGCATCTTCACCAGAGAATAATTTATGATAATAATAAACCATACATACATCTGGGTTTCCTAAATCGTCTTTTTTTATTCTTTTTGGATCTGTAACTGCACTCATAACTTTTTTATTTACTTCTTCTTCTGAATCAGATAAATAAATTGCATTTCCTAAAGATTTTCCCATCTTTTCGTTTCCATCTAGTCCTTTTATTCTTTTACTACTAGAAAGAACTGCTTTAGGTTCTATTAAAACATCTCCATATATACTATTAAATTTTCTTACAATTTCTCTACATTGTTCAATAAGTGGTTCTTGATCTTCTCCAACAGGTACTAGCTCTCCTTCAAATGCTGTTATATCTGCTGCTTGATTTACTGGATATCCTAAAAATCCATAAGTAACACTTTCTCCAAATAAATCTCTTTTTTGTGCAATTTCAGTTTTTACAGTTGGATTTCTTTGAAGTCTGGCTATTGTAACTAAGTTTGAATAATATACTGTTAATTCAGCAGTTTCTGGTATCATAGATTGAATATATATTGTTGTTTTTTCTGGATTTATTCCAACAGATAAATAATCTATTGCAACTTCTCTAACATTTTTTCTAACTTTTTCTGGATTATTAAAATTATCTGTTAAAGCTTGAACATCTGCAATTAAAATATATGGATCATATTCTCCACTTTCTTGTAATTCAACTCTTTTTACTAATGAGCCAAAATAATGACCAATATGTAATCTTCCTGTTGGTCTATCTCCTGTTAATATTCTTTTCTTTTTCATAGTATTCTCCTTTTTTAACATTAAATATTATACTTCATATTTATTAAAAAATCAACATCTTAATTATGTAACCTTTATACCAAAAAGCAATATTCAAACTAATTAATTTTTCGATTTATTTTCTATAGAACAATAGTGGACGATATACAATCTGCAAAAGAGAAAACTTTACTTAATCGTCCACGTAATTGTTCGCCGCGCCAAATTTACATAGTAAGTTTGTGTGCAAAATTTGCCGAAGGCTTTGTATTATAGGAAAATCTGTGATTTTCCTATAATACAAAAAGAACCCTCTTGCGAGGGAAAGAAAAAATAATTTTTTCTATTTAGATTGGTTACTCTGATTTATTGGTCGGAATGAAGGCCAGAATAAAGTCTAACACAACGTATGAGGTGTAGAAGTCGATGCCAAATATCCGGGAGATTCCCCATGATAACAACAGGTTTACTCCAACGAGTCCGGCAACGATTATTACGACCAAAAAGTTGACTAAACTGGCTGCTTCCCCTTCCTCCATTGCAATACAGCCAATGAAAATTACAAACATAAGGCCGATTACCTTCAGAGCCACCCAGAGCAAGTCAATGCAAAAATATGCTCTGCCTACTCCTGTCTGAAAAAGACAAGCAATTATAGCGGCGATCAATAAGAGTACTACTCTTTTTAAGAAATTTTTTAACATAAATTTCTCCTCCTTTAACTTTCGGTTGTTAGTTACTATATAAGTTCAAACTAAAAAGTAAAAAGGAAAATCCTTTTCCTAATTAGTGAATAAAGGATAAATGTACAAAAAGTAATAAACTTGTACTACTACATAATAACATATTTACATAAAAATGTCAAAAATTGTTGTAAAACAAAAGAGACTAGATAATTATTTATCTAATCTCTTGAAATAATACTCTATTTTAGTTATCTCTACCTTCTGGTAAAGCTGGATAATCTAAAACAACTCTTATTTGCATTATGTATCTAATTGTTCTAACAAATTTACTGTTTTTGATTTTTTGCCATAATGTAGGTTTTGCTTCAAATCTTGTTTCTTCAAAGAATGCATCATCTATTTCAGATACAGCTGAATCTTCTGTTTTAACTGTTTCTTCTTCAACTGTTTCAACATTATTTTCTTCATTTTCTACTGTTACTGCTGCAACAACTTTTTCATCTTGAATATCTGTTGGTTCTGAAACTATAGAATTTGTAACTATTGCTTCTTCTTCTGCGATTTCTGCTTCATCAACTGGAGCTGGAATATATTTTAATGCTTCTGCAATTTCAATTCCTATATAACTTAAAGCTTTTGATTTATCTTCGATTCTTTCCATATCTATTTCGATATATAAGTTATTTTCTAGATTATTAACTTTTGCTTCTATTAGCTTGCAAGCACCAGTATATTCTTCTGATTCTTTATCTTTACATTTTCCAATAATATTTAATGCTTCTGCAACATCTGCTGGATATTTTGTTTCTAATTTTTTAACAATTTCTTTCCAATTTTTGGCTCTAGCTTTAACAGCTGTTGTAGCATCTCTTAGGACACTTGCTAATTTTATATTCTTTTCTCTTTGTCTAATTAATTCTTCAACTTTTTTTGTATTTTCTTCGAATTGATTTGTTGCGTATTCAACTAATTCATATGAGGCCTTATAAACGCTCTTTGGGAAATTGTTCTTTTTTGGATATTCAATTAAATAATTTTTAATTGATTCTACTAAATCCTTAAAATAAGAATCATCTTCTAATTGAACAATTTGTTTTTTACTGTTTGGATTGATTAATTTTTGAACTTTATCTATATTTGATAGTATTTTTTCTTCCGTGATTACCATTTTCACGTTTACTATGCCTGATTTTTGAAAAAATGACATTGTAAACTACCTCCTTCGTATCAATTTCTAATTAAATACTAAAGATATTATATCGTCTTTTCCCTAACAGTTCAAGTGTTTTTTCGACTTTTTAGTTTACATTTTGATAACATTCGGTAATGCTTTTGTAATATTTACAAAACCTTCTTTATTTCTTCAAACCTTTTTATTTTCAATGTTGTAGTCTTTATTAATTCTTCTTCTGTTAGAATCATTTCTTTAACATATTTATATGTTGGCATTGTTCTGTTTATTTCTTTAACTTTATTCCATAAGATTTTTTTGATTTCTTCTATATCTTCTGTATTATATTCTTCTTTAATTTTTTCTATATCATATACTATTTCTACACAAATTTTTAAATCAACAGGATCATCTTTTTCTGGTTTTCCAAAAACAAATGATTCTATAACACCTGGAATTTTATTTATTAGAGTTTCTATTTCCTCTGGATATACATTTTTTCCATTTTTTAATACAATAACACTTTTCTTTCTTCCTGTTATAAAAATGAATCCATCTTTATCTATATATGCTAAATCTCCAGTATTAAACCATCCGTCTTCTGTTATAGAACTTTCTTTAATACCATAATATCCTAACATAACACTTGGTCCTCTAACAGCAAGTTCACCAATTCCCATTTCATCTGATTCAATAATTTTTGTTTCTAAACTTGGAAATGTTTTTCCTATTGAGCCTAATCTTCTACATGTTGGATGTTCTGCTGCTATAACTGGTGCAGTTTCTGTTAAACCATATCCTTGATATGTTTCTATTCCTAATTCATTTAATCCTTTTTCTGTTTCTGGATCAAATGCAGCACCACCTGCAACAAATAATCTTAATTTTCCTCCTAATGTTTCTAGAATTTCTTTAAATAATTTTCTTCTAATATCTATTCCAAAAACTTTTAGAACTTTACTTAATTTTATACCAAATTTAACAGTTCCTAATTTTCCCTTTTTTTCAATTGATTGCATAACTTTTTTGTACATATTATCAAAAAGAACTGGAACTGCAATCATTGCACTTGCTTGATAGTCTTTTAAATTTTCTGCAATATGTCTTATACCTTGACAAAATCCTATATTCGCACCAACACTTACAGGATATAAAAATCCAACAGTACATTCAAATACATGATGTAAAGGTAAAAAAGATAAGAATGTATCATCTTTTGTTACGTCAAAAGTACATGAAATATCATAAATATTTGCTGCTATATTTGAATGTGATAACATTACAGCTTTAGATTGTGAAGTTGTTCCAGATGTAAATAGCATTGCCGCCATTACATTATTATTTATTTCAGCATCTAAATAGCTTCTAGCTCCATTTTTTATTAAATCTTTTCCTAGTTTAATTAATTCTTTTTGAGAATAAATATCATCTGTTTTTTCTTCTAAATCCATTGATATAAAAAAGTTTACTTTTCCAATTTTATTTTCTTTGGCTTTTTTCATAACTTCATCATATTTTGAAGAATAGAAAATGGCTTCCATTTCAGAACGTTCTATTAAACTTAAAATTTCATTTTCTGGTAAAGATTTATCAAGTGGAACTACAACACCTGTACCACAAATTATAGATAAATAATCTTCTTCCCATTCATATCTATTTTCTGAAATAACACCTATTCTTTTATCTTTTAATCCAATACTAATTAGTGCAGTACCTAAAGCATTTACTTCATCTATATAATCGTTATAAGACATTGTTGTTATTTCACCATTTTCTTGTTTAAATTTAAATGCAATTTCATTTCCAAATTCAGATTTAGTGTTATTAATAATCTCTTTTAAATTATTAAATTTTTTTGCACTAAAAACTTTTTCGCATCCTGTACAAATTCTTTCTCCCATTTTATCTATCCCTCTATTTCTTAATAATTTTATTAAATATAGTTTTTTCATATTCATCATACATTTTTTTGATGTCTATTTCTTCTAAATTAGCTTTTCTTTTGTATATTAATGTTGAACATGTTAATGAAAAAATTTCAGAAGCAAGTATTTCTGAATCACATTCAACTATATCACCTTTATCAACACCTTCTTGTACAATTTCTTGAATAACAGAAATATATTCAAGAACTTTTTGTTTACAAAATACATTAATATTTTCATTTCCCCATGTTTGACTCATTACTATTGTTAATAAATTTTCATATTTGTAAACTGCTTTCAATTGCACCAAAGAAACAGCTTTTATTTTGTCTAATGTATTATCACATTTTGAAATTTTAATATTTATACTATTAATTAGAAGTTTCATGCCTTCTTCTACAAGAAAATTGAATATTTCTTCTTTGCTACTAAAATGATAATATAAAGTTCCCTTAGCTACTCCAACTGTAGCAGTAATTTCCTCTATACTAGTAGCATCATATCCCTTTTCTGAAAAAAGTTTTAATGAAGTTTCAAAAATTTTTCTCTTTGTTTTATTCATATTTCACCTACAATTTCGTTAAAGATTTAAAAATTTATATTTTGATATAAATTTTTGTTATACGAAAATTATATTTTCGGTTTATACATTATATAAGATTTATCTAAAAATTACAATATAATCTACTTGAAAACTGACTAATTGGTCAAAAAAGTAAAAGCGCCAGCACACTTGTGCTGGCTCCTATTTACCCAGTCTTTCGATAGTTCATCACATCAGTTGCTTTTTGGAAATCCTCAATGGCCTTTTTTAAACTTTCAACCGATTTCCTCGCTTCTCTGTTGCATGGAAGATTTTTTATAAACTCAGGGTCAGTAATTATAGAGTTATATGCTGCATCAAGCAGTAATTTCAATTGCCGTTCCTGTGTAAAACCTTCCGAGTCAACAATGAAGTACTTTTCACCTCTGATAGTAACTTCTCTGACTATTATTTCCATCTCTATTCTCCCTCGTTGCCCAACAAGATTGCTTAGTGCAATCGCCTGCAGTTACTAAAAAAATCCACGAAAAATTATAGCACTATAAAATTATTTTGTCAATCTTTGTAGAATTTCGTCTTTTGAAATTCCATATTTTTCAATTTCCTTAATTTCATTTTTGATTTTTTCAATTTTTTCATCTATCGAATTTTTTAAAATTTTATCTGTTTTAGGCGTTATAAATGTTCCTTTTGTAGATAAAGTAACAATAACACCTCTTGTTTCTAAAATATCATAAGCCTTTTTTACTGTATTTGGATTTACTCCAAGAGTAGCTGCCATTTCTCTAATAGAAGGAATTTGTTGTTCTGGTTTTAATATTTCCAAAGCCACATATCTTTCTATTTCTTGAACAATTTGTTCATAAATAGGCATTCTACTTTGGTAATCTAAATTTATCATATCTATTTTCCTCCCTTCTATTATTGCATATAGCTAGGATCTATAACATCATCTATTTTATTATCATATTTAAGTTCTTCTTCATATTGGACAGCTCTTTTTATAAATTCTTCTACTTCTTCTGTTTTATTTGTATAGAACTGTAATCCTATTCTTGTATCTATAATAATTGAATAATATGGCTTGTTTGGATCAAAAGTTTCGTTTTCATTTTCTAGAATAAAACTTTTTACTTCTTCTCCTATATAGTCTAAATAAATCCAATCTCTTAAACCATTTTCTTTATTAAAATATACTTTATATCCATATCTTTTTCCATCACTATTTTTTAGTTTTGAAATAACAGCTTGGTTCATGTAATTTGCAACTATTTCTAATGTTTTTGGAGTAGTTGAATCATTTACAGATACTCCTATTAATTTATGATTTTTATAATAATATCTAATAATATTTGCTGAACCTGCATACTTATCCATGTTTCTTATTTCTTTTAATGACATTTCATTTATTTTTGTTTCAATTTCAGATAACACTATATCTTTTTCTTCATTTTTTAAGATATGTGCATTTCCAATTGTAAGTATTCCATCATTATTAATTGATTTTTTTATTTTGGCAACAAATTTTTCATCTTCTGATAATTTTTCTATAATTTTATCTAAATCTTCTTGCAAGATAGTAACACTCATGCCATATATTTTTCCATCTTTTGTTTTGATGGCAACATCACAGTAAGTTTTTTTATCATTTTCTTTGTAGTTTTCTTCTGGTATTTCTGAATCTATTACTTCAGCTTTTTCCATATTTCTATCTTTAAAATAATATGTCTCATATGCGCTATCCAATAATAACTTTATTATTTCTTCATTTTCCACAAACCCACCCATTTCAGTAACTCTACTTATATAATGTTGATTTATTATCTCTTCATTTGTTGATAAAAATTTTACAGAAGCTATATTATTAATATTTAATTTTGCAATTGGCATAGCTTCTTTAATTTTTTCTAATCCTGAACAAATTCCTTGAAGTGCAACCAATGTTAATACAAGATATATTATTGATGATTTTAATTTTATTTTTCTTTTTACGCAAAAATCATACACAAAATAATATGTAATAATTATAGCAATAGCAATTATATTAAATTCTTTTCCAGCTTCCGCAATATTTAATAGAAGTATCATTGGAAGAATTGTTAATGCTTTTACAATAATATGAACTTTCTCATTATAGAAAGATTCTTCATTGTTTTCCATTTTTCTGTTTTTAAATAAATGTAATCCTATAAAATAATATACCAAACCTAGTATAATCATTCTTGAAATAATTTTTCCAGAACACAAACTAAATTCGCTTGTTGTGTTTGAAAAAATCATATGAAACATTTCATATGGCATTGTATAATATTCATCTACATTTGCATATTGATTAAATGTTTTTTCTCCATTTATTAATTCAAAATTAATTCCATTTGAAAATTCTTTATAGCAATCCATACAAAATGGTAATAAAAATAATATTAGCATTGTTAGAACTATTTGTGTGCAAAATGTTCCAGACACACTCATTGCAATATTTGTTGCCACAAAAGTAAATGAATATGATAGCCACATTATAAGAAATATATCTAAAATCATTTCTGGAAATATTACAAGGTTAGGCAATACGCTACCACATATTAATAAAATTATTGCTGTAATAGCTTGAATAACGCCCATTAATAAAATTCCACCAACTGTATTTGTTACAAAAATTGTTTTTCTATTTATTGGTTGTGAATTTATAAAATCTACACTTTTCTTTTTATATACATATCCAAACAAAACAAGTGATAATAATACTGGTATAAAATACATTCCCATAGTATTAATCATAATTAATATTTCCATTCCAGGAAAACTTACTTCATTTTTACCATTTATTACAAGTACAGTAAATAATGTTGTAAATATCGGAACAACACTTAATAGTATAGCAACAAGTCCTTTTGATTTTTTTAGGTTTTCTTTAAAATATTTAAAATTAAATAACTTGATTAAATTCATATCCTAAGACCTCCATTTCATATATAAACATTTCTTCTAAAGTTAAAGGTAAAAAGTCTAAAATTATAGGATTTAATTTTTGTAATACTTCTCTTGCTTTATCTTTATCACCTTTTATAATTAATGTTGCTATGCTTCCAACTTTTTTATAACTCATAATTTCAAGTCCTGAAAAGTCTTCTTTTCCAAATTCTTCTTTTAATGATATTTGGATTTTAAACATGTTTGTTTTTAATGAATCTATATCGCTTTCAAAAAGGATTCCACCTTTGTATAAAAGACCTAAGTTATCACATATGTCTTCTAATTCTCTTAAGTTATGACTTGTCATAATTATTGTTGTTTCTTGTTTTTCCATTTGTTTTATAATTATTTTTTTAAGTAAATTTCTAATCACAGGGTCTAATCCATCAAATGTTTCATCAAAAAACATATAATTTGCATTTGTTGATATTGCACAAATTAATGCACATTGTCTTTTCATACCTTTTGAAAAATTTTGAATTTTTACATTTAAATCTAGTTTTAGCATTTCTGCTAATTCTTTTAAATATTCCATATCAAATTTTTTATACATTGACTCATAAAATTTTGCCATATCTAAAAGTGTATAATTAGGGAAAAAGTATAAATCATCTGGAACAAAAACTAGCTTTTGTTTTAATTCTTGATTATCTTCTACTTCCTTTCCATCGACTTCAATTGTTCCAGACTCTCTTCTATATATGTCCATTATTATTCTTAATAGAGTAGATTTTCCAGCACCATTTGCACCTATCAAACCATATATTGAATTGGTTTGAATATTGCAATTTAAATTATCTAAAACTTTCTTTTTTCCAAAAGTTTTATTCAAATTGCTAATTCTTATCATAACTACCTCCTCTGTGTTATATAAAAATTTTATATTGTACTATTTGTACTAATACAATTATAAATTCTTTTATATTCATTGTCAAGAAAATTGTAATTTAAATAAGTGAAATATTATTTAGTTTTGTTCTGGCAAATGATGCAATATGAAAAATTCAAAAATATGTTTATGTAAAGAATTATTAATATATTTAGTTAATGTTGTATTTTAAAGAATATATTTCCTTCATTACGAATTCTCGGTATTCCGTCGTATCTTATAGTAGAACTATTATTTTTTAAGAAAACAGCGCCCTCAAAAGACAAGTTTGAGATTCCCTATTTTCTTAAAAAATGTTCTACTAATAAAATACTTTGTTTACATTCGAATTCTTCATTCAGAAAATATATTCTTTAAAATACAATATTAG